>Ga0163153_10000142_pt1 | contig 121486 bp, 98 predicted proteins | sample OliLakLV19MP6IB1_FD_148629 | JGI IMG/M metagenome (GOLD analysis project Ga0163153, IMG submission 148629) | Freshwater microbial mat bacterial communities from Lake Vanda, McMurdo Dry Valleys, Antarctica - Oligotrophic Lake LV.19.MP6.IB-1 | ecosystem: Environmental > Aquatic > Freshwater >...
GCAGCAGCGGCATTCATGATGGCGTATCCTCGCGAAAAGTTGCACAATCACCTGCACGAATGCACAGATGAAGATGCACCATAATTCACGGCGACAGCAATGCAATTCCTCCGCGTAGCGGCTTCGTCCAACCCTGCATTCGAGAGGGACGCCTATCGGCGCCCCTCAATTTTACGTTAGGCGCCATAGCGAAGTTCTCTCAAGCCGGAGGTTAGAAGTGCCAACCCCATCTGTCACGCCTGGCCTGCTTTACCACGATGCGCCGCAAGCCATTGAATGGTTGTGTCGAGCTTTCGGTTTTGAGGAACAGCTGGTAATTGAGGGTGAAAACTCTTCGATTGCACATGCCCATCTGACGCTTGGTCATGGTGGAATCATGCTCAGCTCAGCCGAGGAATATGCGTTTCCTAGTTTCTGCAAATCTCCGCGAGAGGTTGGCGGGGTCGGCACTATTGAAATCATCGTCTTTGTCAGTGATCCAGATTCTCACTACGAGCACGCGGTGTCCGAGGGTGTTGAGATACTTATTCCTATTGAGGACAAACCCTACGGAGGTCGCGGATATACATGCAGGGATCCCGAGGGACACGTCTGGGCGTTCGGCTCGTATAACCCTTGGGCGGCCGGTGGCGCCTAACGAGCAAGGTTAGATCGCGCACAGCCGCGATCTGAACCGTTTGTTGGACGAGCCCGGTCCTGAGCGGCAGTCGAGCGCTCAAAGGAAATACATTTCTTGGCCGCTGCCCTGGTGTGCGCGGTTGCGGGCGCCTGGGTGTTTTTAGGCGCGTTGATGCAGGGTGCTTGCGTGAAACGGCCTGATCGCGCTGTTCTTGTGGCGGTATGCGCGAATTTGAATCAGGTGCGGACCTCAGCTTGCGGGCGCTGCTGCCGTGGCGCTGATCGGGGCGGTGGGTCGTCGCGCGTCAGAGTGCCTCGCTGGTGATCGCAGTGATCGGGATCGGGGCTGGCATCGCGGGTGCACAACATCCGGCTCGCGCATCAGCGCGTGCGTTGCGTTAGGCAGACGATGCCTGGGGGCACTGTGAATGCGCATGGATTGCGGCATACCAACCATCCCTGGTGCACAACATCCGGCCCGCGCATCAGCGCGTGCGTTGCGCTAGGCAGACGATGCCTGGGGGCACTGTGAATGCGCATGGATTGCGGCATACCAACCATCCCTGGTGCACAACATCCGGCCCGCGCATCAGCGCGTGCGTTGCGTTAGGCAGACGATGCCTGGGGGCATCGTCAGGGCGCCTAACGCAACCCAGTTTCGTTGCGGGCAATGACCAGACGCTGGATTTCGCTGGTGCCTTCATAGATCTCGGTGATCTTGGCATCGCGGAAATAGCGCTCCAGCGGCATTTCCTTGGAATAGCCCATACCGCCGTGAATCTGCAGCGCCTGGTGCGTGATGTACATCGCCGCCTCCGAAGCGGTGAGCTTGGCAATCGACGCTTCGGTGCTGAAACGACCACCGTTCTTGTCGGTCTGCGCCTTGGTCCAGGCCGCGCGCAATGTCAGCAGATAGGCCGCATCCAATCGGCATTTCATATCCGCAATTTTCGCTTGAATCATCTGGAATGAACCAATGGGCTGGCCAAAACTCTTGCGCTCACGCACATAGACCACAGCAGCCTCGTAAGCAGCGCGCGCCAAGCCAACAGCCTGCGAGGCGATACCAATGCGACCGGCATCGAGCACACCCATCGCTATCTTGAAGCCCTCGCCTTCGCGACCGAGCAGTTCATCTGCGTGCACCACATAGTCTTGAAACTCGATCTCGCAGGTGGCCGACGCGCGAATGCCAAGTTTGGGTTCGGTCTTGCCGCGAATGCAGCCCGGACGATCGGCATCGATAACGAAGGCACTGATACCTTTTGCCCCTTTGGAAAGGTCGGTCATTGCGAAAAGATTGATGTACTTGGCAACCGGCCCCGAGGTGATCCAGCTCTTTTTTCCATTGACGATCCAGGTGCCATTTGACTGTTTTACTGCGCGGCAGCGCATGGCCGACGCATCCGATCCGGACTGCGGCTCAGTCAACGCGTAGGCGCCAATCGCCTGGCCCTCGGCAATGGCACGCACATACTTCTGCTTCTGCGCTTCGGTTCCATTTTTCAAGATGCCATTGCAGAACAGGGAATTGTTCACCGACATGATGGTCGAATGGGCGCAGTCCGCGTGTGCAATCTCGATGATCGCCAGTACGTACGCGATCGGATCCATGCCCGCGCCGCCGTACTCCTGGGGCACCTCGATACCCATCAACCCGTTCTCGCCGAGCGTACGGATGTTTTCCAGCGGGAACTCGCCGGTTCGATCGAAGTGCTCTGCCGTGGGTGCGATTTTCTCTTGGGCAATGCGACGCGCTACATCCTGGATCATCAATTGTTCTTCGGTAAATGCAAAGTCCATCGTCATCCTCGACGTATCGGCAGGGGGGAAGTAGCGTGCAACGTTTGCGGCGGGCGGCAGCTGTCAGCAAGTCGATGTTCACATCGCACTGCGACGCACCAGTCACCCGACGGAATTGAGTCGGAGTTTACTGGAGTGGTGCCTCCAGGTCGCGTGAAGGCTAATTGCCCCGATCAACGCCGATTGACGCCGAGCGCGCCAAGCGCGCCAAGCGCGTGCAGAATCGGCACCACTCGCAGTCCTTCGACGCCTTTGCCGCCGTGCGCCGGATCCATCGTCACCAGACCTGCCAGCTCACCATGCTGATTGAACACGCCTGCGCCAGGATTGCTGTATTTCTCCGTCGTACCCAGTTGCCAGCGAAGTTTGCTCTGCGCCGATTCCTCAGCTTGCACGCCAGTGCGCGTCACCGTGTTCGCTGCACCCACGGTCAACGGTGCGCTGACCACGTGCACCGTGTCTCCCGGCATTACCGGATGTGGAGCGATCAGCACCGATGTGAACTGATTGCGCACAAAGCGCAGCAAGGCCACGTCGCTGGCTTCATCGCGCTTGACCACGGCCGCCGGCAACGAAAGCTTGCCAACCAGGACCATCACGTTCGGCTGCGCGCCGACAAGACGCGCGCTGGTGATCGCCCATCCACTGAGATCGATGATTACGCCGCTACCAGTGGCGTTACCCGCCTGCACCACAAGCGTTGCGCTCTGGATTTCGGCTGCACGCTGCTGAAATCCACCGGTGGCGTCGCCCCAGCGCACCGTAGCCTCAGTAGTTGCACCGCTGGCCGATACTGCCGATCCCGAGAACCGTTGTTCGCGCACCGCGTCGACCAGCCCCTGGTCTGCGAGCAGGTTGCCCGCCGCCATCGACAACGCCCTGTCAATGGCGACGGAGTATTCAATTCCACTGCTCCAGCCGTCGTGCGCGCCCTCGGTAGTGCCGCGAAACAGGCTCTCACCCCTGGGCCCCGTCAGCATCCAACGCATGCGCAGGTAAGCGCGTGCGCCGCCGCCCACCATCCCGTCCGGCGCTGCGCAACGATCAACGCGCACACTGCTGATTTCGCCCTTGAGCTCCATGCCCGAACTCGCCGAGTCCGGCCCTTGGATTTCCCATCCCGCAGCCGAAAAGCCTTCCAGCGCAACGCTTAGAAAACGCTGCTGAGAAAAATCAATCTCTCCGGTCGTCACAATCAGCGGTGTGGCTTCCTTGCACCCATTCCCGCTGAAGTGCTGACCCGGGGTGATTTCGGTCTGGCCCGGCGCGAGCACTGCTTGCGACAGCGCGACCAATCGCAACGGCACACGCGAGCTACCGCCACCATCGGGTATTGCGGTAAGTCGTCTCAGGTTGAAGTTCGGCCCAGCCGCGCCCAATCGAACTTGGGATAAATTTTTCTGCGCCGATTTGTCACTGCTCGGCGGCGGTTTGTCAGAGAACTGCACTCGGCCCTGAGCATCGGTCCACTTGTAAACCTCTCCGGCCATTGTGCTGCCGAAGGCGGCCACCAAAAAAATTGCGCATACCAGTGTCCAGTGTCGCGTCATCCCTGCACGCCGTAATTCCGTCCGGTTCGACCCTGCTACTGACTGCACGCACGCTCTCCCTGGTTGCTGCACATTGTCCCGCCTGCCTGTAGCGCCCGCAACATGAGCCAGTGGCGTTGCACTGCCAGCGTAGCCAAAACCGCCGACAAAAACTGTGCATTGACCTGGCGTTGACGCACTCCGCCGCATGCGCAACGGTCCGCTTCAATCGGCGTTGGTTTGACCCATCGCAGCGAGCCGGCTACTGTTCGTTTATCTTTTTATCGCGATAAAACGATAAGCATGGACCTCAGCGGCGCCTCACACCTGTTTAGAACACTCTCCGACGGCACCCGCATTCGCCTTCTGGCACTGCTGGAGAGCGAAGAATTGACCGTGGCCGAGCTTGCCGCGGTCACCCAACTTGCCCAGCCACGCGTCTCCACGCATCTCGCCCGTCTGAAGGAACTGGATCTGGTTCGCGATCGCCGTGCCGGCGTTTCGGCTTACTACCGGTTCAATCTGGACGCAGACGCAGCCTTGCTGGCGTTGTGGCAATCGCTGCGCCAGGCGACCGAGGACCCGCAACTCAACGACGACCGCATGCGATTGCCCAGCGTGTTAGCGCGACGCGCCAACGAGGAGAATTGGGCCGACACCGTGGCCGGCGACATGGAACGTCACTACTCGCCCGGGCGAACCTGGGAGACTCTGGGGCGATCGCTCACGCGACTATTGAATCTGGGCGATGTACTCGACGTCGCGTCGGGCGACGGCATGCTGGCCGAGCTGCTGTCACCTCAGGCGCGGTCCATCACCTGCATAGATACCAGTGCGCGTGTCGTCGATGCTGCACAAAAGCGACTCACCGAGAATGGCAATGTCCGCGTCGAACTCGGCGACATGCATGCGCTGAAGTTCTCCGAGGCTTCATTTGATCTGGTGCTACTGATGCATGCGCTCACTTACACCGAGCAGCCACCAGTGGTGATCCGCGAGGCTGCGCGCGTGTTGCGGCCTGGTGGCCTGCTACTCGCCAGTACGCTTGGCAAACACGAACACAGCAAAGCGGTAGAGCCGTTCGATCACCGCAATCTCGGCTTCACCATCGCCGAACTCGCCGAACTTGCCAAGTCCAGCGGGCTGGAGGTGCTCCGTTCCGAACTCAGTTGCCGCGAGCGTCGTGCGCCACATTTCGAAGTGATCACTCTGCTCGCGCGCAAGCCTGGCTGATCCAACGTCGCTGTCACATCCAAGCGCCACCGATTCGCAAGAACCTGAGCGCCCCAGTCAACTACCGGTCAACTGCACAAATTCATGTCCACCCTGCCCTACCTGCACCCCGAACGTGTCGCACAGCTCGAAGCTGGATTGCGCCAACGCATCCTGATTATCGACGGCGCCATGGGCACCATGTTGCAAGATTACCAATTGGACGAAGCCGGATTCCGCGGCCAGCGTTTCGTTCGTGCGCACGATCACGCCGCGGATGCGCCACACACGCCGGGCTGCGCCAGCGGCTGTGACTACAAGGGCAACAACGACCTGCTCACGCTTACCCAGCCGGAGATCATCCGCACGGTGCACCGGCAGTATCTCGCGGCCGGGGCCGACCTGATCGAGACCAACACGTTCAACTCCACGCGCACTAGCCAGGCCGACTACGGATTGGACGATCTCGCCTACGAACTCAATCGTGAAGGAGCACGCCTGGCGCGTCTGGAGTGCGACGTGGCGACCTTGGCCACACCAGAACAACCGCGCTTCGTCATTGGCGTACTGGGTCCGACCACGCGCAGTGCGTCGATTTCTCCGGACGTCAACAATCCGGGTTTTCGCAATATCCACTTCGACGACTTGGTTGCTGCCTATGGTGAGGCGACGCGAGGCCTGATCGACGGCGGTAGTGACGTGATCATGGTCGAAACCATTTTCGACACGCTTAATGCCAAGGCTGCGCTCTACGCCGTCGACAACGTCTTCGAAGAGCGTGGCTTCCGACTGCCAGTAATGATCTCGGGCACGATTACCGACAAGTCCGGCCGCACGCTTTCCGGTCAAACCGCCGAGGCATTCTGGTATTCGCTGCGCCATGCGCGCCCACTCTCGATCGGGCTGAACTGTGCGCTAGGTGCCAGTGACCTGCGCGAACACGTCGATGCGCTGTCCCAGATCGCCGAATGTTTTGTCAGCGCACACCCCAACGCCGGCCTGCCCAATGCATTTGGTGGCTACGACGAATCGCCAGAGGACATGGCCGCCGTAATCGGCGAGTTCGCTGCTTCCGGACTGGTCAACATCGTTGGCGGTTGCTGTGGCACTACGCCGGCGCATATCGCGGCGATCCGCGAGGCGGTGTTGAAGCACGCGCCGCGCACTTTGCCAACACCGGAACCACAAACGCGATTGAGCGGCCTCGAACCATTCGTCATCATGCCCGAGCTCAATTTCGTCAATGTCGGTGAGCGCACCAATGTCACCGGCTCCGCGCAGTTTCGCAAGCTGATCAAGGAAGGACGCTTTGACGCAGCGCTTGAGGTTGCGCGCCAACAAGTGGAGAACGGCGCCCAGATCATCGACGTCAACATGGATGAGGGGCTGCTCGATTCCGAGGCGGCGATGAAACAGTTTCTGCATCTCATTGCCGCCGAGCCGGATATTGCGCGCGTGCCGGTGATGGTCGACTCGAGCAAGTGGAGCGTCATCGAGGCGGGCCTCAAGTGCCTGCAGAGCAAAGGCATCGTCAACTCGATTTCGCTGAAGGAAGGCGAAACCCCGTTTCTGGAGCAGGCGCACAAGGTGCGTCGCTATGGTGCTGCAGTCGTGGTGATGGCCTTTGACGAAAGCGGTCAGGCCGACACGCTGGAACGCAAGGTTGAAATCTTGTCGCGCTGCTATCGCATTCTGACCGAGCAGGTTGGCTTTGCCCCCGAGGACATCATCTTCGATCCAAACGTGTTCGCGATCGCGACCGGTATCGAGGAACACAACGATTACGGGATCGCCTTCATCGAAGCAACCCGTGAGCTTAAACGACGCTTTCCGCTGTCGCATGTCTCGGGTGGCGTATCCAACGTGAGCTTCTCGTTCCGTGGCAACAATCCGATTCGAGAAGCCATCCACAGCGTATTTCTGTATCACGCCATCCGCGCCGGCATGGACATGGGCATCGTCAATGCCGGTGCCATGCCGATCTACGATGACCTGCCCGAAGACCTGCGCGAGCGCGTTGAAGACGTGGTGTTGAACCGACGCGCCGACGCGACCGAACGGTTGCTGGAGATTGCCGATCGTTTCAAGGGCAAAGGCAGCGCAGAAGCGCCGGTGATCGAAGCCCAATGGCGCAGCTTGCCGGTACGCGAGCGGCTGATGCACGCGCTTGTGCACGGCAACGACAGTTTCGTTGAACTCGATACCGAAGAGGCGCGTCTGTCAGCAACGCGGCCATTGGACGTGATCGAAGGACCGTTGATGGAAGGCATGAACGTGGTCGGCGATCTGTTCGGTGCCGGCAAGATGTTTCTGCCGCAAGTAGTGAAGTCGGCGCGCGTAATGAAAAAAGCCGTCGCGCATTTGCTGCCCTACATCGAAGAGGAAAAGGCACGCAGCGGGGATGTCAGTCGCAGCAATGGAAAAATCATCATGGCCACGGTCAAGGGCGACGTTCACGACATTGGCAAGAACATCGTCGGCGTCGTGCTTCGCTGCAACAACTTCGAGGTGATCGACCTCGGCGTCATGGTGCCAGCACAACAGATTCTGGATCGAGCGCGCGCTGAGAATGCCGACATCATCGGCCTGTCTGGACTGATCACTCCCTCACTCGAGGAAATGCACCATCTTGCCCGCGAACTTCAACGACAAGGGTTCCAGCAGCCATTGATGATCGGAGGCGCGACCACGTCTCGGGCACATACGGCGCTGAAGATCGAGCCTTACTACAAGGCCCCAACGGTCTGGGTAAAGGATGCCTCGCGTGCCGTCGGCGTGGCACAGAATCTGGTCAGTCCGGACCGCCGTGCTGCGTTTGTCGAAGGCGTGCGCGCAGACTACGCAGAAGTGCGGGTCCGCCACCAAAACCGCGACCGCGGGAAACGCCTGGTATCCCTGGCCAAGGCACGGGCGCACTCGTTCAAAGCCGATTGGCACGACTACCAGCCGCCGCAGCCAACGCAGCCAGGCATCACCGTGTTCGAAAACTGGCCGATCCGCGATCTGATTCCCTATATCGACTGGACACCGTTTTTCCAGACCTGGGAACTCGCCGGCCGCTACCCCGAAATCCTCAGCGATGAGATCGTTGGCACGCACGCCAGCGAGCTGCATCGCGACGCCCTGGCAATGCTTGAACGCATCGCAGACGAGCGCTGGTTGCAAGCCAAGGCAATAGTTGGTTTGTGGCCGGCGCAAAGCGATGGCGAGGATGTGATCGTTCGCGATCCCGTTAGCGGACGCACCATCAAGCGCCTGCACTTTCTGCGTCAACAGGCAGACAAGCCAATCGAGCGTCCAAATCTGTGCCTTGCCGATTTCGTTGCGCCGAGTTCATCGCATGCCAAGGACTGGATCGGCGCGTTTGCAGTGAACGCGGGCATTGGCATCGAAGCGCATGTCGAACGGTTCGAGGCGGGTCACGACGACTACAACGCGATCCTGGTGAAAGCTCTAGCTGATCGCCTGGCCGAAGCGCTGGCCGAGGCTTTGCATGCCAAGGTACGCCGTGAAATCTGGGGCTATGCCGCTGACGAGAAGCTTGAGAGTGCCGAGCTGATTGCCGAGCTTTACCAGGGCATACGGCCTGCACCTGGCTACCCGGCATGCCCTGAGCACAGCGAGAAAGAGGCAATTTTTGATCTGCTTCAAGCGCAATCCAATATCGGCCTGCATCTCACCGAGAGTTTTGCGATGTATCCCACCGCTGCGGTCTCCGGCTACTATTTTTCGCATCCGCAGAGTCAATACTTCGTCGTCGGACGCGTCGATCGCGAACAAGTTGTGGACTACGCCAGGCGCAAGCAGTGGACGCTGCAGGTCGCCGAGCGCTGGCTATCGCCGATCCTCGATTACGACCCCGATTGAGCAATTCGGGACCCTTTCCTGCGATCAAGTGCAGCAAGTCGAGACCCGCTCGACAATCAGTGCCACTGAGTCTCGCCAAGGAGCAGAGTATGGGGCAGCTAGATCGCATCACCCAGCAACCAAATGTAATGGGTGGCAAGGCGTGTATCCGCGGCATGCGCGTCACCGTCGGAATGATCGTTGGACAACTCCGCACCGGGCTTAGCATCGAGGAAGTGATTGCCGACTACCCCCACATCGAGCGCGAAGACGTGATGCAGGCTCTACGCTATGCCGCGTGGCGAGCTGAAGAACGTGAGGTTGAGTTGGCCAGAGCATGAAGCTGCTGGTCGACATGAACCTGTCACCGCGGTGGGTAGCGCTGCTGGCCGATCAGGGCATCGACGCGGTACATTGGTCCTTGCTCGGGGCGCACAATGCGCCCGATGCTGAACTTATGAATTTCGCCGCCGCCAACGACGATGTAGTGCTTACCCACGACTTGGACTTTGGCTCAATCCTCGCAACCACCCATGGCCAAAAACCAAGCGTAGTGCAAATTCGCGTAGATAACGTCAGCCCTGACCAGATCGGCAGTCAGGTTTGCATCGCCTTGCGCCAAATGGCAACCGAGTTGGAAGCGGGCGCGCTGATTACGGTTGATCCGAATCGAACACGATTGCGCGTGTTGCCATTGCGGTTGCGGTGACGTCCTCGATCAGACAGCCTGTTGTCTGGATTGCACCTTTTCAATCAATCTGATCGCGTTTCATGACCGGCCAAGCGGCCCGCAAATACAACACCGCAGACCAAATGGTGAGCACCGCAGCGACACCGAGCATCACTTGTCCGACTTCATACAGCGAGGGAAGCGATTTCCACCAATGGTTTTTTGGAACATCTACCAGTGGTGCGTTCTGTTTCCAAAGCAAGATGACGATGGCCACCATTTGCAAGATGGTCTTGAATTTGCCGAGCGTCGCCACATTGACCTTGCTGCGTTCGCCAATTACCGCCATCCACTCGCGCAGCGCAGAGATGGTGATTTCGCGCCCAACGATGATCGCGCATACCACCGCCATGAACATGCTCGGATCGGCTTGTACCAGCAGAAACAGCGTGACGGTGACTGTGAGCTTGTCCGCTACTGGATCGAGAAATGCGCCGAACGCCGACATCTGACCGAAACGGCGCGCGATCCATCCGTCCAGCCAGTCGGTGATGGCGCCGACCGCAAACATGCCCGCAGCAACCAGATTCGCGCCCTTGAACGGCAAATAAAACGCGATCACCAGAATCGGCACCAGAACGATGCGAAACAAGGTCAGCATATTGGGTACTGTAAGCTTCATGGGCGTACCAAAGTCATTCGTGAAGACTGGCATAAATCCGTTCGGCGAGCGACCGGTTGATGCCGCCGACGTTACACAGCTCCTCGACTCCAGCACCGCGAACACCGGCCAATCCGCCAAAGTGCTTGAGTAATGCTGCGCGTCGACGCGCGCCCACGCCGGCGATCTCCTCCAACGTACTGACCTGGCGTGTCTTCTCGCGCTTGGCGCGATGCCCGGAGATGGCGAATCGATGGGCTTCGTCGCGAATCGCCTGAATCGCCAACAACCCAGCGCTATCAGACCCGGGTCGCAACACGCGACCGGTTTCGGCGAATACCAGTTCTTCCCAGCCTGCGCGTCGGTCGCGGCCCTTGGATACACCGATGACTTGCATCCCCGTCACGCCCAGTTCGCCCAGGGCATCCATCGCTTTGCTGACTTGGCCCATGCCGCCGTCGATCAACAGCACATCGGGAAGTTCAGCCTGTTCGTTTTGCAATCTGCGAAAACGCCGTTCAATCACCTGGCGCATGGCCGCATAGTCATCGCCCGCGGTGATGCCCTTGATATTGAAGCGCCGGTACAGCGACTTCATCGGCCCATCGGGCCCCGCTACCACGCACGACGCCACGGTGTCTTCGCCCATGGTATGGCTGACATCAAAGCACTCGATGCGTTGTGGCGGCTCATCGAGTTCAAGTAGTTCGGTCAAGGCCTGCCAACGATGGCGCTGCACGGCCTCGCCGCGCAATTGCGATGCCAGGGTGATTTGTGCGTTGCGCAGCGCCTGTTCCACCAGTCGCACTCGATCTCCGCGCTGCGGCTTGAAAATCTCGACCCGATGTTCGGCGCGCTGGCTTAACGCTTCGGCAAACAATTCCGCATCGTCCAATTCATGACTGAGCAACACCACCGATGGCACCGGTAGTTCGGCATAGTGCTGAGTCACAAATGCTTCCAATACGGCCGCCTCCGAGCTGCCGGACGCTTTGAGAAACCAGTGTCGACTGCCAAGATTCATATTGTCGCGATAAAACAGAGCCTGTACGCAAGCCAACCCGTCTTGCACCACACAGGCCAGGATATCGGCATCGCGCTCGCCACCGGAAACAAACTGACGCGCCTGAAGTTGGCGGATCCGACCAATCTCGTCGCGCCAGGCGGCGGCGCGTTCAAATTCGAGCGCCGCGCTCGCCACCTCCATCTGCCGCGTCAACTCAGCCACTACTTCCTCAGTACGGCCCTGCAGAAACATCACCGCATGACGCACATCCGCGGCATAAACCTCGCTTTCGATCAAGCCAACGCACGGCGCGCTGCAACGCTTGATCTGATATTGCAGACAGGGACGCGAGCGGTTGTTGAATACGCTGTCCTCACACTGCCTGAGCTGAAACAGTTTGTGGATGCGCGCAAGATTTTCGCGCACCGCGATGACACTCGGAAACGGACCAAAATAGCGACCTTTGCCATCGCGTGCGCCGCGATGGAAGCGGATGCGGGGAAATGCGTGCGCCTCGTCCAGATGCAGATAGGGATAACCTTTGCTATCGCGCAGCAATACGTTGAAATAGGGTTTAAGCGACTTGATCAGCTCGTTCTCGAGAATCAGCGCTTCACTCTCGGTGCGCGTAACGATGACTTCCATCGCTTGTACTTGCGTCAACATGAGCGCAATACGCGGCTCCAACTGTGGCCGATTGAAGTAGGTACCGACACGCTTCCGAAGGCTCTTGGCCTTGCCCACGTAAAGCACTTGGCCATCCGCTCCGAGCATGCGGTATACACCCGGCGCGGCAGTCAGCTCGCGCGCGAATGACTTGCCATCAAAGCTTGGCGGGGGAGCGTCTGCCAAGGATTACTCCCCTATCGGCAAGCGTTTTGCCTGACCCGTGCCGGTATCGATCCGGACGATTTCGTGTGCGCCGGAATTGGCAATCCAGATTCGTCCGGGCGACGCAACTACATCGGTCGGATGTTGAAACTTGAAGGATAGATTGATCGTCTTTACTCCGCCGCCGCGCAGCGAGACCGCCTTGAGTCGGTTGTTGTAGGTGTCTGCTACCCACAAGATCTGGCCACCTGGGTCAACAGCCACACCCATGGCGCCCTGAAGACGCGCCACTGCCGGAAGGCCGTCGACATCGCCGGAGTCAAAAACGCCTGCACCGACCAACGTCTGCGTGTGCCCATCCGAGCGTACGGCACGGATTGAAGACGAATTGCTGTCCACCACGTACAACATCTGATCAGCGAAGCTCAGCCCGGTGGGGCGTGCAAACGTTGCTCTCTCCGCTTCACCGTCGTCGCGCCCATGCAAGCCGCTACCTGCGGTGCACGTCAGTCGATTGCGTATCAGGTCGTAGGTCCAGATCTGGTTTTGGCCGGCCATGGCGATGAACAGACGCTCGCCTGCCAGCGCCAGATCCCAGGGCGAGTTGAGCGCGACCTGATTGGCAAAGTCATACTCCTGGGCTACTGGAAAACCATGGGTGCCGTTGCCCGCAATCGTCTCCACTTCGCCGGAAATAAGGCGAACGCGTCGCACGCTGTGATTACCGCGATCAGCGATGTACAGCATCTCCTTGCTGACCACCATGCCCTGCGGTTCGTCGAATCCAGCCTCGTCAAATCTGCCATCGATGAACGCGGCATTGCCGGTACCAATCTGGCGTCGGACATCGCCGTCGTGGGTGCATTCGAGAATGCGATTGTGGCCAGTGTCGGCAACGAACAAAGCGTTGTGAGTGACCAGAATCTTTCCGGGAAAACGCAGCGGCATACGCGGTTCCGGATGAGAAACCGGTCGCATTGGCTCAAAACTGCGGTTGTTTTGAAAGGCCGCATCGTCCAACATCTGGGCGATCAGCACGTCGATCTCTTCGCGTCGGCCTTCCCCGCTCAATAGTCCGGCAAAGCCGCCTTCGGTATCGATGATGCCAATCGTCGGCCAGGCCGACACGCCGTACTGTCGCCACACATCATAGTTGTAGTCATTTGCCACTGGATGCCGCAGGTAGTGGCGATTGACTGCCTGCAGCACCACACTGGATTGGCGTTCGGCATCAAACTGCGGTGTGTGGATGCCGAGGATGGACAATCCGTCGTTATATTTGTTCTCGAGGTAGCGAAGATCAACCGCAATGTGCTGCGAGTGGATATTCGACGCGTTCCAGAAGTGCAGCAGTACTACGCGGCCGCGCAAGTCAGCCAGGCTCGGCGCGCTCGGGACGTTCACCCAGGGTAGGGACGCCGGAAACTGTGGCGCGGCCTCGCGTGCGGTCATGCCTCACTCCATGATAAGTACGCCAGCATTATGCAGGCGCAGCAAATGTTTGGTCAGCCCTTCGGTTCCATCACGCAGCATATCGAAGACCCGGTCGAAATCTTGCTCAGTACCATGGTAAGGGTCGGGCACCTCCGTGCCAGGCTTTCCAGCAAAGTCCATCAACAGGCGAATACGTCCGACCGTGTGTGGCGGTGCTTTGGCCCGGACATCCTGGAGATTGCGTCGGTCCATGACCAACAAGAGATCACCTGGGCCGAAATCTCCGGGCAAAACCAGTCGCGCAGCGTGTGCCGACAGGTCCAGACCCTGACGCGCTGCGACTGCCACTGCGCGCGGATCTGCAGGGTGATCCAGATGATAGGCATGGGTGCCGCGAGAAACGACTTCAAGCTGCTCGGCCAACCCATTGCGGCGCAGAGAGGCACGTGCAAGTCCCTCGGCGATCGGCGAGCGGCAGATATTTCCCATACAAACAAAAATGAGCCGATTCATGAGGCTATACTACATTGTTGATGTGCTTTGCATCGCCGAAACTATGCGTCGGGCGCGTTGCGCTCTGCTGCCGCCACTGACAATGCGCGCTCGACCTGGACCACGTGTGTGGATTGGCGGACAAAGTGAATGAACCAGACGCACGTCAATCACCGCCGCCACAACCACCACAACCACCGGAGCTATCGCCGGAACTACTGTCGGAGGAACCACCGCTGTCGCTGCTGGACGACGACGACGGTGGTGTGCGCAGCACGTGGTAGTCGGCCCAGGCGGTTCCGCTCATCGCCACCGTGCCGAGCAAGGCGACGGCCAGGGGCAGTTCGACATCGCGTGGCGCACGCGCCGCGCGTGCGTGTTGACGGCTCAGATCTGCCACCGCTCGATCACCGGCTAGCGATCGCGTAGCCATACGCAGCGCAAACGCCATGGTGATGAGCAACATCACAACGCAAAGCACGACCAGGAAACCGATCGGACGGTCGCGCTGGAAGCCGACTGATAGTTTGGCCAGACCGAGCAGCAGCACGGCTCCCGGAATGCTCGCTGGTATCAATGCAGCGCGCCGCGCCTGAGCGTCGTCGAGCAACAATCCCAGACGCTGCAGTTTTTGCCGGACCTCGCTAAACAAACTGACACCGAGGCGGAGCACGTGATCGGCACGGCCATCGTTTCGCATCAATCGACGCAGTGCCGCAATGGGCCCCGAACCGCTGTCCGGCTCCGTTCCGACCACGAACCGACGCTGACTTGAGTCAAAGCGCACCGCCGCTTGCCGCAACAGATCGGCTGTCGCGGTGTCCAAAGCGCGTGTCGCACCATTGACCAGATAAGCCACCTCAAGAGGCGTAAGCCCTGCCGGGTTGGGATGCATGCCGTTTTCACGAAGGGCTCGGCGCCATAGCATCGCCAGAGCAGTCGCGATCAACCCCGCGACTGCAAAAAACTTGAGAAACGCCGGCCCCGACCAGTCCAACGGTGTCTCAGCAATGGCAAATGCGGTTGCGGCTGAAGTAATTCCAGCGATGAACACACTCAACGCGTTGGCCCATCGAGCGGGGGATCGCAGTCGCGGCAAAAGCCATACCTGTTCGAGGTCAACGCGCCGGAAACGCTGCGGTCGTCGAAAGCGTTCGCGCGTCCCTGGCCACCATCTCTGCGCTGGGGTCCCGAACCATTGCTCGTAATGCGCCAGAGTATCGGCGTATTGGTGGCGGTGGAGCGTCAGCGCAATGCTCCCGCCGTGGCTGGCTTCATGGTGCAGCGGCAGTTTCAACACGCCTGCACACCAGACCTCCCAGTAGTCGCGCGTGTGAGTCAAATGCTGATGCCATACCTCGTCCACCTGATCGCTCGGCGTAACGGCAGCGCCGGCAACGCACGCGAGAAAACAAAAGCGCCGATACTCCTCGATCGCCTCCAGTGCTTGCTCATGCGTCCAGCCCTGAACACTCATCAGTTTGGCAACGAAATCAATCGGTCGCGTCGAGTCGGCGAACGGGTGCGCCCGGATGCGCTCCCAGAGCAGAAGCGATGTAGGTGTCCAAACTGTATTCGACGCAATCATCGGCTTCCTCCGCTTACCCAGTCAATTGTCACCCAATACATTGTCACCCAATACCGAAATCGCGTGTGCGCGATACATGGACACGCTGAATTCGTTGTGCCGCTCGTCGCAATCGATGCGCGCAAAAATACCGCAACGCAACATCGATGTTTCTTGTCAAGCCCCTGCGCTGCCATTACTTTCGCGCTACCGCACCGCGTGATCACGGGTCGTAACCCGGCGGCGACGGTCCATCCGCGTGCCCACTTTTTAGGGCGTCCATTTTTTAGGGGAAGCTTCGATGACTCGTTCCACCCCGGCCGGTTTCGGCCTCTGCGTTCTTGCGCTGTCGATCGGTTCCGCCATTGCTGCCCCGCATGCGGGCGGCGCGGTGAGTGTGGTGTTAACGCCTTCGTACGAAAAGTCCATGCAGGAAATTGGCTCAGCCGTTCGCCTCACCATGCGCAATGACAGTAACAAGCCGGTAAGAATGCTCAAGTGGCAGACGCCTTTTTACGGACTGAACCACGACCTGTTCGACATCTCCGTGGGTGGCCAGGAAATTGAATACGTAGGCGCCTGGTACAAGCGCGGTGCGCCGGGCAAGGACGACTGGATGGTGCTCAAGGCCGGTGAGTCGCGTTCGATCGATGTCGATCTGTCTGAGGTCTATCCGTTCCAGGCCAGCGGCCAGTATGAAATCAAGTTTTCCACGCTGGTGAATGACTACGACGAAAAACTGCTGTCGAAGGCAGGATCTGCCAACGAAATGCAATCATTTCCGCTGGTTCGTTGGGTAGATGGCAGCGACCAGTTCATGCAGAGTGACGCTGGCCTGGACGCTAGTCTTGGCGTCAAGGCGCTTAATCCAACGCCGACTTTCGAGAGCTGCTCGACAACCCGCCAGAGCCAGCTCAACACGGCGCTGAACTCGGCACGCAGTTACGGCGTCAATGCCGACAATTACTTCACTTCCAAGACGTGGTCGACGGTGACGACCCGCTATCGCACCTGGTTCGGTACGGCCACGTCATCACGCTTCAATACTGGCAAGTCCAATTTCGACAAGATCGAAAACGCCCTGGCCAATACCCGTATTACGTTCAATTGCAGCTGCACGCAAAACTACTACGCCTACGTCTATCCGACCCAGCCGTACCGCGTCTATCTGTGTAACGCATTCTGGTCAGCGCCCAACACCGGCACTGATTCGCGTGCAGGCACCATCATCCATGAGCTGAGCCACTTCGACGTGCTGGCGAACACCGACGATGTTGCCTATGGCCAGACCGCCGCGAAGAGCCTGGCAAACAGCAATCCGACCAAGGCGCTGAAGAACGCGGACAGCCACGAGTATTTTTCGGAGAACACCCCCGCGCAGAACTGAGAAGCCCCACGCAGGGACTTAAGAGTTGATGTTGAAGTCAAGACAACGCCGGGCTCGCCCGGCGTTTCTCTTTTCTGGCTTCAAAATGAATCTGACCCGAGCGCGCAGCGAACCGGCACCTATCGTGTTCGTTCAACTTCCAGCGCTGGGTCGAAATAGAGCGATTGCGGTGTTGCGCTCAACTGCCCGGCGGTGAGTTTCGGTTTCCGCCAAACCACCACTTCGCCAGTCGCAGTGTCTCGAAACACCAGATGTGCGATGCCGAAGTCGGACTCGCCCAATTTGGCGATATGAATCGCTCCAGGCGTTTCCCAGCCAGCCGAAGGCAGAATGGCGCCTACTTTGTCGAACGGCCGACCGGTCTGCATCAAGTGGACAGTGACTTTCCCGGAAGCCGCATCAAGCGCAACCAGGTCTTCGTAGCCGTCACCGTTGAGGTCAGCGCTGGCAACCGGGAGCTCGTTGGATGGCAGCCGCAGTGTGTATCGATCGAGCGCTTTGCCGTCGAGCATCAATATTACGGTGACCTCGCCACTGCTGGGATTGCGAAATACCAGGTCCGCGTTTCCGTCGCCATTGAAATCGCCACTCAACAGGTAGGCAAACTCGACACTCACGTCAAGAAGTTGGAAACGCTCGCAGTTGTCGATTCGAAATGCGCACTGGACGACGCCAAACTTGGCACTTTGTGGATCGCGCACGATCGCGTCAACCTGTACGTCGCCGTCAACATGCACCAGATCCAGCAACTCAGTGGTCATCGAAATTTGTCCGGAATGCAGCATGCTGACGGTGCCATTGCCTTCCACCATTCTGTACTGGCCCGATTTGTTCAGGAAAATATTGTCATTGAGGCTGCCAGCGAATCGATCCGCATCGACGAATGTGTCGCCGCTGCCATTGGTCAGGCGGCGCCAGGTATTCATCGGCGCTTCGTAGTATTCGCGATCTCCATTGGCAAGGTCACGTCGCAGGGGCGATGAGAACTCCGAACTCAACAGCGCACTGGGTGGGCGAAACACCGTGAGCGCCTGGACCGGGGACCGCGCCGCCATATGGAAGCCATCCCCGGCGTAATCTGCATACACTTCGTAGTGGCCAGCATGCGGCAAAAAGCCGGTGGGCGGCCCCGATATCGTAGCCTGGCCATTGACGATAGCCGCGCGAGCCAATTCCCGCGTAGCGGTAGCGGTGGCCAGCATGAACACGATTTCCCCGCTCGGCTGGCGCGGTCCCGCGCTTTGAATCGTCGCCTTGATCGTGGCCAGCTTCATCGCAAATTCTGGCGACTGCAGCGGTGAAACCTTGAGTGTCGGGGACGCAGCAGCAGCGATCGGAAAGCAAGCCGAGAGCTCGGATGTATTGTTGGCTGAATCGGTCGCAGTGGCGGTGATCACATCCCCACTGCGAAGCCCGCCCAGTGGCGCATTATTGATACGGGTGGAAAATACTGCTCGACCCGAAGTATCCGTGGTGACCTGCAACGAATCCAGAAAAAACTCTGCGCGATCGAAACCGTTCGGGTGGCAGCTGCTGGACAGGAAGAACTCTATGGTGTGCGCCTGTGATGGCGCTGCGTCAAGCCTACCCTCAAGACCACGACCGGTACTGGCAGCAGTGATCTGGGGTTTGTTCTGCAGTGCGTTCGGACCGCTGTCCACATCCTGCGGGTCATTCGCCAGCGGCGCAAACATTTGATCCGGGTCAAGCCCGATGCCGCGATGGGCCACGTCGAAGAATAGATTTCGACTCAGTCGATTGCCGTTACCGGCACGTGTCACCGTCGCTCCGGAGGCATTGCCCAGGATGATTCCGGCATTGGCGTTGCCAACCAGATTGTCGGTCACGCTATTGTCCGAGGCGGCGCTGCTCAAGCGAATACCGGCGTACACGTGCGCACTGCTGCTGCCCCAGAAGTCCCTGCCCAGGACATTGCGATCGATGCGATTGCCCGAAGTGGGATTGTTGGTGCCATACAGTGCGATGGCGGTGTCTCGTGTAGCGCTGATGCGATTGTCGGCTATCACGGAATCGCGCAGCCCCCAGAAACCATTCTGCACGGCACCGGAATACATGGTTTGCAGATTGGGCGGAGGTGAGTACCCGATTCTGGCGGCCAGAATGCCAGCCCCGTTGATGGTGTTAGCCAGCGACGAAGCGCCGAAGCGGTCAAAGCCGATCAAGTTATGGCGAACCACATGCTTGCCGCCAGTCAACTGGATCGCATGCGAATCCGCGGCGCCGATCCAGTTTCCATCTGCAGGCTCGGCGCCACCGACGGTGATGCTATCGGCGATGATCGCAGCGATTGGAACCCCGGCATAGGCAGCCAGCGCCCCGTTGGCGCGCACCCCAATTCGGTTAGCGCTGGCGCGCACGTTGTTGGCCATCAGCAGCAGTGCAGCGGAGTCATTGCCGAGGCCACTGGAAACACTTCGACCGCCAAACAGACTCAATCCACTGACCACGCTGCCCTCAGCACCGCGAATAAAGGTCAGCAGGCCGCCGTGATTGTGAATGCCCAAAGGAATGGCCGAATCGTCAATCTCGATCATCACCTGGTGACTCAAAGGGGCAGTCGATGCGGACGCCCCTGGCTGAGAAAATCCACGAATGATTACCGGCGCAGTCATTGCAGGCAGCTCGGACGCAAGGGTGATGGTCCATGGGCCATTGCCCCACACTGCCCGGTCGATGGTGAAATTGATCGTGCTGCGGTCGGGGGACGAATTGGCAGCGGTGATAGCCTCTCGCAAGGAACCTGCACCACTATCAGAAAATGTGCTGACATTGAAAATGCTTTGCGCACTGGCTGGATTCGATTGACCTAACCCGGCAACGACCGCAATTGCGGTAACAACGGTATTGCGTATCGCGGTGAATGCCATAAAACACTCCTGACGGGTACGGTTTCTGGACGGGTACGGTTCTGGAAAGGGACTTCAGTGCAGTTGCAAACGCCTACTCGAAGCCATTGGCAAATATCAGTCCTGGCGGTGCGGAAGGCGCGCGATAGAACACGTCGGCCACGGCATTGCCATCGCCATTGACGATATTTCCCGCCTGCGATTCAAATGCGATGGTGCTGCCATTGGTGCTGACGCTGACGAGTGATCCCGACAGCAAATTGCCGAATGTGGATGTGGTGCCCGCAGCCCGACTCAGCAATTCCAACTGGCCGCCGCTGGAACGCCGCCAAAGAAACGCCTGCGCGGGAGTGGGAGCAGCCATATCGCAGATCATCACCACGTCGCTGTTGTCCGCTACACGTGGACCGCGGCAGGAAAGCGCATTTGCGACTAGCGGCGGCGAGAAATTCGAAGCCAGCGGCAACGGTATCGCCGCCAGCACGCCGGTTTGACGATCGAGAATGAACAATCGACTGGCTGCGCCTGCCACCAGATTGCTGGAGAATGAGCGAAACACGACGAATCGTCCATTTGCAGAAATTGCCGCTTGATCGGACTGACTGCCACCGGGCATACCCCCTGCAGACTGGCTCAGCAACGACGTGGAGGCGCCCACTCGATCCCGCAGATAGATCTGCTGCGTACCGCCGGATACCCCAACCACCATGTTCGCAGACAGACTCGGAAAGACCACGTACCGCGCATCGGCGGAAATGGCCTGCGCGGTGAGCGCGCCCACATTGTCGTTGGAGAATGCTCCGGTCGCGTCCCGACTGATCACTTCGACTGCCCCAGTGTCGAAATCGGTCAGAAAAATATCGGCGCGATCGTTGTTGTCGACAGCAACCAGATTGTTGGCGAACGATTGAAACACCGCAAACCGGCCATTGCCAGACACCGCCGGAAATCGTGACTGATCGTTGCCCTCGGTGCCACTTTGACTTTGGCTGGCGCGAACAGTAGCGCCGGTCGTCATGTCAGTACGGTAGATATTCAGAGCGTTACTGAGCGGACCGAGATTGGTGGCGAGGCTCTCGAAGACCACGAATCGTCCTTCCGCCGAGGCCGACGGTAGAAAACAATTGCCATCAGCAGGCGCGCCAGTGGAGGCATTGCGGCTGACGATTTCGATCGCGCCAGATGCCACCTCATACCGGTATACATTCAGCGCACCGCTGAACATCGGCAGCAGATTGGTCGCCGACGTCGTAAACAGAATGTAGGCGCCATTCGCCGTAAGCGCGGGATCGCGCAACGCGCTGTTGGCTTCCACGGCGGGTGGGCCGACACCCATGACGCGAGCGAATGGCGCCTGCGGATGCGCGGGCTGAGTCCAGGCTAGAACCAGTGACGAAACCGCCAGCGCGATGTATTGCGAGCGAACCGAATGACTGATGCCCGCGGTCATAGAGCTTCCTGACGATCGCGCGGCACTGCGCGTCTGCTTTGTAGTACGCAGTGCCCGATCCAATACTGTCACTGTCTGCTTTTGCCCCTCAACCTGGGCACCAGGAGTTGCTCATTGGCCAGCCAAAAAAATTCGGTTGCTCAAGTCCGACCGCTCGCCGCGGACATGCAACGGTCGTCGCAATCACCTCGATTTCCGCCATTGGACAGACCACCGGCGCAAAAAAAACGCCGGGCTAACCCGGCGTTTTTCCTGATTTCCCCTGAGTATGTCAGGCGAGATTTACTTCATCCGCCTGCAATCCCTTCTGCCCCTGTACGACCTTGAAGCTCACCTTCTGCCCTTCCTGCAGTGACTTGAAGCCGTCACCCTGGATGGCACGAAAATGCACGAACACATCTGCCCCATCTTCGCGAGCGATGAATCCGAAGCCCTTGGCATCATTGAACCACTTGACTGTACCTACCTCACGATCCGACATTGATCAATCTCCGAATGACGATAAAACCGAGCGAATAAACCAGACATCCCAACACGAATGTCCACTTACTGGGTGTGCCAAAGCAGAGTGATCTAATCGGACGGCAGAGCCCCCAAAACACTCTGACGCCAATCTTGGCGGAGGTTTCTATACCTCGACAGGTCACAACAAGGACCGGCAAACTCAGTAACCCGGAAATTAGCACGAGTCTTTTGCGGAAAAAAGCCGGTCGGGCGATTCCCACGCAAGGATCGCATCATATTCGCGCTTTCCCGCACTGGATTCGACCCACTCCCTACCTGCCCGACAGGCCGGCGCGCGCGTATTCGCAATATTTTTGCGCTGCAGCGATAGTCCCGGAAACGCTGCGGAACAGGCAGCAATCAGTCACCGATGGGATGGTAAACGGGACTATCTGCAACTTTATTCGACCGACGCTTTATTCGACCGACACAAGCGCGCACATCGTGAGCGCCTTCAGGGTTACCTGGACTCATCCAGCAGGCTGGCCGCGCGCTGCGTCGCCGAGGCGATCCGGCGCGCCGACGCCATGGTCATGCGCACCCCGCCCATTCCAGTCATGACAGCATCGCTACCGTAGCTCTCCAGATCGGCGACAACAAATCCCAACACTTTTCCTTCGGCGGAAAAACCCAGCCCGATGGCACCGGTCGCCACATGGGCAGATCTGGGTACGCTGACTTCACCAATCAGCACGCCCCAGGAAATGATGGGCGCACCGCCATAGCGGTCCTCCAATCGCTCAATGACGTAATAGGCTTGGCCGGACGCAGCTTTTGCGTCATCGCTCAAATCGACGGCCGGATAGCTCGGTGCGTCTGGCGCTGCGTTCCGCGATGACTTCGGCACCGCCTGTTGCGCGTTCTTCCCATCTGCAGGCACCGCAACGAGGCGCAGCCAGGCGATGCCCAAATCCGGATCGGAAGTCAGCGCTTCGGCTTCCAAAGGCGTGTCGCGCCCGGCGAAGCGCACACGAAAGTCACGCGCTTCGAGCTTGAAGCTTGCCCGCTGTTCGTTGGTCAGTTTGTCAATGCCCGGAAATGTCGGCTCGACCACCATGCGCGGCACCAGAATGAGTCCACGCGGATCGACGATCACGCCGGTTGCAGAAGATTCCTGACTTTGCTCCTGTCCCTGATAGCTCGACTTCATCACGAAGCTGACACGCACCACGCTATCCGCATGTTCACGCAACAATTGCGCGAAAATCTGTTTGCTTTCTTCGTCCATCGGACTGGCGCCGACCAGCTGAGAACCAACCAGCATCAAGATTGCCCACAAACCGCGCTGTGCACGTGGGTTCATTGCGATTTCTCCCATCCCAGATCCAGAAACAATAGCCGAGTACGCGCCGCACGCAGTATCAGAAAGCTCATGCTGCGATCAACGGGACGAGCATCGCGGCGGACCAGTTGTTTGAATCGCTCCAGATCATCCACGCGGTGACCATCTACCATCAGAATCACATCTCCAGGCTTGATGTTGGCCAGGCCTGCCAAACCTCCTGCTTCAACGCTCTCGACTACTACTCCGCGCTGGTTCTTGCGCAGACGTCTCTCGATTCGATCGTAGAAACCGAGCGTACGCACGCCAAGATCGAGCCAGTCGACCTGCCAGGACTTCAGTGAGCTGCGCGCGTCAGGCGCCACGCCGGGTGCGACGCTCACTTGCATCGCCTTGCCATCGCGCCAGAGATCGAACAGCAAGGGCTGGTCGACCAGTGCGTCTCGAATGCGCTGTTGCAGCGCAGTGTCATCGGTGTCACCGGAAACCGGCACCGGCTCACCGTCCAAGCCGGTAATGAGATCGCCGACGCGTACACCCGCGCGCTGCGCTGGACCTGGGTATACCCGCGTCACGCGATACCCGCCCTCGGCAAGGCCGCCGATCTGACGCGCCGTTGTCGCGCTGATCGGTTGTGCGTCGATGCCCACCCAGGGCTTTGGCAACTCACGCAGCTTATTGCCTTTGTCTTCGCCGGGCTGCGCGTCGAGCAGCGAAACCATCGACGTACCGACGCGTTCAAAGGCTACGATATGCGCGACATCTCCGCTGCCATTGAGGCGCCCGAGTTGCGCGACATCCGCCACCAGCGCCACCGGCTTCGCGTCGATGGTGAAGATTACATCGCCGACTGCGAGCGGCGGATGGGCCGTCGCGGCGCGTCGACCGGGCAATACACCGGTCACGATCAATCCAGTTTGGTGCTCAAGTAAGCGAGAACGCGCAATCGCTGGCGTCACTTCGCTAAGTGTTAGTCCCCATGCCTTTATCTCAGCATTGTCGCCAAGGTCGGGAGGATAGCGCTGCGACTTCATACTCAGCACGCGCGTGCCAGACGCGTTCTGCACCTGCAACGCCACGGAACTACCGAGCGCACGTTCAGTCAGTTCGCGCAGAAACGTCGGCACTTGCTCGGGTTGCGCGACCGTCACCGGGTGACCGTCAATCTTCAAAATGTGATCGCCAGGAACGAGGCCAGCGGCATCCGCCGGCGAATCCTGCTGTACCGAACTGACCAATACGCCCTCACTTAACCCTGACCCCTTGAGCGAGCGAATGCTGAAGCCGAAGAAACTGCGTTTGACCTCGCCGAACTCGATCAACTGCAGCACAATCCGACGGGCGATTTCCGCTGGAATGGCAAATGCCATGTCGCCTCCGGCCAGACTGCCGCGCGTGTTTATGCCGACGATCTGTCCACTGAGGTTTACCAAGGGACCACCCGAGTTACCCGGCGCAATGGACGCATCGTGCTGGATCCATGCATAGAAACGCGCCGTAGGCTGATTGCGGCCCAGCTGTTGTTCGTAGTCCGCTTCATCCTGAAACAACGACACCATCAGTCGTGCCGGATGATTGACCACGCCTTGAGACAACGATTGCTCCAACCCCCAAGGTGCGCCCATTGCCAGCACAGTGTCGCCTGCCTGCAGGCTATTGCGCTCGGCAAAATTAGCAAATGCAAAACGCGTTTGCAGACGCGTATCGATCTGCAGCACAGCGATATCGCTGAGCTCGTCAACGCCCACCAATCGCGCTGGCAGTTCGCGTTTGTCCGCCATTACCACGCGAAAGCGCTCGCCGTTTTCGGTAACGTGCGCATTGGTAGCAACGTGTCCATTGGCGCTGATTATAGTGCCGCTACCGCTACTCAGACTGAGCTGACCGCGTCCCTGCACATGGTCATTCCGCACCACCATGATGCTGACCACATAGGGCATGACAGCGTCGCGCGCGCTGGTGACATCGGTCGATTGCATCACCGCCGAGGCATCTGCGATCACCTCCGCGGCGAAAAACAATGAACAGACAGAAATCACTGATCGGCGTATGAAACGTAACTGCGACACTGGCCTCACGGTGCATCGACCACGCTGGTGTCTGACGTTCCGGCGCTATCGTCATCACCGCTTTCTTCGGGCAGCGCTTCCACACGCGCAATGCTGACCAACACCTCATCGGCGGGCAGGCGAATCAAGGTAACGCCCTGGGTGTTACGTCCAACCTGGGCGATCTCGGAGACGCGCGTACGTACCAAGGTGCCTTGGTTGGAGATCAACATGACTTCAAACGACTCAGTGACCTGGAGTGCACCCACAAGCTGACCGTTACGGTCGGAAGTCTGAATCGCGATCACGCCCTGGGTACCACGGCCTTTGCGTGGATAATCGTCCAGCGGCGTGCGCTTGCCATAGCCTCGCTCGGTCGCGGTAAGAATGTCGCCAACATCGGCAACAATCATGCTGACCACCCGCTCGCCCTTGGACAGCGTCATGCCGCGCACGCCGCGTGCAGTTCGGCCGACGGCACGCACTGCGTCTTCGGCAAAACGTATTGCCTTGCCGTTGGATGCGAACAGCATCACGTCGCGCGTTCCGTCGGTGATTGCGACGTCGACCAGTTGATCACCCTCGTCGAGCTCCACTGCGCGGATGCCACTCGTGCGCCGCCGCGAAAAATCGCTGAGCGGGGTCTTCTTGACGACACCGGCCTGGGTGGCGAAGAACACGAAGCGGTCTTCGCTGTATTCGCGAATTGGCAACATTGCATTCACCTTCTCACCGGTTTCAAGTGCCGGCAACAAGTTGACAATGGGTCGACCGCGAGAATTCGGACCGGCCATTGGAAACTGAAAGGTGCGTAACCAGAATACGCGCCCCGAACTGGTGAAACAGAGAATCGTATCGTGACTGTGCGCAACCAACAGGTTTTCGATGAAATCCTGTTCCTTGATGGCGGTAGCCGAGCGCCCCTTGCCACCCCGCCGCTGTGCGCGATAGTCGTTCACCGGCTGTGCTTTTGCATAGCCGGAATGCGATAACGTCACTACCAGATCCTGTTTGTCGATCAGATCCTCGTTGCTCAGGTCTTCCTGATTGTGCTGAATTACCGTGCGGCGCTTGTCGTTGAACTCCGTCTTCATTTCCAGAAGTTCGTTGCGGATCAATTCCAGAAGCAATGCCGGGTCCTGCAAGATTGCAATCAGCCCCTTGATCGTTTCCAGCAGTTGTTTGTACTCGTCGGTAATTTTTTCCTGTTCAAGCCCGGTGAGCTTGTTCAGACGCATGTCGAGAATTTCTTTGGCCTGCACGTCCGACAGCTGGTAACCGTCTGGATGAAAGCCTTCCTCATCGCGCAAGTCTTCTGGTCGCGATGCATCGGCACCGGCCGCAGCCAACAACGCGCGCACCAGTCCCGGCTCCCAGCGCTTCGCAAGCAAACGCTCTTTGGCGATGCTCGCGTTGTCCGAGGTCTTTATCAGCTCAATCATCTCGTCGATATTGGCCAGCGCAACGGTCAAGCCCTCGAGGGTATGCGCGCGTCCGCGTGCTTTCTTGAGTTCGAATATGGTGCGGCGCGTGACTACTTCGCGGCGGTGGCGAACAAACGCTTCGAGGATCTGCTTGAGATTGAGCAGCTTCGGCTGCCCACCTTCGAGCGCGACCATGTTGATGCCGTAGACAGATTCGAGCTGAGTCTGTTGAAACAGGTTATTGAGCAGTACGTCGGCCTGCTCGCCGCGCTTGACCTGAATGAAAATGCGCATTCCGTCCTTGTCGGACTCATCGCGCAGGCCATCGGGCGCAATACCCTCGATTTTCTTCTCCTTGTGCAACTCGGCGATTTTCTCGATCAATCGCGCCTTGTTCACCTGGTAGGGCAGCTCGGTGACGATGATTGCATCGCGTCCGTCGCTGTCCGTCTCGATCTCGGCGCGGGCACGAATCTGAATGCGCCCTCTACCGGTTCGGTAGGCTTCGATGATTCCACTGGATCCGTTGATGATGCCAGCGGTCGGGAAGTCGGGACCGGGAATGATGTGCATCAATTCATCAATGCTGATCTCAGGATTGTCGATCACCGCAACCGTGGCGTCGATCACTTCGCCCAGATTGTGCGGCGGAATATTGGTTGCCATGCCCACTGCGATGCCCGCCGAGCCATTGAGCAGCAGGTTGGGTACCCGTGTCGGCAACACGGTCGGCTCCAGCTCTTTCTCATCGTAGTTGGGCGTGAAATCGACGGTCTCCTTGTCGATGTCGGCCAGCAGCTCATGGGTAAGCTTGGACATGCGCGCTTCGGTGTAACGCATCGCAGCTGCTGCGTCGCCATCGACTGAGCCAAAGTTGCCCTGTCCGTCAACCAGCATGTAGCGCAGCGAGAACGGTTGCGCCATTCGCACCAGGGTGTCGTAGACCGACTGATCACCATGCGGGTGGTACTTGCCGATCACGTCGCCGACAATACGCGCCGACTTGTAATACGCCTTGTTGTAGTGACAGCCGAGCTCGTTCATCGCAAACAGTACGCGCCGATGCACTGGCTTCAGCCCGTCACGCACATCGGGCAGCGCGCGACCTACAATCACGCTCATCGCATAGTCGAGATAGCTCTGCCGCATCTCGTCTTCGATGTTGACGCGGATCACTTCCTTGGCAAATTCAGACATTGCTTGTTCCAATCTTTCTAATTCAGTTTTGACATAGGCATGCAACCGCTCGTCCGAGTGGACGACCAATACAATAAGGGGGTCGCGCAAGCGCGGGAGTTTAGCATGCGCACCCCTCCAAGGGGTCGCTTACTGACCACGCGGACGGGGCTTGGTCAGGCAAAATTCCTCGACAATTTCAACAGCGGTCAAAGGTCCGCCACTGCCAAGGCGTCGCGCATAAATAATGTGATCGGATTGCGCCGGATCTTGACCCGCCTGCTCGGCGCCCAAAGGGGCGCGTAGTCGGACTACGCAATCCTTTGGGCAACAACGCAGGCGGGTTAAAAAACCAGCAAGAGTGTCACGTTCAAAAGAGGCACATTGTTTCTGCGCGACGCCTAAGGCTTGGCAGCGGCCAGGTGTCGGTGCATCGCCGTCGCATCGGGTTGTTCGATCACTCCGCGTTCAGTCACCATTGCATCAATCAGTGCCTGCGGCGTGACATCGAATACTGGATTCCACGCCCGCACACCCGCTGCCGCCACCCTGACGCTGCCATATTGCAACAGCTCTTCGGGATCACGCAACTCGATATGAATATCGCAACCCGAAGTGGTGCGCATATCAACCGTGGACCAGGGCGCAACCACCATCAAACGCAACCCGAAATACCGCGCGAGCACTGCCAGTTGCAATGTGCCGATCTTGTTGGCCGTATCGCCGTTGGCAGCGATTCTGTCAGCGCCCACGACTACCCATTGCACCTGGCCCGACGACATCAGATGGGCCGCTGCGGAATCTGCGATCAGCTGCGCTGGAATGCCATCTTTCAATAACTCCCATGCCGTCAAGCGCGTCCCCTGCAACCAAGGCCGCGTTTCCGTATGAAACACGCGGGCGATACGTCCCTCGGCAACGCCGGCCCGGATCACCCCCAGCGCGGTGCCAAATCCTGCGGTGGCCAGCGACCCGGTATTGCAATGCGTGAGCACGCCGCTGCCAGGCGCAATCAGCGCCGCACCCAAACTGCCCATGCAGCGATTCGCGGCCAGGTCATCACGTTCAATCTGAATGGCCGCTGCTTCGAGCGCAGCCACATTGCCTTCGTGTTCCACCACCGCCTGCATGCGGTCGAGCGCCCAAAACAGATTGACCGCGGTCGGACGCGAAGCCCGCAGCGCTTCCAGTTCACTGCCAATTGCAGCCGACGCAACCCGACCATCAGCATCGGCATGTGCCTTGGCAGCGAGCACCACACCGTAGGCAGCGGCGATACCAATTGCCGGTGCGCCGCGCACGGTCAGGTTGGCGATTGCCGCCGCTACGGCGTGGGCATCGCGACACTCGAGCATAATCTCCTCCAGCGGCAAACGGCGCTGGTCGAGCAGAAACAATGCATTGCCCTGCCATTGCACGGCGCGAATCCGGTCATAGCGGTCGTAATCGATCATCAGCCTTCCTCTTCAGCCGCCAAATGTAATGCAGCGCGCTGGTATAAGCACGCCATGACGGCGGCGACCTTTTCTGCGCATAATCACCTCATGAGCAAAAAAGTGATCTCTCTGTGGGATGCCGTCCGTCGTACCGACCGCGCTTTGGCGCATAAGCGCGTCGCCAAATTGCGCGCGTCCTTTCCCGGCGCCCCGAGCGAGCGGCTGCACCGCCTGCTAGTGCGCAACAAATGCCTGCAAGCCGGTGCCATCGGTGCGCTCACTGCGATCACCGGAGCCATTCCCGGCATCGGTCGAGTCGCCTCGTTTGCGCTCGGGCCACTCGCCGACACCGCACTGGTGAGCGCTCTTCAAGCGGAACTGGTTATCGAGATCTTCGCGCTCTACGATGCACAGATGCCCGAACACGGCGAGAAAATCGCGATTCTCGCCATCGCTGCCACCAATCTTGGTGCGGATGAGATCGCCCGCGAAGCGTCACGCTGGCTGACGCACCAGGCCGGGCGTTGGATCGGAGCGCGCTGGCTCAAGCGCGCCTGGCCCGTAGCCAATATAGCTACGGCAGCCGCCACCAATATCGCTGTTACCTATGCCATCGGCAATCGCACGCAGGCCCTCTGCCAGATTCGCGACGCAACGGTCAATGACTGGCCGGCCCTGTTTCGCCGCGTCGCACTGATCGACCAGGACACCATGATGAAGTGGGCCGGCACCGCAGCACGTACGGCAATCGAGCAAGCGACCGAAAGTGCGCGCACATGGTCGGAACGCATTGGCTCGTTTATGCCGAATCTCGATTTCATGCTGGACACCCAGACCGCTATTGCGCTGGCTGATCCGCGCGCCACACCCGCGCGTCGGCGCCGCTCGTTGCCACAGCCCACCGCCGCGGCAACCACCAAAAAGCCCCAGGGGCGCATGCGTGCGGGCTCGCAACCGACGCTGCAGAAACCCAAGCCGCCGACAAGGCCGAGCGCGCGTCGCGGCAAGCCCACGTGACCTGGAGCTGAAGTCGCAGCCGACACGTGCAACCCAACAATTGGGAGCGCAAGACCGAAACCACCGACTCACCTGTCAACTTTCCAGCTCGGGTGTGGTCTCACCTGCAAACGCCCATTCGAACGCTGCAATTGGGCAGCACGTTGCGCTTGCCGCCGATACCATTGGGCCGGCTTGGCGACGCCGCGCACCTCACTACTCTGTCTGAGACTGTTCCGTCTGCCATGGCAAATCTACGCGATTGCTTTGATCAACTGCTGGCGTTGCCGCCGCAGGAACGCGCTGCCTGGCTGCTATCGCAAGTCATCGAAGTCGACCAGCACAACATGCTGGAACGCATGGTCGCCGAGGCCGAGGCGGCGCAGACCCAGCGCGATGGCTCTGACCTACCCGAGCGCTTGCAACGATTGGCCGCAACTCAGGACGATGCTGCCGCCGCCGCCTGGATCGGGCGTCGAGTGGGCGCGTTCAAGCTGCTGCGACTGATCGGCCAAGGCGGCATGGGGGCAATTTTTCTGGCCGAGCGCGAGGATGCTGACTTTGCCCAGCAAGTCGCGGTAAAGCTGCTCAGGCGTGGAATGTTTTCCGATCTTGAGCATCGCCTGTTTCGACGCGAGCGCCAGGCACTCGCCAGCCTGTCGCATGCCAACATCGCGCGCTTGATCGATGGCGGGGTCACCGAAGCCGGCACGCCTTTTCTGGCGATGGAGTACGTTGATGGCTTGTCGATCACTCATTTCTGCTCTGAGCATCGACTCCCGCTGCGCCGACGGCTTGAGCTGCTATTGGCGGTTTGTCGCGCCGTACAACACGCCCATGGCTCACTGATCGTCCATCGCGATATCAAGCCATCCAATATCCTGGTCAGCAGTGACGGAACCCCCAAGCTGCTCGACTTTGGCGTCGCCAAGCTGCTGGACGGCGAAGACGGCGAAACCCAAACCGGAATGGCCGCGCTGACGCCCGAATACGCGGCGCCAGAACAGTTTTGCGGTGGCCCGATCACCGCTGCCACCGACGTTTACGCGCTCGGCACACTGATGCACGAATTGTTGCTGGGCGAGCGACCGTTGCATAGTCCCGCGCGGCGCCCGTCTTCGCGTGTCATCGAGTTGAACGCAGACAACACTGCGCTGCCGTCCAGTCCCAGTCTGTTGCGTGGACTGCTGCGCGGCGACCTGGACAACATGATATTGAAGGCGCTCGAGATTGAGCCGCAGCGTCGCTATGCCACCGCCGGCACGCTGGGCGACGATATCGAGCGCTATCTACAAGGACTGCCGGTTACCGCGCATCCGCCTTCGCGCTGGTATCGCGGTCGAAAATTTGTGCAAAGACATCGCGGCGGTGTTGCCGTTTCGGTGGTATTGGCTGCTGCGCTACTGGTCAGCTTCGCGCTTTCGTTATGGCAAACCCATGTCGCTCGCCTGCAGACTCTACGCGCCGAGCACGAGCTGGCGCGGGCCACTGCCACAACGACTTTCATGCTGGGCATGTTTGAGGGTATTGCCCCTTCCGGCCTCTCTGCACTTGCGCCTACGGTCGCCGACTTGCTCGCCAGCGGCACCGCATCACTGCGCGACAATCCCATGATCGATGCCGACGACCGCGATGTGCTGCTGATCAAGCTTGCATCAGTGCAGCGCCGTTGGGGCCGACCTGAAGACGCGGCGGCCAACGCACAACAGGTCGTTACTGCCAGAACGGCTGCGCGACAAACACCAGATCGCATCGCGTTGATGGCGGTAGAGCAATGGATGCTGGCGCGACACGCGATTCAGGAATATGACGAAGTCAATCGCATCTACGCCCAGTACGGGGCTCAAGCCCAGCTTGTCGCGCCCGACCTGGCCGCGATCCTGCTGTCCATCTCCAGCAACGCAGACGGTGGCCAGCTTCGCCCGCAGGCATTGGCAAAAGCGCGGCGTGCCATCGAGCTATGTCGTGCCCACTGCATCGACGCAGATCAGTTGCGCGTGCGCCGCAATCTTGTCGATGTACTTGACGATATCGAAGTCGACACCGCCAGTGCCAGTGCCACTGTGGACCTGAAGGAAGCACAGTCACTGCTTCTTCGACTGATCGCAGATGCGCCGGCGATAGACGGTGCTGCACACCCGAACGTTGCGGACGACTACTTCGAACTGTCCTACGTACTGCGCAAACTGGGCCAGCTCGAGGAAGCGGCTCGCACCGCCGACATTGGCATCAAGCGCATTCTTGCGGTTTACGATCGACCCCATCCGCGCATGATTGTCCATTTTCTCAACGCCGGAAGAATCGCCGCCGCTCGGCATCAGCCGGCGCAGGCGATCGCGTTGCTCACGCAGGCCCTGGACCTGCACACCACGCAACTCACGACCGACTACAACTTCCTTCCCGCCATCGTGATTGCACTCGCCGAAGTGGAGATTGCGTCGGGTGCCAGACCCACGGCGCTCCCGCACCTGCTCCGAATTCGCCAGTTGCTCGCGACCCGACCTGGAGAAAGCGATACGCGTTTGGGCCAGATCGACGAGCTGATACGCCGCTCGGAAAGTCTGGCGCCGCACTGAGCGATTGCGCCACAGGAGTCATGGGAACGCGTTTGAGATGTCGCGCCTGCTTAAACGTTGATCGCCAACGGTCAGGCCAATCAGCGCAGCGGGAAACCTCGGTCTACTTCCGCGTTCGCGCATCGAACCAACGCCCAATCAATGCGCGCTCGGTGTCCGTCATCTGGGTAATATTGCCGAGCGGCATCACCTTGAGTACTACTGTTTGCTGATGGATCCTCAACGCCCCTGCCTCGATCTGAGCGCTGGTGTCGAACATTGTGCCCAGCGGCGCGCTGGCCATGATGGTTGGCTTGGCAGAGTGACAGCCGGCGCAGTGTCGCTGAATGATCGGCTGAATCGTGGCAATGCCCACGGGACCGGTAAGTGTCGCGTCGTAAGCACTGGCGATGGAAACGACATTGGATGCCGGGCGCGCGCTGTCGGTTTTACGCAGCGCGGCCTTTGGCGCCATCCACGCGAACACGACGACCAGCACCGCAGCACCCATGCCCAGTAGCCACCAAGCGCGATCGCCACTATGCCACAGCACAAAAAACTGGCGGATCAATGCGCCTGCGGTCATGAACGCGGCCAATACCAGCCAACTCTGCGGATGCGCAAATGCAGTGGCGTAATGCGTGGCGAGCATGGCAAACACGACCGGCAAGGTGAAGTACGTGTTGTGCACCGAACGTTGTTTACCGCGCAAACCGTGAGTCGGATCGGGCGTCTCGCCGCGCAACAGCGCAGCAACTATGCGCTTCTGTCCTGGAATGATCACGAAAAACACGTTGGCCGACATGATCGTTGCCATCACCGCGCCTACCAGCAAAAATGCTGCACGGCCGGCGAACAGGTGCGTTGCTGCATAGCTGATGATCAGCACCAGCAGCCCAACCAGAATGCTTAGGCGCTGATCACGGAAGCCAACAACTCGACACAGCAGATCATAGGCAATCCATCCGACGATCAGGAATCCAATCGCAAGTCCGACTGCCAAATGGTTTCCCAGGTCAGCAATGTTCGGATCAACCAGATACAGATTCGGCGAGCGCAGATACAGAATAGCGAACAGCGTAAAGCCCGATAGCCACGTGATGTATGACTTCCACTTGGACCAATGCAGGTCTTGCGGCAACTCGGCGGGGGCCGGCAGATATTTTTGTTTGAGATAGAACCCGCCACCGTGCACCGACCAGGATTCTCCGTACAAGCCTTGCCCGGGTACCTTCGGCGGCTTCAGACCCCGATCCAGCGCGACGAAATAAAACGATTCGCCAATCCACGCGATTGCCGCGACTATGTGCAGCCAACGCAAACACAGGCCGACACTTTCGATCAGATATTCAGTCACTACTGCCTCACGAATAGCTTGATGTCCCCACCCCAACTTCAAACGCGATGGCAATTTCCAGACTCGCCGCGGATGCCATCAAATCTCGATAAATATCCACTGTGAAACTACAGCCAGCACGAGCGGAGACGAATACGATCGGAATCGAATGCAGGCGATCCGCTGATCAGCTGCGCCGACCAGCACTCAACTGCCTCGATAAGTGCTGTAGCTCCACGGCGAGGCGAGAAGCGGCACATGATAGTGCGCCTTCGCATCAGCAATGCCAAATCGCAGCGGAACCACATCGACGAAGCGGGGCTGCGGTAGCGTTACACCCAGGCCGGCAAAATAGTCTCCGATGTGAAAATCCAGTTCGTAGGTGCCGATGACCAGCTCGTCCCCCGCCAGCAACGGTGCGTCACAACGCCCATCGGAATTGGTCATGAAGCGTCCGATAAGGCGGCGCGAATCAGCCTCGATGCGAAACAGGGAAATCGCCACACCCATTCCCGGTCGGCCGTGCGCGGTATCCAGGAAATGCGTGGTGAGTTTGCCCATGCGTCAAGAGTAATGAAAAACGCGGGGTCGGTGGTGACTTGAAGCGACATCCAAGACACTTCCAATGGGTCGGCAGTGTCCAGCCGAGAAAAAGCTGCCTGCGACTGCGATGTGTCGCCGCAGTTTACCTTCGCAATCGAACGCAACCGGCATAAATTCGCTCCTTGAGGAACCTCTGAACAAGTCCGGAGCCGCGATAGCCCCCTGAGTCAGGGGGCGAAAAACCGCAGGTTGACCAGCTCCGCTGTTGAGAGCGACCAGCTCCGCTGTTGAGAGCGACCAGCTCCGCTGTTGAGAGCGACCAGCTCCGCTGTTGAGAGCGGGGTTTGGCAAGCAATAAGCAGTGTGGCGAATACGCAGTGGTGACTTATTCAGACCTTTCCTCATGTCATGGCTTCACCGGCTTCGGCAGGTCCGCAATGCGCCACATGTAGAGGCTGGCCAGGGTGCGATGCGGCGCCCAGTGTGCGCACAATTCGTGCATCGTGCGTGCCTTGGGCAAGTCGTCCAGACCGAGCAAGATCTGCACACCCTTCTGCACGCCCAGATCATCCACTGGCAGCACGTTCGGCCGACCGAGCCGGAAGATCAGCATCATCTCCACCGTCCAGCGACCAATGCCGCGAACCGCAGTGAGGCGCTCCACCAGTTCATCATCATGCAACCAGCGCAGCTGCGCGGCCTTGGGCACCACGCCAGTACGCGCCTTCACGGCCAGGTCTTTCAGCGCGGCAATCTTGTTGAACGACACACCGCAATCGCGCAACCCCTGCACCGGCGCAGCGTCAAGCTGATCGGGAGTCATGCGCCCGCCGCCGCACCAACGCTCGCGCACACGGCCGACAATGGTGGCCGCCGCCTTGCCGGACAACTGCTGATACAGAATCGAATTGGCCAACGCGTCGACGGGATCAAAGCGTTGATGCCAGCCAGTCTCAATGATGCCGATGTCGCGCATCCACTTTGCCAAAGCCTTATCCCGACGCGCAAGCGCGCGCCGGGCCTGAACGACATCAAAGCCGCGCGGGAACGGTCCGCGCGGCCTGTCGACTTCGTTGCTCGGCGTTGATGTCTCGCTCAAGGCAGTGGCACGAATTCAAACTTGTCGACCGCCGCCGCCGCATGCGCGGCCGAGTCGATCGGCAATGGTTTGTACCCGTTCACCAACCATAACGGCAGTTGCGAGATATACAGGTCGCTGCCCAGCAACCCGCTTTGTCCGCCTGGATAGGCTTGCACGGCGGCGATGGGTGTGGTCAGTTCACCGACAAAGCGGCGCGCCGGACCGCTGCCAAACATGAAGCCATTGACACTGTTGGCGCGAGTGCTATGGCTCGACGCATCGACCGACTCGTAACCGCCTTGACGCGCCACGCCCAACAGGTTGGGCGCCAGGTTGGTGAGGCCGTAGAGGCCGGGCCCCGGGATATTGAACGGCCCACCGAGTGGGTGATCGAACACGATGCGATGCAACTTGCCCCAGCGATAATCGTTTTGGTTGGTCGAGTTGGCGAATGCCGCTGCGAACTCATCGCGAGCCAACAGGTTCAGCGCATCCTGCAACGCGATGAGCAGCAGTGCGTCACGGGCATCCTCTGCAGTCGGCGCGCCCACACGCTGAAAGAAATTCACTCCAGAGGCACCAACACCGTGGCGTGCAGGAAAGCTGTCCAGATGGTGCTTGAGTGCGACATAGGCTTCGGTTGAGCCAGGCAATGCCGCGCCCAGACCTATACGCGTCATGGTGGCATCGATGATGTTGCGCACTGCTTGGCCACGCCAGACCGAGAAGATCGTCGCTGCGACCGACGCGTCGATTTCGCTCTGGGTCGGGTCGGTCAGAGCGAGCGGATTGTCGCCCGGATCAAAGCCCTCGCGAATGCCGGTGGGCGAGGAGAAGTCCCAGCGCGACAAACGCGTCATCGCCTCGCGCACCCGTGTATCGGCATACACTTCTTCCAACGGTCGATAAGTTGAAACCTGTGCGCGGTTGAACGCGTTGATCAAATGCGGCGCGACCAGTTCTGCGTCCAGTAGCTGCGCATTTGCCTGCGTCTGCTGGATGTCTGCGATGGTGATCTTGGTGTCGCGCGCAATCAGCGATTGCATCATCCGGTCGACGCGGCCCATGCGCAGGCTGGAGTAGGCGAAATTCAGATAGTAGAGACCACCACCTGGACGCAGCTGGTTGAATGCGTTGTTGTCCAGCGTGTTCCCAATCGGATCGTTGTTGGCGTTAGCGATGTAGTGGCTGGACGGGTTGATGGTGAACGGCATTTCGCTGGCCGGCAGCACTTCGAACGGCACCGCTTGGTTGGGCTGACGGTGGGTCACCGGCAACCATTCGTTTTTGCGCGAACCCGATCCGTCCCGGATCAGGAATGGTGGCGCGCCATCGATCGCGTTGAGTGTCTGCAGATCCTCGCGTACGGGTGTCTCGGCGGTGGAGAAGTACGCGATATTGCCATCGGTATCGGCATAGGCGAAGTTTTGCGAACCGACATCGAAGTACTCCAACGCACCGCGAAACTCGGTCAAGTTGCTCGCACGATTGATGCGTCGAATTGCATCCAGCTCGTGGGTTGCACCCCATCCGGTGTAGGCCACCGAGAGACCACTACTGCCCTGGATTGAAAGTATCGGACCGTTGTTGCGTCTTGGCACCAACAAGCTAAGCCCGCCATTGGTATAACCGATGCTGGGATCGCGTTTTGCATTGTCCGCAATGCCATCAAGTTGATTCACGTAGTAACTCTGGAACACCCACTGCAATGGTTCCTCCACGCCTTTGTAGACGGTGGCGGTGGGAACTCCAAATGTGTTGAAGCGCAGTGGCTCTTGATAAGTGTCGGCCACATCCAACGGATTGGTGGTCAGACCCCAACAGAATTTCTCGGTGCAACCGAGCAGGATTGACGGCGTACCTGGAGGTGCCAGACCAGAGACATTCATCGGCGTCGCGTAGCGGCTGTCGGTGGATACTATATGCGCCTCGTGCATGATCGCCGGCATATCCAACGAGAGATGGGGATCATTGGCCAGGATGGGTTTACCGGATACGGTCTCATCGCCCGATACCACCCACCAGTTGCTGCCGCCGCGATTTTCGCGCGGGCGCAACGTCGGTGCGATCCACGGGTTATTCTCGATCTTGCTGCGCACATCTTGTGCCAGAGCCATCATCTCGGCGCTGACTAGCGGTACTTCGTCGCTGAGTGACTTGGCGGCAGCGTCGACGTTCTGCACAGACGGCACAAAGTTGCTGATCGATACACGATTGTCAAAGGGCTGCACGCGATGCGTGTCCTCAAAAAAAAGCGCCTGACCATTGAATCCTCCGGCTGCACCGGCTTGCTGATAGGCGCCCAGACGCAGGGTGTAATCGATATCCAGATCAAAACTGAGCTGGAACGCGAGGATCTTGCCGATTACCAGCGAGTCGACCGGAGCCCAGGGTTCGAATTGGGTCAATTCCAATGCCCCATACTCCGCCGGCAAAGCGTGCGTTCGTACGTAGAAATTTACCCCGGCGGCGTAGGACTTGAGTTGACCGCGCAATTCCGGGTCAACGGCACTCCAGGAAGTTTGCGCAGCGCGGCGCAGTCCCAATGTCCGCAATTGCACATCATTGGCCAGTGCCGCCGAGCCCACCAGCTCAGCCAGAGTGCCACTCGCAGCGCGGCGCGTGTAGTCCATCTGGAACAGGCGGTCGCGCGCATGCACATAGCCAAGCAGATAGGCAGCATCATAGTCATTGGCAGCCCGAATCAGCGGCACGCCCGCTGCATCGATATCAAGAATGGCCGGAGCGCGTAGCCCGTCGGCCACGATGGTCTGGGACACTGCCGGTGCAGCGGCGAAGGCAGCCGCGATGGCGACAAACAGTGCTGATAGACGCGATACACGCGTGACATTGCCAGGATTCATGGTTCCCTCCCAATACCGATCATTCGGTCGGAGGATTATGCACTGCCCACGCAACCAAAGTGAGTGCAGTGCACCATCGAATAACGCGGCAACAGGCCTCAAACGAAAATCGCGCTGTCGTCGGACTTATTGCAATAGACCTGGCCCAGGCTTGAGAGGCGCGGCCACAGCCACGCTCCCAAGACTGCTCTCGCGATAATGTGCGCTCAAGCTTCCGGCGACTCCGGCTTCAACAGGTCATCGATCTTGCGACTCATACTCGAATAGGTGAACGGCGACAGGGAGTAGAGCCAACCATTGAAGCGCGCGTTCAGGTCGCGGACTTCCTGCTCCAGCTTCTGCATGCGCTCGGCCCGGTCTTTGTTCGCGTCGCTCATCGCCAGTGGTTCGGTGGGCGGCGGCGGCACTTCTACAGTTTCCTTGCCTTCCTGCGCAGACTGATTGGCCGCGGCGTCTACCTGCGCCTTCTTGGCAGACTCGTAATCCACGTGTGCCTGCTCCTGCTGTTGCAAGATACTGGTTGCCGCGATCACCGGGTCGATCTCCGCAGCGAAACTCACCCAGTTTTTGTCATCCACATTGCGCGCTAGCGCGGTTACCACCAGACCATCAAAGGTTTGATAGCGCGCCTTGATGGTGGCATTGGCCGCGCTCAATTCGTCGGCAGACGCTTTCTTCACATCCTCGAAGCGCAGACCCGACAGTACGGCAGCCAAACCATTGCCCTCGAATGCCGAATTCAACTCGCGACCTTTGGGCACATTGTCGATCTGAAAATTGGCATCGACGGGGGTCGCCTTCTGCGCCACAAGCTGGTTGTCGGCCACATCGATCTGGACGCGCTGAATGCGCGCGGACGGTAGGTCGATGAGCGCTTTCTGCAGCCAGTTGGCAGGCAACATCTCAGGCGTCAAGGTGCCCTTGGCAAGCCAAGTCTGGGTCTCGTCATTGCGCCGGACAAACGTGCCAGAGCCGCCTTGCCCGTTGAAATTTCCGACAATGAGCTTGAGCGGGGTCTTGAGTCCCGAGATTTCAATACGCTGGCCCTTGGCAGTGTCCGCACTGACGTTTTCAACGCCCAGCTTTGCGTACAAGGCTTCGGTCGAGGTCTTCGCTTCAAGCAGTGTGGAATCGGCAAGACGCAGCAAATACTCGCGCACTTTCTCGATGTCCGCCGGATAACCATCGCGTTCGGCCACGGTCCAGCCGGTCTCGTTTTTGTCCAAAGTAACGAGCGTCTTGTCGCCCGCAGCGACGACGCGCAGTTGCGTAACCGCATTGATCGATGCCTTCATCCCGGCAACCAACGGCGCACCGCCAGCCTCTTGCGATACCTGGGGCTCGCGACTGGTATTGACCCAGTACGCCAATCCAACCACCGCGGCAGTCGCCGCCAACAATTTGACCCATTGATGTTGATTCATGGTCGCGTCCTCAGAGTGCAGTCGTCCGGCGCCTGCGCCAAAAATGGAATCCAAGCGCAGCCAGCGTCAATAGCAGCGGCACCAACGCAATATTGATGACTTTGAGCCAATTGCCGAGGCGTTCGATGTCGGCATCGAGCTGGCGTCGAACCTGGCGCAGATCCTTGCGGATGCGCACTTTTTGTCCCTGGAATTTCAGCGCCTCGGCCTGCTGCTCCGGCGACATGATCATAGCGGCGGACACTTCCTTGCCACTTTGCAACTCGGTCAGTTTGCGCTCGGTCTCATCCAGTTCTTGCTGCAACTCTTGCTCCTTGAGCCTGAAGCTCTGGTCTGCACGCCGCTTGATCGCCTCCACAGTAGTGAACGGGCGCGCCGAGCTGGCACGACCTCGAATACTGATCAGCGCGCTGGACCCGGCCAGATCGTCAATGGCATTGATCACAAAATCGCCGTTGTTGGCGAACGCGTTCATGACTTTCTGTCCAAAGAAGTTTTGTACTTGAACCCACAGTCGATCGGTCAGTACGTCGGTATCAGCGATAAGCAAGATATGCACGACATCTTTGGACTCAGCCAGGTGCTCGGCCCCGGTACGTTGCGGGAAGGCGGTCTTGAGCTTTCCATCGAGACGACCGGCAAGCACCAAATGCTGGTTTCCGGGTTTGAAGCCATCGTACAAGCGCGCCGGATCCATCTCGAATTTGATGCGCTCGACCGGCTCCAGCATCGAGTCTCCGCTCGATTGCACCAACGGGATCAACTTCAACGTTGAGCCCTCAGCGAGCGTGAATTGCCCGGTCGTCGAAAAATTGAGATTGGTCAATTGTGCGGTGGCGCGTTCATCGCGATTCAGACTGTCCTTGCCCAGGCCCAGGATGGCCAAATGCCGCACCGGTGGACCGGAAGGCGAAGCCTGGATAGGAAGGGCGTTGCCGGCGTCGAACACCAGTTTGCTCGGGTCATACTCAACACCCCAAGCCTTGAACAATACCGGCAGGTCCGAAGACTTGCTGGCAAAGCGCGCCATGTTCGGATCATCCACATCGTTGCCAGATTGATCCATCTCCGCGTGCGGATCGACGAACACCGCCAGGCGGCCACCGCGCAGAACGAACTGATCGATAGCATACTGAATTTCTTCGCTCAGCCCTTTGGGGTGGACGAGGATTAGAGTTTCGATCTCGCTATCGATGCTGTTGGTGCCATCGGCATTGATCAGGCGCAGATCGAACATGTCGCTCAGTTCCTGGTACACCGACCAGGGATCGCGCGTTTGCCGGGTGGCCGCGTCGAATCCGCCGGCCATGCTGATGCCGCTGATGACACCCACCACCGGCTTCTTGCCGATTACCAGACTGTGGATCAGCTTGACCACATCGTATTCAAGAAACGCTTCCTTGTCCGGCTGGAAAAATGGAATCACCGACTGTCCATCGGTCGAATTGGTGCCGGCAAGTCCAAAGTAGATCGTCTCCCCGGCCGCGCCAGCGGGCACGGCCTGCAGTCCGAAGCCGGACGCGCGATCTTCATCCTCGGAGAACGGCAGTGGATCAATCACCTTCAAACGCAGTTTGCCGCCGCTGCGCGAAGCCATCTCTTCGAGCATCTCCCGCACCCGCGTCGCATAGGTGCGGATCATCGGAATCTTGGCAGTGCCCCGATCGGAGAAATAGAAATACAGGTTCACCGGTTCCTGGATTTCCTTGAGCACCTCACCGGTGCCGTCGGAAAGCGTGTAGAGGCCGTTCTCGGTCAGATCCAGTCGCGCACCGCGCAGTAGCACGTTGGACAACACCAGTACCGCGATCAGCAACACGCCAACAATCGCGAGTGAGCTGCCGGTCAATGCTTTTCGATTGATTTTCATGGGCATCATCCTCAGTCAGCTTTCTTCAGGTCGATGACCACCACGCTGGCATAAAGCCAGAAGCCGATCATCAACAGGAAATAGAGGAGGTCGCGCAGATCGATCACGCCTTTGCTGATCGCCGCAAAGTGCGTCAGGAACGAGAGCCCGGCGATTGCGTCGACAACGCTCTGCGGAAATCCAAGGCCGCGAATGCCTTCAAGAATCATTGGCCAACCGGCCAGCATGAGCGCGAAGCAGACAACTACGGTGAGGATGAAGGCAATGACCTGGTTGCGTGTCAAGGCCGACAGGCAGCTGCCCACTGCAAGGAACGCTCCGGCCATGAGGAAACTACCGAAGTAACCAGCGAGGATGGCGCCGTTGTCGGGATCACCCAGGTAGTTGACCGTAATCCAGATCGGAAACGTCAACGCCAAGGCGATGCCGGTAAAGATCCAGGCTGCCAGAAACTTGCCTAGAACCGCTTGCCACATGCTCACCGGTAGTGTCAGCAGCAGTTCAATACTGCCCGACTTGCGCTCCTCGGCCCAGAGCCGCATCGAGATCGCCGGAATCAAGAAGAGAAACAGCCAGGGCAGGAAATTGAAGAACGGCAGCAGATCAGCTTGACCGCGCTGATAAAAGTCGCCCAGATAAAACGTGAACGCCTTGCACAGCACCAGAAAGATCACGATGAATACATAGGCCACCGGCGTGGCGAAATAGCTCTTCAACTCACGCCGCGTCAGAATGCTGATGAGGTTTTTGCGGGCGCTGCTCATGCTGCCTCCTGCTTGGTGACTGCTGCCACTTTGCGCGGCTGGGTGATCTGACGGAATACTTCGTCGAGTCGGCCCTGCTCAAGCGCGATCTCACTAAATGGAAAATTGCCCTGTTTGAGCGCATCGGTGACCGCCTGAAAAATTGGCTTGCCCTTGCGCGGAAACGCGGTGACACGACCGTCTTGCGGATCGATCTCGACGGCAGCGACATCACCAATGCGCGTAAGCAACTCCTGCGCCGCCTTGGGATTTTCGGTACTCAGCGACACTGCCTGGTGATAGCGCGAACGCGCCTCCAACCCCTGCGGCGTGTCATCGGCCAACACCTTGCCATCGGCAATGATGATGGCGCGGCTGCATACCGCGTGAACTTCTTCCAGGACATGGGTCGACACAATGATGGTCTTGTCGCGGCTCATGGTCTGAATCAACGCGCGAACCTCATGCTTCTGATTCGGGTCCAGTCCATCGGTCGGCTCGTCCAGCACCAACACTTTCGGATCGTGCAGGATTGCTTGAGCAAGTCCGACACGACGTCGAAATCCCTTTGACAATGTGTCGATGGTTTGCCCCATGACGCTGGTCAGGCTCAGTCTGCCAACCGCATTATCGATCCCGCGGCGACGCACATCGCCATCCAGGCCACGAACGTCGGCGATGAACTGCAGGAATCCCGCCACCGTCATTTCACCGTAGGAAGGAGCGCCTTCAGGCAGATACCCGAGCATTCGCTTGGCCTCCAGCGGTTGCGCCTGCACATCAAATCCGCAGACCGAAGCGCTGCCCGAGGTGGGCGTCAGAAATCCGGCGATCATTTTCATGGTTGTGGATTTTCCGGCGCCGTTGGGGCCGAGAAAACCCAGCACCTGTCCAGGCTCCACCTTAAAGCTGATTCCGTCGACAGCCTTCAAATCGCCGTAGCGTTTGCAAAGATCGCGTGTCTCAATCATTGGATACTTCTATTGTCTGTGGATAGGTAAGGGTAGCGCCCCGCGAAATCGCCAACCGTTGCGCGGTGTAGGGACGCGACCGAAAATTTCAAGAGGGCCGCAAGCAGACCTTCCAGTCGCGTAAAAGTTCCAGAAGAATGCATGCGCAAGAAGCACACACAGCGTACGCCCGACCCATGATGACGCATGCCGCGCCTGCGCAAATGGATCGCCCCGCTCTGGGCGGGGCGATCAGGTCTGGCTGCGATCAATTCTTGTGGGTGATCGGCAAATAAACCCGAGTAACCGGGAAGCCGTCTTCGTCGGCATCGGTAACCCATTCGTCAAACTGTCCAGCGCCGTCCCAGGTGAACTCATAGGCATGCGTCATGGCATAAGCGCGGAGTGCTTCACGCGGACCGCGCGGCGCAAATATGCCAGCGCGATTGCGCTTGTAGAGGACCTTGAGTGCCTTACCTGTGTACGCAGTACCGATGCGCACGTTGCCAGTGGGCGCGATGTTCAGTGCTGCGACCGGGTAAGCCATGCTCGCGTCGACCGCTTCATCGCCGACGATGTTGATGATGCGCAGCTTGTCACCGGTGGCGACGATGTTCTTTTCGCGCATGAAGTCTTCGACCTGTTTCCAGGAGCGCTCCATCAGCGGCAATGCTTCGTCATCCCACTTGCGCGGAGCCGAGGGCACACCGCCGCCGACATACAGAAGCGGCCCACCGACACGGTCAACTTCCTCTACCGACAACTGGCTGTAGTCAACCGCCGGTACGGTCGCCATGAAGCTGGCGAGTCTGGCCAACGACTCCTCCATGTCTTCGCCAAGCGATCCATCGAGGTACATACCGTTGTAGCGACCGAGAATGTTCCAGCCGTAGTCAACCCGCACATCCCATTGCACGTTGATGGCGCGAGTCTTGCCATCCTGCACCAGACGGAAAGTCGAGCGCTTATTGGTGCCAACCCAATCGGCGATCAAGTCCATGCGCACCACCGCATCGGACTCGTTCAGTTCACTTTCGCTGATCTCCAGGCTACCCACGCCGGCGCTGCCGCCCGCGGAGGCTGTGAAGTCGAGCTTGGCACCCACACCAAACGTGGGGCCGCTGACATTGACATGCATGGCCGAGTCATTGGCGTGCCACGGACTCCAGTCGTTGAAACGGTGAAACCCATTCAGCGTGTCGTAGACATGCGAAATCGGGTTGCCGACTTCGATCGTGCGCTGAATGCGGGCGGTCTTTGGAAGGAACAGTCCCACCACCAGGAAGAAGGTGAGTACGAGCAAGACGGCGAGGATAATTTCAAATAATCGGAGCATGGGAGTCGACACCGTGGGCAGGTAAGCACGGGGATATTACTGAACCTTTGTGGCGGAGGCTATCGCTAGCGTAGCTTGCATTGTGTCGCGTCTCGTGCTTGCGACCCTGGAACGCCGCCAACGCGGCGCTCCGGCCTTGGGTCAGACAATTCCAATCTCAAAAGCTTTCAAGACGGCGCGGGTTCGATCGCGAACCCCAAGCTTGGAGAGGATGTTGGATACGTGATTCTTCACCGTCCCCTCGGCCACGCCCAGAGAATTGGCGATCTCCTTGTTGCTGTAGCCCCCGGCCATCAGCCGCAGTATCTCGGTTTCGCGGTCAGTGAGTGGATCGGGCTGATCGAGGCTGGCGAACTGGTTGTGCATATGTTCCAGACCAGCAAGCAATCGCTGCGTAACTGCCGGTTTAACCAGTGTGCGCCCGGCCGCAACTGTTTTTACCGCATCCACCAACTGGTCCAGCGAAACGTCTTTGAGCAGATAGCCCTTGGCTCCCGCCTTCAGCCCGGCCAGTACCAACTGCTCATCGTCGAAAGTGGTCAGGATGATTGTCGGCGGTAACTCGCCACGCGCGGTGAGTTGCTTGAGCACATCGAGTCCCGAAAGGTTGGGCATGCGCATGTCAAGCAGCACTACATTCGGTCGCACACGCGGAATCAACTCGATGGCCTGAGCGCCATCGGCCGCTTCGGCCACCACCCGAATCGAATCAGACAGCTCCAGCAAGCTGCGAATTCCCTGGCGCACCAGGGTCTGATCGTCCACAAGACATACCGAAATCATCACTTCACCTCCATCGGAATCCAGACCCGGAGCGAAAAACCGCGCCCCGGTGCGGTATTGACCTGCATGCTGCCGCCAACTTCGCGAACGCGCTCTTGCATGCCAATCAGACCGTTACCAGCAGTAAAGCCTTCCACGCCGACCCCATCGTTTCGCGATTCAAATACGACTTCCGCGCCGTGCAACTCAATGGCAAAGCGCCACCACAGATTGCTGGCGCGCGCGTGACGAATGGTATTGGTCAACGTCTCTTGCGCGCAGCGCAGCAGCACATGGGCGTGCCTGGCATCGTCAATCTGGAACTGGGCCGGCAAATCCAGGTGCACGGTGGGCGCCGGCAAGCCCTCGACCAGTGTGCGCAGCGCAGTCCCCAGATCGATATCCGAGTCATCGCGAAGCTGACTGACCACTTCGCGCACGTCCGAGAGTAGCAACTTGGCGACCGACTGTGCCTGACGCACCTTTTCATGCGCCACCCCGCCAACCAGATGACTGGCGACCTCCAGGTTCAATGTCAGCGCCGTCAAATGATGGCCAACCAGATCATGCAGCTCGCGCGCGATGCGAACTCGCTCGGCAACGCGGCTGGATTCAGCGAGCAAGGCACGCGTCGCACGCAACTCGGCGTTGAGGCGACGCTGCTCTTCTCGTGCCTGCGCCTGCCCCTTGGTAACGTACGAGGTGGCAAATGTAAAACTGGAAAACCCAAGGTACAGGAAGCTTTGCAGGATGGCATCGAACCAGGAATACAAAGGCTCGCCTGTGGCGTCCTCCAGACCCAGAAAGGTCGGAAGCAGGCTGAAATTCTGCGCGATCAACCAGATCACCGCCACCCCGATCGGTAACAACCAGGGCAACACACCAGCAATCACCATCAGCAAGATGCCCGACAACCCACTTTGACTGAACCAGCTGATGGCAACCGCGGCCGCGCTCATCGAGACCAGTAGCGGCAACCGCTTCCACGCCGACTTCACTGCGCCGAGATCGGCGGTGGCAAACCAATAGGAAAAGCCGAAGACGGCGTACGACACCCACCAACCGACCAGCTCCGTGACTTCTTCGCGCGCGATCGATTCAGGCATCGCTGCCCGGCGGAACCAGGCCACGATGACATCGAGGCTCAACAGATTCCAGCTGTCGATGATCAGCGGCATGCCGACGCAGGCCAGGGTAAACAGGCCTGCGTAGCGCAACCAATCCATCTGCTCAAATCGGGACAGCCTCATAGCCACATCATAGGCGGGTGTCGAGTGCCGTGATACCAAACCAACGACAGGGGTGAGGCGAGGCGCGGTGCGCCGGGACCCTACAAACGCCCAATACGCCGCAGCGATAACCATTCGGAGCCAAGGTCTCCCTCACATCTGCACGTCGACGCGCTGGCCGAAGACAACTGACGCGCACATTACGCGACGTGTCAAGACCTTTCGCTGTAACCGACTGCTGCCATAATGCTCGGACTGCAAGCAGACTTGGAACAGCTCCATGGCTTTGATCATCCGCGACATGCGCGAGCAGGAACTCGATCAGGTCCTCGCACTGAACAACAATGCCGGCGCCAGCATTCTGCCGATGGACGCGCACAAGATGCGTCACTTCTTCGAGGTCGCTGGGTATTTCCGCGTTGCCGAGATCGATGGCCATCTTGCCGGTTTTCTGATTGCGCTGGGCCCGCACGTCGCCTACGACAGCTCCAACTTCCAGTGGTTCAAGTCGCGTTACGCGGATTTTATTTATATTGACCGTATCGTGATCGCGTCCAACTACCGTCGCCATGGTCTCGGCCGCATCTTCTATGCCGACGTGCAAACCTATTCGGAACTGCGCTCGCCTTACCTCGCCTGCGAAATTTTCCTCGAGCCACGCGACGACGCGTCCGTGTTGTTTCATGGCACGTACGGGTTCCGTGAAGTGGGTCAGCAGTCGATCGCTGATGGGCGCCGTGTTGGGCTGTTGTTGAAAGAGCTGTGCAGCTACCCGTTCGTGCGCGACACCTATCTGCGTGGTTCCGGCACCTTGCCCGCCCTGCCCTGGCTCGCTGAACGCATCCAGCACGCACCGCCTGCCGCACGCGTCGTCAACGCGCGCTGACGCCATGAGCGGCGCCGAGCGCGTCCTGCGTTATGCAGCGCTTGACCCTCATCTGCTGCGCAGGCTGCTCAACAGCTATGAACTCGAGTTGATCGAAGTCGGTGAGCGCGCACCCATTCCGGGCTGCTTCTGGGGGTTGCCCGAGGCCGGTGTGATCGCCGATCAGGTTTACGTGCGCGCCGACACGCCGGTGCATTCACTGCTGCACGAAGCCTGTCATCTCATTCTGCTGCCCCGGGCAATACGCCAGCGCGTGCATACCGACGCCAGCGACTGCCAGCTCGAAGAGGACGCCACCTGTTTGCTGCAGTTGGTGCTATCTGATCGGATTGTCGGGTTTGGACTCGATCGTGCGTGTGTCGACATGGACGCCTGGGGTTATAGCTTCCGCCTGGGATCAGCGCGCGCATGGTTCGACCACGACGCCGAAGATGCGCGCCAGTTTCTGATCGATCGGGGGCTGCTCAGCGCGGATTCCTCACCGATCCCCGCGCTGCGGCTTGCCACTGCCACGGGCGCAGTCTAGCCTTCGCCCAGCGGTTGGGTTGTCGACGACTGAACAAAGTCGCACCGACCGGCCCATCTCCATCAGTACTTCGCTGTGCCGCACTATCCATTGCTCAAGGGGATCATCATGTCTTTGCAACGCGCCTTTCTTGCTACCGCCATCGTCATGGCACTGTCTGCCTGCCAAACTCAACCTGCGCGCAGCGGCGACGCAGCCGCACTTGAAAAAGCAGCACCGACAGCGGCCGATGCCGATCAGTTTATTGCGGCGATCAATGCCAAAGCCAAAGCCGAGTATCCGGAGCAGACTGCAGCCGCCTGGCTCTCTCTCACCTATATCAACGGTGACTCGCAGTTGGTCGCCGCCAAGGCCAATGAACGTGCACTGGGTGAACTCAAGCGCAACGTGGAAAAGGCTACCGAATTCGATGGCGTGACACTATCTGCTGATACGTCGCGTGCGCTGAAGCTGTTGAAGCTCTCGACCTCGATGCCGGCACCCAGGGATCCGGCCAAACTTTCGCGATTGACCGCCCTGGGCACCAAGATGGAAGGCGCCTATGGCGCTGGCAAGTATTGCCGCGACGGCGAATCCGGCGACCAATGCCGCGACCTGGTCAAGCTGTCAGAGGTTTTGGTTGAGCACAAAGACTACAACGCGCAGCTTGATGCCTGGCAGGGTTGGCACAATGTCGCGCGCCCGATGCGCAAGGATTATCAGGAATTCGCCGGCTTGATCAATGAGGGCGGCAAGGAGCTGGGCTACGCCGATGTCGGCGAGATGTGGCGCTCCGGTTACGACATGAGTCCGGCAGAATTCGAAGTCGAGGCAGACCGGTTATGGGATCAGGTCAAGCCACTGTATGAACAATTGCACTGCTATGTGCGCAGCGAATTGGTCGAAAAATACGGCGAGAAAGGTTCGGTCGGAAAAATGATTCCGGCGCATCTGACCGGCAATATGTGGGCGCAACAATGGGGCAACATCTACGACATCCTGGAACCCTATCCGGGGGTATCGAGCCTGGACGTAAACGGTGCGCTCAAGGCACAACGCGACGCCGAGTTCGCACGGCTCAAGCAGGCCGCTGGAAAGGATGTCACTCCCGAACAACTGGTCGAGGTCGGTCGTGCGGCAGACCTCGCCCATGCCAAGACGATGACGCGCCTCGCCGAAGATTTCTATGCTTCACTGGGCATGCCAAAACTTCCAGAATCGTTCTGGAGCAATACCCAGTTCATCCAGCCGCGCGACCGCGACGTGGTCTGTCATGCCAGTGCCTGGGACATGAATTTTCTCGGCGACGTGCGCATCAAGCAGTGCATCGCACCGACCGAGGACGAACTGACGACGATTTATCATGAACTCGGACACGTCTACTACTACCTCGCCTACAACCACCTTCCGCCGCTGTTTCAGACTGGCGCTCATGACGGCTTCCACGAGGCCATCGGCGACACAGTAGTGCTGTCGCTGACTCCCAAGTACCTCAACAGCGTCGGTCTGGTGGGCACGCCCAATGTCAGCAACGAGGCAGTCATCAACGAGCAGATGAAACTCGCACTGGACAAAGTCGCCTTCCTGCCGTTCGGTAAGCTGATCGATCAGTGGCGCTGGGGTGTTTTCTCCGGCCGCGTCAGCCCGGAAAACTACAACAAGGCATGGTGGGACCTGCGTGCCAAATACCAGGGCGTGGCGCCCGCAGTTGCGCGCAGCGAGCAAGACTTCGATCCGGGCGCCAAATACCACGTGCCCGGCAACACGCCCTACACGCGCTACTTCCTCGCGGCGATTCTTCAGTTCCAGTTTCAGAAGGCGCTATGCGATGCCGCTGGCCACAAGGGACCGCTGCACGAATGTTCGATCTACGGAAATCCAGAGGCCGGCAAGCGCTTCTGGTCGATGCTACAGAAGGGCGCGTCGCAACCGTGGCAGCCGACCCTGAAGGAGCTCACCGGCACAGAGCAGATGGACGCCAGAGCAATCATCGACTACTTCGCACCGCTGATGGGATGGCTTGAGAAAAAAAATCAGGGCCAGGATTGCGGTTGGGCTGACTGAAACGCTCTGTCAGCGCATCGGGACTCTCGGTCTTGATGGCGGTGGAATGCAACGCAATTTTCAACGCCGCGATGGCCTGAACCATCGCGGCTGATATCGATTCTGCATGCACCGACTGCGCGAACACCGCCCTCGCAAGTGTCGAATCAAAAAGCCGTTCCTAACATCGGCGGCTATGCAACGCTCGATCCGACAAACCCACTGCTGCCAACGACAGCAACGCTGTGCTCAGCAGGGACCAAGGTACGCGGTCTGCACCCAAACCCGATCCAAGATCGACCAGCAGATGGGCGAGACCGAGCAAAAACTCACCCGATGTCGCGATACCGGCGATCAGCAGGATTACGAAACACAACCCCGGCGCCAGCCGATCGAGCATGCTTGGGGCCTCCTCGGCGGCGACCATCGCGGCAATCCCTTCGGCAAAGTTTGCCGGCAATTGTTGTTGCACAGGGCGCGCCGCAGCACGCAGCACCTGATCTGCACGCGGAACGTGCCCGATCGGACCGCGAGGAAGCGTCTGGGAAATTAATGCGCAGGCTGACCAGGTCAGCATGCGATGCCCTCGGGATCAGGCGGTCGCGGAGCGCTGCCTGGGAAATCCGACCATGCGCTGCCGCTCCTCATCCCAAAGTTTCATGCGTGCGCAGCGCAGGCTGGAAAACAGGGTGACGCGCGTTGCGCCTTGCAGCAGCGGGCTCGATTCAAAGCACTCGCGCAACCGGTAGTTGGGAATGCGGCTGGCAAGGTGGTGGATATGGTGATAGCCGATGTTGCCAGTGAACCAATGCAACGCAAGCGGCAGGTCGAAGTAGGAACTACCGGCAACCGCTGACTCACCCGCGTCCCATTCGGCATCTCGGCGCCAGTAAGCATTCTCAAACTGGTGCTGCACATAAAACAGCCAGACGCCGAGTGCGCCGGCGATCAACATGATCGGTAGTTGCACCATCAACACCTTGTGCCAGCCGATGAACCAACCCAGCAATCCGCCGATAACGACGATCATGAGATTGTTCCAGATCACGCTCAGCCACTCTTTCTTCCATGACAACGGCAGATCAAACGGCAGACGATGCTTGATCACAAATTGCCACAGTGGCCCCACGCCCAACAACACTGGGGTGCTTCGATACAGCCGGTACATCAGTCGGCCCCACCATGACTTCGACTGGTACTCACGAAGGGTCAACGTATCGATGTCGCCAAACTCGCGCCGATCCAGATTGCCCGAAGTGCCGTGGTGGATGTGGTGCGTCTTCTTCCAGTATCCATAAGGGAACAAGGTAATCAGTCCAAGCGTCGCGCCGATCAGATGGTTGAGCCGTGCGCTGCTGAGAAAAGAACCATGCCCGCAATCATGCTGGATGATGAACAGGCGCACATACAGACCAGAAGTGGGAAGCGCAAGCAGCAGCGTCCAGCCATAACCCCAATCAATGCTCACCGCCATCAGCGCCCACATTGCGATGAATGCAGGAAAGGTGTTCAACAGTTGCCAAACGGCGCGCGGCCAATGCGGCTGGGCGAATTGCGCGCACATCTGTCGCAGGGTCGATGGCGGCACTGGAATGGAAGCCGTTTGTGCGGACGACGATGGCATGGAAGTCACCTTGAGGAATATTGCCCATTGTGGGGGCGATATAGCCCCGGGGCAATCCCCCGTGTTTCATGCGTTTGTTTCAATCCCGTTAATACCCATGCGTATTTCGCTGGCGTCGGTCCGCCGGGACACCCTTGCGACTCACTGAGCGTGACCCCGCCGACAGCAACTGTGCGGCCTGCAACCCGCTGCGCTACATCGCCTTGAAGCGGTGTTGGAAAGCGCTGCTCAACGGTAAACATTCGTCTCGTCCACGCAGCCATAATTGATACTTGCCGAGTTCGTCGCGGCGAACATGATCGACCGCATCGGCGCGCACGATGACACTGCGATGTACCTGCCAGAACAGGCGCTCGTCCAATGTCTGCAACAGGTCTTTCAGCGGTGTTCGAATCAAGGCTTCGGAATTCGCGGTGACCACGCAGGTGTATTTGTCCTGTGCCTGAAAATACAGTACGTCATCAATCGGCAACATACGCGTGGTACCTCCGATGCTCGCCGTGATCCAGCGCAAACGCTCGCGCGCACCGTGCCCGGGATGCAGCTGCAAACGCAACGCCTCGAGCACCACATCGAACGCTGCGGGCATCGGTTGCGCAAGGCGCTCCTTGAGTCTCGCCACCGTTTCGGCAAGACGTTGCGGACGTATCGGCTTGAGCAGGTAATCCACCGCGCCGGCTTCAAACGCCTTGACCGCGAATTCATCGTACGCAGTAGTGAAAACGATTTGCGCGTGCTGCCGGATTGCATAGGCCACTTCAATGCCATTGGCACCGGGCATGCGTATATCGAGGAAGGCGATCTGCGGTCGTCGTTCAGCGGCTGCTTCCAGCGCGGATATTCCGTCGGCGCAGGCCAGCACCTGAAGCTCGGGCCACAACTGTGCCAGTGCATCGCAAAGCGACTCGCGCTGCGGTGCTTCGTCTTCAGCGACAATCGCGTAAGGCACGCTCAAGCGGGCGACTCTGGGACAGTGATGGTCGCCAGCGTACCGCCACCGACAGCGCCTTGGATATCCAATTGGCCCCGACCCCGGTAACGCGTGCGCAGCTGATCGCGAATATTTTCCAGGCCAATCCCGCTGCTGGTGACAGCTTGCAGTCCGGCGCCGGTATCCGCTACTTCGACACGCACCAGCGCACCAGCCGCGGTTACCACGCGAGTCGCGGACAGCCGTATCTCGCCACGGCCTGGCTTGGGCTCGATGCCATGCTTGATGGCGTTCTCCACCAACGAGATCAGCATCAGTGGCGGAAACGCCGCAGCGCGCAGCTCGCTCGGCAAGTCGGCCGAGAAACTCAGCCGCTCACCCATGCGCACCTGCATCAACGCCAGGTAGCTGCGACATATCTCGAATTGCTGTGCCAGTGTGGATTCCAGGCTGCCAAGGCTACCGCGCAATTTCGGAATCGTGGCACGCAGATGGTCGACCAGTGCGTCGATGGTCGCTTCCGCGCGCGCCGGATCCTGGCGTACCAGCGCGCGCAATGATGCCAGCGTGTTGAACAGAAAATGCGGCTCGATCTGTGCCTGCAATACGCCGAGTCGCAATTCTGATGCTTGCTGCTGGCCACGCAACTCGACCAGCTCGCGCTCACGCTCCGACTCCAGCCAACGCTGTTTCTCACTGAAATAGGCCCGCAACGCCAAGCCACCACCGAGCAGTCCATAAATGCCGGTCAGCATGAGCAGATTGACCGCGCGCAGTGCAGGTGTCCGTGTGGCCAGTCTTTGGGCAATCATGTCGTCGGTCAACACGCCGGCGGCTTTCATGCGCGGTTCAAGGAATTTTTTCTCGACTCGATCAGAGACTGAAACATCAATGCCGTAGCTGAGTGCGATACCGGCCAGCAAGCCCAGCACCACTCCTATTCGCTCGCGGCGCTGGGACCAGTGCCGGTGACGCACCCAGGTGGCGATCGCCGGTCCCGCGCAAGCCATGAACATGAAGGCGGCAAAGGTCAGCAGGCCCAACGACACCGACAGCAGCACATCTCCCGACGATGTCAGCATACCGATCAGTACCAACGCGAAAAATACGCCGAAGATCAGGCCAAACAGCAGCGATCTGCGCTTCAACCAGTTCACGCTGAATACCGGAAAATTCCGATACGACATCAGACCACCAGCATTGCGCGTCACCACCTCAGCGGGCAGTGCCAGATCAAGACGATACTCGGCCAGACTCATTGTTTAGACGCGAATGAGAAGAGCCGCTTTGCACGCACATTCAACGCCTGAGTTGTGCCGACTGCGCAAAGCGAGTTCAGCTGGAATGAATTGCGCAGTGGCTCTTCTCGTAACATGGTGGTCAGACTACCCGACCTATGGGCTGTTCTTGCACCGCACATGCGACACAACATCCATTGCCGCACCAAACGCAGCGCCCAATGCAAGGCCATGTGCGAGTTGGTCAAACATCACGCCTAGCGCGAGGCCTATGGCAGCACCAATCCCGATTCCCTCGCCGGTGGAATGCTTTCTCAAACTGGGCTTCTGTTCAGAATCATGGTTCATATCCAAAGCTCCTGTGAAGAGGTGTGAGTACCAGGTGAGACGGCGCGAAAAATGTTTTACTGGCCGCCGAGTGCCAGTTGAGCGCTGGAGTCATTGTCGTAGGCCACGCAGCTTCTGGCCGCCCTGGTGCAGCACCAACGCGATCACCTTGCCTGCACCGTCGCGCTCGAAAACAATTTCTGCGCCAACCGATTCTGCTACGAAAACATCTTTATCTACAGGTTCTACTTCGATCCGCGACTGGCCAGTACCTTGTACGAACAGCTTGCCCACATCGACCATCACCGCCAGCACGAAACCCGGCATCAACGGATAGTCGCCTGGATAGGCCGCACGCTGATCGTCACTGAGCGCCATGAGTTTTTTTGCCTTCGGACTCGCTGCCGATTCGCTTCTGCGCGCGGCCATTGCGGCGCCACTCTGGAACCAGGTGAAACTGTAGGTACCGTCGGACAGTCGCTTGGGACGCAGCAGTGCATCGAATTGCAGCGGATAGAAGTCCCCGGCACTATCAAACCCCATGGTATTCGCCTGCTGCCCCTCGGCCTGGATGACCAAGGCGCCCCGCTCGCGGCTGAGTGTCATCTTCAGCCCGCCCTCAAGCACGAAGTCGCCGACCAGTCCGGCGAGCAAGTCCGCATCGGCTGCGACCGCTCGCCGTGGCGATTCCAGCGGAATCGACCCATCCAGAAGATGCATGCCCAGCCGACCCAAACCACCGACCGCGGTCAGCGCGGTATCCGAAAGAATCACCACACCCCTGCCCTTTTTTCGATCGAAGGCGACCAGCGAGGAAAAGCCTCCGGTTCCGCCCTCGTGCGCATGCACGGTGCCCGTGGCAGAGTCCATCAACATCCAGTTCATCGCCACGCGCGAGCCTTGCACATCGGCAAGTTGCTCCTGCGTTGCAGCTATGGCCGCATCCAGCGTCGAATGCCGCTTGCCTAGTTGCGCCTCGACATAGTGCACCATGTCATCGAGCGAGGCACACACGCCACCCACACCAGCGTAATTCGGCGGAAAGTTCCAAGCCGACGTCTTCGCCCCTGTTTGTAAATGACCCACTGCCACACCAGTAGCCTTCGGCGCCTTGCCGACAAAACTGCTGTGCATCTCCAGCGGCACGAACAGTTGCTCAGCGATCAACCTGTCAAAGGGTTTGCCCGACCGTCGCGCGACAATATCCGAGAGCAGCATCATGGCGAAATTGGAGTAGGAAAACGTAGTGCCCGGTGCCGCAGTCAGCGCAACGTCACCGATCGAGCCATAGAGTTGCTTGTCAGTGAGCGCGGCGTAGGGATCTTCCAGATTGGTCATCGCCAGCCTTGATGGCAGCGCCGGTAATCCCGATGTATGCGTCATCAGATGGCGGATACGGATCGGCTGTCCGTCAAACTCAGGTACCTTGGTGCCTTCAGGCAGGTGCTTCGACAACGGATCATCGAGCGAGAGCTTGCCCTCTTCGATCAGTCCGGCCGCGAGCGCCGCGGTCATGGTCTTGCTGACCGAGCCAATCTCGAACGCGGTGCCGGTATCAATTGTGCGCGGCTGCTTTGCGTTCGCACAAACCACCGCCCGCGTCACCGTCTGATCAATCACCGCAGCCGCAAAACAGGCGCCGGTACGATCGCCGTCCAAGCGTTGATGGAGAAGCGAATGCAGTGCCGCATCGTCCAGACGCGGTGCACCAACACCAAATACCGCTGTGCTCAACAGCAGAAATCCGAAGCTGTGGTTCATTGCTTGTCCCCGTGACCATTGATGGCAGGATCCCACAATGCCGCAACTGCCAAGACCAGGCTATAGATTGCGACGAAGCACGCGGCGCAACCGACGAAACCCGTTTGCAAGAGGATGAAACTGCTCCGCTTTCCGCCACGGACCCTTTACCCACCCATTGCGACCGGGTCCAGTCAGTTCAACGCCGCCACTGCTGCAATACAGGAGTGCAGTCGCTATTCTGTTCGTTCTGGCCGTACCAACTTGGGGTGGGCCGCCTAACGTATTTGGGGAGGGTCGACGATGACGCTTTGGAACGGGTTGATGATGAGGCGCTGCGTGCTGGTTGTCGCTGGATTGCTGATCGGCGAGGCGCTCAGCGCTGCAGAGGGCACGCGGGTCAACGTGGTTATTGAACAGGGCCGCGGTGTGGACGCGAGCCTTGACTACAAGTCACTGCTCAACTTTGGCCCGTGGGACGATCGCAATTATGTGTTGACGCGCGCCGATCTGGCTGTGCTTGGCCCGAAGGAATCCAGCATCACCGATCCGATCCCGGCTTTTTTCCGCGTGGCGATGCGCAAAGCCAATCCTGGCATGCCGCGTGACAGCGCGACGCCCTACCCGCTTAGCGCACTCAATGCCTTTCTGATGGTGCATTACGGGTACCAATACAATGGCAAGCTTTACCATCGCATCACGCGCGAGGACAGTGGCAGTTTCGTGCTTTTTGATGGCCCCTCCGAGGAGGGCGAAGAGGAACCGCAGCGTTTCCTGGGTGGTGAAGTCAAGGTCAGCAGCCCGGCTGGCGCCGCCGAGACAGCCATCGCGATCAACCCGGTCAATACCAATCTTCTGGTTGCAGGAAGCAATGGGCCCAATCCAGCGGGCGACACCACGATCCGGCAGAAAATGTGGTTTTCCTCCGATGCCGGCGCCACCTGGACCCGTTCGCAGGCACTGTCCACGACGGCGGGTGGCAATGTCTGTTGCGATCCGACGGTGTCGTGGTCAACCGACGGCACCAAGGCCTACGGAAGCGCATTGATCAACTGCGGTGCCAGCGGCTGCGGAATCCGCGTCTATCGTTCGGACGACAATGGCAATGTCTGGGGCGACACCGATGTTGGAACGACGGCGCCGCCACCCGTTGACATCGTTGCCACCGGCTCGGACAAGCAGTTCATTCATGTGGATGGATCCGTGGCGTCACTGCATCGGGATGTGGTGCACCTGTGCTGGCATGAGTCCAACGTGAATCAGTACGCGCGGTCCACCGATTTTGGCGTCAGCTTTTCGCCGAAGATCCCCATCGATAACACCGGCCGCGGCGTTGGCTGCGACCTGACCAGTGACCGCGCCGGCAATGTCTTCTACTTCTATCCGGGCCTCGACTCCGGCGCAGCGCCGACTCAGAAAAGGATTCGGTTCGCCAAGAGCACCGATGGCGGACTCACATTTCCGACGGTAGGCAATGCAGCAGTTACCAACGATTCGTTCAACTACGCGCTGCCCTCCATGGAAACGCGCAAAGTCGCCAAAATCGTGCAGGCCGATGCCGACATCAGCAGCGGCCCGTTGAGCAATTCGGTCTACGTGATCTGGCCCGACATCACCGCCGTTGAGAGCACCACAGCGGCCAACAACCACTCGCAAGTACGCGTCGCCTACACCCGCGATGGTGGCGCGACGTGGCAGACCAGCGTTCCGCATCCTGTTGACGACGTGAGTACTGTCGATCGTTATCAACCGTCGATCAAAGTCGATGATCTTGGCCGCGTGCACGTGATATTTTACGACACTCGGCACTCAATCAATCGCAACGGCGTCGATGTCTATTACAACATCTCCTACGACGGAGCGGTCACCTGGGGTACCGCGCGCCGAGTCACCACGGTTACTTCCGACAACATCAATGACAGTTTCGAATTCGGCGACTACAGCCATATGGATGGAGTGCTGGATCAGATCGTCACCATCTTCACTGACAACCGCTCCGAGGCCGGTGGCCCAGTCGACAAGGACGCCTACGCCGCTGGAAGCTTCGCCGACCCGTTCACACCGACCTACGTCCCGTCGGCCGCAGGCAGCGTCCAGACCATCTGCGCGGGTTCCCCGTTGGCGCCGGTTACATTGAATCTGCGCGGCATCATGGGATATACCACACCGGTAAATCTGACGACGCCGGGCCTGTCCGCGCAAATTACTTCACCGTCATTTTCCGTCAATCCGATTGCACCGAGCGCGGGTGGCACAACGTCCGTATTCAACGGCGTGCTTTCCGCCGCTGCAACACCAGGGCTGATCTCGATTACGCTGCGCGGCACCAGCACCGACCCGTCACCGATCATCAAGGACACCGTGGTGCAATTGACCGCAGACGTTCCTCTGGCTACGCCGCCTACGCTGTCCCTTCCTGCCGATGGTGCGCTCAGCGTATCCACTTCCCCGACCCTCACCTGGACAGCACTCGCGGGTGCTTCGAGCTACACGCTGGAAATCTCGACGGTCAGTGACTTCAGCGCACAAGTGACTGCAGTGACCATCCCGGGCACCAGCTATACACCGACGCTGGCATTGACTGGCGACACGGTTTACTACTGGCGCGTGCGTGCAAACAACAGCTGCGGCAATTCCAGCAACACTCCGGCGCGTCAGTTCACAACGGCCGAGGAATTTTGCGCAACGCCGGGCCTGGTGATTCCGGACAACAACCTGACTGGCGTCGGCAGCACGATGACGGTACCTGAGGGCGGTGCGCTCACCGACCTGGACGTCAAAGTGAAGCTTACCCATACCTTCATCGGCGACCTGCGCGTGTCACTGGTGCACCTCGCCAGCAACACCACCGTGCGACTGTTCACTAATCCTGGCAGCTGCGGTGGCAACGACATGGACACGACCTTTGACGATGAAGCCGCCAGCACGCTGGTGTGTGGCGCGGGCATTCCCACTGTCGGCGCCGGCCCGATCCGCCCGCAGGATGTGCTGAGCGGCATGGACGGCCGCACGCTGACCGGCGACTGGCGACTGAACATTGTCGATTCCGCAGGCGCAGACGTCGGTACGCTCGATCGTTGGTGCCTCATTCCGGCAGCAACAGCGTCTCTGCCGGATCAGATGTTCGGGAACGGATTCGAGTAATCGACCTGGTCTGGGCTCGGCGGCACCCATGTGTGCCGCCCGGCCCGGTTTTCTGCAACATTCGACACTTGCCCCCTTGTCAGGAACACAGACGCGGGCGGAAACTGCGGGTAACGCAGAACAACCAGGAGCAGGCATCATGGCGATCGATATTGCGAACAACGCATCCTCCGTCAACGACACCTTGCGTCGCGACCAGTCGGTAGCCAAGAATCTGTTCTTCGGTGAGATTGTCGAAGAGAACCTGTTTCCCTACCCACGCATGCGCGAACGTGACCGCGAGATGCTTGGGGCGATGGTGGATGCCATCGATGATTTCCTGAACGACAAACATGCCGATCTCAAAAAGTGGGATCGGGACGCGCATCAGCCCGAGGAGTTCATTCAGGCGCTGCGTGAAATGGGGTTGTTCGGTCTGATCATCCCGGAAGCTCATGGTGGACTGGAGCTGAGCAACGCAGCGTATGCGCGGGTGTTGTCGCAGACCAGCGGACACGACAGCTCGGTGTCGCTGACCATCGGCGCGCACAGCTCAATCGGCATGAAGGGCATTCTGTTATCTGGCAGCGATGCACAGAAGGCGCGCTATTTGCCGCGCCTGGCCAGTGGTGAGTTGATTGCTGCCTTCTGTCTGACCGAGTCGGGTGCCGGGTCGGATGCAGCTTCGGTGCGCACCAAGGCTACGCGCAACGATGATGCCAGCTGGACACTCAGCGGCGAGAAAATCTGGATCACCAATGGCGGCATCGCCGGCCTGTACACCGTGTTTGCGCGTACCGACACAGCCGAAGGCAAGATGACGGCGTTCATCGTCGAAGCGGGTTGGCCCGGCGTCAGCCACGGCCCGCACGAAGACAAGATGGGTATCCGTGCATCGAGTACCACCACCGTCGCTTTCGCAGATGTCCGCGTTCCCGCTGAAAACGTGCTGGGCGAAGTGGGTAAGGGCTTCAAAGTGGCGATGGGCATTCTCAACAACGGCCGTACCGGCCTGGGTGGTGGCGCCGTTGGTGGCATGAAAGCATTGATTCGCCTGTCGACGCAGCAGGCAAAGGATCGCAAACAATTCGACCGCCCGATCGCTGAGTTCGGTCTGGTACGCGAAAAGATTGCGCAGATGACAATTGATTGTTTTGCTGCTGAAAGTGCGGTCTGGATGGTCGCGCATTACATCGACTCCGGGTGCAGCGATTACTCGATGGAAGCGGCAATCAGCAAAGTATTCGCCAGCGACGCGATTCAACGGGCCGCGCACGAAGCACTGCAGATTGCTGCTGGCAACGGCTTCATGCGCGAATTCCCTTACGAACAGATCACCCGTGACGCGCGCATTCTTTCTATTTTCGAGGGCACCAACGAAATCCTGCGCCTGTACATTGCACTGTCCGGGCTCAAGGACGTCGGCACCACGCTGTCCACGCTGAAGACCGCAATTGGTGACATTTTCAACAATCCGATCAAGGGATTTGGCGTACTCAGCGGCTATGCCAATCGCCGCGCACGCGAGGCTACTGGCATCGGTACCGACAAAATCCTGCGCGAGCTGCACCCAAAATTGCGCAAGGCAGCCGAAATCTATGAGACCTACACAGTCGAACTGTCAACGGTGTCTGACCAGTTGCTGCGTAAGTACGGCAAGGGCATCGCGGAACGCCAGTACCAGCAAAAACGCGTTGCCGATATCACTATCGATCTGTTTGTCGGCTTGTGCGTGTTGTCGCGCGCAGACTCGCTGACCAAGGCAAATGACCCGAATGCAGAAAGCGCGATTGCCATTGCCGAGATGTTCAGCAAGCAGGCACGCAGGCGCATGTCGCGTAATGCGCGTGCCATCGAGCGCAACGAAGATGTCACTTTCGACAAACTCGCCGGCACGATTCTGGAGCAGGGTCGCTATTTGTGGGATGTGATTTAGCGTTTTTTTATCGTGCATGACAACCAGGCTCAAGGAGCAGGCTGATGATTGGCTATGTGATGGTGGGCACCAACGACATGCCGCGCGCGGCAGCGTTTTACGACGCATTGCTGAAAGAAATCGGCGCGGTGCGCTTCATGGAGAGCGACCGCTTTATTGCCTGGTCCAACGCTCCCAAGCAGGCGGGATTTTCGATCAACAAACCGCACAATGGTAACGCGGCCACTGTCGGCAATGGTGTCATGGTGGCATTCGCGGTGGAAAAGCCCGTACAGGTTGTCGCCTTGTATGCCAAGGCGATGCAACTCGGTGCTACCTGTGAGGGCCCGCCCGGGTTACGCGGAGGTACATTTTACGCCGGGTATTTCCGCGACCTGGATGGCAACAAGCTCAACTTCTTCTGCATGTAGCACTCGATGCAGGGCGGAGATGATTGCCAGCCCTGCATCAGCGAAATGCGCGGCGCGCGCTGCAAACAGGGGCACGCGGTGCAACAACGCATGCGGATGCCGTCAGGCAATCATCTGCCACTGCGGCCAGCGTGCGGCAACGCTGCTCGCTATTCCGGCAGCGTCCAAACCGACAGCTGCGAGCATTTCTTCGCGGCTCATGTGCTCGAGCCAGGCATCGGGCAAACCCAGATGCAGTACCGGCAATGTGCAACCTTGCTGCGACAGGAATTCACTGACCGCCGAGCCCGCTCCGCCCATGATGGCGTTGTCCTCGACGGTGACGAAACCCTCATGCGTGCGCATCAACTCAAGCAGAAGTTCTTCGTCCAGCGGTTTGACGAAACGCATGTTGACCAAAGTGAAACCGAGCTGCGCCGCGACCACAGACGCAGGGTCGACCATGGCGCCGAATGCCAGAATCGCCAGGCGGCGTCCGCGCCTGCGGACCTCTGCCTTGCCGATCGGCAACGTGTCCAGCTCAATCGACAACGCGACACCGGGGCCGCTGCCGCGCGGATAGCGCACCGCTGCTGGACCAGAATGCCGAAAACCGGTGCTGAGTAGTTGTCGACACTCGTTCTCGTCAGCCGGCGCCATCACTACCATGTTGGGTATTGTGCGCAGATAGGAAAAATCAAAGCTGCCGGCATGCGTGGCGCCATCCGGGCCGACCACGCCGCCACGGTCGACTGCAAACAAGACGTCCAGGTTTTGCAGCGCTACATCGTGGATCAACTGGTCATAGCCGCGCTGCAGGAAGGTGGAATAAATCGCAACGACGGGTTTGGCGCCTTCACAGGCCATGCCGGCAGCCAGTGTGATGGCATGCTGCTCGGCTATGGCAACGTCAAAGTAGCGTTGCGGATACTCCTGCGAGAAACGCACCAGTCCGGAACCCTCACGCATCGCTGGCGTGATGCCCATCAACCGGGGCTCTACCGCAGCCATATCGCACAGCCAGTCGCCGAAAATCTGTGTGTAGGAAAGCTTGCCCGAACCGGGCTTGGCCTTCAGACCCACGCGCGGATCGAATGGGCTCACCGCGTGATAGCCGATCTGATCGCCCTCGGCCAACTCGTAACCCTTGCCTTTTGTCGTGATGACATGCAGCAACTGCGGACCTTTCAGCGTCTTGAGTGTTCGCAGCACCTGCAACAGCGCCGGCAGATCGTGCCCATCAATCGGACCACTGTAGTGAAACCCCATTTCCTCAAACAGTGTCGATGGCACGAACATGCCCTTGGCGTGTTCTTCCCAGCGACGCAGGAAACGCGCTACCGGATTGCGCTTGCCCACCAGTTTCTTGCCGCCCTCGCGAATGGCATTCATCGTATCGCTGGCCATCAGTCGGCCGAGCATGCGCGTCAGCCCGCCCACGTTCTCGGAAATCGACATGCGATTGTCGTTGAGTACGACCAGAAGGTCTGGCGGAGTTTCCATGCCACCGGCGTGATTCAGTGCTTCGTAGGCCATCCCCGCAGTCATCGCCCCATCGCCGATGACCGCGACGATGCGACGCGGATCGTTCTGCTGGCTGCAAGCGATCGCCATGCCCAGCGCAGCCGAGATCGATGTCGATGAATGACCCACTCCAAAAGTGTCGAAACGACTTTCGTCGCGACGCGGAAATGGCGCCAACCCGTCACGCTGTTTGATGCTGCGGATGTCATCGCGACGACCGGTGAGTATCTTGTGCGGATAGCACTGGTGACCGACGTCCCAGACAATACGATCTTCTGGCGTCTCGAACATGTAATGCAGCGCAACGGTCAACTCGATCACACCGAGGCCCGCGCCAAAATGGCCACCGACCTGAGCGACTTGATCGATCAGATACTCGCGCAGTTCGACAGCGATCTCGGTGAGTTCGGATTCAGGAAACGTGCGCAAGTCCAGCGGACTGTCGATCCGGGACAGTCGCGGGTAACGCGTGACATCGATTTTCATGCCGCTATTGTCCGGGGCCGCCGCCCAAGCCGCAACCCAGGCCGGCGTAATGCCCGTCGAACGCCCGACTTGGTGCGTTTCGACCTGGTCTTGGGGCGCCTGAATAGACAGCAACGCGTCTACCCTGCAATCCGGTCGACTAAGCAAGGATTCATCCGTCTGCTGCAGAATGTGCAGCACGCTCTCAGGAGGGGCGCCTCATGAACTCAGTTACGCGCTTGCTGTCGATCGTTGGGCTTGCACTCGCCGGCACCTTGGCGGTCAGCGCGCCCGTGCTTGCCGATCACAGCAGTCTTGGCGTCAGTATTTACGGCGGCGGTCGCAACCACGGCTATGCCCTCAGCTGGCAGGATTCGGGGCGCGGCCACCGCGACTATCGCAACGACTATCGCAACGACTATCGCAACGACTATCGCAACGACAGTTGCAGCCGGCCACATGCCAATCAGCAGCGTGATCCGTGGTGCCCTACGCATAGCCAGTATCACAACCATTCCTATGGTTACTACGGTTTCAACGGCGGCTACTACGGCGTCTACGATGGCAATTCCTATGAAGAAGTCTTTTCCCGAGCCTACGACGACGGCTACAGCGATGGGTACAACACGGTCGGCAATCAGCGTCAGGGTGGCACCCGCGCTTATCGCAAGGGCTACGAGCGAGGCTATAGAGACGGTCGTCGCGATGGACGCAACGTCGGTCGACGCAATTCCTATCGCTGAATCCTGATGTCACCGTTAGGGAAGGTCTGAATAAGTCACCACTTTGTCTTCGCCACACGGCTTATCGCTTGCCAAACCCCCGCTTTCAACAGCGGAGCTGGTCAAAACCTGCGGTTTTTCGCCCCCTGACTCAGGGGGCTATCGCGACTCCGGACTTGTTCAGAGGTTCCTTAGCTGCAAACCCGGCTTCGGCCGGGTTTTCTTTTGCTGCTCCAGGCGATCGCGCGAAGTCAAACGCCCATTTTGACCAATTGTGCACGGTGCGCGATCGGTTTGCGTCGCCTCCGGTTTGCCTTGTAACGAATCCCGCCTATGATGGCGGCTCGTCGACAGGGGAGCCGCATGGCGCCACGTGCAAACAAGCTGACCGCTGCATTGATTCGCAAGCGCGAAGACGCCACGGTCGCCTGGACGTTTTTCCGTGAATGGCTGAAAGCTCCGTTGACCACGGCTGCGGTCTCACCCAGCAGCCAGGAATTGGCCGCGGAAATGCTGCGCGAATTGCCCGCCAACCCGCGTCGTGTGGTGGAGCTGGGCGGCGGAACCGGCGTGTTTACTGAAGCGTTGCTCAAGCGCGGATTTACCCCACAGCACTTACTCGTGTTCGAGCTCAACGAAACCTTGCACGAGCATCTTGAACAGAGATTTCCGGAAACACCAATCGCCTGTGCCGATGCGCGAAATATTGTGCAGGTCCTTCACCAAAAGGGTTTCGCGGAACCCGGCGAAGTGGACGCCATCATCAGCGGGCTGGGGCTGCTGTCGATGAATGCCGAGTTGCAAAATGAAATCCTGGCGCCGGCGTTCGAGGCATTGGCAGCGGATGGCCGCTTTATCCAGTTTACCTATGGGCCAACCAATCCAGTGAAGACCTCCGTCATGCGCGAGCTCGGACTACACGCCCGCCGCGCCGGTTTCACGCTGCGCAATCTGCCGCCCGCTTCGGTGTATGTGCTCACCCGCTCGGTCAGCAAGAGCATCAAGCCGGTGAAAGTAAAGCGCTGAGGTTCGCAGCGATTGCCTCCAACGCGCCTGGCTGATCAGTGCTCGATTTCGCTGCGCAAGCGTAAAAACGCGCGCCTTGGATCGAATGAACGACACAGTGCGCGACGCGCTACAACACTGCACTCGTCGCCCACTCCGCTTCAATCTTCGGCCAGTACGATGATTTGATCATCGGCGCCGAATAAGATTCTGTCCGACTTGCGCGGATTGACTTTGACGCCGTAGCCCTTGGCTGAATCATTGGCATGCGCCACCAGGCGATAGCCCAGTGCAGTTTCGCCGCGCACTGCCGCAGACTCGATCACAGTGTGGAAATCAACCTCTGTTCCAGACCGCACGTAGTGGCTCATTGGCCGAATGTAAATTTCTGATCCCTCCGCGCTGAACAGTTGCCGGAACACCTGGTCCAGTTTTTTGTTCTCCGATAGCTGAGACAGCATCAGGCTGGCGAGCTTGTCACTGACAATGAAATCGTCGGCCTGGGCAACCTGCGCCAGGGCACGATTCTTGATATCCATCATCTCGCTGACGATGCTGAAATCTTTTTTGCAGGCCTGGGCGATGTTGCGCAGGTGCAGCAGAGCGATCAGGGTTTGTGCATCCGCCTCTTGAACTGGCAGCTGGGTGTAGCTGAGCAGGATGATGTGATCAAAATCCTGCACCCTGATCGCATCCAACGTACGCCGGTCGGTGATCGCTCCATCGGCAAAACGCATTTTCTGACGACTCAATTTCTTGGACAACGCGATCAAAGCATCGCGCGCACCTTCGCGTTGACACAGCACCAGGACCTCGGAACCAGGCGCCACGTATTTATCGAGTTCCTGCACGATGGCTTCGGCCTTTTCATTCCAGCCGAGCAGTAGCGTGCGTTCGGGCTTTGGATCACTCTTGGCGCCCTGGACAATGGCGCGGAGATTCGGTGCGGCGGCAGCGCCCTGCGCAAGCACAATCGTGTCGTCGTCTTCGCTGATCGCGATAATCTGGTCGCCGACGGCAACGCGAGTGGCCATCGGTGGATTGATCAGCACCTCGCCATCGGCCCGCATCAATCCCATGATCGCGGAATTCTCGTACGCACCCAGTGCTTCGCGGTAGCTGCGTCCGACCAGACCCGGTTCTTCCTTGAAGTAGATTTCCGCACCATCAAAATCCAGCAGCTCGGTGTAGACGACGCTGAGGCCCGATTGCCGGCAGGTTTGCGCAGTCACGCGCGCGATCAAGTCCTCGCCCTGCACAAAGATGGCCTCATCGCCGCCGACCAGATGCGCCGCTTCAAGATTCCGCGCGTCGCGAATCTCGGCAACGATGTGGTACGGCTCCTGCTTGCGATCCGGGTTGTTGGTCACCGCCATCACTGACTTGATGACATGAATATCCGGATTCTCACCTTCTGGCGCCAAAACGATGATCGAGCGCGCCGAATGCGGATCGACTACCGCCAGATCATCCAGATCCAGCGGGTCTCCGCGTCGGCAGATGACCACGGTTTTACCGGTGCGCGGAAACTTGGCGCGGATATCGTCCTCCATCTCGACTTTATCGCGGTCCGCCAGAATGACGATGCGCGGCTTTTTCTGGTTTTCGTTGGCAACGATCAGTTCGCCAATGATCGAATAGACCTTGCTCGACCAGCCCAGAATCAGCGTATGCTGCTTCTCGATGACCCGCGAACGCCCCTTGCGCAACTCGCCCAGCTGCGCGTCCAGCCCCGAGGTAATGGTGCCGATCAGCATGCTGACGATAAAAATGCCGCCGATGGTCACTGCCAGCATCAACAGGCGCAGTCCCCAGCCTTGGTCGCCAGCCAACGTGCCGGCGTCCATGGTGTGCATCAGACTCTGCCAGCCGCCTTCGATCAACCCGTATGTGGTCGCGGGATCAGCGGGGTCCGATGCGACATGGAGCAAAACCAGAGCCAGGGTGGCGATGCCGACAATCGCCATTGAGATCAGCGCCAGCCAGCCGATAATCGCGATGGCTCCCTTGGCCAAGGTATTTTCCAGGCGATAGCGCAGGTGATGGCGCCAGCTGTGAGCAGATTTGGGCATGGCAGGTGGTGACCGAAAGTGAACGCGCAATCTAGCCCAGCCCAGCGCCGGGTGAAAGCAGAATTCGACTCTGTTACCGATAAGCACAAAGCTCTAACGGTGTTGGGCTATACTCCGCGCCCTTTCCTTCCGGCAACCAACGCGGCGGTCAACGCACGCGGTCTTCGTCATGTCCATTCAGAATCTACGCAACATCGCCATTGTCGCCCACGTCGATCACGGCAAGACCACCCTCGTCGACTGTCTGCTCCGACAGTCCGGCACCCTCGGCGAACGCCAGGTGATTGCCGATCGCGTGATGGATTCCAACGACATCGAGAAAGAACGCGGCATCACCATTCTGGCCAAGAACACGGCGATCACCTGGCGCGATTACCGCATCAATATCGTCGACACGCCCGGACATGCCGACTTCGGCGGTGAAGTCGAGCGCGTGTTGTCGATGGTCGACTCGGTGCTGATCCTGGTCGATGCCTTCGACGGGCCGATGCCACAGACCCGCTTTGTCACGCAAAAAGCCTTCCAGATGGGCTTCAAGCCGATTGTCGTAGTCAACAAGGTTGACCGTCCCGGCGCGCGCCCGGACTGGGTGCTGAACGCGACGTTTGACCTGTTCGACCGCCTCGGCGCAACCGAAGAGCAACTCGATTTCCCGGTGGTCTACGCCTCGGCGCTACACGGCTACGCCGGCCTGAACCCGGACGTACGCGAAGGCAACATGGACCCGTTGTTCGAGTCCATTATCAAGAATGTTGAAGCGCCTAATGTGGACCCCGAAGGGCCCTTCCAGATGCTCATCAGTCAGCTGGATTACAGCAGTTATGTCGGCCTGATCGGCATCGGACGCATCCAGCGCGGCCGCATCAAGACCAACTCGCAAGTCAGCATTGTCGACCGCGAAGGGGTCAAGCGTAACGGGCGCGTGTTACAGGTACTCGGCTTCATGGGCCTGGAGCGACGTGAAGTGCCAGAGGCACAGGCCGGCGACATCATCGCGATCAACGGCATCGAACCGCTGGGCATCTCCGACACCATCTGCGCGCTGGACACGCCCGAGGCACTGCCGCCGCTGACCGTCGACGAACCCACGATCAGCATGACGTTCCAGGTCAACAACTCACCGTTCGCGGGTCGCAAGGAAGAAAGTGGCGGCAAGTTCCTGACCAGCCGCCAGCTGCGCGATCGCCTGATGCGCGAACTGATGCACAACGTTGCTCTCAAAGTTGAAGAAACCGAAGAGGCCGAAAAGTTCAAAGTATCCGGCCGCGGCGAATTGCACTTGTCGATCCTGATCGAAAACATGCGCCGCGAAGGCTATGAGCTCGCCGTGTCACGCCCGGAAGTGATCATCAAGGTAGTCGACGGCCAGCAGATGGAGCCTTTCGAACAGCTGGTTTGCGACCTTGAAGAGCCATACCAGGGTGCGGTGATGCAACGCCTGGGCGAGCGTAAGGCGCAGCTGCGCAACATGGAACCCGATGGCCGCGGTCGCGTGCGCCTGGAGTACATGATTCCGGCGCGCGGACTGATTGGCTTCCAGACCGAGTTCCGCACCGTTACTGCGGGCACCGGTCTGCTGTTCCACGTCTTCGATCATTACGGTCCGAAGACCGAGGGCGCCATCGGCACGCGCCAGAACGGCGTAATGATTTCCAACGGTCAGGGCCCCTCGCCCGCGTATGCGCAGTACGCCATGCAGGAACGCGGTCGCTTGTTGATCGAACCCGGCCAGGAAATCTATGAAGGCCAGATCGTCGGCATCCACGCCAAAGACAACGACCTCACCGTCAACGCACTACGCGCCAAGCAATTGACCAACTTTCGCGCTGCTGGCAAAGACGACATGTTGATGCTCACGCCGGCGGTGAAAATGTCGCTGGAGCAGGCGCTGGAGTTCATTGAAGACGATGAGCTGGTGGAAGTGACGCCGCGTGCGATTCGTCTGCGCAAGCGTTACCTGACCGAAAACGATCGCAAGCGCTCCTCTCGCGCTGCCTGATCGATGCCGGCCTGAAAGCTGCGTCAGCCACGAATCCTAAGCGCGAGGGCAGCGTTGGGAATCGCGGCTGACGCAGCTCCGACATCTGCTTCACACTTGCGTGCTCCGCACAATTGCGTCAGCCTCTGCGCGCTTCCTCGCAGTGGAGTCGCACGTGCCTGTCGTCGCTGACCTTGTCCATGAACCGCATAGTTTCCGCGAAGAACTATGGAGCGCGTTGACCCACGGGCTGGGCGCCGTGGCCAGCCTCGGCGCCGGCACCGTCCTCATCACGTTGGCTGCGTTGTGGGGCAACGCATGGCAACTGGGCAGCGCCATCGTCTTCGGTGTTTCGCTGCTGTTGCTCTATGTTGCGTCAACGCTTTACCACGCGATCCCACACCAGACCGTCAAAGCCCGACTGAAGGTGTTCGATCACTGTGCCATCTTCGTGTTGATCGCCGGCACCTACACGCCATTCACGCTGATCGGCCTGCGCGAGCACGGCGGCTGGTGGATGTTCGCGGCAATCTGGACACTCGCCGCCATCGGCGTGGTATTCAAACTGTTTTTCACTGGTCGATTCAAAGGACTTTCCACGCTGATCTACATCGCCATGGGTTGGTTGGTGTTGTTTGCGATCAGGCCATTGCTGCAGCAAATTGATTTAGCGACGTTGGCCTGGCTGTTCTGCGGCGGCATCGCCTACACCGCGGGCACCATTTTCTATATGAGCCGACGCATTCCTTACGCGCACGCGATCTGGCATGTCTTTGTGCTGGTTGGCAGCATCTGTCACTTCGTCGCCGTGTCGATGCAGGTGCTCGATGCACCTGTGGTCACGCAGATGTAACCGTCGCCGCACACGCCGCTTGCCTAACCGCAGCGCACCCTTGGGTATCAGCCCCGACTACTACGCCGGCAACACCCTGCAGATGAAACCTTTCAGATAGTCGGTCTCTGGAATCGCCGGATGCACTGGATGGTCGGCACTCTGCTGCAACTGTGCCAGCACCTGCACGCTGCGATCCAGGTGGCGGGCGCCCTGATTGATGGTATCGAGCAAGGTGCTGCGCGGCATGTGGTGCGAGCACGAACAGGCGATCAGGATGCCGTCGCGGTTGAGCAGCTGCATCGCGGCTTCAAAGATACGTTTGTAGGCGATGCGCCCTTCGGCAAAATCCTTCTTGCGTTTGACAAAGGCCGGCGGATCGACAATTACCACGTCGTAGCGTTCGCGCTGCTGACGCAGGTCCTTCAATGCTTCAAAGGCGTCCGCTTCCAATGTACGCACCCGCTCGCTCAACCCATTGCGCGCTGCCGCATCGGTCACTGCTTTCAATGCGGCCGCCGAGCTGTCGATGCATAGCACCTCGCTCGCTCCGGCTGCGGCGCTGCGGATGCCCCAAGCGCCGACATAGCTGAATACATCAAGCACGCGTTTGCCAGGCACAAGGCGCGCAAGTCGATCACGATTGTCGCGCTGATCAAAGAACCACCCGGTCTTCTGCCCGTTGGCGATGTCGACCGCGAATTCCAGCCCGGCTTCAACCACGCGGGTCAGCGGGTCCAGCGCGCCAACCGGCACTTCCACATAATCAGGTAAAGTCTCAAGTTTACGCACGGAGCCATTGTTTTTCCAAACAAATGTCCGTGGTTTCAAGACCTTGACCACAGCCTCGACGACGGCGTCTTTCAAGTTTTCCATGCCCAAAGTGCCAATTTGACCGACGATGACATCGTCGAATCGGTCCAGCACCAACCCAGGCAAGCCGTCGGCCTCGCCAAATACCAGACGGTAAAAAGGTTCCGCATAGAGCCGTTGGCGCAGCTCCAGCGCCACATTCAATCGATGCACAATCAGCGACTTGTCGATCGCATGGCGCACGCCACGCTCGATCAGCCGCGCACAAATAAGTGCCTGCGGGTTGATGTAACCCAGACCAAAAGCGCGCCCGCCGGCATCACAGATAGCCACAATCTCGCCGGGCTTGAACTCGTTCAGCGGCGAACGCACGGTATCCACTTCGTTGCTGAACACCCATTGATGTCCTTGGCGCAAACGGGCGTCTTCGCCTTTCTTGAGAAATAGCGCGGGATACTCGACTTCTACTTCGGTAGAGACGGGTGCGTCTTCGGATTCAGTGTGCATGGCTGCTGCTCGCGATAAAGCGCGCAGTCTGACAGATCAGGCATTTGCCGACGTTGGCAGCAGCGCACCAAGCGCTTAGACGACTGCTCGCCGAGTGAGCACCTTGGATTGGCAAGATCGCGCCTGTGTGCTTCGTTGCGTACCTGCGCCCTGAGGCGCCGCGCAGAAATAATGTGCCTCTTTCGAACGTGACACGCTTGCTGGTTTTTTAACCCGCCTGCGTTGTTGCCCAAAGGATTGCGTAGTCCGACTACGCGCCCCTTTGGGCGCCGAGCAGGCGGGATAAAATCCGGCGCAATCCGATCACATTATTTCTGCGCGACGCCCAAGCGCGAGATCTCATTCCGGTTCAAGCTCGATGCGTACGCGCTCCGCCACTCGACGCGCTTTCTCCTTGGCGGCAAACAGGCTATCGCCGCGCGCCAAAGCCACGCCAAGACGCCGCTTGCCATCGACAAAGGGTTTGCCGAACAGACGCAGTTCCGTATCAGGCTCGACCAGAGCCTCGGCAACGCCGAAGTAGCGCGGCACACCCCTGCCCGCGGCCAGCATGGCCATGGATGCTGACGGTCCGCGCATTCGAATGACCGGAATCGGCAGCCCGAGGATCGCGCGCACGTGCAGCGCAAACTGCGAATAGTCCTGCGAGATCAGCGTCACCAATCCGGTGTCATGTGGCCGCGGCGACACCTCGGAAAACAGCACCTCATCGCCGCGCACGAACAATTCAACACCAAACACGCCCCAGCCGCCCAGTGCATCAGTAATGGTCAGCGCGATTTCCTGCGCACGTTCCAGCGCGCGTGGCGACATCGGCTGTGGCTGCCAGGATTCGCGGTAGTCGCCCTCATCCTGCCAGTGGCCAATGGGTTCGCAAAAACTCGTACCGTTCTTGTGACGCACCGTCAGCAAGGTAATTTCGTAATCAAACGGAACAAAACCTTCCACAATTGCGCGTCCGGCGCCGGCACGACCGCCGCTTTGCGCATACTGCCACGCGGCGTCGATCTCGGCTGCATGACGTACGATGCTCTGTCCCTTGCCGGACGAACTCATCACCGGTTTGACCACGCACGGCAAGCCCAGCGCCGAGACCGCTGCGCGGTATTCGGTTTCGGTATTGACGAAACGGAAACTCGACGTCGGCAGATGTAGCGTTTCTGCAGCGAGCCGGCGGATGCCTTCGCGATCCATGGTCAATCGCGCCGCAAGCGCAGTGGGGATCACGCGGAATCCCTCAGCCTCCATCTCCACCAACGTCGCGGTATGGATCGCCTCGATCTCCGGCACAACCAGTGTCGGGCGTTCCAGGGCAATGACCGCACGCAAGGCTGCCGCATCCAGCATCGGGATGACATGGCTGCGATGCGCCACCTGCATCGCCGGCGCATTGGGGTAGCGATCCACCGCGATCACTTCGACGCCCAAGCGCTGAGCTTCGATCGCGACTTCCTTGCCGAGCTCACCGCTACCGAGCAGCAGCAGGCGGGTCGCGCCATTGGTAAGCGGAGTGCCGTGGAAGTGCATGCAGATACCATCGAGCGGAAAACACACATTCTATCCGTCCGCGAGTGTCATCTGGCAGCCCCTGCTGCGAGAATGGCAACTTTGGCGACCAGCAGTGGTCGTAGTCCAATCATCGAGAGCACACATCAATGAAATTCGCCGTCCGTTGGTCGTTCTTGCTGCTGCTGTCATCGTCTCTGGCCTACGCCGGTACCGAGCCCGAAGTACGCTGGCTGAAAGTTTTGCTGCAAGGTCAGCAAATCGGTCACGTCGAGCACTCGCGTCGCGTCGTTGGCGACACGGTCATCAGCACGGAACGCTTTGATGCCAGCCTGGCGCGCGCTGGTACCGCGCTCACCATTCGCAGCGAAGAATCACACCGCGAATCGCTGCGCGGCGTGCCGCAGGGTTTTTCCACGCTCACTGAAATGGGTGGCCTGGCCCAGCGCGCTGAGGGTGTGATCGACAAAGACGGCACGGTCAATGTCAGCTTCAGCCAGGGCACCGATGTGCGCACGCAGAATCTGACCTATCCCAAGGGTGCGCTGATGACCGAGGGCGCGCGCCTGCTTGAGGAAGGCCGCGAACTCAAACCCGGCGAACAGATCAAGTTTCGCGCCTTTATGCCGAGTCAGCTCGAAGCCATTGACGTCGCCGTCAAGTTTATTGGCGAGGAGCAAATCGAGATCGATGGCCAAAGCTATAGCGCCCGGCATATGGAGCAGACTCTGGTGCTGAGCAGTGGCGCGATGACGCTGCAAAGCTGGACCGACGCCGACGGTGAACCGCTGCGCAGCGAACTGCCCATGTTCGGAATGAAACTTGAAATGGTGGTTACCACTGCAGAGGACGCCAGCCACCGCGACGCGCCAACCGACCTGTTCGCCGCAACGATCGTCGACGCACCCCGGGCTTTGCCCGCGAGCGAGCGCGCCGGTGATCTGACCTACGAGCTGCAGCTGACCGAACCGAAAGTCGCCGCGGGATTTCCACGTGGCGAACAGGACCTGCAGAAGGTTGGCGAGAAATGGCAGCTGCGCGTCGACATGCCGCCGAGCAGAGGTCCGGCGCCGAAGACGACGCTTGATGCCAATGCGCTGCAAGCTTCTGCCTGGGTGCAAAGCGACGCTGCGGAAATCATCGCCTTTGCCAAGACGGCTACTTCGGCCGCAAAAGATCCGCGCGCGCGCATGCTCAAGCTTCAGAGTGCCGTCTCGGAGCATATCGACAACAAGAACCTGCGCGTCGGTTATGCCAGCGCGCTCGAAGCCCTGCGCATGCGCGAAGGCGACTGCACCGAGCACGCGTTACTGCTGGCCGCAGCCGGACGTGCGCTCGGCATTCCCACGCGCGTGGCGGTCGGCCTCGCCTACATCGATCAATTTGCCGGGCACAAGCAGGCCTTTGTACCGCATGCCTGGGCACAGGCCTGGATCGATGACCGCTGGACCAGTTTCGACGCAGCGCTCGGCGGCTTCGACAGCGGGCACATCGCGCTCGCGGTCGGATCGGGCGACCCTGCCATGTTCTACGGCAGCATCAACCTGTTGGGCAATCTGAAAATCCGCACGATCGATGTCGCGGTGCCCTGATGCGCGGCGTCGGCCGCGCCGCATCGGTGCTGCTATCGGTGCTCGGCATCGCCGCAGCAACGGCGCAATCGCGCGGCCACCGATCCGAGTTGATCGGGATCATCCACGATCCGGCGATCAGCGAAATCAGCGGCGCCACGGTCGCGCAGCACGATCAGCGGCACCTGTTTGCCATCAACGACAGTCAGAACAGCGCCACCCTGCATGTCCTGTCGCACGACGGAAGCGCGGAGGGCCAGGTCCACATCAACAATGCCGAAAATCGCGACTGGGAGGATCTCGCAGCGTTCACGCTCAACGGCCGCCCGTACTTGCTGATCGCAGATACGGGCGACAACGGTGGCCTGCGCGCGTCGCTGACGCTGTACATCGTCGCCGAGCCAAAACTGCCCCTGCCCGAATCGATCGACATCCAATGGCGTATCCGGTTTCGCCTGCCCGAGGGTCCGCGCGACATCGAGGCTGTAGCAGTCGATGCTGCGTCTGCTTCGATCTATCTGATCGCCAAGCGACACTTCCCGCGCGTGCTGTACCGGTTGCCGCTGCGACCCGCTGATCCGGACGTCATACAACTGGCCGAGCGCGTCGGCACCTTCAACACCCTGCCCCCGGCGAGCAACGTCGAAAAGAATCGCGAACCCAAATTCGGTCGCTTCCAGGGCGACATCACCTCGCTCGCGCTCGATCCCGAGCGCCGCTACGCCCTGCTGCTGAGTTACCGTGATCTGTATTTTTACCGGCGCGCCGCCGGCGAATCCCTGCTGCAGTCACTTGCCCGAAAACCCAGGCGCATGCGCCTGCCGCCAATGCCACAAGCAGAGGCGATCGCATTGCATGCCGACGGCGGATACGCCATCGTGGTCTCCGAGCGGCTACTGGCACCGATTTATCGTGTAACGATCCCGTAGGGCACCAGCCTCGACAAGGGCGCCGAACTGGACGCGCTCGCCTACCATTTTCGTGCTGCACGCCGGCTACGAACTGCCGTTAAACCTGATGCCGAACAACGATGGCATCAGCTGGATCAACGTCAAAGATGGAAAAGCAGTGCCGATCAGCTATGCAAACGGCATCGAGATGGTCACCGGCCGCGACAAAGGCCATCAACTCCTCGACCTTTTGGGCCGCCTAAAGCTCCGCTACGACAACATCGTCCCCATCGACGACGGCGAATCCAACATCAAATCCCTCCGCAACGCGGTGCCGGTGCACGGCATCAACTATTACGGCTTCCACTACAAAGGCGTGCCGAAAGGCGCGATCACCGACACTGAAAAAGCCGAATCGCACGCGACTTGGCTGCTTTGGTCAAAGCTGATGGAAGTCGGCCACGAAAAGCGCTGGGCGCGTTGGGAGGAGAAGGATAAGGCGGGCTGTGGGATGTGACGGCGGGTTATGTGGACGCCGACTTATCGATGGTTTGGTCAGCCGAAAATGGGTCGCGAAGCGAATCGTAATGGTTCACTGACCGCTGTTTTTGGCCGGAAACATCGACCCGTTGTTTGCCGAGTTTGCCTATTGAGCGGCGGGGCGCGGGCGCGTCTAAATCAGGTTGGCTTGCGAATGGTCGGTGCCGTCGGCGCTATGATCTCGGCGATGATCGGTCGCCCCCGTTTGTACTGGCTGCTGTGGCTGTGGCTGCTGTCCGGATCCGCGTCCGGCACGTTGGTGCCGCTGGTTGACGGAGCACTGGCGGATCCGCCGGAGGCGGGCGAGGTGCTCGGCGTGCGGGTGCTCGGCTCGGCCGCTGGTCTGCCGCAACTGACGGTATTCGCACTGACGCAAGCCGCCGATGGGCTCATCTATGCCGGCACCCAGGACGGTCTGTCCCGCTGGGATGGGCGGCGGTTTGAAGCGGTACCGCTGGTCGGTGCCAAGCGCGACTGGGTCAGCCACCTGCAGGCCAACGCTGACGGGCTGTGGATTGGCACCGAGGAAAATGGCTTGCAGTTGCTGGATGCCGAGCGCCTGCAGGAAGTCCTCAGCGACACTGGCGCGCGCTTGTCCTCGATCGAAGCGATCACCGGTGCCGCCCGTGGCGGGGTCTGGGTCGGCACGGCCGACGGCCTGTGGCATTGCGATGCCAGCCAGTGCCGCATGGTGCCGGACACCGCCACGCTGCAGGTCGCGGAATTGCTGGAGTCAGGGGACACCCTCTGGCTGGGCACCAATCTGGACGGGCTGTACCGTTTCCAGCTGGACGCACAGGGACAGCCGCGCAACACCGGCTGGCACCTCGGGCAGGCCGAGGGTCTGCCCAATGATGCAGTCCGGGCGCTGGTGCTGGATCGCCAGCAGCGGCTGTGGATCGGCACCGGGCGTGGGTTGGCACGCTGGGATGGCAAACAGCTGACCCGCTGGACGCAGATCGATCGCAATACCCCGCTGGGCCCGGTGTTCGGGCTGCAATTGATGGCCGATGACAGTCTGCTGGCGGCGATGTGGACCAGCGGCCTGGCACGATTTCGGCCGGATGGCGGATTCCGCGTGTCGGGACTGGCGGCGGGCTTGCCGGACACTTATCTGAACACGGTGCTGGCCAGCGGCGACCCGGACCAGCCGATCGTGTGGCTCGGCAGTGGTTCCAGCGGCGTGCTGCGCCTCGAGCCTGGCCCTTGGCAGAGCTTCGACGAGCGCCAGGGACTGCCACAGCGGGTCGTGGTTGGGGTCGGCAGCCTGCGTCGGGCTGACGGCAGCGAAACCATCTGGAGCGGCACCCTGGGAGGCGCGGTCCAGCTGCAACAGGGACGTTGGGTGCCGCTGCTGCCGCCGCCGTACCGCGACTGGGTGGTCTACGACCTGCTCGAGGATCCGCTCGGCCGACAGTGGTTTGGCACCCAGCGCGGCCTGCTGTTGCATGAGCACGATCACTGGCGCGAGTTCGACGCCGAACACGATGCGCTGCCGGATACCTCGGTGGAACAATTGTTATGGCATGACGGCGAGCTGTGGCTGGGCACCGGGCACGGCATGGCGGCGCTGCGCGGCGATGCCGGGCAGGGCTACCGGTTCGAACGCCTGCTGCAGGATCAGCCGGCTTGGTCGAGTCTGGCCGTGCGTTCCTGGCTGGCCCTGGAGCTGCCCGGCCGGGGTCGCCGGGTGCTGCTGGGCAGCGGATCGGGCCCACTGCTCACCGATGGCCGCAAGGTCGAAACGCTGCCGCCCGAATGCGCCGGCCAGCGCACCATTTATGACATCGAACAGGTCGCCAGCGACGAGGCTTGGCTCGGAACCCGCGATGGTGTGGTCCGTCTGCGCTGGACAGCGGACGGCGCGTTCGTCTGCAGTCTGGTCCACGAACCCGGCAACGGCGCTCCCACCGTGTTCGAAATCGCGCTGGATCGGGTTGGCCGGGTCTATCTGTTTGGCTATGACGGGGTGCGGCGTGTCGAAAACCCGAGGTCGGCGCAGATCGAGGTGATCCGCTTCGGGCTGGCCGATGGCCTGCCGGCGCTGGAATTCAATCGAGACGCGCTGTTGGATGCCTCCGGGCGACTGTGGGCGGCCAATGCCGAGGGCCTGGTGCGGTTCGACCCGGACGCGATCGCGCACGCTCCCCTACAGGCCATATTGAAGCTGATGGCAACGCTCGACGGTCGGCCGCTGGCCACTGGCGCGCGCTTGTCCGCCACTCACGGTGAGTTGGGATTTGTACCCAGGCTGTTGTCGTTCCGCCACGAGCACCGGATCCGGTATCGCATCCGGCTGCACGGTCTGGATCCGGCCGACAGCGAATGGCTGGCTGATGGCGACCGGCGCTATTCACGTATTCCGCCTGGGCAGTATCGATTCGTGGTCGATGCGCGCGATGCCGCGGGCCGGTTGCACGGTCCGGCCGAGTTCGAATTCAGCGTCGCGGCGCCCTGGTGGCTGCATCCGCTGTCACTGCTGGCTGGCATGGCGGGTCTGCTGCTGGCCGGTGTGCTGGTCGGTCGGGTGCGCGCACGGCGCCTGAGCATGCGTGCCAGACAGCTCGAACAGCTGGTCGCCGAACGCACCCGCGAGCTCGAGCACGTTTCCAACACCGATCCTCTCACCGCTGCCTGGAACCGCCGCTACTTCCACGCCAGCATCGCCGACTGGCTGCAGCGCAGTGCGGCCGACGGCGGATTGTTCCTGCTGCTGATCGATCTGGACCATTTCAAGCAGATCAACGACCAGCACGGTCACAGCCTGGGTGACCTGGTGCTGGTCGAAGCCGCAAACCGGTTGCGCAACATCGGTCCGGCGGTGCGGCTGATCCGCTGGGGTGGCGAAGAATTCCTGCTGGTGCTGCCCTGCGAACCGGTCAGCACGATCAGCGGCTCGGCGTTGGCAGAACAGCTGAAAAGGCGTGCCGGGCAAGTGTTGCGCGCTTTGTCGTCCGCGCCGATCCAACTGCTCGATGGTCAACTGGCGCTGCGCGCCTCGCTCGGTTGCACCCATTGCTGGCCCCTGGCCGATTCCTTCACCGCCCCGATCGACGAACTGATCGCCCGGGCCGACGCCGCCCTGTACCGCGCCAAACAAAGTGGCCGCGACCGCGCCGTGGTGGCCAATCCGGTGAGCAACGGAACGCTGGAGTTCGAAGTGCTGGTGACCGGGACCGAGAGTCGGGCTTGATGTTCGAGGCGACCGGGTGGGCTACCAGACCGGTAACAACCGTCAACGAGGATGCGTTGCTGCAGTGGAGGGTGCAAAGTATAAGAAGGTATAGGAACTTCAAACGCCCTTTTCGAACAGTCTGGCGAGTAGGCGGTGGTCGCGCAAGCGCCGGTTTGGGTGCGGATCGGACGTTCGCGAGGGGGATTTCGGCAGCGCGGGGGCGCGTCGCCTCGCCGTCCGTGGCCACTCTCGCCGATTCCCGACAGTGGGCCGAGCGCGGCCTTGCGGGATCGTGGCCGCTTCGTGTGGTCTTGCCTTGTTTCGCCTTCGGCGTCGTGGCCAGCGGGGTGTCACGCGGCCACAGCGGGCGGTGCGCGCGGGGCGGGTCGGTAGTGCGCTTGCTCCCGCGCGCCGTGCTTTGCGAAGTGGCCGAGGCATGGATGACCCCTTGCGGGTATGGCGCGGATGGCGGTGGGTTCTTCGATGCTGGCCACGATCCGTAGCGTGCCGCCACAGTGGCCGCACGTGCTCACGTCGATGTTGACCAAATCGCCTGGAGCGATTTGGAACAGCCGACAGGCTGGCCCGAAGGGCGGAGGGCAGGATGCCCGGAGTAAAATGCGCTTGAGGCGCTGCGCCCCGGTCATCGAGCGGCGCTTTTCGTCGCGGCTGCGGTGGTCGCTGTTGGCCCCAGTCGACTCCTCGTCAAACGCCACGCGCGTCGTGCCGTTCTTCACGGCGTCTTGAGCGGGTAACGCACCCTGCCCTGCGGCGAGATCGATAGGCGCTTCTCGCTAATCGCCGGGCGCGCGATGTAGCGGCACAGGCGTTCTAGCTTCTGGCTCTCGTGCGCTTCGGCGGCGACGCCCGCATGCAGCGAGAAACCGCCGAAATTGCCGGCGTCGCCCTCGGGCGCATCCGCATCGGCTGGGATCGTTTGCAGCGTCGCCACCTTGCGCCCGGCCTGCGCGCCGATAGCGATGCGGTAGGTGATCGAGCTCATCCGCAGCGCGTCCAGGCCGTCGTCGCAGCCAGCGCAGTCGGACAGGAACGCGGATTCGTCTTCGCCTTCGAGCCAGCCTTGGCGCACCCAATGCCGACACACGCGATGCGCGATCTTGCCGGCCAGGTGCGTCAACTGCGCGGAGGTCGGCGCGCGGGCGCGATGCCGGCGCGGTTTGCGCTGTGGTTGCTCGACGTTCTTATACACGCCATGCCTACCGCGCGGTGCCGGGTGATCCGGGGGCACAGCACGACGACAGCCATCGCTACTCAATCCCGTTGCCAAAGGGCAGCTTCACTCTGGCCCATGGCCCAGGCGGTCATTTCTCGCATACCGATGCACAGTCGGCGTATGCCTATGATCTGGCGGCCGACGAAGGCACGCCGGTAGTCGCCGCACGCGATGGCATCGTGATGCAGGTCGAGCGCGACTTCTACGGCAATGGACTGGACATGGAGCGCTTTGACGATCGCGCCAACTCGGTGCGCGTGCTGCACAGCGATGGCAGCATGGGCGTCTATGCACACCTGCAATGGGAGAGCGCGCAGGTGTCGCCTGGCCAGCGCGTGCGCATGGGCCAGCAGCTGGGCCTTTCCGGCAACACCGGATTCTCCAGCGGCCCGCACCTGCATTTCGTCGTCCAGGTCAACCGCGATATGCAGCTGGTCGCGGTGCCCATCGAGTTCGTGACGCCCTTGAAGAGCGGGGCTTGCTCCGCCGCTCTGCAGTTTTTGATGCGCGTATCGACAAGCGAAAAGAGCAGCGGGGCGGGCCACGCTCTAAATAATCAACGAAGCAATGGTGTCCCTCGGCACTGCCACTATTCGAATCCGCCCGAGAACAGCACTTCGGTCGGCGCGCCCTGCGCCACGAACACGTCTGGGATATCGCCGGTGATGTCGGTAGCCGAACGATTGAGCCCAAAAGCAGCAAACACCACGCTGGCGCCATCGAATGTCAGGCGCGGCCGCATCACCCGGTCGCGCCCGGCGATCACGTCAAGATTCGAAACGAAGGGCTGGATGCTGCCGGTGTACAGATCCGCGATCAAGCCGCGCGCGTCTGGCTGGAATCCGTTGACACCCGTAGTTGGCAAATAGGCAACATAGCGCCCATTGCCGGAGATCTCACAGATGCTGCCTCCCACGGTGTCGCTGGCGCCATCCACCGGCCTGCTGACGAGTGCCGTGCTACCCGTCTGGCGATCGCGCACGAAGACATCCCCCGCCTCGTTGCGGTCATCGGCCACCAGGTTGGTACTGTAGGAATAGAACGCGACATAGCGCCCGTCGTCGGACACCGAAGGCCAGTCGGAGCTCATATCTTCGGCTGCGCCGGCCAGCCCCACCGAAATCGGCTCGCTGACTGTCGTCAATCGATCCCAGATCTGGATACCGGAGGCTCCACTGTGCACCACGTAGCGGCCATCGGGTGTGATCGCCCCAATACGCCCCAGGCCGATCAGGGTCGTGGTGCCCGCCTGTCGATCACGCAGATAGATCCTGCGCTGGACGGTCGTCGCCTCGGGTACCAGGTTGGATGCCATCGACATAAAGACCACAAAACGCCCATCGGCCGACACCCGCGACCAGTGGCCACGCGTGGTGTCGCCCTGCTGGTTCGCGGCGACACCGGCGCTGCTGACGTTGATGCGTTCGATCGTGCTGCTCTGGCGGTCGAGCAGGAAGACATCGCAAAGCCCATTGCTGTCGTCGACGATCAGATTGCTGGCGCACGACTCGAAGGTGACAAAGCGGCCATCGCTGGAGATGTCATTGGCGCGCGACAGACCGTTAGACTCGGCGCCGCCTGCGGCGACACTCAAGAGAGTCGTCGTCCCTGTGAGGCGATTGCGCAGAAAAACATCTTCAAGATTGTTGTTGTCGTTGGAAACCAGGTTGCTGGCCAACGAATCGAACAAGACCAGATTGCCATCATCGGTGATCGACTGGGTGCGCGTGCCTGCCCCCGGCGTGATTGGATCGGCATTGTCAGCGCGGCCACTGGCCCCATTGGCAACCAGGGCAATCAATGCACCTGTCGGACGCGCGGAAAGCCAGCTTGGATTGGCAGAAGGGCCTTGTACAAACAGATCAGAAAGGACATTGCGGTCCGCGAGCACGACCGGGCGTTCGGTCTGTGCAATAAACATCTCGCCATCGTCGGAAACCACGAGTGGGATACCGAATCGGCCGGCAATCGGTAGGTTTGCGAATGTTGCCAGATTGATGCGGCGGATTTCGGCGTCGGATCCGCCAAAGGCAGTGTCTTCGCCGACCAATAGGAACTGCCCGTTACGCGAAACAGTGTAGTTGACCCGGCCATAGATGGTCAGCGAAACGTGCGCAAGATCAGTCCATCCATTGGAGCGCCGATAGAAAAAGAGCCCGTTCCCAAGCCCGTGACCACTCAATGCACCGTCATAGCTGGCGAACATCGTGGTGTCACAGTCGATAAGGAACCCGGCGTCGTACAGATTCGATTCGGCCTCGCGGCCATCGAATCCGACCGATACCCGCACGGTGCCCTGTGCGGTGAGGTCACGTATGAAAACGTCCGGCCCAATATTGAAATCGTTTGCAACGAACGGTGCGTCAGCATTGAATGCCACACAGCGACCGTCGGCGCTGATGCTCGGCATGCTGATGCGCCCGCTGCCTTCCGCATTCATGTCGGTCAACGAAACACGCTGTACTGCGTCGGTGGCGAGCTCGAAGGCAAACACATCATCGACGCCATTGCTATCGCCTACAACCCAATTGATGGCGCCCGAAGTGAACGCAATGCGCGTACCGTCGCCACTGATCCGTGCCTGGCGGCTGGGTCCATTGGGCTGTACGCCGACAGCGGGCGACAGCCGACGCAGTGCACCGTTCAGACGGGTGTAGACGAACAGGTCGGCCAGCCCATTGCTGTCGCCAGCCACCAGATTGGTCGCCGAGGAACTGAACACGATGGTGTTGCCATCAGCGCTGATATCGGCGCCGAAGCTGTCATCGTCGGCCGCCTCGGCCGCTGTGCGTGAGATCACTGCGCGGGTGTTGGCGACACGATCGAACAGCAGGATGTCTTTGCGCCGGTTGCTGTCGCCCGCGACCAGATTGTCCGCGTAGCTCTCGAACACGACGTAGCGAAGGTCTGCGCTGGCACGCGCATTCAAGCTGGCACCATTGCTCGGCGTCAGCGCAGGAACAGATGCGGCGGAAACGAGCTCAATCTGGGCGGACTGCACAAGCGGGGCCAGCGCGGCCAGCACCAGACACAACGACAAATTTCCAATACGCATTTATCACTCCTGATTCATGCAGCGCCGTCGGACGGGCAATGGCGAAAGATATTTCAATCGGGGCAGCGGCAGCGGCAGTGCTTGAAGACGAGATGCGTGGGCCATGCGCTCCCCATCCTAACTCGAAAAAGAATGAAGGGTTCGATCAAAGGTGCTCGAATCCGCGTGAATGCCGCGCCCCCAAAGCCTTTAGTCAGCGCTTGTTCCTTCGCCGGGTAGCGAATGCGCCGGCAATGATGACGATGAAAACAACGACGACGGCGCCGGCAGTGGTGGTATCCATGGTTTGCTCCTCAAGGTTGGGTTGCGGGGCGGATGCGCTGCCCGCGAGTCGGTTCGCCGCGGGCGACGGGCTGGTCGTCGGCGACGTAGTTGGAAAATTGCGCGGGCAGGCCGGCAGAGGCGCCGAACGCCGGGCCGTCCTGCAACTGGTAGTGCAGGTGCGGCTCGGAGGAGTTGCCGCTGTTGCCGCAGTCGCCGATGCGGTCCCCGGCATGCACAGCGTCGCCTGACGCGACGCGAGGTGATCCTTTGCATAGATGGGCGAGCACCGAGTACTCGTTGTTGCCGTGGTCGATGATGACGCGATTGCCGGTGACTATCTTTGGATTCATTTGGCCCGGCACGTTGTCCGCGACGCCGTCGAGCACTTCCAGCACTTTGCCAATGGCCGGCGCCAGGATCGGCTTGCCGAAACAGTCGTAGTCCTCATTGCGACGGCCGCTACCAGTGTGCGAGGCGCCGTCGCGCAGGATCAACAGGTCGAGCGCGAAGCGCTGAGCGACGTGCGCGTCTGATAGTCGAGGTGCGTGCTGGGTGCGGTCACCTGTGACGCGCTCTGGTCGAGACGGTTGAAGAAGCCTCCGACTACTCCGTTGGCGTCGATCGCCCACTACACCAGGATGACCATCGGGACTTTCTCGAAGTGGGCGCGCCGCTGGTAGATGCTGTAGCCCTGTTCGGTGTCGACTTTCTCTTCGACCACGGCGGTTTCCGCGCCCTGCTGCTCGCCGATCTGTGTACGGAAGGCCGCGAGGTTGTCGCGTGACTTCAGTGCGACCTGCATTTGCGGACTCATGCGCTGCCAGACAGCGTCGATACGTTGCTCGTAGAAGGCGACAGTGAGCTCGGCGCCTTGTTGGCGGGCATCGGGAGTTTTCGCTGCAGCCGGCAAACCGAGCAGCGCGAGGAAGAGGGCGAACAGGAGGCGCATGCGCAAGTCAGGATTCCTTGTAAGGATTTTGTGGGATACCGGCCACGACGCTGGCCAGCTGTTTTCGATACTCGGCCAGCGACTGGCGGCCGCCCGGCGTCAGCCGCAGCGTGGTCAGCGGGCGCTTGCCGCGAAAGGTCTTGAGGATTTCGACCTGACCGGCGGACTCGAGCTTGCCCAGGTGGCTGGAGAGGTTGCCCTTGCTCAGGCCGCTGAGCTGTTCGACGAAACCGAATTCGGCCGATTCGGCGCCGGCCAGGATGGACAGGATCAGCAGGCGCGCCGGCTCGTGGATCAGCCGATCCAGCTGCAGCACCTCGGTGAGATCGCCGGACTTGCTCATGCCTGCGTCTGCCGTGCCGCGATGATGCTGCGCAGCTCGGCCTGCAGTCGAAGGAAGCGATGGTGGTCGCGCAAGCCCGCGGCAATCAGCGCGATCGAGGCGATCGGAAAGATCGCGCTGCCCAGGCTGAAGCCATAGCTTCGGCCGCCGAAGGCAAGCGCCGCCTGGCACAGCAGGAACACGCCGACGATGAATTCCAGCGGCCTGCGCAACCAGTGCCAGACCACCAGCAGCAGGACCAGCACTACGGCGAGGTAGCCGGCCACGTGCAGGTCCCAAGGCCGGTCGCTGAACGGTGCGACGCGACGCCACGCAACACCGAGCCGACCACCAGCAGGCTTACCAGGGCAGTGAAGCCGACGAAGAAGCGTGGTATCGGCGCTCCGTGGGCGTGGCCAGTTCCTCCACGTGGCCGAAGCGCTGGTAGTAGCGATGTGCCAGCCACCGCTTGCCGACCAGCCAGAGTAAGGGCATGGCGACCAGCACGAGGCGCAGCCCCGGCGTGACCGGCAGCAGCGCACCCAGCAGGTAGGACGCAATGCACGCGACTCCGCCGGCTACGGCGGACAGGCCGCCGGCACTGCGCGAAAAACGCGAGTACTCGCGGGTCAGTACTTCCATCCGGGTGGTCGGATCGATCGGCGGGTCGTTGGGCTGCATTGGGTATCCTTGAATCAGAAAACCCGTTTGCATTGCAGACTAGTCGGTGTCAAGGGCCACCGACTGCCAAACGGGCCTACACAACGGATCTTGAGTTTTAGATATATTTGTCAAATAATGGCTAAATTATCCATACATTTGACACATAAGGCAAAAATGCAGACGGTCCTCGTGCTGGGCGAAGCATTGGCAACACGACGGCGTTCCCTCGGCTTGAAGCAAGGGGAGGTCGCCGCTCGCGCCGGCGTTTCCCAGGAAGCGCTGTCCCGACTCGAGCGGGGGAAGCTGGCCGAGTTCGGGTCCCGCAAACTTCTCGCCGTGCTATCTGTCCTTGGAATGGAGCTCGCGTTCGTCGAGACGGGAGTCTCGGGATCTCTGGATGACCTGCGTCGCGAACGCGGGGGCGGCAGCGCATGAGCCTGTCGGTTTTCGTGCTCGGCCGTGAAGTTGCCACGCTGGAAGCCGTCGGCGACTTCAAGAGTTCGATGACGTATCACGCTGAGGTTGCCGCGGGAGACTTCGTTTCCCTGACCATGCGCGTACGACGCAATCCCTTCATCTGGGATGATGTACTGCACCCGATCTTTCAGATGAACCTTCCAGAGGGCTACCTGCTGCAGGTGCTGCAGGAGCAGTTCGGTCCCCACGTCGGTGCCAGCCCGATGGCTCTGCTGTCGGTGATCGGTCGCAACATGATCGGCCGCGTTCAAGTGGCTCCGCCAGGTGCGGACCTTCATGGGCCCGCGAAGCCTGTGGATGTTGCCGACCTGTTGCAAGGGGACAATTCCGAGGAGGCATTTGCCGAGCTTGTTCGCCAGCATGCGACGAGCGGCGTATCGGGTGTCGTGCCCAAGTTTCTGGACAGCGACGCTGAAAGTGTCGAAGCCGGCCCGCACAAGAAGACGACACTCCTCACCCACCGACACATCATCAAAGGCTCGTCCCGGCTGCTGCCCTTCGTGTCCTTGAACGAACACCTGTGTATGCAGGTGACCGGCCGGGTCATGCCCGCCGCGCTGACCGAAGTGTCACGTGACGGACAAGCCCTGGTCGTCCATCGTTTCGACGTAGATGGAAGCGGCGCACCGCGCTGGGGAATGGAGGACTTCTGCGCCCTGCTGGGCATGCGACCGGCTGCCAAGTACGAAGCCACCTGGGAGCGCATCGCCCGGGCTGTTCGCGATCATGTGCCGGTCGCCAACCGGCCAGGTGCATTCCGGCAGATGGCAACGCTGCTGCTGCTCACATACGCCCTGCGCAATGCGGACTGCCACGCCAAGAATGTTGCGCTCCGCTACTCCGGATACGACGACGTCCATCTGGCGCCGGCCTACGACATGATCACCACCGCGGCGTATCCCGACTACGAGCGGAACCCGCCGGCCATCTCGTTCATGGGCCGAAAGACCTGGGATCCGGGCGCGAGCCTGAAGACATTCATCACCGCCACCTTTGGAGTTGCAGTGCGTGAGCAGGCGGAGATTGCCGAACAGATTGCCGCTGCCATCGTCGAAGTCGGCCCGCAAGTTCGTGCGGCGATGGCAACGCACCCCGGTTTCGCGGAGATCGGCAAGCGGATGCTGCTGAGCTGGATGGAAGGTTTGGACGGCCTTCGCGACAAGCGGGTGTACGCGTTGGCAGGACCCGAACTAGGCGAGGCCTTCAGGGGACTTTCAGACCCAGATCCCACCAAGCCGGAGCGCCAGGTCGTCGGCCGTTCGGATCTGCTGGGCAAGCGCTGAAAAAAGCCCGCGGATCACTCCGCGGGCCTTGGTCTGTAGGAGCGGCTTGACCAGACATTCGTCTGTTGAAGGCCAGCCGCGACCTCAATCAGTACCGATAGTGCTCCGGCTTGTACGGCCCATCCTTGGACACGCCCAAGTCGCCCTTTTCGAACAGGCTGGCGAGTAGGCGGTGGTCGCGCACGCGCCGGGTTGGGCACGGATCGGATGTTCGGACGTTCGCGAGGGGGATTTCGGCAGCGCGGGGGCGCGTCGCCTCGCCGTCCGTGGCCACTCTCGCCGATTCCCGACAGTGGGCCGAGCGCGGCCTTGCGGGATCGTGGCCGCTTCGTGTGGTCTTGCCTTGTTTCGCCTTCGGCGTCGTGGCCAGCGGGGTGTCACGCGGCCACAGCGGGCGGTGCGCGCGGGGCGGGTCGGTAGTGCGCTTGCTCCCGCGCGCCGTGCTTTGCGAAGTGGCCGAGGCATGGATGACCCCTTGCGGGTATGGCGCGGATGGCGGTGGGTTGTTCGATGCTGGCCACGATCCGTAGCGTGCCGCCACAGTGGACGCACGTGCTCACGTCGATGTTGACCAAATCGCCTGGAGCGATTTGGAACAGCCGAAAGGCTGGCCCGAAGGGCGGAGGGCAGGATGCCCGGAGTAACACGCGCTTGAGGCGCTGCGCCCCGGTCATCGAGCGGCGCTTTTCGTCGCGGCTGCGGTGGTCGCTGTTGGCCGCAGTCGATTCCTCGTCAAACGCCACGTGCGTCGTGCCGTTCTTCACGGCGTCTTGAGCGGGTAACGCACCCTGCCCTGCGGCGAGAGCGATAGCCGCTTTTCCGAGATCGCTGGACGCGCGATGGTGCGGCACAGGCGCTCGAGTTTTTGGTTTTCGTGCGCCTCGGCGGCGACGGCCGCATGCAGCGAGAAACCGCCGACCTTGCCGGCGTCGCCTTCGCGTGCATCCGCATCGGCCAGGATCGTCTGCAGCGTCGCCACCTTGCGCCCGGCCTGCGCGCCGGTGGCGATGCGGTAGGTGATCGAGCTCATCCGCAGCGCGTCCAGGCCGTCGTCGCAGCCCGTGCGGTCGGACAGGAACGCGGATTCGTCTTCGCCTTCGAGCCAGCCTTTGCGCACCAAATGCCGACACACCCGGTGCGCGATCTTGCCAAGCGCTGGATCAGCGTCACCGCGCCGCACTGCGCGGTGGCGCGTTCGATGCCCGATTGATCCGCCAGCCAGCCCGCGATCACGCGATGCACGATCCCCAGCACCGCGCCGATGACTTCGGGCTTGCTTGCGAACAGCAAGCGTAACGGCTACGGAAAACTCAGCACCCATTGCCACACCGGCCGCGGACCGAACAACTCATCGACCAGGTGCCGCGCCGACTCGGCCATGCGCCGCGCGCCGCGCGCGACTCAATGATTCGACGCCGGGGTAGAAGGTATTCGCGTGGTGGTTGCTCCATTGACAAGGCAACCCACTCGCCCATACTGAGGAGACGAGGCGCGCGTTGGGCTAGGCAACCGCTGCGCCGGTTCAGTCTTTGTCATCTGGGCGAACGAGGTAAATACTCGGGCGTTTGGAAGTTCCGAATCACGAGGGGGATTCCTGCAATGAGATCTGCGCGCGCTTGGATGGTCTGGTTGGTTGTTTCCTTCGTAGCCGCAGCGGCGCAGGCAGCGCCCGTCGACACGCCCTCGGTCTCCTGGCTGGCCCAGGCGCAACAGGAACTGGTCCAGCGCGAATACCGCGCCAGCGCAACGGATCTCGGCCTGCAGGCACCGAATCGGGCGCAGGGCTTCCGCACCTACTTCGACGCCGAGGGTGTGGCGCTGGTGACACGCGACGCCGAGGCCGCGCCGCTGCTCGGACTGCGCCTGCTCGACTACGGGCGCAAGCATGCCCTGCACGCGCCCGGCGCTGCCGAAGTCCTCGCCGACGGCGCACAGGTGACGCTGCGCTGGCAGGATCTTCAGGCCCGTTACGACAACCGCGCCGACGGGTTGGCGCAGGCGCTTGAGCTGAGCCGGCGCCCGCACGGCCGCAGCGCTTTGAACATGGTGTTTGCGCTCGACGGCGCCACCGCACAGTTCGATGGCAACGCCATCGCCTTGACCAGCGGCAGCCAGGCCTTGCGCTGGCATGGATTCGCCGCCGCCGATGCCGATGGCCGGGCGATTCCCGTGTCTCTCAGCGCCGAGCACGAGCGCCTGACGCTGACGCTCGACGACCGCCACGCGCGGTATCCGATCGCGATCAAGTCGGTGCTGACCGGCGTGGCCGATGCGCAACTGGAATCGAACCAGGCGATAGCGCTCCTGGGCACTAGCGTAGCCGGCGCTGGCGATGTCAACGGCGATGGCTTTGCCGACGTCATCGTCGGGGCCGACAGATACGACAACGGCCAGATCGACGAAGGCGCGGCCTTTGTGTATTTCGGCGGCGCCGGCGCCTTCAACGCCACTGCCGATGCGCAACTCGAATCGAACCAGGCGGATGCACGATCCGGTGCCAGCGTAGCCGGCGCCGGCGATGTCAACGGCGATGGCTTTGCCGACGTCATCGTCGGGGCCAACTTCTACGACAACGGCCAGAGCAACGAAGGCGCGGCCTTCGTGTATTTCGGCGGCGCCGGCGCCTTCAACCCCACCGCCGATGCGCAACTGGAATCGAACCAGATTAGTGCGGAATCCGGATTCAGCGTGGCCGGCGCCGGCGATGTCAACGGCGATGGCTTTGCCGACGTCATCGTCGGTGCCCACCTCTATGACAACGGCCAGACCAACGAAGGCGCGGCCTTCCTCTATTTCGGCGGCGCCGGCGCCTTCAACGCCACCGCCGATGCGCAACTCGAATCGAACCAGGCGGATGCGTTCCTTGGTACCAGCGCAGCCGGCGCCGGCGATGTCAACGGCGATGGCTTTGCCGATGTGATCGTCGGTGCCCAGTTCTACGACAACGGCGAGACCGACGAAGGCGCGGCCTTCGTGTATTTCGGCGGCCCCGGCGCCTTCAACGCCACCGCCGATGCGCTACTCGAATCGAATCAGGCGGGTGCATTGTTTGGAACTAGCGCAGCCGGCGCCGGCGATGTCAACGGCGATGGCTTTGCCGACGTCATCGTCGGGGCCCTCGGCTACGACAACGGCCAGACGGCCGAAGGCGCGGCCTTCGTGTATTTCGGCGGCCCCGGCGCCTTCAACCTGACCGCCGATGCGCAACTGGAATCGAATCAGGCGAATGCGTTCCTTGGTACCAGCGTAGCCGGCGCCGGCGATGTCAACGGCGATGGCTTTGCCGACGTTATCGTCGGGGCCGTCAGCTACGACAACGGCGAGAGCAACGAAGGCGCGGCCTTCGTGTATTTCGGCGGCCCCGGCGCCTTCAACGCCACCGCCGATGCGCAACTGGAATCGAACCAGGCGGATGCGCAATCCGGAGTCAGCGTAGCCGGCACCGGCGATGTCAACGGCGATGGCTTTGCCGACGTCATCGTCGGTGCCAACGCCTACGACAACGGCCAGAGCAACGAAGGCGCGGCCTTCGTGTATTTCGGCGGCGCCGGTGCCTTCAACCCCACCGCCGATGCGCAACTCGAATCGAATCAGATTAGTGCGGAATCCGGAGTCAGCGTGGCCGGCGCCGGCGATGTCAACGGTGATGGCTTTGCCGATGTGATCGTCGGGGCCAGCCGATACGACAACGGCGAGACCGACGAAGGCGCGGCCTTCCTCTATTTCGGCGGCGCCGGCGCGTTTGACGCCACCGCCGATGCGCAACTCGAATCGAACCAGGCAGATGCGGTGTTTGGAACCAGCGTAGCCGGCGCCGGCGATGTCAACGGCGATGGCTTTGCCGATGTCATCGTCGGGGCCAACTTCTACGACAACGGCCAGACGGCCGAAGGCGCGGCCTTCGTGTATTTCGGCGGCCCCGGCGCCTTCAACCCCACCGCCGATGCGCAACTGGAATCGAACCAGGCGGATGCGCGAGCCGGATTCAGCGTAGCCGGCGCCGGCGATGTCAACGGCGATGGCTTTGCCGACGTCATCGTCGGGGCCAGCGGCTTCGACAACCTCCAGAGCAACGAAGGCGCGGCCTTCGTGTATTTCGGCGGCGCCGGCGCCTTCAACCTGACCGCCGATGCGCAACTGGAAGCGAACCAGGCGGATGCGCAATTCGGACGCAGCGTAGCCGGCGCCGGCGATGTCAACGGCGATGGCTTTGCCGATGTCATCGTCGGGGCCAACGGCTACGACAACGGCCAGAGCAACGAAGGCGCGGCTTTCGTGTATTTCGGCGGTGCCGGCGCCTTCAACGCCACCGCCGATGCGCTACTCGAATCGAATCAGCCGAGTGCGTTCCTTGGTACCAGCGTAGCCGGCGCCGGCGATGTCAACGGCGATGGCTTTGCCGACGTCATCGTCGGTGCCAGCTTCTACGACAGCAGCCAAATAGACGAAGGCTCAGCCTTCGTCTATTTGGGCGGCGCCGGCTCCTTCAATGCCACGGCCGATGCGGAACTCGAATCGAATCAGACGAGTGCGCAATTCGGAGACAGCGTGGCCGGCGCCGGCGATGTCAACGGCGATGGTTTTGCCGATGTGATTGTCGGTGCCGTCAGTTACGACAACGGCGAGATCAACGAAGGCGCGGCCTTCGTGTATTTCGGCGGCGCCGGCGCCTTCAACCTCACCGCCGATGCGCAACTGGAAGCGAACCAGGCGAGTGCGCTCCTGGGCACCAGCGTAGCCGGCGCCGGCGATGTCAACGGCGATGGCTTTGCCGACGTCATCGTCGGGGCTTTCCGCTACGACAACGGCCAGAGCAACGAAGGCGCGGCCTTCGTCTACCACGGCACGGCCCGGGGCCGGCCCGTGCTCGCGAGTCAGTTCCGCGGCGATGGCAGCACGCCCGTCCAACCTTGGGGATTATCGCAACAGGCCGATGGCTTTGTGGTCGCCATCGAGGCCACCAGCCCGCGCGGTCGCGAGCGTGCCCGCTTGCAGGTCGAGGCCTGTCCCAACGGCGCCGCCTTCGGCTCGCTGCTGTGCGATACCCGCCGCACCAGCACCTGGACCGAGATCGGCGCCAATCCGCAAGGCAGCACTCTGGCACTGCTCATGACCGGGCTCGCCGTGGACAGTGTCTACCACTGGCGCGCGCGCGTGCTGTTCGCCCCGCTCACCGTCACCAGCGCCGGCATCGTGTCGCCGCCCAATCCGCCCGCCGGTCCGTGGCGGCGCCTCTATGCGAATGCCGACGTCGCCGACATCCGCACCAACACGCCCGCCTCTCCGCTGATCTTCGCGAACGGATTCGAGTAGCGGTCGACCACCCCGATAGCGCGCCTCCGCAGGTCGGCGCGGCCGCCTACGCGGTCGGTGCGGCGCTGGCAACGCGCGGTGAGGCGCAACACGAAACGGCTCCTGTGCATCGACGGCTGCACAGTGTTTCGCGCGGCCTCATCGCCGCCTATGGGCGTTTGTCCCGCGCACCAGCAAGACATCGGCGCAGCGCCGGGCAGGAAATCTCCTGCTCGTGCATGGATCCTTCGGCAACGCGCGATGGCGCAACCAAGAACGGGGTCGAAGAACGGGGTCGCCATTTCGCCGCCAGCGTCACGCGAATCAAGAGAGGCGCTGAAAACCGAGGGAAAATCCATATAGCGTGCGCCGCTGGAGCCCTGCCGCCACAGGGATTCGCCTTTAATCCGTGCCATTCGGCCACCGACCTCTTACAGCGTGCTCCGCATTTTCCGCAGCGCCACCTCAGCCCATAAAGCCAAGATCATTGCCACTGAAATTTGTCAGCAGCGGGAAGATCGAGTTCAACGCGGCGCTATCGGTGACGCCCATCCAGCGTGCCAATGTGGCGGCCACCTGATCGACCGACGTGGTCGGTATGTAGTCGGCCCTGCAAAATTCATCCTGCCGCCGTTATTGACCAGCCCGACGGCATCCTCATCGCGCGGATCCGTTTCCAATGCGACGCGCCCATCGTGAACCAACGCGATCGCCAGCGCCTCAGCGCCAGACGCACTGCGGGAGGCCCAAAGCCTCTACGAACGCTACTTTTAGCACTCCTCTCGGTGGGAGGCTCAACCTTCCTCGCGGAGGTAAGCGGGACCAAAACGTATGACCCCTTCACTGGTACATCGTCGCCGAGCCAAAACTGCCCCTGCCCGAATCGATCGACATCCAATGGCGTATCCGGTTTCGCCTGCCCGAGGGTCCGCGCGACATCGAGGCTGTAGCAGTCGATGCTGCGTCTGCTTCGATCTATCTGATCGCCAAGCGACACTTCCCGCGCGTGCTGTACCGGTTGCCGCTGCGACCCGCTGATCCGGACGTCATACAACTGGCCGAGCGCGTCGGCACCTTCAACGCCCTGCCACCGGCGAGCAACATCGAAAAGAATCGCGAACCCAAATTCGGTCGCTTCCAGGGCGACATCACCTCGCTCGCGCTCGATCCCGAGCGCCGCTACGCCCTGTTGCTGAGTTACCGTGATCTGTATTTTTACCGGCGCGCCGCCGGCGAATCCCTGCTGCAGTCACTTGCCCGAAAACCCAGGCGCAAGCACCTGCCGCCAATACCACAAGCCGAGGCAATCGCATTGGATGCCGACGACGGATACGCCATCGTGGTTTCCGAGCGGCTACTGGCACCGATTTATCGTGTAGCGATCCCGTAGGCAACCTCTAGAACCCCCTGCGCGATCCGATTGCTGCGTTGCGCGGTGCTCGGAATCCTCATGTACCCGCATACACTGCGGTTCCGATGCACATGGATGTGCGAGTGTCGCGTTAGCCAGGATGCCGGAAGCAACCCAGCTCCGTTCGCCTTGCACTCGAAGTGCGCGGCGCTGGACGACGGCGCCAGCGCCACCGCTCAAGACTTCTACCGTGACGGCGTGCGCATCGCCATCGTGCGCTGCTGGTGGCTGTGGCGAGTCGTGATTACTCTTCCGAAGCAGTCACGCGAGGCCAACCGAGAACGATCAGCGCAAGGACTTCACGCTGTCGGAAAGAGTGGCGATCGCTAGGGCGCTTGAGGCGGAGATGGAAGAGCGCCGCGGGAGGCCGTCAGCCAGCGGGAAGGAAAACATGGTGATATCTACACAATTTTATGGGGTAGCAACCCGAGAAATCGCTGCGAAAAAATCCGGCATTGGCGCGTACCAGAAATACAACCAAGCGAAGGTCGTCGAAGCCAAAGGCGCCCCCGAACTGATCAAGGCCGTCTGCGCAAAATTGCGCGCTCGGTCGCCATGTCGAAACCGGATTCGCGAACATGCGGCAAAAATATCCCTGATGTTCGCGGAGGTCGTCGGCGAATGTCACCATGTTTGCCAATAAAATCAGCGGGCTCAAAATTGCGCCGCTTGAAGTCCTCCGCCCTGTTTCGGCATTTCAAATGCGGAAACTCAAGGGTCGCATTTGAGATGCGACCCTTGGCACGAGCGTCTCAGCGGTCCGCACGGCTCGCCTGATTTCCGCAGCGATCGCCATGCATTAGAGGTTGCGCGGATCGCGTTCCAACTCGGCAATTTGGCCTCGCGCGGATTGGATTCATTGCACTGTGCCGCGGATGTCTTGTGTATCCATGCAGACATGGTGTCGGCGATGCGCTACACAGTCCCGCAAATACACGCGAAATCGGCGCATCTTTCCGAACGACGACTCGGCCTTGAAGTCGCTGTTCCTGGCGATCCGGGAGGCGTCGAAGAACTGGAAGTCGATCCATCATTGGAAACCCGCACTGCAGAGCTTTCAAGTGATGTTCGGCGAAGAGCGCGTGCCGCTGGCCGCGCTGTGACAAACCTCAGTTACACAGTTGGCTTGACAGACCCGCTGCTCTTAGAGACTCGCGAAAAGCATGCGAGCGATCCGCCAACGCTTTGGTTTGTGGCTGTCACGAACAAGGCGCGATTACTCAAGATTTGCTTTGTGGATAGAGACGGAAACCAAAATATCCGGACCTGCTATCAGGCAAATGCTTCGGAATTACACATCTATCGAACACTAGGGAAGCCTCATGACTTCTAACACTTTCAGCTACGAACCCAGTACAGAAATCACTGAACAGTGGGAATCTGGCCAGCTTGGGCAGAGCCTGGATCACGCCATAGTCGCCAGTCCATCAGCAAGCGCGTCAGTCGACGATTCGTTGGGCCTGCAACTGATTTCAATTCGCCTGCAGCGCTCGCTGCTTGAGCGGTTGAAGTTGATTGCCAACTATCGAGGCGTTGCCTATCAGCCCCTGATTCGAGATCAGCTGAATCGTTTTGCCGAATACGAACTCAAGGACATCATCCGCGAGATCGCCACGCAGGATAAGCAGCGCGATGAGAACAATCAGGCGATCGTGCAGGAGTTTGTGGAGCAGCAGCAGTCACGCAAGCAAGCCTGATATGCCGCTCGCTCCAAGAAAGACAGGCCCCGTCAAGTACGGGGCTTTTTCGTTCTGGCGTCCTGCAATCCTTGGCGTGCAAGCGGCAGTGAAGCAGTTGCAGACGACTCTGGCCAGACAACAGCCGTAGCAAGCGCCGAAGCACATTCGCATGATGTTTTCAGCGCGATTGTTACCCAACTGTTACCCAATGCCAGAAATGGAAAAGGCTTGCGAGGCACAAACCGTCGCAAGCCCTTGATTTCAGTGGTGCCGGAAATAGGAATCGAACCTACGACCTACGCATTACGAATGCGCCGCTCTACCAACTGAGCTATTCCGGCGATGTCTGGGAGACGCATGTTGCTGTGGGCTGACCGCACCAGAGCAACTGAAGCCGTACATTGTAGGTTGGACGGTTGGAGGCTGCAAGTTGGGGTTGAGCAACAAAATGGTGGTGTGAGACATCAGAGCAGAGCTTCGCGGCTGAAGCCGTTCCTACGGGCGCGGCGCATCGGTTGCTTTGGTGAGCCTTAGTCGACCAGGATGAGGCGTAGTTCTTTGGGCAGGGCGAAGACGACGTTTTCGGGCTCGCCTTCGAGTTCGCGCACGGATTCGGCGCCGAGTTGGCGCAGGCGTTCGACCACGCCTTGCACCAGGCTTTCCGGTGCCGATGCGCCGGCGGTGACTCCGATGCTTTTGCGGCCTTGCAGCCATGCGGGGTCGATGTCTGCGGCGCCGTCGATGAGGAAGGCCGATACACCCTGCTTCTCGGCCAGCTCACGCAGGCGGTTCGAGTTGGAACTGTTGGGCGAGCCGACTACCAGTACCAAATCGCAGTTTCGGCCGAGGCGTTTGACGGCGTCCTGGCGGTTCTGTGTGGCGTAGCAAATGTCATCGTGACGCGGGCCTTCGATCCTCGGGAAGCGGTTGCGCAGCGCATCGATCACCGATTGCGTGTCATCCACCGAGAGCGTGGTCTGAGTCACGAATGCCAGATCGGCGTCGCTCGCCAACGGCAATCCGGCGACATCGCCCGGGGTCTCAATCAGAAAGATGCGGCCTTTGGCCCCAGCCTGCGCCCACTGGCCGAGCGTGCCTTCGACTTCGGGATGGCCAGCGTGGCCGATCATCACCACATCGCGTCCGGCCTTGCAGTGTCTGGCAACTTCGATATGCACCTTGGTGACCAGTGGGCAGGTCGCATCAAACACTTTCAGCCCGCGTCCACGCGCTTCCTCACGCACCGCTTTGGAAACGCCATGCGCGGAAAAAATCACCGTCGCTCCATCTGGCACTTCGTCCAGTTCTTCGACAAAGACGGCACCGCGCGAACGCAGATTTTCAACCACGAAGCGATTGTGTACGACTTCATGGCGCACATAGATCGGCGCACCCAGCGCGTCAATGGCGCGCTCGACAATCTCGATGGCGCGATCAACACCGGCACAGAACCCACGCGGATTGGCGAGTACTACATCCATCGTCGTCTAGTCCTTCAAAACCAGGGGCGCGTTGGCATTGCGCTCGTGCTTCCAGCCCCAAATGAGCAAAACGGCGGCACCGACGCAGATCGAGGAATCGGCGATGTTGAACGTCGGAAAGTGCCAGTCCTTCCAATACACATCGATGAAATCCACCACGTAACCAAAACGGATGCGGTCGATGACGTTGCCCAGCGCCCCAGCGATCACCAGCGAGAATGCGAGCTTGGTGGCGACATCGGTGCGCGGCAGGCGCGTCATCATCCAGGTGAACACACACGCCACGATCAGCGCGAATGCCGATAGGCCATAGCGTTGCAGCCCTTCGCCATCGTTGAGAATACTGAAGGCCACGCCGTAGTTGTGCGCCAGCGTCCACTGGAAGCCAGTGAACACTTCGATGGATTCACGCAAGTTCATCGACGCGGTGGCGATCGCCTTGGTCCATTGGTCGAGCGCGACAATGACTGCCGTCAAGCCGAGCCAACGCAGCGCAGAGATTCCGGAACGATCAGAAGAAAGCACGGACTTCTCCTGCTCCGGCAATGTTGCTCACGCAGCGCGAACACAGTTCGGGATGCTCGGCCTGCTGGCCCACGTCGGCACGGTGGTGCCAGCACCGCGTGCATTTTTTGTGCGCGGTCGCGGCGACACTTAGCTTGAGCGAGTAACCATTGGCGTTGACGGCGATGGCATCGGCGGGCGCCTCAGCCAACGGTGCAATGCGCACGTCTGAGGTAATGAAGTAGAAACGCAATTCCGCCGCTACACCTAGCAAACGCTCACTGCTCGACTTATCTGCGTACAGCGCGACTTCAGCCTGCAACGAGCCACCGAGTTTGCCTTCGTTGCGTAGCTCCTCTGTACGCTTCTGGACGACTGAGCGCAGTTCGGCCAGCGACTCGATCAACGCGTCTTCGTCCTTCGACAATTTCAAGCCATCGAACAGTGCGTCAATGTCTTTCCAGGTCGAGAAGAACACCGAGTCGTGCAGACGTCCCGGCATCGCTGCCCAGATTTCTTCACTGGTAAAACTCGTCATTGGTGCCAACGCGCGCACCAGCACCTCAAGAGCCGCATACATTGCAGTCTGCGCGGAACGGCGCGCCGGCGCGTTTTCCTGCAGCGTGTAGAGACGGTCCTTGGTCATATCCAGATAGGCGGCGCCCATATCCACGGTGCAGAAACGCATCAATTCCTGCACCAACGCGGCATAAGCGTAGCTGTCCGAACTCGCGGAGCGTTCGGCACCGGCTTCCTGACCGTAGACGCGTCGCGCGAGTTGCATCAGGCGTTCGGACTGGCGCATCGCCCAACGATCCAGCAGCAGCATCCGCTCGCGTGGCACAGCGTCGCGCGCCGGTTCAAAGCCAGCCAGATTGCCGAGCAGGAATCGCGCGGTGTTGCGCAGGCGCCGGTAGGTATCCGCAACGCGCTTGAGAATTTCATCGGAAACCGACATCTCGTTGTGATAGTCGGTGGACGCGATCCACAGACGTAAAACATCCGCACCCAGAGTGCCCACGACCTTTTGTGGTGCAACCACGTTGCCCACCGATTTGGACATCTTGCGTCCCTGCGCATCGACCGCAAAACCGTGCGTGATCACCTCGGAAAATGGCGCCTTGCGATCCAGCGCGACCGAGGTCATCAGCGAGGACTGAAACCAGCCGCGATGCTGATCCGAGCCTTCCAGATACATGGTGCCGACGCGCTCGCCACGCAACTCCTCGCGCTGATTCAGCACGCAGGCATGGGTGACGCCCGAGTCGAACCAGACATCCAGAATATCGGTGACCTTTTCGTACTGGTCGGCTTCAGCGCCGAGCAATGCAGCGGAATCCAGTTCGTACCAGGCATCGACACCTTCTTTCTCGACCCGCTCGGCGACAGCGCGCAGCAACTCGACGCTGCGCGGATGCGGCTCACCCTTCGTCTTGTCAATGAAGATGGCAATGGGCACGCCCCAGGTGCGCTGGCGCGAGATGCACCAGTCCGGGCGATTTTTCACCATCAACGAGATGCGCTCCTCACCCCAGTCGGGCATCCAGCTCACCTGTTTGATCGCCTCAAGCGCATCAGCGCGCAGGCCAGCCTGCTCCATGCTGATAAACCACTGCGGTGTAGTGCGAAACGCCACCGGTGTCTTGTGTCGCCAGCAATGCGGATAGCTATGCGTGATTTTTTTGACGGCGAGCAGCACTCCCCGCTCGTGCAGCAACGCGATAATGAAGTCGTTCGCTTTCCATACGTGCTGGCCCTCGACCAGTTCGGTGCCGGGCACGAACACGCCGTTGCTGCCGACCGGATTGAGCACACCGATACCGTATTTCTGGCCAACGACGAAATCTTCCTGGCCATGACCGGGGGCGGTGTGCACGGCGCCGGTGCCGGATTCCGCCGTGACATGATCACCGAGAATCACCGGCACCTGGCGATCATAGAAACAGTGGCGCAACATCTGTCGTTCCAGCTCCGCACCTTTGGCACGACCCAGAATGATCGGCGCATCAATGCCGTAACGCTTGGCGACTTCTTCGACCAAGGCTTCGGCCACCACGATCAGCACACGTCGATCGGCGCGCGGTAGGGCCTCGATCAGCGCGTAGTCAAATTCTGCATGCAAGGTAACGGCGAGGTTGGCCGGAAGCGTCCATGGCGTGGTGGTCCAAATCGGCACCGACACAATCGCGTCGAGCGGATTGACACCGAACACATTCGCCATCGCGTTGGGATCCACGGCATCAAAAGCGACATCGATTGCCGGCGAAGCCTTGTCGGCGTATTCGATCTCTGCTTCGGCCAGCGCCGAGCCACAATCGAAGCACCAGTGCACTGGCTTTACACCGCGCGCCAGATGACCGTTTTCGACGATGCGTGCCAAGGTGCGCAGCATGTCGGCTTCGAAGCGGAAATCCATGGTGCGATAGGGCTGATCCCAGACACCGAGAATGCCCAGGCGCTTGAAGTCGGCGCGTTGGCCGTCGATCTGCTGGCTGGCGTATTCGCGGCATTTGGCGCGAAAGGTGCGTGCATCCACTTTCTGCCCGACCTTGCCAATGTCCTTCTCGACCGCCAGTTCGATCGGCAGACCATGGCAATCCCAGCCCGGCACGAACTCACTACGAAAGCCACCGAGCAATTTAGATTTGACCACGATGTCTTTCAGCGTCTTGTTGACCGCATGGCCGATGTGGATCTGGCCGTTTGCATAGGGCGGACCATCATGCAGCACATAACTCGGCCGCGCCGCCGTATGCTTCTGCAAACGTGGATAGAGGTCGCCCGCTTCCCAGCGAGCCAAAATCTGCGGCTCGCGTGTCGGCAGGTCACCGCGCATCGGAAAGTCGGTTTCCGGCAGGTGGATGGTGTGTTTGTAATCCTTGCCAGTTGTTTCTGGGTTCTGCGTATCCGCGCTCACTACTGTGTAACTCCCACATTCGTTGCAGGCGCCAATAGGGCGCGAGCCTGTGCCGCATCGATGTCCATCTGCACCACGAGTGCGTTGAGGTTGTCGAACTTTTCCTCGTCGCGCAACTTGCCGACAAATGCTACTTCCAGCCTCTGTCCATACAGATCGCCATTAAAGTCAAACAGATGCGCCTCGAGCAAGAGCTCGCGTCCGGCAATTGTCGGGCGCGTGCCGAGGCTGGCAACACTGGGCCAATCACGCAACCCTGCCCCGCTCACCCGCACCGCATAGATCCCATGCACTGGCGGTATGCGCTTACCCAGCGGCAGATTGGCCGTGGGATAACCCAGTGTGCGGCCCAGTTTAAGCCCATGCACGACGCAACCGCTGATCGAAAAATCGCGCCCCAGCATGGCCTTGGCGGCGCCCAGATCGGCACTCTGCAAAGCCTGGCGAATGCGCGAACTGCTCACGCGCCCGAGTGCGTGTTCCATGCCATCGATAGCATGTGCTGCAAACCCGTTCACGGCGCCTAGTTGCCGCAGCAGCGTAACGTCACCCAGGCGTCCATGTCCGAAACGAAAATCCGGTCCGATCCAAATCTCGCATGCGGCCAAACGATCGACCAGCAGGCGTTGCACAAAATCCTCGGCTGAAGTATCCGCCAGCACGCGGTTGAATCGCAGCAGCCCGACACTATGCATTCCTGCATCGCGCAATCGCTCGAATTTCTGCCGCGCCGAACTCAGCCGCGCAATGGGTCCACCACGTTGGAAAAACTCGCGTGGCAGCGGCTCAAAGCTGATCGCGACGGCGTCCGCGCTCAGCGCATCGGCGCGTTGACGCACTTGCGCCAGCAACCGTTGATGGCCGATATGCACACCGTCGAACGCGCCAATGCACACCACTGAGCGGCGCGAACCCAGGCGCGGGCCGCTCGCATCGCGAAAGAGTAAGGTCATGATCCGCAACAGTATAGCCCGGTTGCTTTGGTCGCCACCAACACAACAGGGGATTGGCTGTTGCACGGTTCACCGCCAGTGACCTGTGCTGCTGCCTTCGAATAGGCGATGAGTGTCCCTACTCTGGCAACGCAGGCGACTTACAACGATTTGCGCAACGCGCCGGGGTCAATTTTCGAACCCGTTGTTGAATACCGGATCCGGCAAGGTGATCACGCAGGGACCCGGCACCATGGCCTGGGTGATCGTCACATCATCGACATACCAGCCGCCCGGACTGGGGTTGGTCGCTGCATTGCTCCGATACAGCCAGCGCAGACGCACGCTCTGGCCGGCGTATGCGCTGAGGTTCACACTGGTCTGAGCGAATGCCAGCCCGTTCGAGCCAGTCACCGCGCCCGCGCCTGGGGCGATCCCACACAGAGTCTCGGTGCCGGAGATAGTGTCTGGATAACCGCCCAGTGGAGTCAAGCGCGCCCATGTGCCGCCGCCGTCGGTGGATATTTCGACCACGCCGCCGTCTTGCCCGGCCTGCGTAGAAAATGCCTGCCAAAAGGACAGCGTCGGCGATCCACCTGATTGCAGCGAAATGCTGGGCGAAACCAAAGACACACACAGGTTGTTGGCGCGGGTCGACCAAAAGCTGAAGTTACCCGTGCGTTTGCGGTCGGAGGCCGGATGCCATCCGGCGTGTTTCGGGCTGGCGACGGACTTGCCTGGCATGGTTGTCGGGCTGGAGCCCTCGTCGAACCCTGGGTCACCCGGCTCGGCGCCTGCGCTGAAGGTCCCAGGCACTACTGGCCCGCTGACCCGCGCGCTCGCCGTGCGCTGGTTGGTTTCTGCGGCACCACTGACGACGTCGCGTGCGCGCACCACATAGTGGTACTCGCCACCGCTGCTCAGCCCGACATCACTGTATTGAACCGAGCTGAGTGCGTCCGCGATGCGATTGGTGTTGCCCGGTGCGAAGCTGGCATTGGTATCACGATAAACCTCAAAGTTGGCGCCACTACCGCACGCCCCCGTGGCCACCGGCCATGACAGATCAATGCGACATTGCGCGTGACCGCTATTGATCGCCGCGGCGATCCCGTCAAACACCGGCGGCGCGGTGCATGCGCCCGTTGAACTGGCGCTGACACAGGCAGAGGCAACCGAAGTACAGACGGCACCGTTGCGTTCGCTGACGCGATAGCCATAAGTGGTCTGGCCGGAAGCGGTGGTGTCATTGAATGCAGCCGTCGGATGCTCGGCGGCGAGGGTTTGAAACGCACCATCGCAACCGCCTTGCGCGCGCTCGACCTGGAAGTTTGCGCCAGGCTGGCCTGATCCGGTCCAGGCCAGATCGATGCGGTTGGTGCCGTTGCCGCTCGCGCTCAATGCGTTCGGCGTCGCCGGCGGTGTGCACAAGCGCGGTTGCAGCACGTAAAAACCTTCGTCGATTCCGCTGGCGATCACCACGCCACTGCGCTCGAACCGGTAGTTGTTCCAGTTGCCATTGAATTGCGGAGATTGCGCGGCCGGATAGGTGTCGAAAAACGCCACCTCTGTCAGCACCGGAGGTGAGCTCGTCAGGTTGTCCAGACGCAGGATACGCAGTCCGGCTTCGTAGTTGGATTCGAACACATAGTTGCCGTGCACATACAAGTTGTGGTCAATCACCGGCAACGCATGCTGGTGGAATCCAACCAGGGTGGGCGCATCCAGATTGGATACGTTCCAGACATAGGTACGCGCGTTATGTCCGACCTGGGTCTCGTCCAGTTCGTCATTGACCAGCAGATAACGATGGTCTTCGGTCAGCCAGCCTTGATGGGTAAATCGCGAGCCCGCGTACGGATTGCTCGACAAGGTGATCGGCGCGGCCTTGTTGGTCACGTCCACGATCGCCACGTTGCCACTGGAACCATTGAAATTGAAACAGATTTCCTTGCCCTGATGGGCAGTATCCGGGCCGTGATAAATCCAGCATTGGGCTTCGTGCGAGTAGCCGCCGGTGACAACACAGCCGGCAAACACCGGATTGAGCGGATTGCGGATATCGATGATGTGCAGCGCGCCGGTAGCGGTCGGCGCCGGACAGGTATTGCTTCCGGCGATGAAAGCGAAGCCGGATTCTTCGGTGATCGCAATCGTATGGCCGTTGGCAAAATTGGCGTAATGCGCATCTTCGTTGAAGGTTTGTGGCACCGCGCCAACGCCGCGTAAGCGGGTGAGATCGAATACCTGCATGCCATGCGCGCCATTGTTGTCGCTGACGATGAAGGCGTGATTGGCGTAAACGCGCACATCGCGCCAGATCGAACTACCGGTGTAGCTATTGAGCTTGCCCAGGTATCGCGGATGATCAGGCATTGCCAGATCGAAAAAAGCGATGCCGTTGTCGGCACCGATAAGCGCGTATTCGATTTCGGTGGTGGGATCGGTCCACCCCCAGAGGCTGTTGGTATTGTTGGCAGAAAACTGCGCGAGCGGCACAAATGCCAGCAAGTCGACATTGGAACAGGGATAGCCATCGGCCATACCGGCAACGCATGCGGTGAAGTGTTTGGGACTGAGCGCACGCGGCTTCGCCGGCCGCGCGGATTCCATTGCCTGCATCCGTGACTGGTTGAGCAGGTCCAGCGCGAGTACCGGTGTCGACGCTGAGCCGGTCATCGCAAGCAAAATAGCCGTCACCCAACGCGTGCAGCGAAACCGATGCGTACTGTTGCGAACACTCATGGACCACTCCAGTTCAGATTCAAGCGATCACAGATTCATTACTTCGCCCGTTCATCACAACGTCCGACTCGATGCACTAGGCCGACGGCTCGCGCAGCATACGCGGGCGCAATCCGGTCAGCCAGAGCGCTGCAGCAAAACACATCGCGCCGACTGACACCAGAACCAGCAATCCGAGCAGTCGCCACGACCAGGTGTACAGCAGCCATGGCGCCAGCGATTCGCGCAGCCACCACACGCTAGCAGCCATCAGCGCGCAACTGGCCAACACCCGCAACAGAAACAGGGGCCAGCCCGGCTGCGGCTGATACCAACCGAGTGCACGCAGCCGCCGCCACAGCCACCAGGCATTGAGTACCCCAGCCAGTGCGGTGGCCAGGGCAATGCCGGCATGGGCGGCCAGCACTTGGTAATGCCACAGTGGCGTCACCAAGGCGATGGTAAGCAGCACATTGGCCAGCACCGTGCGGATGGCGATGCGCATCGGCGTGCGCGTGTCCTGGCGTGCATAGAACGCCGGCAGCAGCACCTTGCTGAGCATGAACGCCGGCACGCCGATGCTCATCGCCTGGATACTGATCGCGGTCATGCGCGCGTCTTCAGCGGTGAACTGGCCGTAGCGAAACAGTGTCAACACCAGGGGCTCGGCCAACACCGCCAGTCCGACTGCCGCGGGCAGAGCGACCAGCAACACGCAGCGCATGCCCCAGTCCAGCGCGGCAGCATAGCCGGCCATGTCCTCAGCGGCATGCTGGCGTGACAGGTGCGGCAGGATCACGGTGCCGATGGCGACGCCGAACAAACCGAGCGGAAATTCGATCAACCGATCCGAGAAGTACAGCCAGGACTGCGCCTGCACCACCAGCAACGACGCGAACATGGTGCCGACCAGCAGATTGATCTGCGCGACCGATGAAGAAAATATCGTCGGCAGCATCAGACGGAACACCCGTCGCACGCCCTCGTGTTGCAGATTCAGGCGCAACTTCGTGCGCAGGCCCAAGCGTCGCATCGCCGGCCACAGCAGCAACATTTGCAACAACCCGGCCACGGTTACGCCCCAGGCCAACGCCTTGGCCGGGATGGCCAGTAGCGGCGCCAACAGCAGCATGCCGGCGATCACGCCGAGGTTATGCAGCACTGGGGCGAATGCCGGCAAGCCAAATTGTCGAAAACTGTTGAGCACTGCGCCCGCCAGCGCCGTCATCGAGATAAACGTCAGATAGGGAAAGGTGATGCGCAGCATCTCGGCGGTCAGATCCACTTGCGGCGAGTCCTTGCCGGCGAAGATCAGAAACAATCGAGCGATCAACGGCGCCGCCAGCATGCCAAGTCCGGTGATCAGCACCACGGCGGCCAGCAAGGCACCGGCCACATGATCGAGGAAGTCCTGCAGGGCAACCTGATCGCCCTTCTCCTTCAACTCGCTCAGCACTGGCACAAATGCCGAGGCGAATGAGCCTTCGGCAAAGATGCGGCGCAAATAATTGGGAATTCGATAAGCGACCACAAACGCACTGGTCGCCGCGCCGGTACCAAAAAGCGCGCCTTGCAGCGCATCGCGGACGAAACCGGCAATCCGCGATAGCAGGGTAAAACCGCTGAAAACCAGCGAAGAACGCAGCAGTTTCATCGCCTTACCCGCCCCGCTTGTCGTCTCGGCACCGGTTGATTTAGGGAAAATTCCAATCCGCGCAAGCATTTGATTGACGCCACGCCCGCATCCAAAGATAATGCGCGCCCTTTCTGTACCCCCGATTCCGGAGCAACATAGTGGCAAATATCAAGTCCGCGAAAAAACGCGCGCGCACGTCTGAGAAGAACCGGCTGCAAAACAACAGCCACCGTTCGATGATGCGCACCGCCGTCAAGAAAGTCATCAAAGCCATCGAGACGGGTGACAAAGCCGGCGCTGAAACCGCGTTCGCGAGTGCACAGCCGCTGCTCGACCGCTTCAGCGTTCGCGGCCTGATCCACAAGAACAAAGCCGCACGCCACAAGAGCCGCCTGACCGCCGCGATCCGCGCGATCAAGTAAACGCGCAGCAGCAGCAAAAAAGCCGGCGCTAGCCGGCTTTTTTGTTGTCTGTAATCTGACCGGCATCAGGCCTCCGCCTCCGCCTGTTCCGCCGCGTCGCGTCGCTCCGCGTCGATGAACGCCATCGCCTTGCGACACACCTGCTCCGTGCCCACACCGGAGTGCGCTGATACAGCGAACCAGGGTTTGCGGCCCCAACGCAAACGCTTGACGATGTCTTGCACCCGTCGTTCGCACTCATCCTCGGGCAACATGTCGATTTTGTTCATCACCAGCCAGCGCGGGCGCTTGGCCAGATCAGCATCGAACTTTTTCAGCTCGCGCTCGATGATTTTTATCTGCGCTACCGGATCGGTGTCGTCCAGCGGCGCGATATCGACCATGTGCAGCAGCAGACTGGTGCGCGACACGTGCTTGAGAAACTGGATGCCTAGCCCGGCGCCCTCAGCGGCACCCTCGATCACGCCCGGAATATCAGCGATTACGAAGCTCTTTTCGCGGCCCACCGAGACCACACCCAAATTCGGATACAGCGTGGTGAACGGGTAATCGGCGACTTTGGGCGTCGCCGCCGAGACCGCACGGATGAACGTGGACTTGCCCGCATTGGGAAACCCGAGCAATCCGACATCCGCCAGCAGCTTCAGCTCAAAGCGGATTTCGCGCTCCTCGCCCGCCGTTCCTGGGACCGCCTTGGTCGGCGCGCGATTGGTCGAAGTCTTGAAATTGACGTTGCCAGCACCGCCGTGCCCGCCCTTGGCCACCAGCAGCCGATCACCATGGGTGATCAGATCGCCGATGATCTCGTCGGTTGGGACGTTGATCACCACCGTACCGACTGGCACACGGATCTCGGCATGCACGCCATTGGAGCCGGTCATCTGCCGACCCATACCGTTTTCACCGCGCTGCGCCGCAAACTTGCGCTGGTGGCGGAAGTCGACCAGGGTATTCAGATTGGCGTCGGCGATGACATAGACGTTGCCACCATCGCCACCATTGCCGCCGTCCGGCCCACCCTGCGGAATGTACTTCTCGCGACGGAAACTGACCGCGCCATTGCCGCCGCCTCCGGCCAGGACTTCGATCTCGGCTTCATCAACAAATCTCATGACAGCATCTTCCGTGTTAGACGTACAAAAGAAAAGCCCCGCACGAGGCGGGGCTCTTCGTAAAATCTGACAATTTGGCTTACGCGGTTTTTACGTTTACCGTGCGACGACCGCCATTGGGACCCTTGACGGCGAACTCAACCACGCCATTGGCCAACGCAAACAGCGTGTGATCACGGCCGAGGCCGACATTCACACCAGGGTGGTACTGCGTGCCACGCTGGCGCACGATGATGTTGCCGGCATCGATCGCCTGGCCACCATAGATCTTGACGCCGAGGTATTTTGGGTTGGAATCGCGGCCGTTACGGGAACTGCCTACGCCTTTTTTCTGTGCCATGACGAATTACTCCTGCGATACGAAACGGAAGACGGGATACGGCGATCAACCAGGACTTCAGCCCTTGGCGATACCAGTGATCTCGACTTCGGTAAAATGCTGACGATGACCCATCTGCTTGCGATGGTGCTTGCGGCGACGGAACTTGACGATCTTGATCTTGTCCGCGCGGCCGTGGCTCTTGACCGTGGCACTGACCGTAGCGCCGTTCACGGTGGGCTGGCCAATCACGATGGAATCGCCATCACCCAACAGCAACACCTGGTCGAATACGACCGCGGCTCCTGGCTCGACATCGAGCAATTCAACGCGCAGGGTCTCACCCTGCATAACGCGGTATTGCTTACCGCCCGTAACAACGACTGCGTACATGCTGAAACCTCTTCTGTAGTTATTCTAGCCCCATAAAAAGGGCGCGCGAGGATAGCGGGCTCCCGGATTCGGGTCAAGCTGGTGGTTCGCGGCAAACATCAGGCGCATGCCGACTCAAAGCCCGCTGAATCCCTGCTGTGCGAGGGCCCAGCCTAGCGTGTTTTCACATTGCCGCCACCCGCGCTCCGGGATAAGGTGTCCGCTTTACCGGAGCCCTTCTATGGCGATGGACACGATCCGTATTCGCGGCGCACGGACGCACAATCTCAAAAACATCGACCTGGACCTGCCGCGCGACAAATTGATCGTGATTACCGGCCTTTCCGGGTCTGGCAAGAGTTCGCTCGCGTTCGACACCATCTATGCCGAGGGCCAGCGTCGCTACGTGGAGTCGTTGTCGGCGTATGCGCGCCAATTTCTGTCGATCATGGAAAAGCCCGATGTCGACCACATCGAGGGCCTGTCGCCGGCGATCTCCATCGAACAGAAATCGACCTCACACAACCCGCGCTCCACCGTCGGCACCATCACCGAGATTTACGACTATCTGCGTCTGTTGTTTGCGCGCACAGGCACGCCGCGCTGCCCGGATCATGGCGTGCCGCTGGAAGCGCAGACAGTCTCGCAGATGGTCGATGCCACCCTTGCATTGAACGCCGAGCACCGCTACATGCTGCTGGCGCCAGTGATCCGCGAACGCAAAGGCGAGCACGTTCAAATCTTCGATCAGCTGCGCGGCCAAGGGTTTGTCCGGGTGCGCGTCAACGGCACCCTCCATGAGATCGAGGCGGTGCCGGAGCTTGGGCTACGCATCAAGCACACGATCGAAGCCGTGGTCGACCGCTTCCGTCCCAAGGCCGACATCAAGCAGCGCCTGGCGGAGTCGTTCGAAACTGCGTTGCGCCTCGGTGAGGGCCTGGTGATCGTTGTGGATATAGACGACGACAAAGCCAAGGAGCTGCTGTACTCGTCGAAATTCTCCTGTCCGATCTGCGATTACTCACTGTCGGAGATGGAACCTCGGCTGTTTTCTTTCAACTCGCCGATGGGCGCGTGCAGTTCCTGTGATGGCTTGGGCGTGACCCAGTATTTTGACCCGGCGCGTGTCGTTGTGCATCCCGAACTCGGGCTGGCCGCCGGTGCGGTGCGCGGTTGGGATCGGCGCAATCCGTACTACTTCCACATGATCCAGTCGTTGGCGCGGCACTACAAATTCGAAGTGGAAACATTGTGGCGCGAATTGCCGGCGGCCATACGTGAGAAAGTGCTGCAGGGCAGCGGCAAGGAAGAAATCGAATTTCGCTATCTGTCCGAGAGCGGCACCTCGATGGTGCGCAAGCACAAGTTCGAGGGCATCATCCCCAACCTCGAGCGCCGATACCGCGAAACCGATTCGCCGGTTGTACGCGAAGAACTCGCCAAGTTCATAAGCGAACAGCCGTGCAAAGAATGTGCGGGCCAGCGCCTGAATCGTTCCGCACGCCACGTTTTCATCGCCGAACGCACGCTGCCGCAGATCACTGCATTGGCAATCGAGGAGAGCATGCGCTGGTTCGAAACGCTGACTCTGAGCGGCTGGCGCGGCGAGATCGCGACGAAGATTGTCAAAGAGATTCGCGAACGCCTGCGCTTCCTGGTCGATGTCGGCCTCGAATACCTGACGCTCGATCGCAAGGCTGATTCGCTTTCCGGCGGTGAAGCGCAGCGCATCCGCCTCGCCTCGCAAATCGGAGCCGGTCTGGTCGGCGTGATGTATGTGCTCGACGAGCCCTCGATCGGCTTGCATCAGCGCGACAACGAACGCCTGCTCGGCACCCTGACGCGACTGCGCGATCTGGGCAATACCGTGATCGTGGTCGAGCATGATGAAGACGCCATCCGCATGGCCGATCACCTGCTCGATATCGGCCCGGCCGCGGGCGTGCATGGTGGCGAGATCGTCGCGCAGGGTTCGCTCGCCGACTTGCTGGCCGCACCGCGCTCGCTGACCGGCGATTACCTCAGTGGCCGCAAGCGCATCGTCACTCCGGCCGAACGCCGCCCGTTTGATCACGGCAAGGCACTGCGCGTGCTCGGCGCCAATGGCAACAATCTGCACAATGTGGATCTGGAACTCCCGGCGGGCCTGTTCACCTGCATTACGGGTGTGTCCGGCTCGGGCAAATCCACACTGATCAACGACACCCTGTATCGATTGGCCGCGGCCGAATTGAACGGTGCCAGCGAGCGCCCGGCCGCGCATCGTTCGGTCACCGGCCTGGATCTGTTCGACAAGGTCGTCGAGATCGATCAGTCGCCGATCGGACGCACGCCGCGTTCCAATCCGGCGACATACACCGGCTTGTTCACGCCACTGCGCGATTTGTATGCGCAAGTTCCCGAGGCACGTTCACGCGGCTACGGGCCGGGGCGTTTCAGTTTCAACGTCAAGGGCGGCCGCTGCGAGGCCTGCCAGGGCGATGGCCTGATCAAGGTCGAGATGCATTTCCTGCCTGACGTTTACGTCTCCTGCGATCTCTGCCACGGCAAGCGTTACAACCGCGAAACACTGGAGATCACCTACAAGGGCCATAGCATTCACGACGTGCTCGATATGACCATCGAGGACGGGCTCAAGCTGTTTGCCACCGTGCCCGTGCTGGCGCGCAAGCTGGAAACGTTGGTTGCCGTCGGGCTGAGCTACATCAAACTCGGCCAGAGCGCGACCACCCTGTCCGGTGGCGAAGCGCAGCGCGTGAAACTTTCGCGCGAGCTTTCCAAACGCGACACCGGCCGCACGCTCTACATCCTTGATGAGCCGACCACCGGCCTGCACTTCCATGACATCGCGCAGTTGCTTGAAGTGTTGCATCGACTCAGCGAAGCGGGCAACACCGTGGTCGTGATCGAACACAATCTCGATGTCATCAAGACCGCCGACTGGGTCATCGATCTGGGCCCCGAGGGCGGTGAGCGCGGCGGACGCATCATTGCTTCGGGAACGCCCGAATTCATCGCGCAGCAACCGCACTCGCACACCGGGCGTTTCCTTGCCCGCGTGCTCAACGAAAAACGCGGCGAACCGGTCGCAGAGTTTGCCAGAAAGAAAGCAGCGGCAAAAACATCCGCGCCGTCCGCACCGGAACGCAAACCTGCCGCGAAAAAATTCGCCGCCAAGAAATCAGTCGCCAGGAAAACCGGCGGAAAGAAATCCCGATGAGTGAAGTCAGTGTGAATCAGCAGCCACTGTTGATCCGCGTTCACGTCAGCACGCGCTGGGGCGATATGGATGCGTTCAACCATGTCAACAACAGCGTCTATTCCACTTATCTGGAAGAAGCCCGGTTGCAGTGGTTCCGCACCTTTGACGGCCCCTGGTCCAGTCCCGAATCGGCGCCAGTGATCGCCGCCATGACGATCAACTATCGAAAGCCCGTCGAATGGCCGGCCGAGCTATCGATTGAACTCTACGCTGGCAGAGTCGGGCGCAGCAGCGTGGTGATTCCATTTCGCATGCTCGACCACAGCGACGCGTCGATCGTCTACGCCGAAGGCGACACCGTATTGGTCTGGACCGCACCCAAACTCGGTACCTCGATTCCCCTGCCCGACTACGTGCGTCGCGCGCTGGGCGCGTAACAATCACGCCACCGCACCCGCTGTTGTGGGAGCCGCTTCAGCCGCGAAACTCTTGCTGTAAATCAACAACAAGAGCTTCGCGGCTAAAGCCGCTCCCACAAGAGCGCTGCTACCTTCGACGGATCGGCTTAATTGGCGGTCTTGGGCTTGGGCGGCGGCCCAACCACAAAACCCGCCTCCAGCACTTCGCCCGATTTCAAGGTCAGTGTGATCGTCGTGCTGTCGCCTTTGTGCATCTCACGCTTCGGCTGCATCAGCATGAAGTGTGCGCCACTGGGCTTGAAGGTGAACTTCGCGCCTGGGGCAATCTTCACCGAGGGCAACTCTCGCATCTTTGCGATGTCGTTTTCCATCCGTGTCTCGTGCATCTCAACCAGGCCGAAATCAGGGCTGGACGCGGAGACAACTTCGATCTCGCTGTCGCCCTCGTTGATCAGAACCGCATAGGCCGAACGCATCCGCGCCGTCGGCGGTGCATCACGAATCCAGGTGTCGTGTACCTGCAATACGCCAGCGCTGGCGCCAGCAAATGCCGAGCAGAAAACCAGCAATCCGACCGTCAACACCGCACGCGCTAACATCATGTTCACACCCTCCATCAATGAATAAAAAAACTCTGCACGCCGGTGCAAACATCTCGGAGCAGCAACCCGCTCGCATTGGAGCGGAGCAAGACAACGCATCCGCGCGGCGATCAAACAAATGTCGTCCGCGCCACTCCTGCGGGCTTAGTGTTACATGGTACTTTGTGACGATAGCTCATCATCGAAGTATCGCCCCATGATCGAACGAATCGCGCACGACAAGATTCTGGAACTGCGAATGGCACGCCCGCCGGTCAATGCCATCTCCCCGGAATTCTGCAAGGCCCTGCTCAGCGCACTGCGCGATGCACCTGGTGAGGGTTTTCGCGCCGCAGTCATCAGCGGCGCGCCCGGCATGTTCTCGGCCGGGCTGGATGTTCCCGCACTGCTGCAACTCGATCGCGCCGGCATTATCGCCTTCTGGGGCGACTTCTTCCAATTGATGGCCGTGGTCGCGCGCTCCCCGATTCCCACGGTCGCTGCTATTACTGGCCACTCTCCGGCTGGCGGCGCGGTGATCAGCATCTTCTGCGACTACCGCGTCATGGCGCGCGGGAATTTCAAAATTGGCCTGAACGAAGTGCAGGTCGGATTGGTCGTACCCGAGGTCATCCAACTCGCGTTCAAGCGCCTGCTCGGCGCACATCGCGCCGAACGCATGATGGTTGCCGGCGCGATGATCGATCCCGAAGCTGCGTTGCAGATCGGCCTCGTGGATGAACTCGCCGAAGTCGATCAGGTGATTCCGCAAGCACTGGCCTGGTGCCAAAAACAGCTCGCGCTGCCGACCGAGGCGATGAGTGGCACGCGCCGCCTCGCCCGTCGCGACCTGGCCGACATCATGGGCGATGCCACACGCTACCCGGCGGACGCATTTGCCGATTCCTGGTTTGGCGAAGAAACCCAGGCGACACTGCAGGCCATGGTGGCAAAGCTCAAGGCCAAGAAGGGCTGAGCCTCCTGTCCAGCTCGTCGTGAGCGATTGGCACGACTCATTGCTGCGCACCCGCTCACCTTGATTGCAATTGTTTGGCGCCGAATGCAAACGCCTGCCCCGCGCTGACCTCAAATAGCAAGTGCATTGTCAGGCAACGACGAGCTTCGATCGCAATCGCGCCAGCGGCCCTGAAGTGCCTGTTTCAGCGCGCTTTGCACCGATAGAACACGCGCGCCGCGCGCAATCTCACGCGAAATCCGCACCCGAAAGAGCCACAGCTACGCCGCTCCGTGCTGTACCAGACATGGGTCGTCCACGTGCTCATCCGCCTCTAGGCGTTCTCTTCCGAACTCGGATGTCGCGTCATTGTCGATGTCTTCAATCGTTAGTTCGCGCATCGACGCGTCTGCGTCTGCGTCTGCAAAAGCCATGATCGAAGGGACGCCCACGACTATAGAATAGGAAAAGCAAGCATGTTAGATTCTTCGGTTGAAGAAGTTCGTTGATTCGATTCAACACCGTACCGCACGTATATAAGCCAGGCGTGCGTTGATGGACCTGCCGCCATGCACCTCTTGCATACGCCCAGCGTTGCATCTGGCGCGAGCAACCTCATCATTGCCAATGAAGCCCGACCATGAAAAAGAGAATTCGATTTGCTGCGTCACTGCTCTTGACAGGGCTTGCAGGGTGCATGCCCGGACCGCTTGTAAAGCTCGACACTCCGATGGTGGAGGCCGGAAAGGCCGAGCACGTAGTAATTTTTCTCACTCAGTCGGAAGTATTAGTAGATGATGCCGACGTTGGTAGCGGCGGTGGTGGACTGTTGGGAGTGTTGATCGAGGTCGCAATCGAATCCGCAAAAACCAAGAACCGCCAGGAAGCGATTGCGCCCCTGCGTGACGCGTTGCTCGACTACCAGTACGAAGCCAAGCTCATCGAGGCGATCGAAGCTCATCTGCCTACCAGCATGGTCAAGGCAGATGCGCGGTTCAAGGTCGTCCGCAATAATGAGGAATGGAGAGCGCACTTGCAAAGCGTCTTACCCGCCAATGTGTTTTTGGTGAGTACGAGATACGCATTTGAGCAAGATTTCGAGATCGCCTATGTGAGCGCGGGCGTGACACTACAGAAGTTCAGCACCATGCCGCCTGACGAAAAGCAATGGAAGAAGATGTCGTCCAAGCAGCGCAAGGCGATCGAGCCTACATTGCTGCATGAGGGCAGTTACTCGTCGCAGCACGTGACCCGCAGCCCTTTCGTCAAACAGAAAAAACTCGCGGAATGGCGCGCTACGAACAGAATGCGGCCAGCTGGCGTCAAAATGGGGCCGAGCCGGTACGGATCGCATTTGCAACGGCGCTGAACGAGATTGCGTCGCTGATTCAGCGCGATGGTGAACGCAGCCTTCCGCCAACCCCGAAGAAAAAGGATACGCGCGCGTTTCTGGCGCATCCTTACATCCAACCGCATTTGGCGAACTCCAGCAGGATTGAGCGATCCGATGACCGCAGTCTTATTGTCATCGGTCAGAACATTCACTGGATTGATGACCGTCAAATCAAGAACTGAGTAACCCATGCGGCCTAACTCCGTTCTCGCGATAGCATTCAGCCTTGGACTGTGTGCCTGCGTCACTCAAGACGTTCAGCTGGATCGGCGCCATGTCGAGGGCCCATCTACACGTGCGCTGATGGGCAGATTGTCCTGCAAGCTGCCATCCTTTGACCTTGTGGATGTGCGCCCCTATCAGGGCCTGGGCTGGATCAACGGACGCGAGCTGCTGTATCCAGAGCTTGCATCCTGGATTCGAGATGCATTGCATGGCGCCGCAACTGTCGATGCGAATGCTCAGCCCTTGCTCATCGAAATCAATCGCGCCTATATTGAGACGCATCCCAGCAGTCACAGTTTTCAGCTTGTGCTGCGCGTGCGCGCCAACGATGACAGCGATACTCACTGGCGAGTCTATCGCGGCAACGAATCTGGCGTGACCTGGTGGGGCAACGATGCAGAATTTGGCGAATACGTTGAAGATGCCGGCAAGTCTGCGCTGGGAAGCCTGATCAAGAGCGAAGGGAACTGCTCGTAGAACCTGGACTGGACTTTGCGAAATGAGCGCCTCCTGTGACGATTTATCTGGCTGCGGCTAATGCTGCAACTCGGTCATCCGTTGCCGTGACGAGCGGCTAACATACCGGCTCCTACAACGCGCACTGCAAATTCGACCTGGGAGGGTCTCAATGAACAATCGAATCGCTTTGGTCACCGGCGGCACTGGCGGCATCGGCACCGCCCTGTGCAGAAAGCTCGCCCAGATGGGCCATCGTGTTGCCACCAACTATCGCGACGAAACGCGCGCAAAGGCCTGGCAGCAGGAACAGAAAGCCGCCGGCTTCGACTTCGCCATCGTGCCCGGCGATGTATCCAGCGCGGAATCTTCAGCGGCCATGGTCAAGGCAGTGGAAGCGGCACTCGGTCCGGTCGACATTCTAATCAATAACGCCGGCATCACGCGCGACACCACTTTCCACAAGATGGACGCCCTGCAGTGGCAGGAAGTGATCAACACCAACCTGAACTCCTGCTTCAACGTGACCCGTGCTGTGATCGACGGCATGCGTGCGCGCAAGTGGGGCCGCATTATCCAGATCTCGTCGATCAACGGCCAGAAAGGCCAGTACGGCCAGGCCAACTACGCGGCCGCCAAGGCCGGTATGCATGGCTTCACCATTTCGCTGGCACAGGAAAACGCGAAACTGGGTATCACCGTCAACACGGTTTCGCCGGGTTACGTCGGTACCGACATGGTGATGGCGGTACCCGAGGAAGTGCGCGCAAAGATCGTCGCACAGATTCCAGTCGGCCGCCTCGGCGCACCCGAAGAGATCGCTTACGCCGTGGGCTTTTTCGTCGCGGACGAAGCCGCATGGATCACGGGTGCCAACCTGTCGATCAATGGTGGCCACTACATGGGCTGGTGAGTTCGGATGCTTCGGGCCTTGCCTATAAATCCGCGAACCGGAAAACGCCAGTGAGCGAGAAGCGCTATGACCAGCGCTATTTCGATCGCTGGTATCGCACGCCGCGGCAACGCGTGGGCCTGCGCTCCCTGCTTGAACGCAAGGTGGCGCTGGCCGTCGCGGTGGCCGAATATCATCTCGGGCATCCGCTGCGCAGCGTGCTCGATATTGGTTGTGGCGAGGGCGCATGGCGATCGCCGTTGCTCAAATTGCGCCCGCGTCTGCACTACATGGGAGTGGATGCCAGTGAATACGCGGTGGCGCGCCACGGAGCACGACGCAATCTGAAACTTGCCAGTTTTTCACAGCTCGCAGAACTGCGCTTTGGTCCAGCTGTGGACCTGCTGATATGCTCGGATGTGCTGCATTATCTGAACACGCCAGAACTCAAACGCGGGCTATTGGGATTTGCCGAGCTGTGCGATGGCGTCGCGTTCATCGAAGTGTTTGCACGTGGCGATGAGTTCATAGGCGACACTGTCGGCTACACCGCCCGACCCGCATCCAGCTATCGACAATGGTTGCTCGAAGCGGGGTTTCGCGCCTGCGGCTCGCACTGCTATCTCGGTGCACGACTTACCGAATCGGCTTCGGCGCTGGAACTGTGCTGAGCGGCTGTTTTTCGTCCGTCAGCGGGCGCGCTGACTGGGTCAGGGATACGGCTGAATCCAGAACCCTGGCATCCCGGATAAGATACGCGCCTGCACCACGATCAGGGGCTGAGGTCACGATGCACTATCTTCCATTCACGCTTGGCTACGCAATCCTGCTCCGCTGTCTCGCAGCAATACTGCTCGTCGCCGGCGCGTCCACTCAAGCCGCCGAACCAGCGCCTGCCAAAGCGCTCACGATGAGCGACGTGCTGGCGGCCGCGAGCGAGGGCGACTGGCGCGAACTGGATGTCGACAACACGCTGTACCTGCAACTTGCGGTGGGTCGCGTGGTGATCGAGCTGGCGCCTGCATTCGCGCCCAAGCATGCGGCCAACATCAAGGCTCTGGTGCGTGAGGGCTACTACGATGGCCTGGCGATCATTCGCTCGCATGACAACTATGTCGTGCAATGGGGCGATCCGAACGCGAGCGATTTGACCAAAGCGCGCAAGATGCAAACGGGCAAGCCCACGCTCGCAGCGGAATTCAGTATCGACTACAACAAGCAGCTCGCCTTTACGCGCCTGCCCGATGTCGACGGCTACGCAGCACAGGTCGGTTTCAGCAATGGGTTTTCAGCTGCGCGTGATCCGAAGTCGCGGAAGACCTGGCTCACGCATTGTTATGGCGCAGTCGGCGCCGGCCGCGATGTTGGCGCCGACAGCGGTAGCGGTGCCGAGCTTTATGTCGTGATTGGTCACGCCCCGCGGCACCTGGATCGCAACGTCACGCTGGTCGGACGTGTCGTGCAGGGCATGGAACTGTTGTCGACCTTGCCGCGCGGCACCGGGGCACTGGGTTTCTATGAAAAGCCTGAGCAAAACGTTCCCGTTCAATCCGTGCGCATTGCCGCCGATTTGCCCGCGGCAGAGCGCATGCCCCTGCAGGTACTGCGCACCGATACTGCGACCTGGGCGGCTCTGGTCGAATCGCGCCGCAATCGCCGCGACGAGTGGTATCTGCGCGCAGCAGGCCATGTCGAGTTGTGCAACGTGCCGCTGCCGGTGCGCGTGCGTCCAGCAAGCGCTGAGCGGTAACGCGCGCATGGTGCGGCTAACGCTCTGGAATCGAGTGCTGCGCATCGCTTCGGCGATCCTCGTCTGCGGCTGGCTTGCTGGCTGTGCCAGCCTGAGTACATCTGATCTATCCAAGGCCAGTACTTCACACCCGATAGCGCTGGCCGAAGACCAGCCGTCTGTGGCCGAACCGCTACCGCCATCGCGACGGCGAGCGAAAATGCCGGCCGATACTGCACACGGCAACACTGCACATGTCGACAGCGCGCGTGGCGATCCGCGGATTGAGCGCGCGCTGGGAGCGCTCGGCACCCGCTATCGCTATGGCGGCAACACCCCGGAAAGCGGATTCGACTGCAGTGGATTTGTGCGCTGGATTTATCAGGAGATCGCCGGGCAATTGCCACGATCGGCGCACGCGCTCAGCCAGGTCAAGGCGTCCGAAGTTGAACGCGACGCATTGCAACCCGGCGACGTGCTGTTCTTCCGTATCAACCGCTCGCGCGCAATTACACACGTCGGCATGTACGTCGGCAATGGCCAATTCATTCACGCGCCCAGCAGCGGCGGCCGGGTGCGGGTAGAAAGTGTGCAAGCACCCTACTGGCGCGCACGCCTGGTCAAGGCCAGGCGTTGGGCACTTCCGGACAAGTCGGCCTCCTCGCTTTTGCATGAAAACGGTATCGCCTGCGTAGCCGATGACACTGCGTGTCTTCCAGCTCGCCCCAGGCTCGGGCAACTCAATCCGCAACCCTTTGTGGGCGAGCTTTGGAATAGCCAGTGGAACCCGACACCCGCCTCTGCTAGTTTCAGCTCATGAGCAAAGTCCGGATCATCAAGAAGTACCCGAATCGGCGTCTGTACGACACCGAGATCTCGAGCTACATCACCATCGATGAAGTACGACAGCTGGTGGTCGACAACGAGACCTTCGAAGTGCGCGATGCCAAAACCGGCGACGACCTGACGCGCAGCGTGTTGCTGCAGATCATCTCCGAGCACGAAGAACGCGGCACGCCATTGTTCACCACGCAACTGCTGTCGCAGCTGATCCGTTTCTATGGCGACTCGCTGCAAGGGTTCATGGGTAGCTATCTGGAACGCAGCCTGCAGGCGTTCGTGGAGCAACAACAAACCTTCCGCCAGCAGATGGACAGCATGCTGGGCCAGACACCCTGGACAGTGCTAAACGAAATGACCGAGCGCAACATGGAAGTGTGGAAGACCATGCAGTCGAAAGTGCTCAATCCGCTCGGCAAGCCCGGCGATACCGGCGAAAAGAAGCGCTGACATCAAGAAGCGCTGATTGCGCGCAGCGGGCGAAGTTCTGTCCGCCTCCGCCCGGACGCATTGCAGCAACCAAAAACCCCGCGTTATGATGCCCGTTCTTTTTGCGGCGCAGCATTGCTGTGCCTTTTCCATTAAAGGCTTCGGGGGAGAATATGTCGCAACGCATCGCAATCGTTACTGGCGGTATCGGAGGGCTTGGCACCGCCATTTGCAAGCGCCTTGCCGACAGTGGGCGTCGGGTCATCGCGGCTGACCTGGGCGCACGCCTTGAGCGTGTCGCCGAGTTCGCCAAGGAGACTGCCAGCTACGGCGAGCGCATTCGATTTGCTCCGGTAAACGTCGCCGAATTCGATGACTGCGCGCGGCTGATTGCCGAGGTCGAACAGACCGGTCCGGTCGATATTCTGGTGAATGCGGCGGGCATCACCCGCGACATGTCGCTGCGCAAAATGAGCCTGCAGCAGTGGCACGATGTGCTGCATGTGAATCTCGATGGCGTGTTCAACATGTGCCGGCATGTTGCGGAAGGAATGTGCGATCGCGGCTTTGGACGCGTGGTCAACATCTCGTCGATCAACGGCCAGACTGGCCAGTTCGGCCAGACCAATTACTCTGCCTCCAAGGCCGGCCTGCATGGATTCACCATGGCCATGGCGCGCGAGGTGGCACGCAAGGGAGTGACCGTCAACAGCATATCGCCAGGCTACTGCCGCACCGCGCTGGTCGAATCCATTCCAGAGGCGATCCGTACCCAGATCATCAGTCAGATTCCGGTCGGGCGCATCGGCGAACCGCACGAGATAGCGCGCGCGGTAGATTTCCTGAGCGCCGACGATGCCGGCTTCATCACCGGCATCAATCTGCCAGTAAACGGCGGCGGGTTCATCAGTTTCTAAATGAAGCTGGGAATCCTTCACCCAACAGCCCTTCTCATTTGAGGCAGCCTGGGTCTTTGGCCGAAATCACTCTCAGTCGCGGCGGTGTTCGTGTTGGTGGCAGGTACAGCACCCGAAGCCGCCGGTGCCGGCGACTTCGAGGCTTCGGCTCCGCCACCAGCGGAAGAGGGTTTTTTCGAATCGGTTTGCCTGGACATGGGCACCATCTCCACGCAGGGTTGCGTGTTCGTGTGGTGCGCATGTTGAAGATCACCCCGTGCCGCGTCTTTTGACGCGCGTCATCGCCGCGCGTCGATCAGCCGGTAGGCAACTCGCCGCGCTCGATGGCGGCATCGAATGCGGCAATCGACTCGGGCGTAGCGCTGCCCCACTCTGCGTGGCGCTGCCATTGAATGCCGTGATCGCCGGCAATGGGTTTTCGATGCAGATTGCGGCCGGCCATTACCTCGGCGGGGATACGCTTGGGGAACGCCGCACACAGGGCAACACCAGACAGCAACTGACTGCGAAAATGCGCGCAGCTTGCGCACGCATCCGGCAGTTGCGGCAGGTCCAGTTTTTCCAGTTTCAGTGCGGTATTCATCGCGTAATCACTCGCAGCCGCAGGCCCAGTTGTTTCGCTAAATAGCGTACCAGCAAATCCTGTGCGAGCTGGTTGCGCTATTTGGCTGTGCCAGTGACTCAGCTCAAACCGAAAAAAGTTGATGGTGCTGCTGTCGGCATCGCCGAACGCACCGAACCCTATCCTGCTGGTGATGCCTGTCGATTTCAGTGCCGGTTATCTATCAGTGCCGGTTATCTAGGTGCTGTGACGCCGGGCTTGGCGGCTGAGAACCCAACACACGCCGTTTTTCTTTTGTCTCACCGAGCCACGGGCGACCTTGCTACTCCCTGTCGCTGCGGGAGAGGGGACGTGCGATGCACTTGCAATAAGCATGCGAGTCGATGAGGCACAAGCTGTAATACCTCACGGGTATTGGTGTTGTACGTGAGTTGATACCGGTGGTTGTCAATCCAGTTGTCGCGTCTAGTGAATCGCTGCGGGTGTTGAGTTGGTTGCTTCAGATGGCTTGATTTTGGTGGGATTGAGATGGACGCTGGTGATGGGTTGCCAGTTTCGGGTTGA
>Ga0163153_10000143_pt1 | contig 121232 bp, 109 predicted proteins | sample OliLakLV19MP6IB1_FD_148629 | JGI IMG/M metagenome (GOLD analysis project Ga0163153, IMG submission 148629) | Freshwater microbial mat bacterial communities from Lake Vanda, McMurdo Dry Valleys, Antarctica - Oligotrophic Lake LV.19.MP6.IB-1 | ecosystem: Environmental > Aquatic > Freshwater >...
TGGATCAGGCGATTGTAGGTTCGAGTCCTACCTCCCCAGTTCTTTCGGTCCCATCGTCTAGCGGTTAGGACACCGGCCTCTCACGTCGGGAACAGGGGTTCGATTCCCCTTGGGACCATTGGGTTTTCTGCCCGGCCAGCGCGCCACCCGCGGCAGCTGGCATCTCGGGGCGGTCGCTGCCGGCCCGAGATGTGCAGCGAAGGCTCGGTGCCGGGAGCGTGGATGCCCGTCTGATGTTGCGCGAGCTTCTCCATTCCCTCCCGGCCGCCCCGCTCGCCGCGCTGCTGATGGCGGCCGTCCTCACACCGACGGCACTCGCCGTGTGGGTCCTCGGCCTCGATCGGCCGTCCGCCGACCGGAGCGACGACAACCTGCTGACCGCGGCGATCCGCTTCGTCGGCGGCGCGTTCGCGCTGCTAGCGGCCTTCAGCATCGTCTCTCTCGCGACGCAGTCATCGACGGCACGGTCGGCCGTGCGCGCCGAGGCGGCTGCCGCGGAGTCGTTCGCGCGCGAGGCCAAGCGTCTGGACGGGCCGCAAGGACCGGCGCTGCTGCGTGGCGTCGAAGGCTATCTCGAGGCGGTGATCAAGGAGGAGTGGCCGCTCATGGGCGAGCCCGCACGGACGCACGACCCCGCCGACGACGAGATGGACCGGCTGTTCGACATGATCTTCTCGCCGTCCGTCGCGCCCCCGCACGGTCAATACGATGCCCGCTACGCGCTCGTGGTGAGCAGCCTCGACCGCCTCGAGGAGCGCCGCGTGCTGCGCCTGCTGACCGGGCGCGACCCGCTGTCAGGGGTGCTCTGGACGGCCCTCCTGGTGAGTGCGGCGACGATGCTCGTGGTCGCAGCCGTCTATCCAGCCGGCCGCCGGCGCGCACTCAAGTGGGTGCAGCTGTTCACCACCGGCACCGTCATCGCCATCGTGCTGTTCGTGGTGCTCGCGCTCGAGCACGCGTACCACGGCTTCCTCGCGGTCGAACCGCACGCGCTCGAGAGCGTCCTGCAGCAGCTCCGTCACTGACGGCCGCGGCTGGGTCGCGCGACGCGAGCGCCGGCAAGCGAAGCAATCGCCGGGGCGGCGAGCGGTCGCTCTCAGGAGCCGAGGTTGGCTTTGTCCTGGAAGCTCCAGGACTCGTCACGCCGGACGCTGACCCCGATGCCGCGCTTGCGCAGGCGATCGAAGCGCTGGCGGATCCAGGTGACACCAGCCTCGCTGATCTTTGCCGGCACGCGCACGTCCAGGCGCGAGCCCCGGCCGGCCCTGAGGGCGTCGGAAAAGAGCGTTTCGACCTCGTAGGGAGTGAGCCAGCCCGTGCGCTCGGAGCACAGGTTCCCCTGGCCTTTCGCCAGCTGCGCGCGAAAGGGGAACACCTTCTGATCGTTCACGGTACGCCCTCCGAATCGACCGGCTCCGAACCTCGACCTCGACCTACAGCATCCGCACGGGAGCCACGGCGAAAAGTCGTAGGGGCCGCGGGCCCGTTCGACGGAACTCGCGACAAGGACTGGGAGCTACCGGATAGAGGGATCGATCTCGGTGTATACCCACCGCGCCCGGGAAGCTACCCGTGCGCGGTGGGTATTCGCAAAGATCGGCGGGCGACTACAGGCTCGCCGTGCGGCGACGCGTGGTCTTGGCGCGCGCCGTCGTCGTGCGCTTCCTGACCACGGCGGGCGCTGCGGCGGGCTCGCTCCTGGTTGCCGTGAGCAGCGTCGCGAGGTTGGACTTGCCCTCCTTGCCCCGCTTCGTCGCTGCCTTCTTGGCCGCGCGATCGGCGGCCTCGAGGAACTCCGAGGACCCGCCCACGTCGTAGCGTCCGCGAACCTTCGGGATGTAGCGCAGCCGCATGACGATCTTGTGCTGCTCGTAGTGCTTCACGCACCGCCAGCCTTTGAACGCAGGCTCGCTACACACGACACAAAGCCCGAGAGCACGATGCTTGCGCTGCCAAAGGGTCTGTCGACTGACGCCGGTTTTCTTCTTCTCCATGAACCTCACCGTTTTGCGTGACCAGCACCCTTGTGCAGGTCTGAATTCCTCGAATTCTTCGATCTTGCCGATGAACCGCCCACGGGGCAAGCCAGGAAGCCGAAGATTCGCCGTAAACCTCCATCTGGGTGCCGTTGCGACCCGGCGCAGATTCTTGGGTGACACCTGGCGCCGGTCGCAGGCCCTGCCTGGCCACCCGCCCGCGCCGGCCCGAATTGGAGCGAACGATTGGCCAACCCGCGCCGACGCACGTTGACGAGGCCACCGGCACGGTCTACGACGCCCGGGGAGCGAGGAGCCCGTGTCGATGACACCGCCGAGCACGCAATGAGCTGTATCTTCTGCCGCATCGTCAGCGGTGAGATCGGAGCCGAGGTGGTGGCGCGGAAGCCGGGAGTGGTTGCCTTCCTGGACGTCTCGCCGCTCGCCGATGGGCACGTTCTGATCGTGCCCGAGGCGCACGTCGCGCGGATCGAAGACCTCTCCGCGAGCGCCGCGAGCGCGCTCTTCGGCATCGTAGCCGAGCTCGCGGGGCCGGTACGGGAGGCGGTCGGAGCCGCCGGCAGCACGATCGGAATCAACAACGGCGAAGCGACCGGGCAGACGGTACCGCACGTGCACGTCCACATCGTCCCGCGCTGGCCGGGCGACGGTGCCGGCAGCGTACACAGCATCTTCCCGCCCGGGCCGCGACGGCCCCCCGCGCAGGTGGGCCTTGCGATCCGGGAGCGACTGGGCACGATGACGGAGGCGCGCTGAGCCGGCGTGCAAATCCGCACGGGCGCGGGATTCCCCCGAGCCCGGGAGTAGGACGACAACGGAGGATCGAGATGAACCGAACCACGAAAGGCGCGCTCATCGCCCTGAGCGTCGCAGCCCTGTTCAGCGCGCGCAGCACGGTCGCCACGGCGGGCCAGCACGACGCCGACAAGGACGCCAAGAAGGAAGCCAAGGTGCGTTGCACCGGCATGAACGAGTGCAAGGGCAAGGGCCAGTGCGCCGCGGCCGGCAACTCGTGCGGCGGCAAGAACGAGTGCAAGGGCAAGGGCATGGTCATGACCAGCGAGGACGAGTGCAAGCAGAAGGGCGGCAAGGTCGCCGCCAACTGATCGGCCGGTGGCGAGGGGAGGCGGACGCTCCCCCCGCCCGCTCGACCGGGCGGCAGACATGACGACGCATCCCGATCTTGGCTTCGGCATCGGCCTTCGTACGGGCCACTACGACGCCATCCTCGAGCACGGCACCCGCGCCGACTGGTTCGAGGCGATCTCGGAGAACTTCATGGTCGGCGGCGGCCTGCCGCTGCACGTGCTCGAGCGCGTGCGCAACGACCATCCGCTGGTGCTGCACGGGGTCTCGCTGTCGATCGGCGGCAGCGATCCCCTCGATCCCGGCTACCTGCGGGAGCTGCGCCTGCTCGCCGATCGCTTCGCGCCGGCGTGGGTATCGGACCACCTGTGCTGGACGGGGGTCGACGCGCACAACCTGCACGATCTGCTGCCGCTCCCCTGGACCGAGGAGCTGCTTGCGCACCTGATCCCGCGCATCACCCAGGTGCAGGACGCGCTCGGCCGGCGGCTCGTCCTGGAGAACGTCTCGACCTACCTGTCGTTCGAGCACTCGGCGATGCCCGAGTGGGAATTCCTCGCCGAGCTCACCCGCCGCGCCGACTGCGACCTCCTGCTCGACGTCAACAACGTCTACGTGAGTGCGGTCAATCACGGCTTCGACGCGCGCGCTTTCGTCGCCGGGATTCCGGCCGAGCGGGTCGCGCAGATCCACCTCGCGGGACACACCGACCACGGCACCCACCTGCTCGACACCCACGATGCACCGGTCGCCGACGCGGTCTGGGACCTCTACCGTCACACCCTCGGCCGACTCGGGCGCGTCGCCACCCTGATCGAGTGGGACGGCGACGTGCCGCCGCTCGAGGACGTCGAGAACGAGGCCTTGCGGGCGCGCGCGATCGCCGATCAGGTGATCCCGGTGCCGGGGACGCAGCCGGTCGATGGCGCCACTGCCGCTGCGTGAGCTGCAGAGCCGCCTGCGCGCGCTGATCGTGGATCCGGCCGCGCTCGCGAGCAGTCCAGATGCGCTCGCCAGCGAACTCGCCGCGCTGTCGATCCGCGGCGACGCGCGGCTGTCCGCGGTCGAGCGCGTCCGGGTGTACGCGACCATGTACGCCCTCCGCCTGCGCGACGCGCTCGCGCACGACTACCTGGCTCTGCGGCGCGCGCTCGGCGACGCAGCCTTCACGGATCTCGCCCGCTCCTACGTCGCGAGCCATCCGAGCGACCGCCCTTCCCTGCGCGATCTCGGCCGGCACCTGCCGGCCTTCGCGCGACGGCACCCGGAGCTGCTCGAGCCGTGGCAAGCCGAGCTCGCGCAGCTCGAGTGGGCGATGGTCGATGCCTTCGACGGTCCCGACCAGCCGGTTCTCAGCGCCGCGCACCTCGAAGCGTTGCCGCCCGACGCCTGGCCCGAGCTTCGGTTGGAGCCGGTCGGGTCACTGGTCCTGCTCTCCTGCGCGAGTCCGGTCGACGCTCTGCGCGAGCAGCTGCTTGCCGGCCAGGACGTTTCCGACGTGGCTCGTGAACCCGTCCGGCTGCGGGTCTGGCGCCAGGAGATGGCGGTCTTTCACCGCCGCATGGACAGCACGGAAGCTGCCGCGCTGTGCCGGATCGCGGCCGGCACGACCTTCGCGGAGCTGTGCGAGTGGCTGAGCGAGCACGCCGACACGGAGAACGCCGCCGCCGAAGCCCTGCGTCTGCTCGGACGCTGGATCGACGACGGGCTCCTGGTCGCGCCCCAGAACTAGTTGCACGAGGGGGCACGCGCCCCCTCGCTCCCCGCGGCTCAGCCGCGCGGAGCCTCACTCCCCGCGCTCCCTTCGGTCGGCCGCGCGCTCCGCGCGCGGATGTCCGTGTCTCGAGTCAGGCTCCTAGCTAGCGAGCCGACTTGCCGTGAGCGATGCCCACCTGCACAAAGGGCTGATGCAGCTCGAGGCCCGCGGACTCCCGATCCACACCCGCACACTCTCGCTCACCCTCCTCGCCGGCGACGGACCCGAGCTCGAGCTCGCGGCTTACGTGCTCGACCTGCGCAAGCGCGGCTTCGTTCCGGTCGCGGGTGATCTGCAGGGCACCGGCATCATCCACCACATGGAGCTCGCCGGCGCGGTCGACCCGCGCACGCGCACGCTCGCGCGCATCACCGCGCGCATGCCCACCGTCGCATTCGAGGCCAGCGCTGCATCCGCGGGTGAGAGCTGCCGCGACCTGGTCGGCCGCGTCGACATCCTCGCCGGTACCCCGCTCGACGGCGGCTACGCCCGCCGGCTCGGGGTCGAAATCGGTGGCCCGCGCGGCTGCTCGCACGTATTGACGCTCGCCCAGCTGGTCGGCCCGAGCAGCGCATGGGCGCTCGAAGAGGACCTGCGCCTGCAGGGTCCCGATCCGCGACGCCGGGCAGGCGAGCGGCTGTTCCGCCGCGACGTCACCATCGACGGCTACGCGCTCGACGGCGACCTCTACTTGACATTGCAGATGAACGATCTCCACTTCGCGCCGGTCGCCGACGGCGCCCCGGCGGGCGATCGCTTCGCGGCCCAGCTCGAGGTGCACGTCGCCGCGCGCCTGACCATGGGCGAGATGACCGTCGGCGAGATCGAGATCGACGAGCGCCGCCGCGAGGCTCACTCGCTCGAGAGCGCCGCCTGGCGCACGCGCGCGGATCGCGCCGCACCGCTGCTCGGGGTATCGCTACGCAGCGGGATCAGCGCGGCGCTCATCGGCCAGTTCGCCGACGCCGGCCACGACCGGCCGCTGCTCGATGCCCTGTTGATGCTCGCACCGGCGACCATCCAGTGCATGGCGTCGTTCGTCGACACCTGGACGCAGGTACCCTGGATGCGCGCCGCCGGCAACGAGACCGGCGGCTACCCCGACTCCTGCTACATGTGGCGCCGCGACGGCGCGCTGGGCCAGAAGCGCTTCGGCTGAGGCCGGCTCCTACAGGCGCGCGAGGACACTCTCGGCGCTCGACGCGTTGAGGCCCGGACCGGGCTCGACCAGCAACGCCTCGACCTTGCCGTCGCGCAGGATCATGGCGTAGCGCTGCGAGCGCTGCCCCATGCCGAAGCCGCTGGCGTCCATGCCCAGGCCGAGCGCACGGGTCAGCTCGCCGTTCCCGTCGGCCAGCATGCGCACCTTGCCGGTGGCGTTGCTGGTCTTGCCCCACGCGTCCATCACGAAGGCGTCGTTGACCGAGAGACAGCAGATCTCGTCCGCGCCCTTCTTCTTCAGCGCATCGAAGTGCTCCACGAAGCCCGGCAGGTGCTTCATCGAGCACGTCGGGGTGAAGGCGCCGGGAACGGCGAACACCACCACCCGCTTGCTCGCGGAGAGCTCCGCCAGCGAGGTGGGGGTCGGCTTGCCGTCCACCATCTCGGTCACCTTCACGTCGGGGAGCTTGTCGCCTTCTTTGATTGCCATCGTACCCTCGCTTGGCTCGCTGTGTTCGGTCGTGTGCGCCCACAGCTATCCGACGCCGGAGCGGCACTCAAGGACACCGCGGCCGTGCCGGCGTTCAGAGCGCGAGCAGGAGTGCTGCGACGGCCGCGGCGACGAGCCCGAGCCGGGCCGCGAAGCGCGGTTGGATCACTGCGTGATCCGAGGCGATACTGCGCACGGCTGCCGGCGCGAGCTCGCCCGCGCACACGGCTTCGACGATCGCGAGACAGTCCTCGGCCAGGATCTCGCGAAAGGCGTGACCGAGCTCCGCCGACGCGACCGACGGGTCGCCCTTGTAGCTGATCTCGTCGCCGCCATATCCGAAGCGCGCGTTGAGCACCCAGCCGATCCCACCCGACAGCCCCTTCACCGCCTCGCGCAGCCCGCTCGCGTCGCCGCCGAGGCGCTCGCGCCACGCGGCCAGACGACCACCCCAGGTGGCGAGCGGCGCCCAGGCCGGCGGCTGACGGTCCCCCAGTGCTGCGAACCCGGGCTCGACCAGCTCCGGACGCTCGGCCAGCATGAAGCTCGTCTCCCACGTCCCGGCGTGCTCACCACGCAGCAGGGCGACGCGCTCACGCTCGCTCAGCGGGCGACCGAGCAGCTCCTCGAGGCGCGCGAAGCGGCCGCCGGTGATGATCCGGTGCAGCGTCAGGATCGACGGCGTGAACATGCGGATGCCGCGCCGCCGGCTCACCCGTCGACAGGCGGCCTCCAGCGCCGCCGCGTGGCGCGGTCCGCCGTGTCCGTTGGTCACCACCACGTTCTCGAAGCCCGCCCGCGCGAGCCCGCGCCCGTGTGCCACCAGGGTCGCGTAGACCGTGCCGGCGGAGACCTCCATCGAGCCGGGCAGCGGAATCTCGTCGGCGCCGATCGGCAGCAGCGGGAGCTGCACGACGGTCCAGTCGGGGTGACGCTCGGCGAAGCGGCGTCCGGCCTCCTCGGCCATCCAGCGCGCCATGTACTGGTCCATCCCGAGCGGCAGGTGCGGGCCGTGCACCTCGAGCGCGCTCACCGGCAGAAAGGCGATCGCGCGCGCGCGGATCAGTCGGTGGATCTTGGTGTACGTCAGCTCCTCGGCGCGGATGACGGGCATGCACTCCTCGCTGGCTCGGACCCGCCTCGCCTTAGCCCGCCGATGATCGCCGCGCGAGCCCCGTCGCGACCAGCGCGTCGCGGTACAGCCGGTGGTTCCAGGCGACCCAGAACGCGACCAGAGCGAGCGGTACGGCCCGCGCCAGCACCGGGTCGTCGCCGCTCGCCAGGGTCACCGCGAGCGCGAAGCCGGGCAAGGTGACGACCAGCAGCCAGGCGTTGTCCGCACGCACCCGGTAGCCGAGCGCGCGCCGATGGTAGGTGTAGGTCACCAGCAGCGTGATCACGTTGGCCAGGCAGTATCCGACCGCGACCGCAATCGCACCGAGCCGCGGCAGCAGCAGGACGGAGAGCAGCGCCCAGCCGCCCCAGTAGAACACCGCCTGGAAGACCAGGAAGCCGAACCGCTCGCGCGGCAGCAGCGAGATGTTCATCGACTGCCGAAGCATCGCCACCAGCTCGCCCGAGAGCTGCCAGCTGAGCATCGACCCCGCCGCGAGAAAGGCCTGCGTGTAGAGGATCGGAATCCAGAGCTCGCGGGCGCACAGCAGCAGCACGATCCCCGGCGCGAGAACCGCCAGCGCGATGCGCAGGAAGTCGTTCTGCAAGCCGACCACGGCGTCGGGATCGGCGAGCTGGGTTGCGACCTTCGGCATGCCGTAGGTCCACAGCGAGATGCCGAGGATGCCGAGATAGTTCTGCCCGACCTGCCACGCGACCTGATAGTAGCCGTTGGCCTCCGAACCGAACTGTCGGATGATCTCGCCGCGCACGAACAGCGTCGACCCGGCTGCCGTCAGGCTCGTCAGCGCGAGCGCACCGGCGAAACGCACCAGGCGCTGGACGGTCGCCGGATCGGGCGCGCGGGGCCGCAGATCGAGCCCGAGCGGCCGCACCACGCGGCGCCAGAGCAGCACGCCGCCGAACAGCAGCGCGGCGAGCTCGGCGACGACCAGCGAGGCAACCGCACCGGTCAGGCCGAACAGCCAAGCCAGCACCGCCATCGCGACCAATCCACCGAGTGCGTCGAAGATCGCGAGCTGGACGTAGGAGCGGAACTGCAGCGACCCTGAGAAGATCCGCCCGACCAGCGCGCCGAGCACCGCAACCGGCAGGCCGACCGCACCCAGGACGATCAGCGGAGCGAAGGCGGCGTCATCGAACACCCAGCCGGCCAGGGCCGGTGCGAAGACGACCGAGATCGTCGCGGTGACCAGCGCGATCGCACCGAACAGGCCCACGGTGCTGACGATCAGGCGCTCGAGTGCGCGGTGCTCCGAGCGCCCCAGGGCCTCGGCGACCAGCTTCAGGAAGCCGCTGGTCGAGCCCAGCGTTGAAATCTGGCGGAGCAGGTCCTGGAACGAGCTCGCCTGCGCCAGCAGACCCATCCCCGCCGGACCGAGCATCGCAGCGGCGAACTTGGTACGCACCGCCCCGAGCAGCATCAGCACGACCTGCTGAAAACTCAGCAGACCGACCGACCGCACCAGCTCACTCATCGCACGGGGCTACCAACCGTAGCCCGGCGCGCACAACCACGCCGCGCGGCCGCGTGAATTGCCAGGACTACTTGCTCAGCGACGCGTGGCCACGGCCGTCGAAGTTGACCAGCGAATCGCCGCTGCTCACGTCCACGACCGCGACGATTCCCTGCGCTACGCTTTGCCCCCACGCGCGACCCCAATCCTCGGCCGCCTCACGCCGACGCTCGACCGGAACGTCGAGCCAGCGCGGACCCACCCGAACCAGCAGCAGGCGCGGCAGCCCGTCGAGGCGCGCAACCTCCTCGATTCCGAACGCCTCGCGCGCTGCCGGCGTCCGCAGCCGGGCGACGATCTCGTCCGGCGAGATGGAGTGCGCGCGCGCGCCCTGCGGCGCGGTGAGCAGGACGAGCCCGACCCCGAGCCGCGCACAGAGCACGGCCGCCGTGCGCACGATGCGTCTCATGTGACCCCTCCTCAGCGCGCCACGGCCGCCGCCTTGGCTCGATCCGCCTTCAGCTGCTCGCGCTCGGCCTCGGGGAGCTGCTCGAGCGCCTCGTCGACGGCGCTCTGCGGAATGCGGAACTTGTACAGCGGGAAGTAGTCGTTGGTCGACGTATTCTTGTCGCGCTGCACCTGCTCGGCGAGCTCGCGGCCCGTCAGCACAGTGTCGTGCGCCTCGTCCGCGGTTGCGCTCCGCGACCACGTCACCGCGGCGAGAGCGCCCGAGAGCCAGCCCCGGACGCCAGCAAACCACGGCTGATCGGCGCTCTCGATCCGCGCGAACATCGGCAGCTCGTCATTGAGCTGGGTCGCCGAGGCCATCACCGGCAGCCCCGGCGCGTCGAAGCCGTCTCCACCGAGGTCGACGAAGATCGGGTTTGTGAAGCCCACCGGGATCATCCCGGGGACGATCTTTTCGATCAGCGCGGTCGGCGCCGGCAGCGGGCTCAGCTTCGCACCGGCCTCGACGATGAAGTAGGTGTCCACCGCCAGATTCACCGGGACCTCGGCGTCGAAGCGAACGATCTTGCCCAGCGCCTGGCTGTACGGGCTCGCGGTCGGCGCCGTCACCTGAGGCACCGTGGTGGCGTCGAAGGTCAGCGTCGTGAAGCCGTTGGCGATCACGCGCACCTCTTCGACCGGAATCCAGTTCGCTGCCTGCACCTCGATGCGCAGGCGCACCGTCGCGTTGACCGGAACCAGCGTTCCGCCCAGTCCCGCGCTCGTGCCCACCGTGTCGAGGACCTCGAAGCGGATGAAGGGGCCGGTGGTGGCCATCATGTTGGCCGCCTTCACGTTGCTGTTGAACGTCGTCGGGTTGAGAGCGGCCGGATCGTCTCCCGCGCCTCCGACGTAGCTGCGCGCGTAGCCCGCGCTCTCGAGCGTGATGCGGTGCGAGTCCGAGGTCCCGGTGCCACCGATGAACGGCACCGTGGGTGGCTGGATCTGGTTGAGCAGCGACAGCCAGTCGCGGCGCACGGCGATGAAGCCGGGGATATCGGTGCCGTTCAGGATCTCCATCACGTCGAAGTCGATGTTGCGCAGACCGTCCGGGTTGGCGACGCCGGAGGTTCCCGGACCCGTGATGTCGTCGTCGAGCAGCAGGTCGTTCGGCGCGGCGCTGATCGGCAGGCTCGGGTCGTAGCCGAAGTTGTTGAAGAAGCCGATCGAGGTGATGCCGGAGACACCGGCGCGCACGTGGTTGTACTGGATCACGTCGGCGCCCTGGTCGCGCAGGCGCTTGAAGATCCAGTTCGGCGCGACGAACTCCTCCTCGATTGCGCCGTCGCGCCGCTCATTCGGCTGCACCGGCACCGGCCACGCGTTGATGTGACCCGTGCTGTCCGGGAAGACTGGCGGATTCGGCACCGAGCCGGTGACCTCGTTGCCCACCATGGAGTTGATGCGGCTACCGAGGTTCAGGCCTGCGATGATCGGCGTGTAGTCGAGGTGGTAGTCGTGGTCGGTGCTGACCATGACCTCGACACCCTCCGCCGCGAAGCTCGCCACGCGATCGCGCAGCATCGCCGTCGAGTCGAGGCTGCGCGCCGAGTGGACGTGGAAGTCACCCGACAGAAAGCCCGCGGTGTCGACCGAGCGCCGCAGCCGGAAGGCGACCTTGCGCGAACGGTTCGCACGCACGGTCATCACGCGCCGTCGGATCGAGTACTCCGGTCCGCGCGACGCGAACACCTCGTACTTGCCCGGCCGCAGCCGCACGCTCCCGACGCCGTTCGCGAGGTAGAGATAGCTACCCTGCGCCGACCCGCCGCCGAAGCTCTCGGCGCGCAGATCGAAGTCGGGTCCGACGCTCGGGTCGGCGATGGCGATGAGGTCGCTCTTGAAGCGCGGGTCCGGGGTCGGCGCGATGCCCTTGATCGTGATCTTGGCCGGAACGACCGGATCGGGCCCGACCACGGTCTCGAAGACGCTGACGTCGAGCACGGCGAGCGCGCTCAGCGCCGGGACGTTGACGCCGGTATTCGCCGCCGCGTTGACCACGACGCCGCTCACGGTCACCGGATCGCGCTCCGGCGAGCGGACCTCGAGATCGTAGTTGCCGACCGGCAGGACGACGCCGCTGAAGGCGCCGGTCCCGTCGGTGCGGAACTGCGTGACCGGCGTTCCCGCCGGAAAGACCGGCAGGGCCGGACCACCGGTGCGAGTCGCGATCACGCTCGCCGCGACGTCCGCCGTGTCGAGCGCGGCCACGTCGCCCGAGATCGTACCGGTCGAGAACGAGCGCCTGATGGCGACCTCGGTGATCATCGGGTTCGACACCGCCGCGACGTCGTTGCGGTTGCCGACGTAGATGCGGCGCTTGTACGTCAGGATCCCGCCGGGCTGGAGCGTGCCGAGCGGATTGTTGCCGAAGGCGGTCAACAGATTGCTGCTCACGCCGAACAGAGAGTTCACCGCCGACACGACCGGCGGGCTGCCGCCCGGACCGTCCTGGTCGATCGACGCCTCGTCACCAAGGAAGCCGTACGCGTTCTCACCGGCGGCGAGCCCGCTCGGCGGATCGATGATCCCGTCGCCCGGTGTCCCGATGCCCGGCGCCGCGGCGAACACTGGAAACTCGAGCGCCAGGCCGATCGCGGAGAAGTCGAGCACCGCGTGGCGGAAGCCGCGTCCTGCGCTCGGTGAGAACGGCACCTGCGCGCGCTGCGTCCACAGGCTGACGTCGAGAAAGCCGCCGAGCCCCGCGGCCGGGTTCGTCGGGTGGTTATTGGTCACCGTCGTGGTCAAGGTCAGGAAGGGATCGCTCGCCGCCGCCGTGTACTCGGTCACGACCGCGAGATCGCTCGGCGACACCGGTGTCGCGCCGGTATCAAAGCCCAGCAGGTTGCCGGTGCAGGTCACCGTCGCCGACGACACGGTGGTCGATGCAGACACGCCGCTGTAGACGATGAAGTTGCTCGTGCTGAGCCCGCCCACGGTGAAGAGCTGGGTCAGGTGGTCGTTGTTCTGCCCGTTGCTGCCGAGGTCGATGATCGAGCAGCCGGTGAAGGCGAACTCGCTCACCTTGGGTGGCGCGTTGCCACCGAGCAGCGGCACCAGGTCCGCCTGCGGGCCGACGTCGTCGACGACGGCCTGCACCACGCCGTTGGAGAGGTACCAGTCGTCGATGCCGCCGTCGGCGTCCGTTCCGGTGAACAGGACCGCCGCTGCGTTGCCGGGCGTGACCTTGGTCGCGACATGTTGGGCTCTGGCTTCGAGCGGCGCTGAAGCAACCGCGAGCAGAACGATCATCCCGACCGGAATGCGCAGGTGTAGCACGAGGATCCCTCCAGACGTGGCCGACGAAAAGGCGGCAGGTGGCGGGACCCTACAAGCGCCGCAGCGCGCGGCGCAACAAGAATTTAACGGGGCCGGCGGGCGGACCCGCGCGCTACCAGCGCCGGACCGGACCGCTGTCGAGGTGCAGGAAGCCGTCCTGCGGATAGTAGCCGACGCCACCCGAGCGCATCGCGACCGCGACGTTGCGGAGCTGGCGGACGTCGCGTCCGGGGAGCTGGATGTCGATCGCCTGGCCGGTCAAGTGGTAGCTGTGCTCGGCCACCCGTCCGCTCAGGCGGCGATAGCTCTCGTTGGTGGTCGGCGAGCGATAGCCGGAGAAGACGTGGAACGGCTCGGTGCTGCCCAGGGCGCGCCGCAGATCGAAGAGCTGATTGAGCACGCGCGGATCGAACTGGCAGCTCTCGTCGTTGTGGTAGTCGCGCAGCAGGTGATCGACCGCGCGCAGCGCGTCCGGCTCGTACCGGCCACCGACGTAGTAGTCGACGTTCAGGCGCTCGCCGGTGTGGACGCAGAAGAGCGCGAGATCACGGCTTTCCGGCGATCCCGCGCCGAACGAGAAGGCCCGTCCCGGCGCGTAGGACGACGGCAGCTCGAGCTCGGCAGCCGGGCTCGTCGCCGCAGCGCGCGCGTCGGGGACGCTACGCCCGCGCGCTGCGGCCGTGCGATCGCGGGCCGCGGACCTGCTGTTCGCAGCGACGCTGCTGGAGCGCTTGGCGCCCGACTTCTTCACGCTCGCGGTGGCGCGGGAGCTCTTGCTCGCGCTGCGCGACGACCTGGCCGTGGCCTTGGACTTCGCGCTCGATTTGGCGGTGGAGGCGGAAGCGCGACCGGCGGCGGATTTCGGCTTGCCCGCCGCTGCTCCCTTGCCCATGACACGCTTGACGACCTTCGAGACCTTGGCCGCAAGAGAAAATTCCGGCAGGAGCAGGAGACTGGCGACGATTCCTCCACCGAGCCAGACGAACTTGCGTCGGCTCGCGGAAGACAAACCCCTCCCCTCCAGTTCCGGTTCCGTCATTCCCCCTCCCTGGGGCTGATCGCACCGCGACGACCCGGGATCCCTCCCCCGAATCACCCCCGTGACGGCAGTTCCGTACAACACGAGATGCCGGAGGTCCAGCCTCGACGGGCATTTTTCGGCCGCGGGACCGACCGATAGGTCAGGCGGCGGGCAGCGGCCGGGCCAGCGCGGGCGCGTCTCGAATTTCTACTTGTCGCTGGGCGGCGTCAGGGCGAGGCGGACGCGAGCGGTGCCGTCGTCGCGTCGACCGCGAGCACGGCGACCGGCGCCGCGGGACGGATCGAGCGCGGCTTCGACAGCTCCTTCGCGAGCTGGGCGTCGCTCTTGTAGATGTCCTCGCGGAACTCGACGCCGCCGTCGTGCGCGCGCCAGGCGGTCGCGTACACCAGGTGCACGGGGATCGGCGAGCGCAGATTCACCGCCCGCGTGCTCCACGTCGACAGCGCGCCCTTGCGACGCTCCTCGCTCCACTCCGGCATGTCGCCGAGCAGCGCTGCGGCGAGCGCCGGCGCATTGGCGACGCGCACGCAGCCGTGGCTGAGCGAGCGCACACCAAGGCGGAACTTGTCCTTGTTCGGGGTGTCGTGCAGGTAGACGCCGAACGGATTCGGCATGTTGAACTTGACGCGCCCCAGCGGATTCTTCGGCCCCGGTGCTTGACGAAGCCGCCGCGGCGTGACGACGGAGCTGCCGTCGGACACCCGAGACCCGGCCGAGGCCACCCGCGTTCCGCCGCGCCACGAGATGCCCTGCGCGGCGAAGTAGCCCTCGTCGGCCATGCCGCGCGGGACGAGCTCCTCGGCGGCGATGCGTGGCGGTACGTTCCACGGCGGGTTGAAGACGAGATGCTGGATCTCGCTGCTGAACATCGGCGTCTGCCAGGACAATTTCCCGACGATGACCGGCATCTCCAGGGTCGTCGTGCCGCCATCCTCGACGCGCAACGAGTAGTCCGGGATGTTGATCCACACGTAGCGCTCGCCGAGCTCGGCCGGCAGCCAGCGGAGCCGCTCGAGGTTGGCGACGATCTGCTCGACACGCTCCGCTGCCGTGACGTTGAGCATCGCGCGCGTGCGCGGCCCGACGGTCCCGTCGGGGACCAGACCGTGTCGCTTCTGGAAGACCTCGACCGCCGCCTCCAGCGTCTTGTCGTAGACGTCGCGCTGCGCCGGAGCGACCTGCGCTCGATCCGAGAGCTCCCCCGTCGCCGCCAGGCGCTCGCGCAGGCCGCGCACCGAGCGGTCGACCGAGCCCGGCGTCAGCTTCGGGCCGTCGGGCACGGTGGGCCAGCCGCCCCTCGCTGCGCGCTCGCGATAGGTGACCAGCAGCTCGCGCAGCGTGATGTACTCCGCGTGCTGCGGCGCCAGGGTCTGCATGTAAGGCGCGACGTCCGCCGGCGACGAGGTCGCGATGTCGAGGGCGATCGGCAACGGATCGGGGTCGACGACAACGGGCTGGACCTCCGGAATCACCACGCGTGGACGCCGCGCGCCGGTGCGCACATGGACCCCGTAGCGCATCACCGCCTCGCTGAGCAGCAGGTCGAGCTCGGCCCGGGCGAGCGGGTCGGTGGCCGACCGCCGCGCCTCGATCTGTGCGATCCGGTAGGCGCGCGGGTCGAGCCCGTCACGATCAGCCGCGCGCAGGACGCCGAGCACCGCATCGATCCGCGCGTCCGCGTCGCTCTCGGTGACCCACAGCGGCGCCGAGCCCCGACCGTCGTACAGCGCACGGAGCACCTGGACATCGAGCCGCGCTCCGTCGATCACCGGCGGGACGGGATCGGCGAGGCTCTGGGCGATGATGGGCGCGAGAGCAGCCGCGCCGGCCGTCGTCGTTGCCGCCGCCTCGAGGGCCATCGACCGCGCCAGCAACGCCGCGATCACGAAAGCGTGCAGGACGCCCCGCCGCCAGAGGCCGCGTCCGCCGCCCGTCTTCACTGCCGCACGCACCATCCGCCCTTCCTTGGCTTCACACGATACACGTGTTGCACGTCGGCGGAAGCCGGTACCCGTGCCGGAGAGCTCCGTGGTACGCGAAATCCGTGCGCGGGGCGGGTCACCCGGGCTGTACGGACCGGGTGACCCTGCAGCCTGCGCTACGACGTGGACACTGCTCGGGCCAACGCAATGCGGTTCCCGGTGTGCGAAGTGGAGCCGAAGAGAATCGAACTCTCGACCTCTTGAATGCCATTCAAGCGCTCTCCCAACTGAGCTACGGCCCCGGATGTCTATCGTCGGCACTTGGTAAGCAAAGCCTTGAGGGAATGCAACGGACCCGCGGCAGCGGCTGCGGCTACGAGCCGCCCGAGACCACGATCGCCTGCCCCGTCACGCCGCTCGACTGCTCGCTCGCCAGAAAGACGGCGACCGCCGCAACCTCCTCCGGGGTGATCAGCCGGCGCAGCGCCGTGGTCGCCGAGGCCTCGGCGACCACACGCTCGTAGGCGACGCCACGCTCGGCGGCGACGCGCTGGTGGTACTTGTCGAGGAGCTCGGTCGCGACCAACCCGGGAACCACTGCGTTGACGCGGACCCCCTGCGGTCCGACCTCTCGCGACAGCGCCTCGGTCAACACCAGGAGGCCCGCCTTGGCAGCGCTGAAGTGCGACCTGCGCGGCTGGCCATGCCGGCCGGCGCTCGAGGCAACATTGACGATCGTACCCGATCGACGTGGCAGCATGGAGCGCGTCAAGCATTCGCGCGCGCACAGCATCGCCCCGGTCAGCGTCGTCGCCAGGGTGGCGTTCCAGTTGTCCAGCGTCATGTTGGCGACCGTCTGGTCGGTGCCGGGGCTGGCGGCGTTGTTGACCAGCACGTCGATGCGCCCGAGCTCGGCGAGCGCGCGCTGCACCAGCTCGCGGACGTCGCCCTCGAGCGACACGTCCGCCGACACGGCGAGCGCGCGCGGGCCGAGCGCCCGGACCATGGTCGCGGTCTCTTCCAGCGGCTCGATGCGCCGCCCGACCAGGACGACGTCGGCGCCCTCGGCGGCGAAGCTCTGCGCGATGACGCGGCCGAGGCCGCTGCCTGCACCGGTGACGATCGCCACGCGCTCGATCAGTCGCACTGCCCTCCCGCTCTCCTTCCCGTCCGCCTCGGTGAAACGACGCCTAGCGACGACGTCGCGGCAGGCTCGCGGCGCCCGCCGCGGCCGCGAGCTTGCCGCGCTCGCGGTGTCCGTCATCATCCGCGAGCCCGGTCTTTACCCGGATCTCGTCCTGGCCACGCTCGAGCATCTCGCTGGCGTGCGCCCGCGCCGCGGCGCTGGAGGTTCCGCCCAGCATGCGCGCCAGCTCGGCGACGCGCTCCTCGCCCACCACCTCGAGGACCCGTGTCCGCGTGCGCCCGCGCTCGCGGTCCTTCACCACGGCATAGTGGTGGTCGGCGAAGGCCGCGATCTGGGCCAGGTGCGTGATCGAGATCACCTGATGCCGGCGGACCAGCGCGTGCAGCCGTCGCCCGACGATCTCGGCGGTGGCACCACCGATACCCGCATCGACCTCGTCGAAGACCAGCGTCGGCACCGGCACCCCGCCGGCGACGTTGCGCAGCGCGAGCATGATGCGCGACAGCTCGCCACCCGACGCGATGCGCGCCAGCGGCCGTGCCCCTTCGCCGGGGTTGGCGGCCAGGTCGAACTCGACCCAGTCGAGCCCTTCCGGCCCGAGCGCTGCGCCGTCGCGCGTCAGGACCGCGGCAGCGCCACGGGTGGGACCGGGGGGCAGCGGCTCGAAGCGCACCGTGAAGCGCGCATCGCCCATGCCGAGCGAGCCCAGCTCGGCTTCCATCGCTGTCGCCAGGCGCGCGGCCCCCTGTCGTCGCGCCGCGGACAGCTCGCCCGCGACCCGCCAGGCCTGATCCGCCGCCCGCGCCAGCTCCTCGCGCAGCGCGCCGGGGTCGGCCAGATCGGAGGCCGATCGGGCCAGCTCGTCGCGCAGCGCCTCACACTTCTCGATCAGACCCGCGACGTCCGCGACACCGTGCTTGCGCACCAGGCGCGCCAGCAGGGCGAGGCGCTCCTCGATGTCGTCCAGACGCTGCGGATCGGACTCGAGTCCCTCGACGTAATCGAGCAGGCCGCGCACGCCGTCGGCGAGCGGCTCCGCAGCCTGGGCGAGGCTGGCCGCGATGTCCTCGAGCGCCGGGTCCACGACCGCCAGCTCGCCCAGCCGCCGTGCCATCGCCTGGACCGTCGCCAGCGCCGCGCCATCCGCGCCGTGCAGACGCTCGACGGCCTCGCTGGTCGCCAGCGCCAGGCGCTCGACGTTGCGCAAGCGCATGCGCTCGGCGGCGAGCGCGGCCTCCTCGTCGGACCGCTCGAGCTTCGCCTGCACCAGCTCGTCGAGGTCGTAGCGGGCGATCTCGAGCCGGCGCTCAAGCTGTGCCGCACCGCGCTCGAGCGAGTCCAGACGGGTCACGATCTCGGTCACCCGCGCGTGACCGGCGCGATACCGTGCCGCGTCCGCCTCGGTGCCGGCGGCGTGGTCCAGCATCGCGAGATGGGTCTCGGCCTGCGCGAGGCGCAGCGACTCGTGCTGGCCTTGCAGGTGGATCAGCGCCGAGCCGACCTCGAGCAAGGTCGCCACCGTCGCGGGACGATCGTTGATCACGACGTGCGAACGTCCGTTGCGCGCGATCGTCCGCCGGATCCGGATCTCGCCCGAAGCGCTCGCCGGGATCCCGAGCGCGGCCAGCCGCTGCACGATGTCGGTCGCCGCGGGCCCGGGCGCGAACACCGCCTCGACGCGCGCGGCCTCGCAGCCGGCGCGCACCATCTCGCTGCCCGCGCGATGCCCGGCGGCGATCGCCAGCGCCCGCTGCAGCAGGCTCTTGCCCGCGCCGGTCTCGCCGGTGACCGCGTTCAAGCCGGCGCCGAAGCCGAGCACCAGATCCTCGATCAGCGCAAAGTCGTTCACGCGCAGCGAGCGCAGCATGACCCCGCCGCCCCGCTACCGCGCCCAGCCGAGCTTGGTGCGCAGCAGGTCGTAGAAGCCGAGCTGCGGCGAGCGCACCAGGCAGGCGACGTGCGGCGAGCGCGTCACCTCGACCGTGTCGTCGGCGCTCAAGCGCACGGTCTGCTGTCCGTCGAGGGTCAGCAGCAGCTCCTCGCCCGGCGAGCGCAGGCGGAAGTCGAGCACCGATCCGTCGTCGACGATGATCGGCCGGACGCTCAGCTTGTGCGGACAGATCGGCGACAGGATGACCACGCGTACGGAAGGGTGCACGAGAGGCCCGCCAGCGGCGAGAGAATATGCCGTCGACCCGGTCGGGGTGGCGATGATGACGCCGTCGGCCTTGAAGAGCGCCAGGAACTTGCCGTCGACGTGGGTCTCGATGTCGATCACGCGACCGAGCGAGCCCCGGCTGAGCACGGCGTCGTTCAGCGCCTGGTAGACCTCGGCCTCGCCACTGCCGCGGTGCACCGTCGCGCGCAGCATCCGCCGGCGATCGACCACGGACTCGCCGCGCAGCGTGCGCTCGACCGTGGCGTGCAGGTCGTCGATGGTGATCTCGGTCAAAAAGCCCAGCCCGCCGAGGTTCACGCCGACGATCGGCACCTCGCGCTCACCGGCGAGGCGCGCGGTCGCCAGCAAGGTGCCGTCGCCGCCGAGCACGGTGATCACGTCCGCGCGGGCGAACATGCCCGACTTGTCGCTCGCGATCGCACCCAGCCAGTCGGCGTCGTCCGGTTCGGCGAGCGCGCGATGGCCGTGCTCGTCGAGCCAGCCGACCAGGCGGCGCGCGACTTCGCGAGCGTGCGGGGCGCGGCGCTTCAACACCAGACCAACCATGGACGCAGCCGCAGTCAACGGGCCGGCGCTAGCATATCGCGGACCGGCGTGTCTAATTCGCCGGCGCTTTCGCCCCGCGAGCCGCTCGCTTTCGGCGTCGCCTGAGGCCACACTCGTAGCGGGCACGATGAGCGAACCAGATCTCTTCTCCGGCCTCGGCAGAACGGCCGGCGCAGCGCCCGATGCACCGATCGCCGCAGCCCCGCTCGCCGAGCGCATGCGGCCGCGCACCCTCGAGGAGTACGTCGGCCAGCGCCACCTCGTAGCGCCGGGCCGCCTGGTGCAGTCGATGATGGCGGGCCGCAAGCTGCACTCACTGCTCCTCTGGGGCCCGCCCGGAACCGGCAAGACGACGCTGTCGCGGCTGCTCGCGGAATCGCTGGGGCTGCCGTTCGCGCAGCTCTCGGCGGTGCTGTCGGGCGTCAAGGAGCTGCGTGCGATCGTCGAGCGGGCCGAGCTCGAGCTGCAGGCGAGCGGACGTTCCACGGTGGTCTTCATCGACGAGATCCACCGCTTCAACAAGGCCCAGCAGGATGCACTGCTGCCCCATGTCGAACGCGGCACCATCATCTTGATCGGGGCGACAACCGAGAACCCGTCGTTCGAGGTGATCGCGCCCCTGCTGTCGCGCTCGCGCGTGCTGACCCTGGAATCGCTCGACGCGGACGCGATCGGCGCGCTCGTCGATCGCGCCCTCGTCGAGCCCGAGCGCGGGCTCGGCAAGCTCGCGGTGACGCTTGCGGAAGACGCGCGCGACGTGCTGATCGCACACGCGCAGGGCGACGCCCGGGTCGCGCTCGGCACGCTGGAAGTGGCCGCAGAGATCGCGGCGCGCACGCCCGACCGCAGCATCACCGTCGAGCGCGTGTCCGAGGCCGCGCAGCGCCGTGCGCTACGCTACGACCGCAAGGGCGAGGAGCACTACAACGTCATCTCGGCGTTCATCAAGAGCATGCGCGGCAGCGATCCGGACGCGGCGCTCTACTACCTCGTGCGCATGCTCGAGGCCGGCGAGGACGCGCTGTTCATCGCGCGGCGCATGGTGATCTTCGCCGCCGAGGACGTCGGCAACGCCGACCCGCGCGCGCTGCAGGTGGCGGTCGCCGTCAAGGACGCGGTGCACTTCATCGGCCTGCCCGAGGGCCGCATCCCGCTCGCGCAGGGCGTGACCTATCTCGCCACCGCACCCAAATCGAACGCCAGCTACGCCGCGCTGAACCGGGTGACCGAGGAGGTGCGCAGCAGCGGCACGCTGCCGGTACCGCTGCACCTGCGCAACGCGCCCACCGCGCTGATGAGATCGCTCGGCTACGGCAAGGCGTACCAGGATCCGCACGAGGCGCCGGAGCACTTCGTCAGCGCAGAGTACCTGCCCGACGAGCTACGTGGCCGGCGCTACTACGAGCCCACCGCGCAGGGCGACGAGCGCGCGATCGCCGAGCGGCTGGGCGCCTGGCGCGCCGCGAGCGGCAAGCCGCGCGGCAAGCGCGGCGACTGACCCTACGCTGGCTCAGGGGTGATCCGCCCCCACACGTGCACGCGCTCGATGGCGAGCTCGATCACCTGATGGCGCCGGGCGTCGAGGTCCATCGCGACGTACTGCGGATAGCGCGCGCGCAGCGCGTCCACCGCCGCCGCCCGTGCGGACGCATCGTGCGCGGGCGCACCGTGTCCCGACACCAGCACGTAGCCGAGCCCGCGCCAGTCCTCGTCCCAGTGGTCGACCAGCAGGGCGAAGCGAGGATTCTGCTCGAGGTTGGTCAGGCGGCGGAGCCTCCTGTCGGGCGCCTTCGGCTTGTCGTCGATCGCGAACACCAGCGTGCGCGTGTCGAGCACCGCGAAGCAGACCGGGACCACGTGCGGCACGGCGGCAGCGCTCGCCGTCGCCAGATGGGCGCGCCGCGCTCGCTCGAGGAAGCTGCGCTCCTCCACGCCCAGAGGGACGCCGGTACGCTTCACGACAGCCGCACGGTCACCGCTGCCGCCGCGCGTCCGGTCCGGTCAGGCAACCGCGGCGCCCAGCTCGGCGAGCACGCCCGGATCGATCCGTCCGCGAAAGGCGGCGTCGGCCTCCTGGCGCAGCAGATCACCGCGCCCTTGATACCGCGGCGAGTAGTGGAAGACCTTGAGACGACGCGCCCGCGACAGGCGCGCGATGGTGCCGGCCTCGGCCGCGGTCAGGTGGTAGCGCATCGCCGCCTGATCGCGGTCCTCGTCGAGGAACGGCGACTCGCAGAACAGCAGGTCGGCGTTGTGCATCACCGGCAGCAGCACCGCGAGGTTCTCGGGGATGAAGCGCGTATCGACGATGTAGCCGAACTTCTGGCCTTCGGTGACGCGCACCAGCCCGCGCAACGCACCGACCTCGAGCTCGACCGTGCTGCGGTCGGAGCGCGCGACCGTCAGGCGCGTGTCGTCCGGCGCTCCCGCGCGCAGGGCTTCCTTGAGATCCGCGAGCCAGCGGCCCGGCGCGAAACCCGCCTTGGCGAGCCCTGCGCCGTCGACGTTCATGTGCGTCGGCTCGTCGATCGCAAAGGCGAGACACGGGATGCGATGGTCGGTGATGGCCGTCTGGACGCGGAAGTGGCCCTCGTCCACGAGCAACGGCGTCGCGTTCGGTGCCGCCGCGTGCTCCTGCTGCGCCGGCAGCAGCTCCGCGTCCTCGCGCCGGAAGCCGGTGCAGGCGCGAAAGACGGCCCGCTTCGCACCGCCTGCCGTGATCTCCGTCACGTCGAAGACGAATGGATAGCTGTCGGTGAGGTTCCAGACGTAGCCCGACAGCTTGCCCGCGACGCAATCGGCGATGCCCTCGGGGCCGTAGAGGAACAGCCGCTTGTCGCGGTTGAGGAACAGGCGCAGCACCCGGTCGAAGCCGATGAAGTGGTCCATGTGCGTGTGCGACACGAAGACGTGCGTGACCTTGAGCATGTCCGCCGCGGGCAGGCCGTCGTTGCGCCCGAGGTCGAACAGCACGGCGCTGCCCTGCCAGCGTAGCTCGATGAACAGCCCGGGATCGCCGAAGGGGCCATTCACCAGCCGTGGTGCGAACGTCGAAGCCATCGCGAAGTCTCTAGCAAGCCGCCCCGGCGTGGCCCAAGACGATCCCACGCCCGTCGGGACGCGAGCGTCAGCGGCGGCTCTGCATCTCCTGCATGATCACGCCCGCGGCCTCGGACATCATCTCGTTCATGATCTGGCCGAGCGCCTTGTCCGGGTCCTCGAGCTTCAGCACCAGCTTGGAGAGCACGGCGAAGTAGCGCTCCAGGGAGTCCGCCTCGATGCTGGGCAGGCGCTCGTCCATGGCCGCGCAGAAGCGCTCCTGGGTCATGCGGATGTCGGCTTCGAGGGCACCGCGCAGCTGTTCGTCCATCCCGGCGCTGGTGCCACGCGCGCCATGGACATGCAAGGGACGCTGCGTGGGCCGCGCGTCGGGCCGGTGGTCGGTCCCGTGCCGGCCGACCCACAGCCGACCGGTTTGACAGCTTCCGGGTGGTCCGGTTGTAAAGCCGACCGTGCGGCACTTCCTGAGCCTGATCGTGGGCACGCTGGCGCTTCGGCCGTACGTGTTCCTGTTCCTCGCCTGGTACCTGCTCGGCGCGGTCACCAAGGTCGGCTGGGTACGCACGCTCGTCTTCAGCGCGATCGCCTTCGTGCTGTTCACAGCGGCCGAGCTGTCGTCGACACGCAACGGCCTGCCCTTCGGCACCTTTCAGTACCTCGACACGACGCGCGCGCAGGAGCTCTGGCTGTGGAACGTACCCGTGTGGAGCGGCCTCCTCGATGCGGCGCTGTGCTGGGCGGGGTTCCAGCTCGCGGTGCTGCTCTATTCACCGCTCGAGCTGCGGCGCGGCGACGTGCAGGTGCTCGACACCATCGCCATCCGGCGCTCGCCGCGGGTGCTCGTCACCGCGGCCGTCCTGGTCACGACCCTCGGCACCCTGCTCGAGCCCTTGAAGGCGCGCGGCGACCGCTGGTTCCTCGGCGCGGTCTTCTCCTATCCCGAGGGCGGACTGTTCTTCGGCGTTCCCGCCACGACGTTCGCCGGAACGTTCCTGGTCTCGCTGGTGACGATCTGGATCTACCAGCGCGTCGAACCGTTGCTGCTCAAGCCGTCGCGCCTCCTGCGCGCAGGTCAAGCACACCTGCGGCTCGGCGGCCTGGTCGAGCCCGCGTTCTCGCTCGCCATCGTCAGCTTCGCCCTGGCCGTGGTGCTGTGGCTCGGCGAGCACCTGCTCGCGCTCGTCGGCCTGCTGGTCTTCGTTCCGCTGACCCTGGTGTTCGCAGCGCACGTGATCGGTGCTGCGGCACACGCGACGCCCGCCGAGCGCGAAGCGCACCGGCACGACTTCCCGCGCGCCCGAACCCTCGAGTAGGCCTTCTTCACACGTCGCTGGCGCCGCGCGCGCGGCCGAGGATGGCCAGCAGGTCGCCGTGCAGCTCCCACCAGGCGGTGTGGAAGCTGTCCGCCGCCACGCCCGCGACGGCCGCGCGGTCACCGGCGGCGGCGCGTGCCAGCGCCTCGCGCAGGCGACGACGCAGATCGGCGTAGCGCACGCGCAACGGTACCAGGCGCTCGAGCAAGCGATCCGCGGCGAGCTGCGCTGCCCGCAGGTCCGCGAGCACGAGGCTGTCGTAGCGCGCTTCGGAATGGTCGTTCAGCACCTCGGTGGTGCGATCCACGCGGACCTGCCAGCGCAGCAGGATCTGCTTCACGTTGCCGTTCAGAGCGCGGAACTCGTCGTCGAGCGCGGCGACGTGGGAACGCAGCAGCGTCCCTTCCGCGGCGACCACCGCGGCCGCCCGGGCGCGTCCGCCGCTGGTCAGCGCCACGTGCTCCGTGCCGGCCAGCACGCGGCGCTCGATCGTGCCCTCGTCCTCGAGCGTAGCAATGATCGCGTCGAGATCGCTCGGCGCCGCTCCGGTCGCCGCGCGCAGATCGTGCTGTCGCACGGGGCCGCGCAGCACGAGCTGGAAGAGAAGCGCGTCCGCCAGGGCGAGCGGGCCGACGGTCTCCGGAGCGCGCTCGTCGTGCCCGCTGGCCATCGTCGCCGGAGGGGCGTCGTCCGCGCTCAGAGCGGGGCGTCTTCCGCCGGACGTTCGTAGACGCGGATCTGCAGGATCATCTTGCAGGTCGGGCACGGGATCGAGCGGATCACCGGGAAGCTCGCATACCCGAGTCGGATCTGGTCGAGCAGCTTGCGGCGCACCTCGCGGCAGCACTCGAGCTCTTCGGTCCGGACTCCCTTGCGGTCACTCACCTTCGCCATGGTCGCGTCGCTTTCCTGCCGGGCGCCGCGTCGTGGCGCCGCTCGATCGGGTTTCGGCCGCCCACGATAGCGGCTCGCTGCACCGGTTCAAAGCTTGAATTCGTCGCCGCGCTTCTTCACCGCTCCGGAGTGCTTGCGCATGGTGTCAACCGAGTCCGCCGCGTGGGCTGCGTCGCCGCGACGCAGCGCGCTCTCGAACTGACCGGCGATGGCACGCATCATCGCCGCCTCCTGCGGGTCGAGGGTTTCGGCGAGCGCCGCCAGGAGACGCATGGCGGCCGTGATCTCGGCGATTGCGCGCGCGGTGTCGCCGGTCTTGCGCGCGCCGACCGCCTGCTGGAGCCGGTCGCGAACGCCGGCCAGCCCCGGTGCCGCCTGTGGTCCCAGCGCGAGCGCGATGTCGCCGAGCCCCGCGATCAGGGCTTCGAGAGATTCCGGCGCCAGCAGCAGGTCTTCGCGGGACATCGGCGTTCCCTCGGCACTCAGGGACGACGGGTGGCCGCGATCGCGACCTCTACCGCGCCCGCCGCCCGCGCCTCGTCGAGGATGTAGACCACGTCGCCGAGGTTCACGCCGCGGTCGCCCTGCAGGACGACGCGCTTCACCTCGCTGCCCTCGACCGCCGCGCGCAGGCCGGCCGCGAGCTGGTCACGCGTCGTCGCCGTGCCGTTGACGAAGATGTTCTCCTCCGCATCGACCGTCACCACGATCCCCTTGGTCTCGTTCGAGGTCACCCCGGCCTCGGGTAGATCGACCTTCGGGCCCGACTCGACCATCGCCGAGCTGGTGATCATGAAGATGATCAGCAGCACCAGGAAGATGTCGGTCAGCGGCGTGATGTTGATCTCGGCGACGATCCCTTCGCCGCCGTCGCCGTCGTGCTCAGGCAACCTGCCGAGTGCCACGATCCCCCCGCCAGGCGCAGACGCCGTCGATGAAGCGCGTGATCCCGACCCGCATCGTCGTGCCGAGATCGTTCAGCCGCACCTGGAAATAGTTGTAGAGCGCCACCGCGATGATGGCGACGCCGAGGCCGAGCGCGGTCGCCACCAATGCCTCCGAGATGCCCGAGGCGACCACGGCGAAGCCGCCGGCACCCGCCTGCGCCATCTGGTGGAAGGCGCGCATGATACCGACGACGGTACCGAACAGGCCGATGAACGGGGCCGCGCTGCCGATCGTACCGATCAGCCAGATGTTGCGCCGCAAGACCTGCGTCTGCTCGACGCGGTGGCCGTCGGCGATCGCGAGCAGGTCTTCGATGCCGGTGTCGCTGACCCGGGGAAGCAGCTCGAGATAGATCCGCCCGAGCGGCAGATCCTTCGCGTCGCGCTCGACCATGTCGCGCGCCCCATCGACGTCGCCGCGGCGCAGGAAGAAGCCGATCTGCTTGCCTACCGCGATCATACGGGCGTCCATCCGGCGCAGCGCCCAGAGACGCTCGCCGGAGATTGCCAGCGCGACGACCGAGCACAGCAGGAGGGGATAGGTTGCATAGTATCCCTGCTGGATCAGATCGAAAAAGGTGACCATGTCCATCATGACGAAGCTGCTCTTAGCGCACCCGGGGTGATTTTACAGCCGCGCCCACCAGCACGATCGGGGGGCGTCTTCCTTGTCTGACCGGCGAGGCGCCGCTAGCGTAGCTGCGATGCTTGCTCCGTCCACCCGCGGGTTGCTGGGGATCCTGCTCTGCGCCGTCACGGCCGCCCTGCCGCTCCCGCGGGCCGATGCCTCGACCAGGCTCGCCGGCAACGTCTGGACGGTCGACCAGGACGGTAGCCGGGTCACCATCATCGACGCGGGCCGACTGCTCACCTTCTCGTACGACGTCGACACCATCATCCGCAAAGGCTCGACCAACCGCACCGTCAACGATCTGCGGCGCGGCGACCGGGTGGTCGTGACGCTGGCGGAGGAGACCCTCGACGTGCTGCGCGCACGCCTGATCACCATCGCCGGACCGCCCGCCGCCAGCGGCGGGCTCGACGTCTTTCGCTAGGATGCCATGAGCGACGATCCGTTCCGCGACCTGCCCGGCTTCGACCGGGCCGCGCGCCGCCGGGCGGTGCTCGACCAGATCGGCACCGGCCTGGCGGTGTTCCGCGCGCCCAGCCCGCGGGTGCACGCGAACGACGTCGAGTACCGCTACCGGCCGGACTCGGACTTCCATTATCTGACCGGCTTCGGCGAGTCAGACGCGGTCCTGGTGCTCGACGGCACCGCCGATCGTGAGCGCACCGTCCTGTTCGTGCAGCCGCGCGATCCGGAGCGCGAGGCCTGGACCGGCAAGCGCGCCGGTGTCGAGGGCGCGGTGCACGACTTCGGCGCCGACGCGGCGTACCCCATGGAGGAGCTGAGCAATCGCCTCACGCCGCTGATCGCGCGCGGCGGCGCGCTCTACTTCCACCTCGGCCACGACGAGCCGTTCAACACGCGCCTGCTGGACATCGCGCGCACAGCCTGGGCACAGCGGCCGCGCACGGCGAACGATCTGCCGACCTCGCTGCACGACACCGGGCCGCTGGTGCACGAGCAGCGGCTCTACAAGTCACCCGCGGAGATCGAGTGGATGCGGCATGCGATCGCGATCGCCGCCGAAGCGCATCTGGCGGCGATGCGCGAGGCCCGGCCGGGCATGTACGAGCACGAGATCGAGGCGCTGCTCGAGTACGTCTTCCGGCGCAACGGCGCCGCCGGCTGGGCGTATCCTTCGATCGTCGCCGGCGGCGACAACGCGACCGTGCTGCACTACGTCGCCAACGAGTGCGTGCTGCGCGACGGCGAGCTGCTGCTCATCGACGCGGGCGACGAGATCGGCTGCTACTGCGCCGACATCACACGCACCTTTCCGATCGGCCGCGACTTCAGCCCGGCGCAGCGCCGCGCGCATGACCTGGTGGTGGCAGCGCAGCTCGCGGCGATCGCTGCGATCAAGCCCGGGGTCACCGTCGAGGACGTGCACGCGAGCGCGCTCGAGGTGCTGGTGGACGGGCTGCTGACGCTCGGCCTGGTGAGCGGATCGCGCGAGCAGGTGATCCGCGATGGCACCTACCGGCCCTTTTACATGCACCGCACCAGCCACTGGCTCGGCATGGACGTGCACGACGCCGGCGCCTACAAGCGCGACGGCCGCCCGCGACCGCTCGAGCCGGGCATGGTGCTGACCGTCGAGCCGGGGCTCTACTTTGCGAGCACGCTGCCCGGTATCCCGGACGAGTACCGCGGCATCGGCATCCGCATCGAGGACGACGTCCTGGTCATCCCGGGCGGCTGCGAGGTGCTGTCGAGCGCGGTGCCGAAGTCGGCCGACGAGATCCTGGCACTGCGCGCTGGCTGAGGATTCGCTCGCGACCCCACCTCCCAACGGGTGCTCTGCCCTGGGTGCCTGACTCGAGACACGAACATCCGCGCGCGAAGCGCGCGGCCGAGCGCCAGCGAGCGCGGCGAGTGAGACTCCGCGCGGCTCTGCCGCGTGGAGCGAGGGGGCGCGTGCCCCCTCGCTGAACTAGTCGCGCGCGGCGCGCTCGACCAGCTCGACCAGCGTACGCACGCCCCAGCCGACGGCGCCACGCGGCACGTACGGGCGCGACTTGTCGGCGAACGCCACCGCGGCGATGTCGAGGTGCGCCCAGGGCAGGCCGCCGACGAACTCGCGCAGGAACAGCCCGCCGAAGATCGTTCCCGCCGTGCCGTCACCCGTGTTCTTCAGATCCGCGATCGGGCTGTCGAGACCAGCGAGGTACTCGTCGACCAGCGGCAGCTCCCACATCGGCTCGCCGGTCTCGCGACCGATCTCGATCAGGCGCCGCACCAGCTCCGGGTCGCTGCCCATCACGCCCGCGATGCTGCGCCCGAGCGCGGTCGTGACGGCTCCGGTCAGCGTTGCGAGATCGACGATCCAGCGCGGCTTGACGCGCCGCCCGATACCGCCCGCGGCGGCGTAGCCGAGCGCGTCGGCGAGGACGAGGCGACCCTCCGCGTCGGTGTTGAGGACCTCGACGGTCTTGCCGGTGAAGGTGCGCAGCACGTCGCCCGGCCGGTAGGCGCGGCCGTCCGGCATGTTCTCGGCGGACGCCACGTAGCCCCGCACCTCGATCGGCGGGCGCAGCGCCGCGATCGCCTGCATCGCACCGAGCACGGCCGCACCGCCGGCCATGTCGCGCTTCTGGATCTCCATGCTGCCCGGCGGCTTGAGCGACAGACCACCCGAGTCGAAGGTGATGCCCTTGCCGACCAGGGCCACGGGACCTGCGCTCGCCCGGCGCTGCTGCGGCCGGTAGACGATCTCGATCAGGCGCGGCTCGTTCCTGCTGCCACGTCCGACCGCCAGGATCGCACCCATCTTCAGCCGGCGCAGCTCATCAGGCCCGTAGACGTGCACGCTGAGACCCCGACCGCGGGCGAGACGCTTGGCGGTGCGACCCAGGTAATCCGGCGTGATGCTCTCGGCGGGGCCGTTGATCAGGTCCCGCGCAAAGCACGTGGCGACCGCCAGAGCCTGTGCGCGCTCCACCGCGCGCTGTGCATCGCGGCTCGACGGCGCACCCGCGACCACGCAGCGCTCGACGCGAAACCCGCCGCGCGCCGTCTTGAAGCCATCGATCTGGTAGGCAGCCAGAAGCGCCCCCTCGACCACTGCTCCCAGGGCAGCCGCCGCGGCCGCGCCGCTGCGTGCCGAGCCGATCGACAGTGCCAGGGTCTTCGCGCGCGCGCCGCGCGCCGCATCGAGCGCCTGCCCGGCGAAGCGCCGCCAGACGTCCGGCGCGAGGTCGCTCCCGGATTCCCCGCGACCGACGCCGATGACGGCGATCAGGTCCGCCCGCATCTCGCCGTGCGTCTGGTACACGCTCACGACACCCTGCTTCGACGGATCGGCGGAGCGCTTGCGGATCTCGCGCAGCAGCTTGCCGCCAGTCGCGGCATCGAGCTCGGCGAGCTCGCGCGAGGTCGGCATGCCCGCCGCAAGCGGCACCGCCACGAGATCGGTGCGCACGCGCTCGGCGGCATTGGCGACGCGCTTTATTTCCATCCTCAGCGGTCTCCTCTCCCCTGGCCGCTCATCCGGCATGCGCCGTCAAGTAGTCGAGGATCAACGTCTCTTCCGCCGCCGTCAGCGGCGGCAGGCCGCGACGCATGCGCAGGTCCGCCATGCGCGTGACCTGGACCTTCCACATCCCGGCGGTCAGCAGCGCCGGCTGGTGGGCGGGATGGCACAGCCCGCACTGCTGCGCGTAGGCGATCGCTCCCGGCGTCGCTGCGTCGGGAAGCGGCTGCTGGCTGCAGGCCGCCACGACGAGCGACGCCGCGAGCGCCCGCCAGGGTGGGCCGGCGCTCAACTCGGCTGCATCCGGATGGCGCCGTCGAGGCGCAGGGTCTCGCCGTTGAGCATCGCGATCTCGAGGATCGAGCGCACCAGCGCGGCGAACTCGCGCGGCTCGCCGAGTCGCGACGGAAAGGGCACCTGCGCGCCGAGCTTGCGCCGCCCTTCCTCCGGCATCATCGCGAGCATCGGCGTGTTGAACAGACCCGGTGCGATGGTTAGGACGCGGATTCCGTATTGCGCGAGGTCCCGGGCGATGGGCAGGGTCATGCCGACGACACCCCCCTTGGAGGCGGAGTAGGCAGCTTGTCCGATCTGACCCTCGAACGCCGCGACCGATGCCGTGTTGACGATGACACCACGTTCGCCGTCGCCGTTGGGCTCGTTCCTGGTCATCGCCTCGGCGGCGAGCCGGATCACGTTGAACGTCCCGATCAGGTTCACCTCGATGCACTTGGTGAACAGCTCGAGCGGAAACGGGCCGCGCTTGCTGACCGTCTTCGCGGCGACGCCGACCCCGGCGCAGTTGATCGCCGCGTTGATCGTTCCGAAGGCCTCGATCGTCGCGGCGATCGCGGCCTGCACCTGCTCCTGGCTGGTGACGTCCGCGGCGCAGAAGCGCACGCGATCGCCCAGCGTCCGGGCCAGGTCCGGACCGGGCGAGCTCTCACGATCGAGGATCATCGCATGGCCGCCGCCCGCCACGATGTTTTCCACGGTTGCTTGACCGAGTCCCGAGGCCCCACCGGTCACCAGCGCCACGCAGCTCTTGATCTCCACGCGTTGTCAGCCTTTCTGCCCCTGCGGAATGCCGGACGCTCGCGCCTGCGCTCCTCCTGGGCCTCGTCTCACGGGCCCCGCCCGCGTGCCTCGCGCCGCCCTGCTGCGACGCGCGCGATGCCACGCGCGCCGCTCGGGCAGTGCGACACGACCTCGAACAACAAGTGCAGCGCCGGTGCAAGTGCAGCCGTTGCTTGTGACTCCGCGGCCACGCGCGTATGATTCGTCGCGAGTGAACATCGAGTCACCCTCGACGTCCCGTATTCTTTACCGTCAGTGCGACGCAAACGGCAGGTTTCCCCGGCCTCGTCGCCGAGGGCCTTCCGAGAGGAGGCGTCCCTATGGCTAGCAAGGACACGTTTGCGAGGATCATCCAGGAGGATCGCGCAGCTCACGAGAGCAAGATGTGGAAAGGTCCGTTCCTGGACTACCTCGAGAAGGTACGCGAAGACCCCACCATTCCAAAGCTCGCACACGCGAGGCTCTACGATCTGATCATCCGGTCCGGCAGCGAAGAAATCCAGGCGACCGACGACGCCGGCGCCAAGCGGCTGCACAAAGACGAGCCGCTGAAGGTCTACAACTTCTTCCGCGACGAGTTCTTCGGCATCGAGAAGACGGTCTCGCAGATCGTCCGCTACTTCCACTCCGCCTCGCTGAAGGGCGAGGAGAGCCGCCAGGTACTCTACATGATGGGGCCGGTGGGCTCGGGCAAGAGCTCGCTGGTCGAGCGTCTGCAGCGCGGCCTCGAGGACTCCGAACCGTTCTACGCGATCGGCGGCTCGACGATGAACGAGGAGCCGCTGCAGCTCATCCCGAAGCATCTCCGCAAGGAATTCGAGAAGATGCTCGGCGTGCACATCGAGGGCGACATCTCGCCGGTCACCCGCTTCCGGCTCGAGAACGAGTTCGGCGGCAAGTACGAGGAGTTTCCGGTCGAGCTCAAGCACTTCTCGAAACGCGCGCGGGTCGGCGTTGGTGTCGTGCCGCCGGTCGATCCGAACAACCAGGACACCTCGGTCCTGATCGGCAGCGAGGATATCTCCAAGCTCGACGTCTACTCCGAAGGCGATCCCCGGGTCCTCGACCTGAACGGGGCGCTCAACGTCGGCAATCGTGGCGTGGTCGAGTTCATCGAGGTGTTCAAGAACGAGACCGAGTACCTGCACGCGATGATCACCGCGACGCAGGAGAAGGTGATCCCCGCGCCCGGCCGGCACGGCATGGTCTACGTCGACGAGGTCATCATCGCGCACTCGAATGAAGCCGAGTGGCAGAAGTTCAAATCCGACCACACCAACGAGGCGATCCTCGATCGCATCGTGGTCGTCAAGGTGCCCTACAACCTGCGGCTCTCGGAAGAGGTGAAGATCTACCAGAAGATCATCCGCCACTCCGACTTCCGCGCCCACGTCGCCCCGCACACGCTCGAGATGGCGTCGATGTTCGCGATCCTGTCACGCCTCGAGCCGACCGCAAAGTGCGACGTCATGACCAAGCTCAAGCTCTACAACGGCGAGGAAGTCGTCGAGAAGGGCAAGACCAAGAAGATCGACGTGCGCGAGCTGCGCGACGAGACCAAGCGCGAGGGCATGAGCGGCATCTCGACGCGCTTCACCATGAAGGCGCTCGACAACGCCCTGTCGGACAACGTCGACGGCAACTGCATCAACCCGATCAACGTCCGCGAGGCGCTGATCACGATGGTGAAGGAAGCGGACTTCCCCGACGACGAGCGCAAGCGGCTGCTCGAGTTCCTGCAGGACGTGCTGCACAAGGAGTACCTCGAGATCCTCGAGAAGGAGATCACCAAGGCGTTCGTCTACTCCTACCAGGAGCAGGCCGAGTCGCTGTTCCAGAACTACCTCGATCACGCCGAGGCCTTCGTGAACAAGACGCGGGTCAAGGACCGCAACACGAAGGAGGAGCTGCACGCCGACGAGGGCTTCCTGAAGTCCATCGAGGAGCAGATCGCGATCATCGGCTCGGCCGCCGACGGCTTCCGGCAGGAGGTGATCGCCTACCTCTGGGCGACGTCGCGGCGCGGCGAGAAGATCTCCTACCAGAGCTACGAGCCGCTCAAGGAGGCGATCGAGAAGAAGCTGATGACCTCGGTCCGGGACATCTCGCGCATCATCACCAAGGCGCGCACCCGCGACGAGGACCAGACGCAGAAGTACAACGCGATGGTGTCCAACTTGCTGGATCACGGTTACTGCGAGAGCTGCGTCGACGTGGTGCTCAAGTACGCCGCCAACAACTTGTGGAAGGACTGAGTGCCGGGCGCCATCTTCCGGCCGTTTCGCCATTCCGAGGCCGAGCGCAGCGATCGCAGCGCGGGTGATCGGCTGCGCCACCGCCAGAAGGTGCGCGAGTCGATCCGCGAGAACATCGCCGACATCGTCGCCGAGGAATCGATCATCGGAAAGAGCCGCGACAAGATCATCAAGGTCCCGATCCGCGGCGTGCGCGAGTACCGTTTCGTCTACGGCGACAATGCTCCGGGCGTCGGTCAGGGCGAAGGAGAGACCGAGCCCGGGCAGGTCGTCGGCAAGGGCCAGCAGGAAGGCCAGGGCGCGGACAAGGCAGGCGACAAGCCCGGCCAGGACTTCTACGAGACCGACGTCACTCTCGAGGAGCTGGTCGAGATCATGTTCGAGGATCTCGAGCTACCCGACCTCGAGAGGCGCGCGCTGCGCAAGATTCCCGCCGAGCGCATGTTCAAGCGCAAGGGTTACCGGCAAGTAGGGATCCGTATCCGCCTCGACAAGCGCCGCACGGCCCGCGAGCGCGTGCGCCGCATCCTCGCGACCAAGCGCGGCCGTGGGCCCGCACCACCTCCCGAGGAGGGCGCGCCAGAGCCCGAGAAGCGCCGCCAGCCCTTTCACACCGAGGACCTGACCTACCGCCACGTCGTGACCGACGTGCGCAACGAGTCCAACGCGGTGGTCATGTGCATCATGGACACCTCGGGCTCGATGGACACGATGAAGAAGTACCTGGCGCGCAGCTACTTCTTCCTGCTCTATCAGTTCATCTCCACCAAGTACCGCTCGGTCGAGCTGGTGTTCATCGCGCACCACACCGAGGCGCGCGAGGTGACCGAGGACGAGTTCTTCCACAAGGCCGAATCGGGTGGGACGTTCATCTCCTCCGGGTACGTGAAGGCGCTCGAGATCATCGAGGAGCGCTACCATCCGTCGCTCTGGAACGTGTACGTGTTCCACTGCTCGGACGGCGACAACTTCGATTCGGACAATCCGGCCGCGCTGCGCACGGCACGACAGCTCGCCGACGTCGCCAATCTCTTCGGCTACGGCGAGATCAAGCCGCTCGGCTCGCGCTACTACGAGAGCTCCATGCTGAACCTGTTCCGGCGTCTCGACGCCGACAACTTCCAGACCGTCGTGATCGAGCGCAAGGAAGACATCTGGCCGTCGTTCCGCGCCTTCCTGTCCAAGGACAGAGCCAAGGTCGCCGATGCGGGCGCGGCCGCGCCGGCCTGAGCCGACACGGGGACCGACGATGCCGGATTTCGAGATCGCCGAGCTCGAGCGCTGGGACGAGCGCATCCGCGAGAAGGCGGACGCGTTCGGGCTCGACGTCTACCAGCAGGAATTCGAGATCTGCGACCACAACGACATGATCGGGTACATGGCCTACTCGGGCATGCCGTCGCACTACCCGCACTGGTCGTACGGCAAGTCCTACGAGAAGCTGAAGACGCTCTACGACTACGGCGTGTCGGGGCTGCCGTACGAGATGGTGATCAACTCGAGCCCCGCCCTCGCCTATCTGATGCGGGACAACTCGCTGTGCCTGCACATCCTCACCATCGCGCACGTCTACGGGCACAACGATTTCTTCAAGAACAACTACAACTTCAGGCAGACACGCGCCGAGTTCACCCTCGGTTCGTTCAAGGCCCACGCGCAGCGCGTTCGGTCGTACATCGAGGACCCGTCGATCGGCTACGAGCGGGTCGAGTCGATCCTGGACGCGGCGCATGCGCTCTCGCTCGAGATGCGCCGCAACCGCGCGGTGCGCAAGCTCACGCAGGCCGAGGAGCGCGAGCGCCTGTTCGCCGCCGCCCAGCCCAGACCCGACCCCTTCTACAAGATCCATCGTCCGCCCGAGTACCACCCGCCCGACCTGCGTCGCGTCCCGGCCGCGCCGGAAGAGGACCTGCTGCTGTTCATCGCCGAGCACAATCCCTACCTCGCCGACTGGGAGAGGGACCTGCTCACCATCGTGCACGAGGAGTCCTGCTACTTCCTGCCGCAGATCGAGACCAAGATCATGAACGAGGGCTGGGCCTCGTACTGGCATCGCGAGATCCTGAACTCGCTCGAGCTCCCGTCCGAGCTGCACCTCGAGTTCCTCGTCCGCCACAACCAGGTCGTGCGCCCGCACCCGGGCGGGCTCAATCCATACCACCTCGGCCTCAAGGTCTGGGACGAGATCAAGCGCACGCACGACGAGCCGACCGACGAGGAGCTCCGCGAGCGCGGTCCACGCTCGGGCAGCGGCCGCGACGCGATGTTCGACGCGCGCTCGGCCGATCGCGACGCGTCGTTCCTGCGGCGTCATCTGAGCGAGAGCCTGATGCGCGAGCTCGACCTCTTCCAGTATGAGCAACGCAACGAAGATTACGTCGTCACCAAGGTCGCGGATCGCGAGAGCTGGCGCGACGTGAAGGAGACCCTGCTGAAGAGCGTCGGCACGGGCACGATCCCCGTGATCAAGATCACCGACGCCGACTACAGTGGCAACCGCACGCTCTACCTCGTGCACGACCACGACGGCCGTGACCTGCTGCTCGAGTACGCCGAACGAACCCTGCAGCACCTGCACCGCCTGTGGGGCCGCGAGGTCGCGCTCGAGACGTTCATCAACGCGAAGAAGACGTTGCTCACCTACTCGGACCAGGGCTTTGCCAACAAGGCCCTGAAGTAGTCGCGGATGCCGATCTACGAGTATCGCTGTGCGCCGTGCCGCCGGCGCGTGCAGGTCCTGACCCTGCGCGCGAGCGAGGTTCCCGACGCCGTCTGCGACACGTGCGGCAACCGGAACCTCGAGCGGCTGCTGTCACGCTTCGCGGTCGCGCGCTCGGCGGAGAGTCGCCTCGACGCGCTGAGCGACCCGGCGCAGCTCTCCGGGCTCGACGAGAACGATCCGCGGAGCGTCGCACGCTGGATGCGCCGCATGAGCAACGAGGTCGGCGACGACATGGCCGGGCCTGAGCTCGACCAGATGGTCGACGAGCTCGAGTCCGGCGGCGACGATCCCGGCCACGACGCCGACCCCACGGACGCGGGTGACGCCGGCGGCGGCAGCGACGGCGAGACCTGAAGCTCAGACGAACGGGTGCGTGACCGACCCCTCGCTGCCCGGTGCGAGCAGCAGCACGTCGGCGCGCGAGCCTGCGGCGAGCTCGTCACGTCCGGGTGGACTGATCGCCAGGCAATCGGCGAGCGACAACGAGCGCAGCACGCCCGAGCTCTGCGTTCCGGTCGGTGACGCCAGCAGCCGTGCGCCGTCGCGCCGCAGCGTGCAACGAACGAGCTCGCACAGGCCGCGCGCCGTCCGCATGCCGTGCTCGATCTCGACCTCGACCGTCGGCGCGAACACCCCTGGCAGGCCGAGCGCGCGGCGCAGCGCGGGTGCGACGTAGAGAACGAAGCAGACCAGCGAGGAAACCGGATTGCCCGGCAGCCCGAAGTAGAGCTGTCCGTCGCGCGCCGCGAAGGTGATCGGCTTGCCGGGCTTCTGCGCGACCTGCCAGAAGCGCCGCTCGAGTCCCATCTCGTCCATGATCTGCTTCACGAAGTCGAAATCGCCGACCGACACCCCTCCGGTCGAGAGGATCGCGTCGAAGCCGCGCGTCGATTCGAAGGCGGCGCGCAGCGCACCGGGATCGTCGCGCACGATGCCGAGGATGCTGGCCGCGGCACCGGTCTCCTCGACCGCTGCCGCCAGTGCGTAGGCGTTCGAGTTGTAGATCTGCCCGGGCTCGAGCGGCGCGCCGAGCGGGACCAGCTCGTCGCCCGTCGCCATGACGGCGACGCGCGGCCGGCTGCGCACGCGGACCGTCGGCCGGCCGATCGACGCCAGCAGGCCGAGGTCGGCGGCGCGCAGCAGCCGGCCCGGTGTGAGGACTTCGTCGCCCGCGCGCAGATCCTCGCCCACGGGTCGGATGAACTCGCGCGGCGCGGGCGCGTGCCTGAAGAGCACGGCGGTGCCCTCGGTGGCCGTATCCTCGACCTTCACCACCGCGTCCGCGCCGCCCGGAATCGGCGCGCCGGTCATGATCCGGATCGCCTCGCCGGCTCCAACCCGTCCGTCCGGCCGGCCCCCGGCCGCGATCGTGCCCACCATGCGCAACGGCACCGGTGACTGCTCGCCGGCGGCCGCGAGGTCCGCACTGCGCACCGCGAACCCGTCCATCTGCGAGTTGGCGAACGGCGGGATGTCGAACGGAGCCCGGATCTCCTCCGCCAGGACCCGCCCGCGCGCGGCGGTGATCCCGACCTCTTCCACGGCGCCCGGAACGACGGCCGACAGCACTTTCTCGATGGCCTCTGCGATGGAGATCACGCGAGAGCTTTCTCTTCCGCGGGGCAGTGGGTCAAGGGCCGCGATCGCCCGAAAGTGCGGCTGCAGCCTTGCTACGTGAAGACCCATCGAACGGAAAAGATGCTGATAACGTGCCTCCTATCATCGCCACGGCGACCTCGACTGCTTAAGTAGTAGGCACATGAGCATGCGGCAGGCAGAATCACGCTATCTTGGCGAGCAGTGGCTGAACGTCCTGGAAAGCCTGGACGACGGGCTGATCGTCATGAACGGCGAGCAGAAGGTCGAGTTCATGAACGAAGGCGCTGCCCAGCTGACCGGCCTGTCCGCCGTCCAATCGGTGGGCTTGCCGTCCGGGCGCCTGTTCGCCGGCAACCCATGGTTGATCGAACTCCTGCAGGCCACGCGCTCCTCGGGTGTCCGCAACGTGCGTGGCGACGCGTCGCTCGCCGGACGGCACGGCGGCACGCGACCGGTGCGTGCTGCGGCGACCTTGATGGTCGACGACGACGGGCGAGAGGTCGGCAGCCTCGTGACCCTGCACGACCTGAGCTATCAGCGCGAGCTCGAGTCGCGCTCGCGCGAGGCCGACCGCCTGGGCCAGCTCGAGATCCTGCTCGCGGGCCTCGCCCACGAGATCAAGAATCCGCTCTCGGGCATGCGTGGTGCCGCCCAGCTGCTGTCCACCAGCCATCCGGATGAGCACCGCTTGCGCGAGTGCACGCAGATCATCCTCGGCGAGATCGACCGGCTGAACAGCCTGATGGCGCAGCTCCTCGATCTCACCGGTCCGCCACGTCTCGAGCGCCGCGGCGTCAACATCCACGAGATCATCGACCGCGTGCTCGCGATCGAGGGCGCCGGGCGCGGTGTCCGCCTGAATTTCGTGCGCTCGTTCGATCCCAGCCTGCCGGACGTCCTGGGCGACGCCGGTCGCCTCACGCAAGTGCTGCTCAATCTGGTGCGCAACGCCGTCGAAGTCTCGCCACCGGGCGGCTCCGTCACGGTGACGACCCGCATGGAGACCTCGTACTACGTCGCCGGCGCGAACGGCCGCGAGCAATTCCTCTCGCTCGACGTGAGCGATCAGGGCGCCGGCATCGACCCCGAGAACCTCGGGCGGATCTTCTCTCCATTCTTCACAACCAAAGACGGCGGAACCGGCCTCGGACTCGCCATCAGTCAACGGATCATCACCGAGCACGGCGGCGTCCTGCGCGTGAAGACCGAGCCCGGTTCGGGGTCGATCTTCACCGTCACCCTGCCGGTGAACCGGGGCAACTATCATGTCTGAGAACAATGGAACCGCACGTATCCTGGTCGCCGACGACGAGCGCTCGATTCGCTGGGTGCTCTCCGAGGCTCTGACTGCCGACGGCCACCAGGTCAGCGAGGCCGCCACCGGCAGCGACGCACTGGCCATTCTCACGAGGGGTGCGACCGACGTCGCCTTCCTCGACATCCGCATGCCCGACATGAACGGCCTCGACGTCGTGAGCAAGGCGCGCGAGGCCGGCTGCCAGACTACGCTGGTCGTCATGACGGCCCAGACCACGATGGCCAACGCCGTCGAGGCGATGAAGCGCGGCGCCTACGACTACTTGACCAAGCCGTTCGATCTGGACGTGGTCCGCATGCTGGTGTCGCGCGTGCTCGAGACCCGCCAGCTCTCGAGCGAGGTCAACGTCCTCAAGGGCGAGCTGCGCAAGCGCTACGAGGTCGGCGTCGACATCATCGGCCGCTCGCCGGCGATGCAGAACATCTACAAGCTGCTCGGTCGCGTCGCGAAGAACGACGCGACGGTGCTGATCGAGGGCGAGAGCGGCACCGGCAAGGAGCTGATTGCGAAGGCGATCCACTACCACTCGCCGCGCTGGCAGGGGCCGTTCGTCGCGCTCAACTGCTCGGCGATTCCGCGCGAGCTGCTCGAGAGCGAGCTGTTCGGTTTCGAGCGCGGCGCGTTCACCGGCGCCATCGAGCGTCGCGCCGGCAAGTTCGAGCAGGCCGGCGGCGGCTCGCTGTTCCTCGACGAGGTCGCCGACATGCCGCTCGAGCTGCAGGCGAAGCTGTTGCGCGTCCTGCAGGAGCGCGAGTTCTCGCGTGTAGGCGGGCGCGAGAACCTGCGCACCGACGTGCGCATCGTCGCAGCCACCAACCAGGAGCTGGCGCGAGCGGTGCGCGCCGGACGCTTCCGCGAGGACCTCTTCTTCCGCCTGAACGTCGTTCCGATCAACGTGCCGCCATTGCGCGAGCGCAAGAGCGACATCCCGGAGCTGATCCGCTTCTTCATCGCCAAGATCAACCGCGACCTGGGCACCGAGATGACGGGCATCGCGCCCGGCGCGGAAGCCATGTTGATGCAGTACAGCTGGCCGGGCAACGTCCGCGAGCTCGAGAACGCGCTGGTGCGCGCCTCGGTCCTCGCCCCCGGACGTACCTTGATGCCGGCGGACTTCGCGCTCGCCGAGGCCACCCCGCCGCAGAGCAACGGCGACTCGCTGGCGGAGGTCGTCCGCCGGCGCACGCGCAACCAGTTCGAGGCGCACGGCGAGCGTGATCCTGTGGATGTCTACGCCACCTTGCTGATGGAGTTCGAGCGCCCGCTGCTCGAGGCCACCCTCGAGCGAACCAACGGCAATCAGGTACGTGCGGCGCAGATCCTCGGGATCAACCGCAACACCCTGCGCAAGAAGCTGACCCAGCTCGGCCTCGCCCCGCGTCGCGCGACCGGCTGACCATTCCGCGGCCGGCCGCCCGCGCAGACGCGGGCGGCCGTCACGGCGCTCCGGCGGCCGCTGCGTCCGCGCTCCCGAAGAAGCCGCGCATCTCGGCGAGGATCTCGGGCATCGTGGCGACCACCACGCGCGGCGGCCCCGGCAGTGAGCCCACGAAGTCCTGGATGTAGGTGCGGCTCGGGTCGGCGCCGAGCACCACGACGAAGCCGCGATCGCTCTCGGTGCGGATCAGGCGGCCGAACATTTGCTTGAAGGCGACCACCGCCGGCTCGAGCGAGAGCGCGCGAAACTCGTCGCCACCCGCCTCGCGGATCAGCCGTCCGCGCCCCTGCTGCAGCGGATCGCTGGGTGGTGGAAACGGCAGCTTGTCGATCACGACACAGGACAGCGCCGCGCCCGGGACGTCGATGCCCTGCCACAGGCTGCGCGTCCCCAGCAGCACGGCGCGCGAGCTCGACGAGAACTGCTCGACGAGCCGCGCCGCTCCGCCGCTCCGCCGCTGCACGAGCAGCGCGATCCCCTCCCCGTCCAGCACCCGATCCAGCCGCTCCGCCACGTCGGCCAGCCGGTTGCGGCTGGTGAACAGCGCGAGCGTCCGGCCACCGAGCAGGCGCGCGATGCTCGCGATCGCCTGCGCGCACTCGTCGGCGAAGCCGCGCGAGCGATACGTTCCCGTACGCGCGAAGGCCAGCACGGAGTGCCGTGGGTAGTCGAACGGCGAGGGAATCACGAGCTCGGGCAAACGCCGCTCGTCGGGCAGCAGATGCCAGCCGATCTTCTCCAGCGAGGGGCGCGGGTTGCCGCCGACGCCGAGTGTTGCCGAGACCGCGATCACGGTCCGCGCGGGCTCGAGCAGCTTCGCGTGGATCAGCTCCGCCACCTTGAGCGGCGTGGCGCGTACGCTCCAGTCGCAGACGTCGCGCGCGAGCCGGCTCTGCGCCGAATAGACGGTGCCGTCGCGGGTCTGCTCGAACAGATCGGCGATCAGGCCGCGCCCGACGTTGCCAAGCGACAAGGCGAGCGTCGTCGCGCGAGCCGAGACGGCGTCGTCACGGCCGCCCTGCTGGTCGTTTGCGGCACGGTAGCTACCCGCGAGACGCTCGATCTCCTCGCCGAGCCCGACCAGGCTCTCGGCGAGGTCGCACGCGGCGCGCGCCGCATGCGACCAGTGCGGGTGACGCGCGCTGATCGTGGGCGGCGGCACCAAGGTCTCGCCCTGATTGCAGACGGGGAGCAGCGCGCGGCCGCACGCCTCGACCGCGAGCTCGCAGCGGCGCGCGCTCTCGAGCGCCCGCCGCACGGCGATCTGCTGGTCACCGGCCGCACCGAGCGCCCACAACAGCCCGCCCCGTCCAGCACCGGACACCTGCCCCAGCCACTGGCGAACGTCGCGCGAGCCGATCTCCTCGCGAAAGGCCCGGTCGCCCTCCTGCGCGAGCTCGTGCGCCTCGTCGATGATCAGCCGATCGATGGCACCGTAGCGTGCAGGCCACGTCAGCAGCAGCGAGTGGTTGATCGACACGATGGCGGCGTCGCCGAGCGCATCGACGCGGCGTAGATAGGCACACGGACCGTTCGTCATCTCCCGGCAGACGCGCTCGTTGCAGTCGAGCGAGCAGGCGAGAACGTCGCGGATGCCGCGCAGATTCTGGTCCTGGGCGAGCAGCCAGCCGCCGAAGGACTGCAGATCGCGCGCCGGGCAGCGCGCGAAGTAGGACGTCAAGTAAAGCCGCGCCGCCGGCGCCAGGCCGGCGAAGCCGAAGTCCGCGGGGCGCAGCGCGAGCTCCACGGCCCGTGCCGCGCAGCCGTAGTTCGCCCGGCCCTTGAGGACCATCGCGGGCTGCGCCGGGATGCCGAGCACCGCCGCGATGCGCGGCAGTTCTTCCTCGACCACGCGCTCCTGCAAGGTGCGGTTGGCCGAGCTCACCACCACGCGCTCGCCCGCGTGCAGCGCGTGCAGCAGTGCGACCAGCCCGTAGGCCAGCGTCTTGCCGATCCCGGTCCCGGCCTCGGCCGCGACCGCGCGATCCTCACGCAGGGCGACCAGCAGGGCGCGCGCGAACTCGATCTGGCCGACGCGCGCTCGATACCCGGGAACATGACGCTGCCAGCGGGCCTCGTCGGCGAGCAGCGCCGTGACGAACTCCGCGTCGTACCATTCCACCGGGATCGCGATGCGGCGCTGCGGCGCAGGTGCAGACCGGGGCAAGGCGTTGGCGGCGAGACCCAGCGGCCCGAGTCCGCCGACGGCGCCGTTGCGCAGCAGGCGACCCCACGACCAGTCGACCCGGGCCAGCAGCTCCTGCAGCTCGCGATGCTCCCCGGCCTCGGCCGAGCGGGCTAGCGCTCCGAGCACCGCCAGGGTGTCGAGCGCATCGTCGAGCGCCCGGTGCCGCTCGGTTCGGCCGAGCAGCTCGCGCGCCAGGTTCTCGAGGCTGTGCCCGCTGAGCTCCGGGCGCAGGACGCAGGCCAGCTCGAGCGTATCCAGAAAGCGCGCTTCGGGCTCGAGCACTCCGGCGAGGAAGGCTTGCTCGAAGGCCGCGTTGTGCGCGACGATGGTTGCGCCGCGGGTGAAACCGGCGAGCGCCGTGCTGACCTCCGGCCACCCCGGGGCACCAAGCAGATCGGCGTCGCCGATGCCGGTCAGCGTCTGCGTCAACGGCGGCACCGGCATGCCAGGATCGACCAGCTGCTCGAACAGCGCCGGTGCCTCACCCGGCGCAACCAGCACCGCACCGACCTCGATCACGCGCGAGGAGCCGGGATCCAGACCGGTGGTCTCGAGATCCACCACCGCGAAGCGGCCGAGGGCCGCGACCAGGACCGCGCACGTGTCGGCGTCGGGCAGGCGCCCGTTGTGTTTCGCGCTCGGCTTGTCGTCCGGTTCCATGCGTTCGAGATCTCTCGCTGCTGCGATCGCGGCGCGCAAGCGCAGCCCCAACATGCTCATTGCGGCGCGCATCTCAACCCGTCGTTGCAGCTCGTGCAGCGGCCCGTTCGCCGCACCCCGCGCTGAAACGCGAACACGCCCGAACTTCCCACTACAGCGGCGTCCCGACGCGGCACGCGGCGTGCAGGCACGATCGGCTGCGACCGCATCACCCCGATCGGCCGCGTCGTAGCCGCAACCTCTGGCGGCCGAGCGGACGCCGCGCGAACGCGGCGTGGAGGACGCGATGCTTCGCTTCGACAAGAGAAGGACTCGTTGGTCGGTCTGGCACGGCGTCGTGCTGCTTGGCTTGACGTTCCTCGGGCCACCGCCCACGACGGCGAGCGCCGATGAGCCGTCCGCGGGCGTGCTGTTGCGGCGCGCGCGCTACGCCCTCGCGGCCGGACAGACCGACGACGCGGCCGCGGCACTGCGTTCGGCACGGAAGAGCGAGCCACGCTCGCGCCGCGGCCTCGAAGCCGCGCTGCTGCTCGCCGACCTGGAGTTCTCGCGCGGCGCGGCAACGCAGGCCGACGCCGTTCTCGGCGCCGCCGAGCGCGACTTTCCCGACGGCGACGCGAGCGCGCAGATCCTGCTCGCGCGCGGCTGGCTCGCCCTCACCCGTCCGGATGGCGCGGCAGCGCTGCGCCACTTCAGCCTCGTAGCGTCGCGCAGCGCACAGCGCTTCGCGACGGAGCTCGCCGTGCTCGGCTCCGCCTGGGCTCGCCTCGTCGCGGATCAGGCGCCAGGGGAGGTGCCGGCAGAGCTCGCGGCGCTGGCCGCATCCGCCTCCGATCCGGTCCTGCGCACCGCGGCGGCCCTGACCCTGGCACGCGTGCACGGCGTGCGTGGCGAGCACAAGAAGGCGCTGCGCAAGCTGCGCGCCTTGCGGCGCGTGGTTCGCGGCACGAGCTTCGCCGACGACGTCGAGCTGGGCATCGGCCTCGCACAGCTCGACCTGGGCGCGCCCGCAGCTGCCCGCAAGACCTTCAGGCGGCTCGCCGTGTGGACCGGCGGACCCGGGTTCGCCGCAGCGTCGCCTTCGGCGCCCACCCTGACCTTGGTCGATTTGCGGCTTCCGCCGCGCAGCTTCGCCGCGCGCCTCGCACACCTCTACGCCGGACGCCCCGAGCGCTCGGCGGATCTATTGACCTTCTTCGCCGGCGCGCTCGATCGCCCCGCGCGTGCCGACGCCGCTGCCGCGCTCGGGCTCGCCGACGCCGCCATCGCGGCGAGAAAGGGTGCTTGACATGTACCGCACCGGATCGTCGGAACGACTCACGCTCGGGCTGCTGCTCGCCACGGTGCTCGCAGCGTCCGCGGCGCTCCCCGCGCGCGAGGCCGCCGCGGCCTGCGGCTGCACCGCCCCGGGCGTACCGATCTTCAAGGCCGCCAGGATGCGCGGCAACGATCTGCACGAGATACGCGGTAGCTGCGCGACACCGAACGGCAGGGTGGAGCTGCGCGCGTATCAACAGCACATGAAGCGCATGAAGGTCTGCCCGCCCGATTGCCCCTCGGGCAGCATCTACTCCCACTGCATCAATCAGTGCCGCTGGACGGCGATCGCCTCGACACGGGCGGATTCGGCGGGTCGCTTTGTGTTCCAGAACATCGACTCCGACTACGCCCTGCAGCTCATCGCAACCCTGCCCGGTCAACCCGGCGGCCTCGATGGGGTCTACACGGGGCTGCGCCTGCGCAGCCAGAACCCGAGCACGGGACAGTGGTCGCAGGAGCTCAACGAGCCCTACCTGCAGGCCTTCAACCTGAGCTGGCCGGGCTACGAGGGCGGCTTCGCGTACGTTGAAACCCGCGTCAGCGGTGCGACCCAGATGCACGTCACCGCCGCCGACGGTCCCGACGACGGGGATCAGCCCGCGATCGCCCTCGACGTCGACGAGGACACCCCGAACTACTGGCTGCGCTACAACCCGCTGGGCACGGTGCAGTACACGCGCTGGGGGGTGTGCGACCAGTCGCAGGGCTGTCCACCGGCCTGGCACATCATCCAGTCGCCATCGGTCAACGTGGCGAGCCCGCCGCTCGGGCGTGGCAGCGAGTACCCGTGGGTGCTGGGCATGGTGACCGCGTCGAGCCCCGGCGGAATGCTGATCGCGACCAGCATCCTGGGGCCACGCGACATACCCGACATCAGCGTCCAGGTCGACGTCGACGTGGACATCGACCTCGACTTCGGCTTCTCATTCTTCAGCCTGTTCTAGGATGTTGCCACACCACCACCTGTACGGTCTCGCCTGGGTGGTCGCAGGACTGCTGTGGATCTTCTGCGGCACCTACCTGCTCGGGCACAGAGCGCGCGCCGCCGGCAGCCGGGGGCGCGCGCTCTGCCTGCTCGCTGCGGCGACGCTCGCCGCCCTGGTCGGCGCTCGGCTCCACTTCCTCCTGCTGGCGCCAGCGCTGCTCCGCGACGGCACGCTGGCGGCCCTCCTGCTGCCGCTCCACGAGGGTGCCGGGCTACGCATCACGGGGGGTCTGTTCGCTGCCGGCGCGGTCGTCCTCGCGTTCGGCCCCTCGGCCACACGACGGCGGCTCGGTCGCGCAGAGATCTGCGACGTGCTGCTGCCGCCGGCCGGGCTCGCGCTGGCTGTCGGCAGGCTCGGCTGCTTCGCCGACGGCTGCTGCTTCGGCCTGCCGTGCACCCTACCCTGGTGCGTCCGCTTTCCCGCCGCGAGCCCAGCCTACTGGAGCCACCTGGCGCAGGATCTGCTGCCCGGCGGCGCCGGGCCTTGGCTCGCTGCGCTGGCGGTGCATCCGCTGCAGCTCTACCTCGCCGGCATCGGCCTGGTCGCGTTCGCCGCGAGCACGCTCGTCGCCGCGCGCGCGCCTCGGCCGGGGACCGCGGCGCTGGTGTTCGTGGCCGTCGCCTCGGCGCTGCGTGCCCTCGTCGAGCCGCTGCGCGAGAGCAGCTTTGGGGCCGGCGTCGCCCACCAGCTCCCGCTCGACCTGGCGTGCGTGCTGGCCGCGCTGGTGGCCCTACGGTGGCGTGCTCAGCGCCGCGTCGTCGTGGCCGCGGGGGGCTCGTAGGCGAGCTGCGTGTCCTCGAGTCCAGGAATCCCGAGGCCCTGGATCTCGCGCGCCGAGCCGCCCTCCTCGAAGCGCGGCAGGCGCCCCATCCTCTTCCACACGCGATAGGCGAGCGCGCCCGACAGCACCCGGATCGGATAGTCGCGCGGCAGCGCCTGAAGGTACGGCTGGACCTGGGCGAAATTGCGCGCCCCGTAGGCGTCCATGATGGTCCGTAGCCCTCCGTTGTGCGGGCCGATGTTGTAGGCGAGCAGCGTCAAGAGCAGATCGTCCTTCATCTGCTTTCGGTAGAGCTCGAGCGTCGCCGCCGCCACGTACGCGTTGTGGCGTTGGTTCCAGGGATCGAGTGCTGCGACACCGAGCTTGTCGCGCGCTGTCGCCGACGCAGCGGGCGGCACGACCGTGATCTGGAAGAGCCCCTTGCCGCCGTCGCGGCTGTCGCGCGGATAGAAGCTCGACTCGGCCGCCGCGATGCCCATCATCAGCTCGGGATCGACCGCGAAGGCCCTCGCCGCCTGCTCGATCGTCGGTGCGAACACGTCGGCGCGCTCGAGAATCTTGCGCTGCGCGTCGAGATCCATACGCCGGTAGGCGGCGTAGATCTGGTGCTGAATCACCCGCACCTGTGTCGCGCGCTCGCCGGCGAGCAGCCCGCGCAGCGCGTGCAGCGCCCCTGCCGGCCGCCCCTGCCAGACCGTCAGCGCCAGCAGCGCGACGACCACCGCGTTCAGGACGTGCCGCCAGGCCTGGCTCGTGCGCTGCCGGAGGCGTTCGAGCGGCACGATCACAAGCGCGCTACCGAGCACGACCACGGCAAGGCCGACCGCGAAACGCCACGGCTCGCCATCCTCGGCCAGCCGCCCGAGGGCGACCAGTCCAACCGCCGCCAGCAACGCGCCGACCAGGGCGAGCTCGACCATCCGATAGGGCCAGCGCGGGAAGGCGGGCTTGCGGGCACGTTTGCGACGAGCGGTCGATGGGCCGCTGCGCCGGGGCGCTCCGCGCCCGGGCCCCGGCGTCACCCTCGTACCCGCTCTCCGCGCCGCCGCGTCCATCCCGTCCCCAACGGCCTGCGGCGCCCGCACGGGCGCTCGTCTCCACGGCCGAACGCGATCAGGGGTAGCCCCCGGGCCATCCCGGGGCAACCGTCGCCCCGGGCCTCAACGGCTCGCGGGGACCAGCTCCGGCTGCGCCTCGGCGTCACTCGCGGGCAGGCCCACCGTCACCGTCGTGCCGACACCCAGCCGGCTGTCGAAGCGCAAGCTGCCGCCATGCGCCTGCACGATATGCTTGACGATCGACAGCCCGAGACCGGTACCACCGAGCTCGCGAATCCGGGCCTTGTCCACGCGATAGAAGCGCTCCGCGAGCCGCGGGAGATCCTCGGCGGGGATCCCGGCCCCGGTATCCTCGACGGCGAGCTCGACCGAGGGCGTCGCCGCCACGCGCCGGCCGACGATCCGCACCTTGCCGCCGTCCGGGGTATACTTGATCGCGTTGTCGAGAAGATTCGACACCACCTGCGTGAGGCGGTCGGGGTCGCCCTGCACGCGCAGCGCAGGGTCGACGTCGATGCGCAGGTCGATGCCGCCGCGGCGCGCCGGCTCGGCGAGGAGATCCGCAACCTCGCGCACGATGGGCGCCAGCGCGACCGGACGCACCCGGACGGGCATCTTGCCAAGCTCGAGATCGCTCAGGATGAGCAGATCGTCGATCAGGCGGCTCAGCCGCTCGGCCTGCCGGTCGATGATCGACACGAAGTGCGCCGCGCGCACGCGGTCCTCGAAGCCGCTCGACCCGAGCGTCTCGGCGAAGCCCTTGATCGCGGTCAGCGGTGTGCGCAGCTCGTGTGAGACGTTGGCGACGAAGTCGGTGCGCACGCGCTCGAGCCGCTTGGTCTCGGTGACGTCGTGGAACACCAGCACCCAGGCGCTACCGTCCGCGGTCGGCCCCACCGTCACCCTGAGATGACGCTGGATCGCGCCGCGCAACTCGACCTCGCGAAACGTCGGCCGCTGGCTCCCGAGCGCTTCGCGCACGACCGCGTTGAACTCGACGTCGCGCGACAGGTCCCAGAGCCGTAGCCCCGTCAACGGCCGATGCTCCTCGATCCCGAAGGTCTCCGCGACGCGCTCGTTGGCACGCAGGATGGTCCCGTAGCCGTCGATCACGATCACGCCCTCGACCATCGCGGCCAGGATCGCCTCGAGGCGGTCGCGCTCGTTCTCGAGACGCGTCATGCCCGCGCCGAACTCCGCAGCCATGTCACCCAGGTCGTCGGTCAAGGCGTCGATCGGGTCGGGGCTGCGCGCCGGCAGCGGCGGCGATAGCCGCTCGCCGCCGCGGACGCGCCGCGCCCAGTCACGAAGCTGCTTGATCCGACGCGAGGCGCGCTGCGTGAGGACGACGGCCACCAGAAGCGCCGCCGCCGCGCCAGCCAGGAGACGTCCCGATCCCGACTCGAGAGGCAGGACGGTCACGACGACCCATGCCGCTCCGGCCGGAGCCATCGCGCGCGCGATGGCTCTCGGATCGAGCCCAAATGGCCGGCCGGCACTTTCCCGATCGGCCACCCCGCTCAGGCCCCGAGACGGCGCTCGTCGAACATGTAGCCCACGCCGCGTACCGTCACGATCAGCTCGGGCGTCGAATCGTCACGTTCGATGCGGCGCCGCAGGCGGCGGATGTGGACGTCGATCGTGCGCGGCTCGACGTAGGTGTCCGGGCCCCAGACCAGCTCGAGGAGCTGCGAGCGCTCGTACACCCGGTTCGGGTGCTGCACGAAGAAGCGCAGCAGCTCGAACTCGCGCAACGACAGCTCGACCCGCTGCCCGTCGAGGTAGACCTCGTAGGTGTCGAAATCGATGCGCAGGCCGCCGCGCTGGTAGATCTCCTGGGGCACGTCCGGTTGCTGGCTGTAGGCACGCCGCAGCAGCGCCTTGACGCGCGCCGTGAGCTCGCGTGGGCTGAACGGCTTGGTGACGTAATCGTCGGCGCCGATCTCGAGACCCACCACCTTGTCCGCTTCGGCGGAGCGCGCGGTGAGCACGACCACCGGCATGCGCGCGGTCGCCTCGCCGGCGCGAATGCGCCGGCAGACCTCGAGGCCGCCGAGCCCCGGCAGCATCAGGTCGAGGATCACCGCCGCTGGCCGTTCCCGTTTCACCAAGGCGAGGCCGAGCTCGCCGTCCGCGGCCTCGAGCACCGTGAAGCCCTCGGCCTCGAGGTTCACGCGCACGAGCTCCCGGATGTCGCGCTCGTCCTCGATGACGAGCACCTTGCGACGCTCGGCCGTCGCCGGCACCTGCCTGTCCGCGCCTGCACTGGTCATCGCACTTTCCATCCTTCCTCCGCCGACCCTCAGATCGACGCCGGAACGGAAAGATGCCGAATGCTCTTTCCCTTCACCATGAAGATCACCATCTCGGCGATGTTGGTCGCGTGGTCGGCGATGCGCTCGAGGTACTTCGAGACGAAGAGCTGCGCGGTGCCGACCACCACCACCGACGGATCGCGCGTCATCCGGCCGAGCACGTCGGCGAACATCTGCGCGTGCATGGCGTCGATGGTGTCGTCTTCCTTGCACACCGAAAGCGCCAGGTCCGCGTCCTCGCGCACGAAGGCGTCGAGGCTCTCGCGCAGCATCTTGCGCACCGTGTCGGCCATGCGCGGCAGGTCGACCTGCAGCGCGGATGGGGTCTCGCTGAGATCGATCGCGCGCTCGCAGATGTTGACCGCCATGTCGCCGACGCGCTCCAGGTCGGTGGTGATCTTCAAGCTGGTCGTGATCAGCCGCAGATCGCGCGCCGCCGGTTGATGGAGCGCCAGGAGCCGCAGGCACTCCTCGTCGATGTCGACGTCGTAGCGGTTGACCTGATGGTCGCGCTCGATCGTGCGCTCCGCGAGCTGGCGGTCGGACGACGCCAGCGACGCGGTCGCGTCCCCGATCTGGCGCTCGACCAGTCCGCCCATCTCGAGGATGAGCTGGCGCAGGTGCGCGAGCTCCTCCTCGTATCGTCGATCGGTGTGCAAAGCCATTTACGCTACCTCGAACGAATCAACCGAAGCGTCCCGTGATGTAGTCTTCGGTTTCTTGACGGGTCGGGTTGGTGAAGATCGTCGCCGTCGCTCCGAACTCGACCAGACGACCAAGATAGAAATACGCGGTCATGTCGGATACTCGCGCCGCCTGCTGCATGTTGTGCGTCACGATGATGATCGTGTAGCGCTCCTTCAGCTCGTGGATGAGCTCTTCGATCTTCGCCGTCGCGAGTGGATCGAGCGCCGACGCGGGCTCGTCCATCAGCAGGACCTCGGGCTCGACCGCGAGCGCGCGCGCGATGCAGAGCCGTTGCTGCTGGCCGCCGGAGAGCGACAGCGCGGAGGTGCCGAGACGATCCTTGACCTCGTCCCACAGGGCGGATCGCCGCAGCGTGGTTTCCACGATCTCGTCGAGCGTCGCCTTGTCGCGCACGCCGTGCACGCGTGGTCCGTAGGCGACGTTCTCGTAGATCGACTTGGGAAACGGATTGGAGCGCTGGAACACCATCCCGACCCGCCGCCGGAGGTCGACCACATCGACGCCCGGGTCGTAGATGTCTTCGCCGTCGAGCAGGATCTCGCCGGTGAGACGGATGCCGGGGATCAGGTCGTTCATGCGGTTGATGAGACGCAGGAAGGTCGACTTGCCACATCCGGAGGGGCCGATCAGCGCGGTCACCTGGCAGACGCCCGCCGCCAGGGAGACGCCGTGCAGGGCCTGGGTCGTGCCGTAGAAGAAGTCCACCGATCGCGCCTCGATCTTGGTGCGCGGCGCCGCTGCGGCGTCGCCGTTCTTGCTCGGGCGGTCGTTGTGGATCTGCGTCAGCATGGCTGAATCAAGGCCCGATTCGCGCGGTGCCTCGACCGCGCGCTCCTTTCCCCTCGGTGCGCTTACCACTGCGTGCCGCTCCCGGCGATCCGGACTTTCTTCGCCAAGCGTGCGATCGGTCCGGAATTGCGCATGGCGCTCAGTGCGTCAGCGCCTGCTTCAGGCGCTGCACGTTGCTCTCCTGCGCCCGCCACGCCTCGAGAGCGAGGGCGACTTCCGCGGCCGACAGGCCGAACCGCCGCTGCAGGCGGCGGATGTCGCGCAGGTCTTCGGGAAACCGCAGCAGGTGCTGGACGAAGTCGGCGGCCCGCGGCATGCGATTCTGCTCGGTCGTCATCAAGCACTCCTCCCTCGAAGGAATTCTCGTCCGCCGTGCGTCCGCGCGGCACCACCACGCCGGCCGCAACGTCTTGATCCGCCGTCCGCCCCGCTCCCGCCTTTGACTCTGAAAACGTACTCTCATCCACTGCTGGTCGAACCTGGAACCCTCATCCGACCTGGGCTGGGTGTACCCACCGCACATCGCCCTACTGTTACGACATTGTTACAGCACTGTGAATTGGACCTGTCGGAGCCGGTCCGGGAGGAAATTCCGCGAGCAGCCGGTGCTCGAAGGCGGCCAGGCTGAACTCGCGATCGACGTAGCGCCGGCCGCGATCGCCCATGGCGGCACGCAGCTCCGGGTCGGCAGTCAGGCGGCGGACGGCGGCCGCCAGTTCACCCGCATCGCGCAGCCACAGGCCGGCACCGCTTCTCCGGCAGTGCTCGACCATCACCGCCGAGTCGGCGTGCACCAGGACCGGCGTCCGCGACGCCATCGCCTCGAGCAGCACGATGCCGAGGCTCTCGTAGGGCGAGAGATGGATCAAGGCGAGCGCGTCACCCATCAGGCGGAGCTTCTCCTCGTCGCTCACGAAGCCGCGCACCTCGACTCCGTCCTGCGGCGCGATCGGCATCGCCAGCTCACCGATCATCACCAGCCGCGGCGCGTCCCGCACCGCCGCGCGGAGCGCGCGGTACCAGCGCAGCAGCGGCACGATGCCCTTCTGGACGTCGATCCGTCCGGCGTAGAGCAGGAAGCCGGCATCGCGCGACGCACGTGTACCGGCGTCGGCAGGCAGCGCCAGGCCATAGCCAATCCGGCGCGCAACGAGCGGCACGTCCGGATACAGCCCGGCGATCAGCGCCACCTCGGTATCGGTCAGCCCGAGCAGCTTCGCCCGGCGCAGGCGCCGGCCGAAGACCGGAAGGTACGCCGGCGGCTCGTCGTGCAGGGTCGTCACCACCCACGACCGGCCGGCCGGCACCGCCGCGAGCCCGTCGTAGGTCGTGGGATAAAGGTAGGTCACGAAGACCACGCGATCGTACTCGGTCGCGCGCAGGTGGGCGTACAGGTCGGGCACATGCGGCCCCTGGCCCCGGATGAACGCCTCCTGCAGCGCGTCCGGCCAGGCGCGCAACCGCTGCGCGTGCGCTGTCCGGACCGCCTCCGGCAGGACAGCGAACTCGCTCGACTGGAAGCCGTCGTGCAGCAGGCGGTTCAACACGCCCCAGGCGGGCTCCCGGCCGCGTGCCACGGCGAAGCGTCGGACACGGACCCCATCCTCCTCGGTCACGCCCACGGGCAGGACGTTGCGCCACTCGTGGTACTCGCGTGCTGTCGTGCTCAGCACCTCGACCTCGTGATGACGGGCGAGGATTCCGGCCAGCACGGCGGCCAGTGTCTCTGCTCCACCGAGGATCGAAGCCCCGTAGCGCTGGACGACGACCGCGATGCGCATCAGCGCCGCCCGCCGGCGCGGAGCAACGGCTCCACCGCTGCCACGAAGCAGCGCTCGACGGCGTCGTGCGAATACAGGCGTGCGAAGCGGTCCGCCTGCGCGGCGACCAGAGCCTCACGGAGGACGGAGTCGTGCAGCACGCGGTGGATCGCCAGCGCGACGACGTCGTCCGTCGCCGCGCGCAGAACCAGGCCCTGCGGGCCGAGCGTCTCGGCCACGGCACTCTGGTAGGTGGCAACCACGGGGACGCCCAGGTGCCCGGCCTCGATCAGCGGCACGCAGAAGCCCTCGTGCTCGGAGCAACAGAGCAGGACGCGCGACGTGAGATACGCCGCCTTGAGTTCGGCCGCGCTGAGCGTGCCGAGGTACTCAACCGATCCCTCGATGCCGAGGCGGGTCCGGTCACGGGCGAGGACGGCGAGCCACGCGGCCCAGCGCCGGTCGTACGAGCCCACCAGACGGATGCGCAGGCTGCGCCCGAAGAGCTCGGCGTAGGTCGCGGCGATCCGCAGCAGCCTGCGGTGCCCCTTGTTGGGAGCAATCCGGCCGACGAACAGCACGTCCGCCGGCAGCGCCGCCCAGCGCCGCAGCGCGATCTCGTCGGGCGCAACAGCCGCCAGCTCCTCCGCCTGGTTGAAGGGTGGCACCACCGCCACGCGATCGCGCGTGGCACCGATCTCGACCAGCTCGGCGGCATTGGTGCCGGAAGCCGCGATCCAGACGACCGCAGGGTCGAGCGCGAGACGCGTGCGCTGCGCGATACCGACGTTCGACGCCTGGACGAAGTCCTCGCTCACATCGCGGAAGAACGCCGGTGGTGTGACGTTGTGGTCGCGCGCGATGCGTACGCCGTTGGCGCGCTCGAAGAGCTGCAGTCCGTTGTCCCACTGCGTCCCCTGGTGGAAGATCGCCGCGGCTCCATCGCGCAGGAAGAGCCGCGCCTCACCGGTGCTACCGAAACCCAGCGAAGGGTCACCGCCTTCGGCGAACAGCCGTGCTTCGAATCCGCGTCGTACGAGCGCGTCGCGCATGCCGACGGCATCGTTGCCGGTCGCGTCTCCGCGCTGCAGCGACGGAACGAGAATGGCGACGCGGTTGGTGGCGCTGCGCCTATGCCCAGGCCACAACCGCATAGTCTTGCGGCCCGAAGAGCAAGCCGTTCAGGCGCGTCACGTTGCGCTCGGCTGCGTCGCTGCCGCCTTCCGGCTCGAGCGCCGTGTCCGCCTCGACCTCGCTACCGTACAGCAGCTCGCAGCGCGCGAAGCCCGCCTGCTCGACCAGAAACCGGAGCGTCAGAGGATGGAGCGGCTGGCGGTGCGACGGATCGATGGTCCAGGCGCGCGAGAACGTGATCAGGCTCTGCACGTTCACGGTCTCGACGATCAGGCAGCCGCCCGGACGCAGCTTCCGGCGCGCGACCGCGAGCAGGCGGACCGTCTTGCTCAACGTGAGGTGCTCGACGACCTGGAACGAGACCACGCCACCCAGGGACTCATCCGGCACGTCCTCGAGCGCCTGCAGAGCGTCACCCGTCCGCACGTCCAGCGCACGCCGCCGGCAGTCCGCGCTGCGGCGCTCATCGTGCTCGACACCCCAACCCGCGACCCCCGCCTCGGCCAGGAGCTCGAGGAACTCGCCGCGCCCGCAACCGAGATCGGCGACCGGTCCGGCCGCCGCTGTCGGGAAGTACGTCAAGTAGCGTCGCAACTGCCGCCGCACGTGCTCGCTGTCGCCGCGGAAGCGGTCCTCGAAGGCCGCGTAGTCAAACGAGATCCCGGCCACCTGGCGCTCGCTCCCCGATCCCGCGACCGCCTCCTCGATCGCCACCAGGCGGCGCTCGATGCCCTGCAGACGCTGGCCGAGCTCCTCCTCGAGGGCGCCGAAGGCCTGAACTGCGGCGCGGTTGAACGCCGCCTGGCGATCGAGGATGGGCGTCAAGAGCCGGCGCAGGACCCGCTTGGCGGCGATCACGCCGCGCCCGACACGGACGCGGTGCGACTGGAAGTCGACGTCGCCCGGATCGGCGAGCGCGCTCAGACCCGCGAGCCGCGACGCCTCCAGAAGGCGACCGAAGCCCGCCTGGGCTCCGCCACCGCTCGCACCCGCCACGGCGTGCAGCGCGGTCGCACGATCCTCCTCCGGGAGTAGAGCGCTGGTGCCGAGCGTCCGCCGCAGCTCCTCCGCCTCCCGGCGCAGTTCAGCAACCAGCGCGTCGACGTCGACCTCGGGCCCGCTCATCCGATCGCGCTTCTATCGGTCCACCCGCCGGGCGTCCACACGCCGAGGGCGCGTGCCCAGCTTAGCCTCCGCCGGCCGCCGATCAGTGAATGCCGCTCATGATCAGGTCTGCGATCTCAGCGACCGGCCCGGCGAATCGATACGCCAAGAGAGCGACGACGACGGCGTTCAACCAAGAGGCCCCGCCACCAACCCGCAATCCGACGATGGCAATCGCACAGGCCCAAACGGTCACCGGGGCCACCAGATCGTCTGGATAGAACTCTGCGACGCCCGCGATCACAAGGAGGCAGGACGGCGCAAGCGAGAGCGAGAGCAGCCTCGTTAGGGCTCCGAGCCCGACGTGCGGCCGTCGCGTCACCCATCGCAGCAGCCAGACCGTGCCGACGAATAGGAAAAATCGGACGATCAGTGCAACCGTCCAGCTAATGAACACACCCCGGTAAAGAGCGGTTTCGCGCTCCTTCAGCACGCCCGCCGCCACCGCCCCCGTGCCCGTCGCCCACCCAACGGAGAGGGCCGCTAGGACCACGACGGCAAGGTACAAATGCGTTCGCCCGGAATCGCCTACGGCTAGTCGAAAGGTCTCTGGGTTCAGGCGCAGAGCACCCCAGATCAGCCTTACAATCGCGCCTGCGCCGACGTCTCTCTGCACCTGGGAAGCCCGAGCTGGGACGCGGCGCGCGATGTCGCAGCCCGCGTCGGCGCGACTCGACGAGGAGTCGCAGGACTCCCGCGCACGCGCGCGGGGGCAGGACGCAATTCGGCGCCGAGGCGTGAGCCCCGGCGCCGAACTGGAAAGGGTGGGCCGACCTGCTCGCGCAGGCCGGCCCTTCAGGACTCGATCAGTTCGTCGGAACCAGCTCGACGCGCCGGTTCTGAGCGCGGCCGTCCGCCGTGTCGTTGGTCGCGACCGGGTTCGACTTGCCGAAGCCCTTGGTCGTGAGGCGACTGGCCGAGACTCCCTGGCCGACCAGGTAGTTGTTGACGGTCGCAGCGCGACGATCCGACAGGCGCAGGTTGTAGTCCACGCTGCCGATGCCGTCCGTGAAGCCCTGAACCTGAACGCTGATGCTCGGGTTCTCCTTCAGGATGCGAGCCGCCTCGTCGAGGATCGGCTTGCCAGCCGGCTGCAAGGTCGCCTTGTCGAAGTCGAAGTTGACGCCCCGGAGGACGATCTTCTTCTTCGCGACCGGTGCCGACGCAGGGGGCGGAGCCGGCGGAGGAGGCGGAACCTCTTCCTCGTCGCACAACGCGTGGCCAATCAAAGCGCCCAGGATCGCACCGGTTGCGATACCGATACCGATGCCCGCGCCACGATCAGAGTCCTGCGCCGTGAAGGGATGGCCGTCGCCATCGACATTGTTCGCGATCACACCGCCAGCCGTACCGAGTGCCGCAGCACCGATGATGGCGCCTCCCACTGCACACTTGCCCCAAGGCTTGTGCGCGGAGCACGCGGTCATGAATGTTGCCAGGATCAACCCGGCAATCAACTTCCGATACATCAGACACCTCCTCTTTTTCACGTCCACGCCGTCAACCGAGCCGCCTCGCCCGGTGCGGCGATGCCAAAAGCACCGCGCCGAATGCTTCCCCGTCCGCCCAACGAGGACAAATTTGTATACCGCTTCCTAACATCGAAGCAAAGGGTGACGACCTGCGGTCAATCTATCGTCATTGCAGAAAAATCCAATAGGGTGAACGAAAAATACCGGCGAACGTGCGACGAATCCGGGCTGGGCGGCCCACACCGGCACCCCGCGAGGCTGCCGGCGCCAGGGACCGGACATCGTCGTCAACTCGCCCCTGCGCCAGCTTGGGCCACCGGCGCCGCCGCCTGGTTGGCCCCATCGGGCTGGGCCTGCACATCGCCACCCTGAGCCGCGGGGGCAGCCGCGCCGTCGGCCATCCCCGTGCCGAGACCACCCCCGAGCGACATGATGTAGTCTCGCATCGCCAGGATCTGGGTATCCTCGTTTCCGCCAAACACGTCTTCCGGGCCGCCGGGATAGAACGACGGCATCTTGGTACCGGGCATCAGCGCAGGCGGATCCTTGATCCAGGACAAGATCCAGGTCGGGTTCAGGCGCTCCCGCGCGTAGGCCAGATTCGGCGCCCACTGCTCCATCGGGCCAGCAGGGGTTTCGCTGCCGCGCACGTGGCACGACCAGCAGGAGAAGTACTGATCCGACATCAGCAGCTCACCCGCCTTCAGGAGCTCCGGCGTCGAGTCCTGCTTCGAGTCCCAGAAGAAATACGGATTGGGCAGATTCGCGGACGCAGTGAAGTAGTTGACCACCTTGGTGGTCTCCTCGTCGGTCAGGTGGAACGTCGGCATGCGCACCCGCAGCCAGAAGCGCAGGGGCTGGCGCGCCGGGTCCTGCAAGAAGCCGAACAACCACTCGGGCTGCACCTTCGCGCCCTCGCTGTTGAGGATCGGCGGTGCGCTGGTCGGATTGTCTTCGTACAGCCGGCGGATGTAGCCACCGCGCTCGTCGATGACGTGGCATCCGGTGCAGTTGTAGTTCTCGATCACCCAGCGGCCCTCGCGGACCTTCTGCAGCCGTGTGTCGTTCTGCGGATCGCGGAACTTCCGCGGTGGCATCCGTTCGGTGCGGCTCTGCAACCACACGCGCAGCGCCTTGATGTCGGCGTCGGCGAGGTGAAAGTTGGGCATGAGCTGCTCGACGTGCTCGGTCGCGAACACGCGCGGATCCTTGAGCTTGCCGGCGGTCCACGCGTTCCACGTACGCGGGATCTGCGGATTGTTGCCGAAGAAGAGCTCCTCGATCGGCTTCGCCGCGAACGTGGAAAGCTCCACCCCGATGCGCGACTCGTTCTCCATGCCGTTGATCGCGTGGCAGCCGTAGCAGCCGTACTTCCGCACCAGCGCCTTGCCCTCCTCGACGAGCTGCGGATCCTCGAGGGTCGCCGCGGTGATCTGTGGATCCGGGGCCGGCGCCGGCGCGAGACTGAGGAGATAGGACGCCACCGCGCGCGCTTCATCGTCGCTCAGGCGAAGATTCGGCATGCGCGAGTTGGGATTGTACCCGCGCGGATCCTTGATCCACCAGTAGATGAAGCGACCCGACTCCTTCTGTGCGACGTTGCCGAGGTTCGGGCCCCAGTCCTTGTCGGCGCCGAGCGGTGTGGCGACCTCGTCCGGCGTGATGGCGTGGCAGGCGCGGCAGCCGACCGAGTCGAAGAGCTCCTTGCCCTTGCCGACCAGCGCCGTGTCTTGCGGGGCGATTCCGCCCGGATCAGGGTGCGCCTGCAGCCAGGCGTCACCGTCGGCCTTGCTCGACGACCAGATATAGGCCGCGACGGCCCTCGACTGCTGCTCGCTGAACTTGAAGTTCGGCATCTTGGTGCGCGGCCGGAATGCGTATGGATCCTTGATCCAGGCGACCATCCACTGCGGATCCACCTTGGCCGCGACACGCTGAAGATTGGGTCCGACCGCCTTCAGCTCCTCGTAGCCGGCCACCAGGTGGCAGCCGTGACAGCCGAGCTGTTCGAACAGGTACTCGCCCTGGCGAAGGTCCCCGGCGTCGGGGATCAGCGAGACGTCGACGTGGCAATTCAAGCAGCGCGATTGCTGCTCCTCGCCGGTGAGCAGCGGGTGCTCCCAGAACTTGACGTCGCCGTGTGCTTGCTCGACCGAGTTGACGGCAACGCCCTGCCCTTCGTGGCACGGCGTGCAGCCGAACTTGTCCGGCGGATGCTTCACCAGCAGCGTATCGCGCTTCGGGTGCGTCCTCAAGGGATTGGCCAGATCTTCGAAGCCGGCCTTGTCGATGGCGACGTGGCAGGAGGTGCAGCGATCCACGCGCGACACCGGCTCCTCGAAATTGTTGAAGTCGAAGTCGGGCAGGACGATCTGCTGGATCTCGGGGATGCGCGACACCGACAGGAGGCCGATCGACGTCTTCATGGCGTCGATCTTGTTCACGATTCGCTCGCGCTCGGTCTCGAGCTCGCGCATCTGCTTCTCGACCGTCTCGACCGGGGCATTGAGCTCGTCGATCTCGGCCCGGTGCTTCGCGACCACCTGCTGCGTCGCGCGCCACTCGGACTCGATCGTCGACTTCTCCTCGGCGAGCCGGTCGCGGCGCTTGCGCGCCTCGTCGACGTTTCCACCGGACTCCATGGCGTGGTCGTACTCGTACCACGCCTCCTCGAGCTCGCTCTTGATGAAGCGGACGCGGATGTCGGCTTCCTGCTCCGCCATGATGGCGCCCTGCAGCTTCTGCTCGCCCGCCGCGAGCTGCTTCGCGGTCTCGCCGGACGACGTCGCCTGCTGTGCCTCGGCGAGCTGCTTCTTGAGATCCTGGTACTTCTCGTCCGCGTTGAGCTTCTCGTGCTCGGTGGCGAGCGAGTCACGCTCACGCTGCTCCTCCACCTGATAGAAATCGGTCTGATACGCCTTCCACGGACGGCGGAAGAACGAATCGTCCAGGATCGCCCAGAGAGCGCCGACCACGAGCAGGATGGCCGACAGCAGCCATACGCCCGCGTAGCTCTTCTTCTCTTCGTCGAGATTGAGGTCTCGTCTAGCCATTTATCCCCGCGCAGCCAGCCCCGGTCATGCCGGACCACGCCCCTCGATGAGACGCCCCAGGAGAAAGACCGCCGAGCCGATGATGAGCATCTTGAGCTCGAACCGGAGCCCCCCCTCGTGCGTCAAGCCGTAGACCAGGCCAAAACCCACGTTGGTGATTCCGATGAGCTGCAGGAGCTTTGAGAGGTAGAACTTCACGAAGCTAGATGTTGATCCAGGGCGTTTCCATGATGTTCTTGATGTTGAACATGTGCCGCATCAGCATCTTGATGAGCACGGCCATCATGTTCACGAACAGGAACGACGTGATCAAGAACCTCGTCATTCCCCATCGCTCCATGAATTCCCGCCCCTTCAACCAGATCACCCACGCGTACATCCCCACCATGCCGACAACCAGGAACACCACCACCAGGACGCCGCCGAACACCGCCGACCAGAAGTAGTCACGCAGGCCGAGCAGATACGGCAGGTTGACGCTGGTGAGCGCCTCGACGCGATGGGGATCCCACTTCTCCCACGGCCAGAACCAGTTCCAGCCCGGCCCGCGCAGCAAGGTGCCGATGATGATCAACGACACCCACAGGATGTGGAAGCCGAAGATGAAGGTCAGGATCTCCCACTTGCGGTCGCGGAAGGTGTAGTAACCGTTCCCCTTCGGATTGATGTCGATGTACGGGATGACCATCAACCCGATGATGATGAAGCTCGGCAGCACGACGCCGGCGTGCCACGGGTCGAAGAACACCAGCATCTCCTGAAGGCCCAGGAAGTACCACGGCGCTTTCGACGGATTCGGGGTTCGCGACGTGTTCGCGGGCTCCTCGAGGGGCGCGTCCAACATCAGCGCCCACACGATCATGCCGACCATCACCAGGACGGCACACAGGAACTCGGCGCGCACCAGGTGCGGCCAGGTGTGGACCTTGTCGTCGCCGGGCCCGACCGCCTTCTTGATCGAGACCTCGATCCGTTTGCCGGTTTGAGCGTTTTTCGCTGCAGCGCTAGTCGCCATGGTTAACGGCTCCGTACGTCGGCGCGATCACAGGTCGCGCGGCTTCGCAAAGACGTACAATCCCCAGATGATGATGCAGAAGAGGATGGGCAGGACCATCACACGCATTGCCGTTCCTCCACGGAGAATCGCCGCCTAGAGCGCGGGTCCGGAGAACCCGTCGCGTCGGATGCGCCAGAAGTGCACCGCCAGGAACAGGCTCGTCACCAGCGGGATGAACACGCAGTGCAGGATGTAGAAGCGCAGCAGCGTGTGCGGCCCGACCTCGCCACCTCCGAACAGGAAGGCGCGCACGTCGTACAGTGCGTTGACGCCCACCATCTCCTTGAACGGCCCCTCGTGGCCGAGGAGCGGCGTCGCTCGGCCCATGTTCGAGCCGACGGTCACTGCCCAGATCGCGAGCTGGTCCCACGGCAGCAGATAGCCCGTGAAGCTCAGCAGGAGGGTGAGCACGAGCAGGATCACGCCGACCACCCAGTTGAACTCGCGGGGCGGCTTGTACGATCCCGTCAAGAACACGCGGAACATGTGCAACCAGACGGCGATCACCATGCCGTGCGCAGCCCAGCGGTGCATGTTCCGCATCAGCATGCCGAAAGGCATGTCGAACTCGAGATATTTCATGTCCGCATACGCGTACTGCGCGACCGGCCGGTAGTAGAACATCAGATAGACGCCGGTCACGACCGTGATGAGGAACATCAGGAAGGTGATGCCGCCCATGCACCACGTGAAGCGCATGCGCGTGGCGTGACGGCGCACCTTCGAGGGGTGCAAGTGGAGCCACACGTTGCCGGAGACCATCAAGATCCGGTTGCGCGGCGTGTCGTCGTACCCATGGCGGAAGATCGACTGCCACACGGGCGATTCGGTGATCTGCTGCTTGACGTCTGTCCACCAACTCACGGGTGAAACCCCCCTACCTCTGAACAGTCTGCGCTGCGTCGATTCCGGTGAGCGCCTGCGACCGGAGCAGCGTGGCCCACGATGGGCTCAAGCCTTGATGAAGGATCCAGGCTTGCCCCACTGCCCCTTCTCGAAGAGAAATTTGACGCCCTTGTCGATGACGAGCTGGCCGTCGTCCGCGAGCGAGATCTTGAGCCGCTCGAGCGGACGCGGTGCCGGCCCCTCGAAGTTGATGCCGCTGCGGTAGAAGCCGCTGCCGTGGCAGGGGCACTTGAACTTGGCCTCCGCGAGCAGCCAGCGCGGCGTGCAGCCCAGGTGAGTGCACTTCGCGAACAACGCGTAGAAGCCGTCGGGCTCGCGCACGATCCAGACGCGATAGTCCTTCTTGAACTTCTCGCTCACCTCGCCGACGGCGAAGTCCTTGGGCGAGCCCGCCTTGAAGGTGCTCGGCGGCAGGAACAGGACCCGCGGGAAGGCCGAGCGCACCGCGGCCAGGATGGTCGCCAGGGAGAACGCCCCGAACAGGATCCAGCCGAAACGCCCGACGATGTCACGCCGCGACCACAGCCCGCCGAGAGCCGCCTTCTCGCGCTCGCGCTTGGCGCGCTCGCGCCGCTGCTCTTCGCGCCGCTGTTCCGCGAGATCCGCGGGAGTGCTTCCCGCCAGTGCTTCACCAGTAGCCATCGGATGTCCGTTGCCTCATCCCATACGGCACGGCGCCCCCTCGGGCAGCCGGCCGAAAACGTCTGACACTAAACCCGTACGCCCGAGCGCTCCAATGAAAATCCCTTCGCTCGTCACATAAGTGCCGCTATTGCACATCGTTCCGAGAACGCCAGCGGTCGCGCGCACTGCGCACCATCGCCATCACCACGCCCACCACGCAGATCACCGTGCCGAGCAGCAGCAGGGCCACTCCGACCGGCGTGAAGATGAACGTCAGGACGACACCGATCAAGAGCACGGGGATCCCGAGCGCGAACGGATTCAGGGGCGGAACCTGCGATTGGAGCGCCAGGTCCTCCGCCGAGGGAGCGACCTCGGCACCGACCGAGTCCCGGAGCAGATCGATCGCGTAGTCCCGCATCACCCCCCTGCCCCCCGCTTCGGCCTCGTTGATGGCCTCCGCGAGCTCCCGGGTCAGATCTTCGACACGCGAGTCGACCGCGTCGGCATCCTTGGGATCGATGACGGCCTCCTGCCCCCGCGACTCTTCGTGCCCGCGAGACGATTCTGGAAGTCGGCGCATTAGAGGAGCGAATAGGGCTTGTCAACGCACCGGCGCGCCGGCGGCGTCGACCAGCGACGCGCCGAGACGTGCGGTGATCGCCTCGAGGTCGCGGAACTGCGGCCCCGGGCGCAACCAGCGGTCGCGCTCACTGTTGCGCTGCTCGCGCTCCAGGCAGCCGATCTCGATCAGGCGCGAGATCGCGTTGCCGAACGTGACCGGCGTCGCCGCTTCGGGCTTGCGCACCTCGCCGAGAACGAGTGCCGCCTCGAAGTGCTTTGCCATCTGCCCGAGGAGCTGCGACTCGGCGCGCGGCTCGCCGTCGACCTGGAGCGCGGTGCGGGCGGCGATCCAGTACGCCTCGCGGAAGTTCTCGAGGATGCAGCCCAGCGCGTTGACCAGCGGTACCGCGCGCCGCTCCGCGTCGAAGCTCGCGCCGTGCGCACGGAAGTAGTCGAGCAGGCGCCCAGCCTCTGCGGCGACGCTCTCGCGCTCGGGCAGCGCGAACTCCCAGCGCAGCATGTTGAGCCACCACCAGAGATCTTCCTTGAGGTCGGCGCGCGCCACGCCGCGCGCGTAGGCGTGCGCGAGCAGCGACGGCAGCAGGAAGAAGTGGATGGTGTTGTTCTTGTAGAAGTCGAGCACCTTGCGCTTGCCCACCGGCACGCTGAGCACCCGACTCCCCGCCTCGTCGCCGACCGCGATCAAGCCGGAGGACGCGAGGAAGCTCGTGATCTCGCCGAAGTTCGCCTGGCCCAGGTTGCGCTCCAGCGACGGCGTGAACGCCACGTCCCGCCAGCGCAGCAGCTCGGAGAGCGCCCGCGCGGCCACCGCGAACTCGTCGAAGCGGCTCGACCCGCGCCGGCTCGACAGCAGCACCGTCGACGAGAGCGACGTCGCACCGACGACCGCGGCTTCGTTGACCTCGTGCAGGATGCGAAAGCCGAGCTTCTGCACGAAGCGGCGCTGCTCCTCCTGCACCACCGGGTCGGCGCCCCCCTCGGCGAAGCGCCCGAGCCGGTCGCCGAGCGTGTCGCGCAGCGACATCGGCTCGGCGAAGCTCACGTAGACCGTGCCGTGACGCTGCTGCAGCACGCTGCGCGCCTTGAGCAGCGCGCCGAAGGACTCCTTCTGCTTCTTCTGCCCCGAGAGCTCGGCATCGTACGCGCTCTCCTCCGCGATCCGTCCGTAGTGGATCGAGACCGGGACGAGATAGAGGTCGCGGCGCGCGCCCTGCAGGAACGCGCGCACGATGCCGCCGAGCATGCCGAGCTTCGGCGTCAGGATCTTGCCGGTACGGCTGCGGCCGCCCTCGATGAAGAACTCGAGCGTGTAGCCCTGGCGGATCATCGTCATCAGATAGCGGTGGAAGATCAGCTTGTAGATCTCGTTGTCCTCGAACGAGCGCCGGATGAAGAACGCTCCCGAGCCGCGCAGCAGCGAGCTCACCGGCCAGAACGACAGGTTGATCCCGGCGGCGATGTGCGGCGGCGACAGGAAGTGCTCGCGGAAGATGTAGGACAGCACCATGTAGTCGAAGTGGCTGCGGTGGCACGGCACCAGCACCACCGGATGTTGCTTGATGCACTCGACCACGCGCTCGAGCCCGCGCACCTCGACGCCGCTGAACATGCGCTTCCAGATCTGGTGGAAGATGATCTCGATCAGGCTGAAGGCGACACCGTTGAAGTTCGCGGCGATCTCCCAGAAGTAGCCGCGCGCCTCGCGCCAGAGCTTGCGCTCGGGGACGCCCATCTCCTGTGCGATGCGTGCCAGCGTCGCCGGGACCTCGCGTCCTTCGAAGACCCGTTCAGCGATCACGTGCCGCGGCAGCAGCAGGGGCCCCCAGACGGCACGCTCTTCCTGGGCGAGCTCGCGCTGCAACGAGTTGTTGAGTCGCCGTGCGAGCCGCGCCTCGCCGAGCCCGCGGTGGCTCGACAGGAAGCTCGGCAGATCGATCACGCGCCCGATGTTGAGCAGCAGGTCCTCGCGGTTGAACCGGTACGTGAGGAGCTTCTTCAGGTCGCTCGGCGCGTCGTGCACGCTGTAGGCGAACGCCGACAGGCGTCCCTCCTGGCGGCGGAAGACGCGCCCGCGGAACAGCGAGATCGGCACCAGGAAGACCGGGCGCTCGAGCCCGGGTGCCCGCCGCACGATCTCCTGGAGATACTCCGCACCCGGTCGTGCGGCCGCCAGCCGCGAGCGCCGGTTCGACAGCAGCCGAGGGCTGCGTGCGCGCAGGAACAGCAGCACCGGCTCGCCGCTTTCGAGCAACTCGCCCGCGAGCTGGCTGTCATGCCCGCCGCGCGCGCGCATCCCGAATAGCCCACGTGGCGGGAACGCCCGGAGAAGGCGCCGCAACATCTGCCGCAGCGGCTGAAACCACCACGTCGTGACGCCGTTGGCGAAGGTCGCCAGCGGCAGGCCTTCACGGAGCAGCAGCCAGTTGATCAGGCAGTAGTCGAGCAGCGAGCGGTTGCGCAGCACGTAGACGATGGTGCCGCGCTCGGTGAGACGCTTGAGCTGCGCGACCCCACTCGCGTCGACGTGGACGTGATCCGTCAGGCGCTTGGCGACGTAGCCTTGCAGCCAGCCGAAGCGGCTCGTCATCGCCGAGCGGTGTCTGGCGGCGGTCATCGGGCGTGCGCCTCGGCGTCGTCGAGCCGCGCGAAGAAGCTCTCGACGTCGCGGTGGTCGTGGTAGTGGTGCGGCGACAGCCGGATGCCGCCGAAGCGCACCGTCGTGGCGACGCCGCGCTCCCAGAGGTCCTGCCGCACGCGCTCCACTGGGCGACCGGGAGCGAAGCTGACGATCCCGGCCCGGCGCTCCCGGGCGCCGTCGCCGCGACGGCCGAGCACCTCGAGGCCGCGCCGCGCGCAGCCTTCCTCGAGCAGCCCGGTGAGCTCGCCGAGTCGCGCTTCGATGCTAGCCAGGCCCACCTCGAGGGTCAGATCGACGGCCGCACCGAGGGCGTGCAGGCCGAGCAGGCCGAGGCTTCCGGCTTCCAGCTTCGCGGCGTCGCGCCGCAGGCTCGGATCGTAGGGGTGATACGTATCGGCGTTCATCACGCTCTTCCAGCCAAGTTGCACCGGCCGGAGCCGAGCGAGCAAGCGATCGGACACTGCCATGAATCCCGCGCCCTCGGGAGCACACAACCACTTGTGCCCGTCGGCCGCGATGCAATCCATGCAGTCACGCTCCAGGTCGACCTCCAGCGCGCCGATCGCCTGGATACCGTCGACCACGAAGAGCACGTCCCGCTCGTGGCAGAGACCGCCGATCGCGCCGAGGTCGATGCGCTCGCCGGCGCCGTACGAGACCGCCGACAGCGCCACCAGACGCACCCGCGCATCGAGCCCCCGCGCGACGTCGTCCGCGGTGACGCCGCCCGGCCCCGGCTCGAGCAGCCGCGTCTCGACACCGAGCCGCGCGAGACCGAGCCAGGGGTAGACGTTGGACGGAAACTCGCGATCGGCGGTGAGAATCACGTCGCCGGGGCGCCACTCCAGGCCCTCGGCGACGAACGAGAGCGCCTCCGAGGTGTTCTTCACGAACGCGACCTGGCTCGGCGTCGCCCCGACGAGCCGCCCGCATGCCCGGCGAACCTCCTCGGCACGCTCGTTCCAGTACGGATAGCGCAAGCGGACCGCGCGCGTCGCCTCTGCCGCGAAGCGCATGATCGCGCTCTCGACGCGCGTGGAGATCGGCGCCACCCGCGCGTGATCGAAGAACAGGCATTCGTCGACGATCGGAAACAGCGCCCTTACCGGGGATTCAGTCATCGATGGATCCCCGGTACTTAAGCGGATGACGGGCGTCCTGTACAACTCCGGCGATGAGGGAGACGCGCATGCCCGCAGCCGACGAGGTGCACCTCGTCGCCGGCCAGACCGACGGCGGACGCCGGCTCGACGAGTTCCTCGCCAGCGCGCTGTCGATCGGACGCCGCGCCGCGCTGCGTCTCGTCGAGCGAGCGCGAGTCAACGGCCGGCGGGCCGCCAAGGGACAGCGCCTGCGCCCCGGCGACGGGGTGCAGGTGCAGCACGCAGGGCTCGCCGCGGCAGCGCCACCGGACGCGCCGCTGATCATTCTCCGCAGCACGGCGCAGGTGCTCGTCCTCGCCAAGCCCGCGGCGCTGCCGAGCGTCGGCCTGCGCGGCGGCAACGGCGACAGCCTGGCGGCGCGCATCGCGGCACGCTTCCCGGAGTGCGCGGAGGTCGGCCAGCCCGGCGAGGCGGGGCTGGTGCACCGCCTCGACACCGGCACCTCCGGACTGCTGCTCGCCGCCCGGACCGCGGCGGCCTACGACGACCTGCGCGCGCAGTTCCGCGACCACACGGTGCGCAAGGAGTACCTCGCATTGGTGGCCGGGGTGATCGGCGAGCCCGTCCGGATCGACACGCCGATCGGCCAGCATCGCAACACGCGGCGGCGGATGCGGGCGGTCGCGGCCGACCTGCCGCCGCGTCGCTACGCGCCGCGCGCCGCCTGCACCGACGTCGTGCCGGAGCGCGGGTTCGCCGCCGTCACGCTGATCCGGGCCGGCACGACGACCGGACTCCGACACCAGATCCGCGTGCACCTCGCCAGCATCGGACACCCGCTGCTGCACGACCCACTCTACGGTGATCCAGACAGCCTCAGCGTCGTCGGGCTCGACGGCTTCCTGCTGCACGCGAGCCGGATCGACTGGCGTGCGCCGCTCAGCGACGAGCCGATGTGCGATCAGCTCGCTCCTCCCGATGCGTGGCAGCAGGTCCTCCGGCAGCTCGCGCCCGGCGTGAGCTGAGCGTCGCAATCGCCGGGGTGGTATCTCGCGCCATGGCTCGCCACCCGTTGCGATCTCACCGTGCGGTACCGCCACGGCTCCTTCGGCTCGCCGCTGCGGCGCTGCTCGCCTGCACCCTGCTCTGCACCAGCGAATCCCGCGCGGAGCCCCCGGTCGTCGACTTCGATGCCGTACTGCGCGCCAATCCCGTCGATCCGGCGAAGGGCGCGTCGGTGACCGAGATCCTGCGCGGCGCGCAGGCGAGCGTGAACGTCTGGCAGGTGACCGACATGATGCCGGCCCACCTGCATCGCGAGCACGAGGAGGTGATCATCGTACGCAGCGGTCGAGCCCGTGCGCGCATCGGCGAGCAGGACGTCGACCTGGGTCCGGGCGACGTCTTCCTGGTGCCCCGGAACACCGTCCACGCGGCCCGCGCGATCGGCGAGGAGCCCTTCGTCGGCGTGTCGGTGTTTGCACCGGCGTTCGACGGGCGCGATCGTGTGCCTTTTCCGGTCCCGTCACCGACGCCCTGAGCATTGCCGCGCTGATGCGTCGCGCCCTGCCGCACGCTAGCCTCGGCGCCGGGAGGATGAGGGATGGCCGAGGAGCTCCTGCACGACGACGATCTGCGCCGGATCGGTGACCGTGGTCTCGCGATCGAGGACGTGCGCCGGCAGCTCGCCGTCCTGCGTAGCCCGCCGCCCTGCACGCGCCTGCTGCGCGCGTGCACGCCAGGCGACGGCATCCGCGTTCTGTCGAGCAGCGCGGTCGAGGCGGCATTGGCAACGCACGTCACCGCAGCCGCGGCAGGGCGCTTCCTGTGCTTCGTGCCGGCCTCTGGAGCCGCCACGCGCATGTTTCGCGCGCTGCTCGCGGTCCTCGAGGGCGAGACTCCCGCGACACGGGCACACCTCGAGCAGCGCGCAAGCGCCGGCGACAAGGACGCCCGCGAGGTGCTCGAGTTCGCCGACGGCCTGCCCCGCTTCGCGTTCACCCCGGCGCTGCGCGACGTCATGCGGCAGCGCCGCGCGGACCTCGACGGCTGCGCGCGCGCCGGCGAGATCGCATCCATCCTCGCTGCCCTGCTCGACCGCGAAGGGCTCGACTACGCCGCCCTGCCCAAAGGCCTGCTCGCCTTCCATCGCTACGCCGACGGAGCGCGTACCGCATTCGAGGAGCACCTCGTCGACGCGGCCCACTACGCGCGCGACGGTGCGAGGCACGTCCGCCTGCACCTCACGGTATCCGAGCAGCACCTGGCCGGCTTCGCAGGCCTGCTCTCGACCGTTCGTGCCAGCCTCGAAGCACGGCTCGACGCTCGTTTCGAGGTCGGCTTCTCGCACCAGGCACCGTCGACCGACACGGTCGCGGTCGACCTCGCGGGCGCACCGTTCCGCGACGGTGACGGCCATCTGCTGTTCCGCCCCGGCGGACACGGCGCGCTGCTCGACAATCTCGCCGGCAGCGGCGCCGACCTCGCCTACGTCAAGAACATCGACAACGTCGTCCCCGACCATCTGAAGGGGCCCGTCGTCCACTGGAAGAAGGTGCTGGGCGGCCTCCTCGTCGACTTGCAGGACCGGGTCTTCGCGGCCCTGCGGCGTCTCGAGGAGGATGCGTCTGCCGCCGCGGTCGACGCGGCGCTGGAACTCCTCGAGCTCGAGCTCGACACGCCGACCCCGGCCGGGATCCGCGCCGCGGCGCCGGCCGAGCGGCTCGCCCATGCCCGCGCCAAGCTCGTGCGTCCGCTGCGCGTCTGCGGCATGGTGCGCTGCGAGGGCGACCCCGGCGGCGGTCCGTTCTGGGTCCAGGGAGCGACCGGAGACGCCAGCCCGCAGATCGTCGAGACCGCGCAGATCGATCCCGACGACGCCGGCCAGGCAGCGCTGCTCGGCAGCTCGACGCGCTTCAACCCGGTCGACCTGGTGTGCGGTCTGCGCGACCACCGCGGCCAGCCCATCGACCTCGCGCGCCACGTCGATCGCGACGCGGTGTTCATCAGCGAGAAGTCGAGTGGCGGGCGCAAGCTGCGCGCCCTCGAGCGACCCGGGCTCTGGAACGGCTCGATGGCCGACTGGAGCACCGTCTTCGTCGAGGTACCGACGGCAACCTTCAACCCGGTGAAGACGGTCAACGACCTGCTCGCCCCGCAGCACCAGCCGCCAGTCGAGGGTGAGGTGACAGCCCGAGGCGTGCCAGGGTAAGCGACCCCGCGCGCGAGCGTCGATTCAGCGAACCCGGGCACGGCGGGCACTTCCTGCGTCGCTGGCAGGCGAAATCAGGCTCGGGTATGCGGGGATGGCCATGCACAGCATGATCGTGACCGGAGGGGCCGGCTTCATCGGTGCCAACTTCGTGCGCCGCGCGCTCGAGCGCACTGCGGCTCGCGTCGTCGTGCTCGACAAGCTGACTTACGCCGGCAATCTCGAGAGCCTGCGCGACGTCGAGCGCGATGCGCGCTTCTCCTTCGTGCACGGCGACATCGCCGACGGTGCGCTGGTCACCCGGCTGCTCGACGAGCACCAGCCGGCCTGGGTGGTCAACTTCGCGGCCGAATCGCACGTCGACCGCTCGATCGACGGGCCGCGCGCGTTCGTCGAGACCAACACCGTCGGCGCTTTCGAGCTCCTGGAAGCGGCCCGGCGGCATCTCGCCGGCGCCGACGAAGCACGCCGGCGCGACTTCCGCTTCCTGCACGTCTCGACCGACGAGGTCTACGGCAGCCTCGGCGCGACCGGAACCTTTTCCGAGACCACGCCCTACGCACCGAACTCGCCCTACGCCGCATCGAAGGCGGCGGCCGACCACCTGGTGCGCGCCTACCACGAGACCTACGGGCTGCCGGCGCTGACCACCAACTGCTCGAACAACTACGGTCCGTTCCAGTACCCGGAGAAGCTGATCCCCCTGGTGCTGCTGAACGCGCTCGAGGGCCGGCCGCTGCCGATCTACGGCGACGGGCTCAACGTCCGCGACTGGCTCTACGTCGAGGACCACTGCGACGGCATCCTGCGTGTCCTCGAGCAGGGCGTGCCCGGGCAGAAGTACAACATCGGCGGGCACGGCGAGATGACCAACCTCGCCCTGGTCGATCGGCTGTGCAGCCTGCTGGACGAGATGCTTCCGGTACGCGCGAACCCTGCGCTCGCCGGACGGAACGACCTCGGCAGCTATGCCGACCTCGAGCACTTCGTCGCGGACCGCCCGGGACACGACCGCCGCTACGCGATCGACGCCGGCAAGATCACGCGCGAGCTCGGCTGGCGGCCGCGCCACGACGTCGCGTCGGGCCTCGCGGCGACCGTGCGCTGGTACCTCGACAACCGCGCCTGGTGCGCGGCCGTGCAATCCGGAAAATACGCCCGCGAGCGCCTCGGCGGCGTGACGCCGGCGGCGGCCGCACGATGAGCACAGCGGCGGAACGCGAGGCGAGGCCGCCCGCAGGCTCGTCGATCAAGGGCATCCTGCTCGCGGGCGGCTCCGGGACCCGGCTCTACCCGGTGACCCGCGCCACCTCGAAGCAGCTGCTGCCGATCTACGACAAGCCGATGATCTACTATCCGCTGGCGACGTTGATGCTTGCGGGCATCCGCGACGTCCTGGTGATCACCACACCGCACGAGCACGACGCGTTTCGCCGCCTGCTCGAGGACGGCAGCGAGGTCGGGCTGCGCATCCAGTACGCGGCGCAGCCCAAGCCGGAAGGCCTCGCGCAATCGTTCCTGATCGGGCGCGAGTTCGTCGGCAGCTCGCGCGTCGCGCTCGCGCTCGGCGACAACATCTATCACGGGCACGGCCTGTCGGATTACCTGCGCGTCGCCGCGGAACGCGAGAGTGGTGCAACGGTGTTCGGCTACTGGGTGCGCGATCCCGAGCGCTACGGCGTGGTCGAATTCGACGCCAAGGGTCGCGCCGTCCATCTCGAGGAGAAACCGGCTGCACCGCGCTCGTCCTACGCCGTCACCGGGCTCTACTTCTACGACAACCACGTGCTCGACGTCGCCGCCGCGCTGAAGCCCTCGCCGCGCGGCGAGCTCGAGATCACCGACGTCAACATCGACTACCTGCGCCGTGGCGCGCTGCACGTCGAGAAGCTCGGGCGTGGCATCGCCTGGCTCGACACGGGCACACACGAGGCGCTCCTGCAGGCGGCGAACTTCATCCAGGCGATCGAGGAGCGTCAGGGCCTCAAGGTCGCGTGCATCGAGGAGATCGCGCTGCGCATGGGCTACATCACGCCGCAGGATGTCGAGCGGATCGCAGGGACCATGCGGAATACCGGTTACGGACAGTATCTGCTGCGCATCCTCGAGCAGGAGGCCTGACGCGTGAACGTGCTGCAGACGGATCTGCCCGGGGTCCTGGTCGTCGAGCCGCGGGTGAACCGCGACGAGCGCGGGTTCTTCGTCGAGAGCTACCAGGTGCCGCGCTACGCACAGCACGGCATCGACGCGACCTTCATCCAGGACAACCACTCGCGCTCGGTACGCGGCACGTTGCGCGGACTGCACGCGCAGCTCGAGCGACCGCAGGCGAAGCTGCTGCGCGTGCTGCAAGGCACCATCTTCGACGTCGTGGTCGACGTCCGGCGCGGCTCGCAAACCTTCAAGCGCTGGATCAGCGTCGAGCTGTCGGCGGACAACTTCCGGCAGATCTACGTGCCGATCGGCTTCGCGCACGGCTTCTGCGTGCTGAGCGACTGGGCCGAGGTCGAGTACAAGTGCAGCGACCTCTACCAGGCTGGTGACGAGCTCGGACTCGCCTGGAACGATCCCGAGATCGGCGTTGCGTGGCCAATCGCGGAGCCGCTGCTGTCCGACAAGGATCGCAACGGCCAGCCGCTCGCGCGCCTGCAGGATCGCCTGCCGGCGTTCGGCGCGCGCCGGTGAGGATCCTGATCGCGGGCGCGGCCGGACAGCTCGGCCGCGCGCTCGCCGCTCCGCTCGCCGGCCACGAGCTGACCGCGTTGCCGCGCGCTGGCCTCGACATCGCAGACCTCGCCGCGGTGCGCGACGTGGTGCGAGCGCAGCGCCCGGATCTCGTCATCAACGCGGCCGCGTACAACCGCGTCGACGACGCCGAAGCCGATTCCACGGCGGCCTATCGCGGCAACGCGCTCGGGCCGCGCAACCTCGCGCTGGCGACCGCCGAGGTGGCAATCCCCCTCGTGCACGTATCGTCCGACTACGTCTTCGACGGCCTTGCCGCGCGGCCGTATCACGAGTTCGATCGGCCCGATCCGCGCTCGGCGTACGGCAGGAGCAAGCTCGCCGGCGAGGTCGCGGTGCGCGAGCTCAATGCGCGCCACTACGTCGTGCGCACCGCATGGGTCTACGCCGCGCAGGGCGGAAACTTTCCACGGACGATCCTGTCGCTGGGGGAGCGCGCCGAGGTTCGCGTCGTCGACGACCAGACCGGGTCGCCGACCTACGCACCGCACCTCGCGGCGGCGATCGCACGCCTGATCACGACGTCCGCTTTCGGCACCTACCACTTTGCCGGTGCGGGCGCGGTCACCTGGTACGCCTTGACCCGCAAGCTCTACGAGCTGCGCGGCATCCGCACCCCGGTGATCGCGGTGACGAGCGCGGAGTTCCTGCGCGCCGCACCGCGGCCGCGCTACTCGGTCCTGACGACCATCCAGGAGCCACGCATCGTCCTGCCACCGTGGGAGGACGGCCTCGCCGAGTTCTGTCGCATGCTCGAGGGCTGATCCGCGAGCCGCCCGGCGCCGGGTTTGGTCTGCCGTCCGAGTTGATGTATGCGCGGTCCCAGCATGACAAAGGAGCCGTTGCAGATGCGCTTCGTTCGCCGCTCGTACCGTACGACCGCTCGATCCATTCTGGTGGCCGCGAGCGTGCTGCTCGCGACCGCCGCCGTGGCCGCCGATCCGCCGACCGCGGACGAGATCGTTCGCCAGATGAAGATCGCGCTCGAGCCGCCCAAGCCGAGCGTGCGGACGATCACCCTCACCTTCGACGACCAGGGCCAGAAGACCACGTTCGGCCTGGTCCAGGCACGCAAGCGTCTCGCGGACGGCGACCACGCGTTGACCGTGCTGCTCGAGCCCGACGGTGCGCGCGGCATCGCCTACCTCACGGCAGAAGCGGCCGGCGGACAGGCGGTCGAGTGGCTCTACGTTCCCTACGTGCAGCGCACCCGCAAGCTCGTTCCCGCCGAGAACAACCAGAGCTTCATGGACACCGACTTCACCTACGGCGACCTCGGATTGCTACCCGTCGACACCAAGAACACGCTGCTCGGCACCGATCAGACCGATGGCAAGAAGACCTACGAGATCGAGTCGACCCCGAGCTCGAGCGTCAAGCAGTGGTACTACTCGCGCACCGTCACCTGGATCGACGCCGAAACCCTGCTGCCGGTGCGTCGCGAGTTCTACTCGCCGGCCAACGAGCTCTTCAAGACCGAGAGCTTCGGCTCGGTCACGCGCATCGACGGCATCCCGACGCCACTCGAGATCAAGATGACCAACGTCGGCACCAACACCAGCACGACGATGATGGTCACGTCGGTGACCTACGACGCCAACGTCCCGGACTCGATGTTCAAGCCGGAGACGCTGCGCTCGATCGCGGACTCCGACTTCTGGAAGTCGAAGCCGGCCAAGGCAGCGGCCGGCGCGAGCTGATCAGCGTGGCAGCGCGCCGACGGGCTCGGCCAGCTCCTCCTTCAGCGTGACGCCGCTCGCGCCGCGCGCGCGCATGCGCTCGGCGAGCGCGATCACGCGCGCGACCGCGGACTCCGCAGCCACGCCGTGCGCGTGGATGTTGCACACCAGGTTGCGTTCGGCGTCGGTGTGCCCCGGACGCGGGCGGAACGCGAGGTAGGCCGACAGGCTCTCGGCGGTGCGCAGCCCCGGGCGCTCGCCGATCAACAGCACGACGACCGCCGGCTCGAGGATCTCGCCAACCTCGTTCAGCACGCCGACCCGGCAGTGACGCACGAAGAATGGCCGGCCGAAGCTCCAGGCCCGTGCCGCCGACGCACTCGCGAGCGGCTCGAGCAACGCCGGCACCTGGCTGCTCACCGCCGCGGCGGACAGCCCATCGCCGATCACGACTTGTAGATCCGCACGGTGCGGACACGCGTGGCGCACTTGCGTCCGCGCGTCCTCGGACAGGCGGCGCCCGAGATCGGGGCGCATCAGATACTCCTCCTTGTCCCGGCAGCAGCTCGAGACGGTGAACAGGTCCCAGCGCCGCACCAGCTCGGGGCCGAGATCGGCCTGCAGATCGATCTCGCGGCGCACGGCGTCGCGCGCCACCGCGTGGTCGCGGCGCAGCTCGAGCTGCGTCGTCGTGCGATACGAGGTACCCGCGGAGCCTGCCAGGATGCGGGCCGGCGTACGCTCCAGCAGCGCCTCCTCGAGCCGGCGTCCCGCATCGACAGCAGACGCGCCCGCGGCGAGCTCGTTGCTGCCCTCGTCCTCACCGTCGGCGCGACTCAAGACGCCACCAGCGCCAGGCGCTCCGCCGCGCGCAGCAGCTCGCGCCGCAGGCCGTCGTTGCGCGCGGCGAGCGCGCCGTCCGCGAAGATGCCGCGTTCCTCGAGCCAGCGTGCGAACTCCGGCGCCGGTGCGAGACCGAACATGCGCCGCACGGTGGCCGCGTCGTGGAAGCTCGTCGACTGGTAGCTCAGCATGACGTCGTCGGCGCACGGCACGCCCATGAAGTAATTGCAGCCGGCCGATGCGAGCAGCAGGAGCAGATTGTCGGCGGAGTTCTGGTCCGCTGCGACGTGGTTCGTGTAGCAGACGTCGACCCCCATCGGCAGCCCGAGCAGCTTGCCCATGAAGTGGTCCTCGAGCCCGGCGCGCAGGATCTGGCGCTCGTCGTACAGGTACTCGGGGCCGATGAAGCCGACGACGGAATTCACCAGGAAGGGCTGGAACGCGCGCGCGACGCCGTAGGCGCGCGCCTCGCACGTGAGCTGATCGATGCCGTGATGCGCCTCGGCGGACAGCGCACTACCCTGCCCGGTCTCGAAGTACATGACGTCGTCACCCGCCCAGGCGAGGCCACGCTGCCGGTGATGCTCGAGCACGCGCTCGCGGCCCTCGCGCAGCATCGCCAGCGTGATCCCGAAGCTCGCGTTGGCGGCCTCGGTTCCGGCGATCGATTGAAACAGCAGGTCGACCGGTGCGCCGCGCTCGAGAGCTGCGAGCTGCGTGCTAACGTGCGCCAGACAGCAGGTCTGGGTCGGGATGCCGTAGCCGTCGACCAGCCGCGCGAGCGCGCTCAGGATGGCGCCCACGGACTGCACCGACTCGATCGCCGGATTGACGCCGATCACGGCATCACCGCAGCCGAACAGCAGGCCGTCGACGGTGGAAAGCAAGATCGCCGCGACGTCGTCGGCGGGATGGTTCGGCTGCAGCCGGATGCCGAGTACACCGCGCTCGCCCATGGTGTTCCGGCAGCGCGTCACGCGGCGTGGACCGCGCGACGCCACCACCAGGTCCATGTTGCTCATCAGCTTGGTCACCGCGGCGGCGATCTCCGGCGTGAGGGCCGCTGCCGGCACCGCCTCACCACCCCCGTCGTGGCGCAGCAGCAGCTCGCGCAGCTCGCCGACCGTGAGGCTGCGCAGCGCGCGGAACGCTACCGTGTCGTGGGTGTCGGCGAGCAGGCGGCTGACCTCGTCGCGCTCGGGATCGATCAGCGGGTTGGCGACGATCTCGGCGAGGGGCACGTCGGCGAGCACCAGCTTGGCGGCGACGCGCTCGCTCTCGGAACGTGCGGCGATTCCCGCCAGGCGGTCGCCAGACTTCTCCTCGTTCGCCTTGGCGAATACCTCGCGCAGATCGGCGAAGGCGAACCGCTCGGCCCGCACACGCGCTCCGTAGGCCATGTCCCTTTCTGTGCCGGCGTCCGAGCCGCGTCAATCGCAGCGCAGCGCCAGGCGCGACCCGGCTACGGCAAGAAGAACGAGCCCGGCAGGGTCACGTCGGCGATGAACGCCCACTCGTCGGCCGTGCACGGCTCGGCCGCGCAGCGGTCGGCGCCCGAGCAGGCAAAGTCGATCAGCACCGCCGCGGGGTCGGCATTGCCATCGGCTCCCGTGCGATCGCACCAGACGAACTTGGGATCGCCACCGGTCGCCGAGAAGACGTTGCCGGTCACGGTCTCGTCGGGATTGAGCGTGATCGCCCAGCGCTCAATGCCGACGTCCTTGCTGCTCAGGGTTCGCTGGAGGTCCGGCGTGATCTGCAGGCCCGTGGCCGTCCCACCGGCCGTTCCGGCCGCCGCAGCGGCGGCCGACGATGCGCTCGTCCCGGTGCGCGGCGGCAGGAAAAACGAGCCCGGCAGCGTCACCTGGGCGATCTGGCTCCACTCTCCGGTCGGGCAAGACGGCGACTCGCACGCGTCGGCTCCCGAACAGGTGAAGTCGATCTGCACGGTGTAGGGATCGGGGTCGCCGTTGTCACCGGTCTTCTCGCACCAGACGAACTTCGGCGCTCCGCCCGACGGCGAGAACACGTTGCCGGTCACGGTGTCGTCCTCGGGATTGAAGGTGATCGCCCAGCGCTCCCCGCCGACGTCCTTGCTGATCAACGTGCGCCCCGTGCCGTCGGGAGTGATCTGCAGACCGGACGGCTGGCCGGGCTGCGGCAGCGCTTCGAGCGCGTCGAGGATGAGGATGCGCGGCTTCAGCAGCCCGTTGCGCGGATCCTGGATCAGGATGCCGGTCTGCTGCAGCGCCGCGAGCACGGTGTCGACGTCGCCGCGGCCGAGCCGCTGGTTGAGGATCGCGAACGCGCCGGCGACGTGCGGTGTTGCCTCGGAGGTACCGGAGATCTCCTGGAAGATGTCGGTCGGCACCGACGACAGGATGGAGCGCCCCGGCGCCAGCAGGGTCAAGAACGCGGCGGAGTTCGAGAAGCTCGCGACCTGGTCCGCCTTGGTGACTGCACCGACGCTGATCACCGAGCTGATGCAGCCCGGCGCGGACAGCGCGCCGGGCGTCGACTCGTTGCCCGATGCCGCCACGGTGGCGATGCCGATCGAGCGCAGCGTGTCGATGATCGCCTTGCGCGCGCCGTCGGCGAGGTCGCAGGCCGACTGCGACGAGAAGCTGCCGCCGCCGAGGCTCATGTTCGCAGCCGCGATCTTGAAGGTGTCGCGCAGCTCGTAGACGCGCTCGAGCGCTGCGATGGTGTCCGAGGTGTACGACTTGGCGCACGGATCCTCGACGTCGTCGTCGCAATCGGCGCCGTCGAAGCGGGAGAACACCTGCAGCGCGATGATTCCCGCGCCGCGCGCCACGCCCGAGAAATCATCTCCACGGCCCGTCGCGATGCCGGACACGTGGGTACCATGCGGACACGCGCCGGAAGCGTACGCGCAGGTCTCACCCGCCCCCGGACCGATCTGGACGTTCTGCCCGTTCGGACAGTCGCCGGTCGCCGAGTAGCAGGCCTCGCTCACCACCTTGCCGGCGAGGAACGGGTGCGCGCTGTAGACACCGGTGTCGAGCACCGCGACCACCCAATCGGTGCCGTCGAAGCCCGTGTTCCATGCGGCGTCACCCTGCACCTGGGGCACGCTCTGCGGCAGCATCACCTTCTCCAGCCGGTCCTCCTCGACCTCGAGCACGGTGCCGGACAGCGTGAGCGCGGTGAGTGCGTCGGGCGAGAGCTCGAGCGCGACGTACGGGATGGTCGAGAACTCGCGCGCCATCTGCCAGGAGGTGCCCTCGAGGTCTCGTGCCATCGCCGCACGCGAGGTCCTGATCGCCTGCAGGTGCGACGGCGATTGCGCGTTGCCGGCGAGGCCACGCGGGCTCGCCGGCACGTCGAGCCGGGCGAGCACGCGCACGCTGCCACGCTCGGTCGCCCGGGACAGCAGGCGGCCGATGTCGTCGGCCGCAGCCGGCCGCGGCGCCGCCGCGCAGAGCGCGAGTGCCAGCAGAGGAACCATCGCCGCGCTCATGCAGCAGCAACGAGTTGGCCGAAGGCCGGCGATGCACGCTCTCATGTCCCACCTACCCACCGTTGCTCCTCCGGCCGGCTCCGGCTCCCGGATGGCTCTGCACCGTTCTTCACCGCCCCGGCGACCTGGCGCAAGCTGCTTTTGGGTCCGACGCCCTTCAGGATTCTTCAATCGGCTTGTTCACGCAAAAGGAGTAGCGCCCGCAGCCCCCGGCGCGATCCGCTCCGCAACAAGGACGGCACCGCAAGCGCGTTATTCGACCGCCCGACGAACCTCTTTCGGCGCGCGCCCGCGCGGCTCCGTCGGGTTCCGGAGCTCCACCGGTGGCGTCCGACATGCGCTCTGCCGCCGGCACATCTCTCAGGCGACGATCAGGCGAACGCGGCCGAGCGCATCCTCGATGTCATCGGTCGCGACGTCGAGGTGGGTGACGGCGCGGAACCGTCCCGCCGCGAGCTGGTTCACGAGCACGCCGCTCGCGCGCAGCGCCGACCCGAGCCGCGCCCGACCGGGAGCGGCGAAGACGACGATGTTGGTCTCGGGAAACGGGTCGACCACCAATCCGAGCTCCTGCAGGCCACAGGCCAGCCGCTGCGCATGGGCGTGATCCTGCGCCAGCCGCGGCACGTTGTGCTCGAGGGCGTAGAGCCCGGCGGCCGCCACGATTCCCGCCTGACGCATGCCACCGCCGAGCATCTTGCGGATGCGGTGCAGCCGGTCGACGGTCTCCGCCGTACCGCACACCAGCGAGCCGATCGGCGCGCCGAGCCCCTTCGAGAGGCAGAACGCGACCGTGTCGAACGGCGCCGCCCAGGTCGCCGCGGCGACGCCGGTTGCCACCTCGGCGTTGAACACGCGCGCGCCGTCGAGGTGCAGACGCAGCCCGTGCTCGCGGGCCACGTGCGCGACCTCGGTGAGCGTCGACAGCGGGAAGACGCGGCCGCCCGACGCGTTCTGGGTGTTCTCGACCGCGAGCAACGTGGTCGGTGGATTGTGGTGATCGGCCGGCGTGATCGCCGCGCGCACGTCGTCGGCGTCGAACAGGCCGGCGCGTCCGATGGTCGCCACCTGCACGCCCGAGAGCGCCGCCGCCGCACCCGACTCGTAGCGCAGGATGTGCGCCCCCTCGCTCGCCAGCACCAGGTCGCCGTGCCGCGTGAGCGCGCGGATCGCCGCCTGGTTCGCCATGGTGCCGCTCGGTACGAACAGCGCGGCCTCCTTGCCGACGCGTCGCGCTGCCACGGTCTGCAACGCGTTGACCGTCGGATCCTCGCCGTAGACGTCGTCACCGACCTCGGCCGCCGCCATCGCGGCGCGCATCGCAGCGCTTGGCCGGGTCACGGTGTCGCTGCGCAGATCGATCGTGTTCATGGCTCCTCGCTCTGCTCGCCGCCGGCGAGCAAGCTGCTGCCGTGCTCGTAGAACCCGCTCCCCCGTCGTCCGTCGTCGAGCTCGTAGCCCGCCGCGCCGAACGTGACGCGCACGAAGATGCCGTCACCCGACGGGCGCAGGATCGTGACGTGGCCGCGCGGCGTGCAGCGCAGGTGCGCGCCGTCGGGCAACGACAGGATGAACGGTTCGGCGAGCCGGCCCGGCACCACGGCAGGGATCGGCACCGCGGACAGGGCCGCCTGCTGCGCGCGGCCACTCGCCATCAAGCATGTGATACTGCCCGTGCCGGGCGCGTCCTCGAGGCTCGCGACCATGCCCAGGTCGGCGCCGAACGACGCGGTGAGCCGCAGTGCGCTGCCCTGGCGCGGCGCCGGTCGCGCCAGGACCGGATCGGTGAAGCCCTGCGCCGCGAAGCGCCACGTCATCCCCGGCACCCGGGCTTCGCCCACGACGTGTCCGTACGCACTGGCCCCGAACGCCGTGAAGCGCAGGTCGAGTTCGAGGTCGACCAGGTGCGCGTCGAGCTGCGCCGCCTCGTGCTGGAAGTAGCGGCTCGCGTCGGGGACATCGAGCACCGGTCCGCGAAAGCGCACCGTGATCCCACCGTCGCCGGGGATCGCTTCGAGACCACCGACCGTACCCGGCGGCCGGCGACCGATGCGCTCGTGGCCGGTGAACAGCAGCATCCGCTGTCCGCCGGGGAGGAGCAGCAAGCGCGCCCCCAGCTCGTTGGGGGACATCGGCCCCAGCCCGACGACGATCCCCAGACCGCTCGCACCGGCGCACTCGTCGAATGCCTGCAGCGCGATGGCGCGCGGCCGATCCAGCTCGACCGGCGCGCTCGCGCGCCGCCCTTCACCCGCATCGGCCACAGCGACCACCCTCGCTTCCGGCCCGCCGGGCTGCGCGGTCGCGGGGGCGAAGGCGACGGCGGCGATGGCGAGGAACCGATCGCGCCAGACGCCCGGCCAGCGCAGCGGCGCACCGAGCTCGAGCTGGACGGCCTGCAGCCGCCCATCCGACGCGAGCTGCGCTAGCGGATGCGACACCGCGCCGGGAACGGCTCGCAAAGCCTGCCGGAAGAGCTGCATCACGTTGTTGCGGTGCGCCGCCGGCCAGCGCTCGCCATACGTTGTCCGGATGCCGTGCCGCTCGCCCGCCGCACGCAGTGCCTCCAGCGGACCAAGCACGTAGTCCGGCGACACGGTGAGGCGCCCGCGGACCAGTGTCGCCTCGTCGGCATCGGCGAGTCGCGCCCCGACCCCGACGTCGCAGCGCGGCTGGACCACGTGCCAGCCGTGCACCACGAGCACCTGCGCGACGGGGTGCCGGCGCAGAATGTGCTCCACCTGTTCCTGGATCAGGTCCAGGAACCAGGGCGCCACGGCGGCGATCTCGCTGATGCGGTTCAGGTCGAGCTCGTTGCGATCGACCGAAAGATTGGCGATCAGCGAAGCGTCGAGCCGCTCGGCCAGCAGGCTCGCCACCTCGGCCGTGTGCAGATCGTTGCCGCGCAGCGTCCCCGCGGTCTCCGGCGCGAGCAGGTCACGCACGCACAGGCCACCATGCGGGGCGATCACCAGCGTCGGCCCCCCGTTCGCGACGGACCTGCACCACGAGGGTCGCGCGACAAGCACGCCGCAAGGTCTACCGACGGAGGTGCTCTGGGTCCACCACCGGGAATGGTCCGCGCTTGCGGGCCGCTCGGCACCCCGGTACGCTCGGCTGGCAGCTCCCACCCCATCCGTCGCGCGATTTTCAATGATTGACCGAGCGCTTCCCCATCGCGCGTCCGCTCTGCGACGCAACGTCGTGGGCTTGGGCCTGATCGTCACGGCATTTGCCGGCGGATGCTCGCAGCCCGACCATCTCGAGGAGGTCGTCCTGCGCCTCGGCCCGGCCGCGTTCGGCAAGCCGACGCCCGCGCAACGGACGCCCGTCGTACAGATCGCCGACGAGACCCGCCCGGTGGTCGAGCAGCCGACGACCATCGTGGTGATCGAGGAGCGCAAGACGCCGATCGAGAACGGCGTCGCACGGCTCAGTACGCAGCTTGCCCCCGCAGCGGCTGCGCTCCACGACGGCGCCTTCATCGTGACCACCCGCCGCGACCTGGCCGGCGTGACCGACGAGATCGTGATGGGCAACGCCGTCCTGCACCTGGTGCGCCGCGACCAGGGCTGGCGACTACGCCACGACGCGGCTGATCCGGCGCGGATCACGGTCGAGGTCGACGAGCCCGGTGCGCTGCCGGGCGCGACCCTCGGTGTCCAGCTGCAGGCGATGGCGCCGGTCGCAACGAGCCTGCTCAGCACGCCGTTCGAGGTCCCGCCGCGTGCGAAGCTGGTCCTCGGCTACGGCATGAGCAATGCGCCGCGCGATCCCGCGCTCGGCGCAAGCACCTTCGCCGCCTCGCTCGAGTGCGAGCAGCGCGCGGCACGACGCTTGTTCGAGGAGCACATCCCGTTCGGTGACGAGCGTGCCGCGCACTGGCAGACCGCGATCGTCGAGTTGCAGGTACCGCGCGGCGTGCGCTGTCGCCTGCGCCTCGAAACCGCCGGCGGTGCGGCGCTGCTCGGAAGCGGCATCTGGGCGGTTCCGGAGGTCCTGTCGCGCGCCGATCGCGCGGCGCGTGAGCGGCGCAACGTGATCCTGATCTCGCTCGACACGCTGCGCGCCGACCATGTCTCCGCATACGGCTATCCGCGCGCGACCACACCGCAGATCGACCGCCAGCTCGCCGCCCGGGGCGCGCGGTTCACCGACGTCAGCACGACCTATCCCCTCACCAGCATCGCCCACATGAGCCTCATGACCGGGCTCTTCCCGGGCGCGTTCCCGCAGCCCGGCAGACTCGATCTGTGGACGCCGGCACCGCTGCTCGCCGAGGTGCTACGCGGTGCCGGCTACACGACCGGCGCCTACACCGAGGACGTGTTGGTCGGCGGCATGCTCGGCTTCTCCTTCGGCTTCGACCGTTACGTCGAGCGTCCGCTGGTCGGCGAGGCGCGCGGCACGCAGACCTTCGCCGACGGGGCGCACTTCCTGCGCGAGAATCGCGACCGGCGCTTCTTCCTCTTCCTGCACACCTACAAGGTGCACGCGCCGTACACCTACTCACAGCCCTACGCCGAGCTGTTCACCGACGCCGCACAGTGGAGCGGCGAGCTGGCGTCCTACGGCGTCCCCGCCGAGCAGCAGCCGAGGGTCGACGCCTATGACCGTGCGATCCGCGAGGCGGACGATCAGGTCGCCGGCTTTCTCGCCGAGCTCGATCGGCTCGGCCTCAGCGACGACACCTACGTCATCCTGCTCTCCGACCACGGCGATGCCTTCGGCGAGCACGGCCTGGTCGGGCACGGCCTCGGAGCGCACCAGGAGCAGCTCCATATCCCGCTCATCGTGCGCGGACCGGGCGTCACGCACGGCGCCACCAGCGACGAGCCCGCCAGCATCGTCGACGTCGCGCCGACGATCTTCGATCTGGTCGGTCTCACGGGCCCTAACCAGCAAGGGACCAGCCTGCGCGCGGCGCTCGGCGGCGGCGCCCTCGTGCCGGATCGCGCGCTGCTCTTCTCGTGGATCCACAACGACGCGCGCGGCCTCCGTCAAGGACGCTGGAAGCTCACGGACGTTGCCCGGACGCAGCAGACGCTATTCGATCTGACCGCGGACCCGCGCGAACGCCAGCCGATCGAGGATCGAGCGCTGATTGCGCCGCGACAAGCCGCTCTCGATGTCGCCGAAGGCGACGATCGGCAGCGCAAGGAGGCGCTCACCGTGACAGGATCGCCCGAGGTGCCGCAGGCGGCGAGCGAGCGTATGTTCGAGTCGCTGCGCGCGCTGGGCTACGTCGAGTGAACGGCTGCGCGCGACGTCCGGCGACGGTCGCGCCGGGTAGGAACACGGGCACACGCAGCGCGAGCGGGCGTTGGCTCTGCGCCCTGCTCGTCGCTTTGGCGAGCGCCTGCGCGCGCGCGCCAGAGCCGCCTGCGGCCCTGGACAGCGCCGTACGGCGCCTGACCCGCGCCGACTTCGGCCAGGGCGAGGTGCCCGCGCACGGCCCGGTGGTCAAGATCGGCGACGAGGCGCGCGAGGTCGCACTCGCGCCCCAGGTGCTCGAGATCGCGACGCTCCGCGGGCTGCGCCTCGACCAGGGCAAGGCCCGCCGCGAGATCGAGCTGCCGATCGACGCGCGCACGCTACCCGACGAGGCCTTTCAGCTCGACGTCCAGGAACTCCCCTTCGCCGGCGACCTCCCCGAGTCGGTATTCGACTTCTTCGCCACCGAGACCTTCCACAAGCTGGTCGACACCCGCTGGCACCTCGAACGGGATCCGGCGCGCGCCGGCGTCGTGCAGCTCGAGGTCGCGCCACTGGCGGCGAAGCAGGACGTCCAGTTCAACGTCGACCTGCGCGCCCGGCTGCCGCAGCCGAAGCTCGTCGAGAGCACGGCCTTCGCCGTGCCGGACGAGGCGACGATCAGCCTCGGCTACGGCGTCGTCGGTACCGGGGCGCGCAGCGCGATCCGCTTCCGGGCGAGCTTGCGCTGCGCGAGCACTGCCGAGCTGCCGCTGCTTGACGACACCATCACCCCGGACGTTGCTGCCGCGGGCTGGCGCGATACCGCCGTCGCGCTGCCGGCCGCGACCGGCTGCCTGCTCCGCCTCGAGACCACGACGCCCGAGGGCGATGCGGTACGCGCCGGCGCCTGGTCCGAGCCGCTCGTCTTCGCCCGGTCGCCCGTCAAGACACCGCCGGCCGTGGACAACGTCATCGTGGTCTCGCTCGACACCTTGCGCGCCGATCACCTGTCGGGGCTCGGCTACCCGCGCGCCACGTCGCCGACGATCGACGCGCACCTGATCGCGCCCGGCACGACGTTCGCCGACGCCAGCACCACGTTCCCACGCACCGACGTGGCGCACCTGAGCCTGTTCACCAGTCTCTTCCCCGAGGCGCAGCCGGCACCGGGACGCTTGGGCGCCGATACCACCGCGGCACTGCTCACCGAGTCGCTGCGCGCCGCCGGGCTGGTCACCGCCGGGTTCACCGAGGATGCGATGATCGCCGGCGCGTTCGGCTTCTGGTTCGGCTTCGATCGCTTCGTCGAGCGCGCGTTCGCCGACCGGGAGCGCGGCCACGCGACCTTCGCCGACGGCATCGACTTCATGCGCACCAACCGGGAGCGACGGTTCTTCCTCTTTCTGCACACCTACAAGACGCACCAGCCGTACGTCACCAGCGAGAAGTACGGGACGTTCGCCGACGCCGCCGACTGGGGGCGGCTGCCGCTCGACGAGCGCATCCCGGAGAAGGAGAGAGCGCACGTCGACGCCTACGACCGGACGATCCGCGAGGCCGACGACCTGATGGCGTCACTGCTCGGCGAGCTCGCGCGGCTCGGGCTCGCCGAGCGCACCCTGGTCGTTCTGCTGTCCGACCACGGCGAGGCGTTCGGCGAGCACGGCTCGCTCGAGCACGGCTACGCCGGGCACCAGGAGCAGCTGCAGATGGCGCTCGTCTTCCGCGGCCCGGGCGTCCCCGCGGGCGTGCGGATCGACACCCCGGTCAGCATCGTCGACGTCGCGCCGACCGTGCTCGAGCTCGCCGGCGCGGCGCCGCTCCCGTACGCGCAGGGGATCAGCCTCGCGCCGGCATTCGCCGGTCGCAGCCTCCCCGCCGCTCGCCCGCTGTTCTTCTCGTGGCTCGCGCAGGGCGCGCTGGGCGTCCGGCACGGGCAGTGGAAGTACCTGCGCGCCGATCACGGGCACGAGCTCTTCGACCTCGCCAGCGACCCCCAGGAGCGGCTGCCGCGCGGCCGCAAGCGTCCGCCACGCCCGGTCGAGGCCGGTCTGCTCGCTGCGTACCAGGCGGACGGCGCGCGCCTGCGCGCGCAGTTCAACGCCCACGCGGCGAGCAGAGACTCCGCCGTGCCGATCGAGGGCCGCATGCAGGAGTCGCTGCGCGCGCTTGGTTACGTCGAGTGAGTGATCACAAGAGCGGGGCGCCGCCCGCTCGCTGACGCTCGGCGCTCGCCTGCGGCTCGCGTGCACGACGGGTGCCGGCGCCGCGCGGCGCGCTCATGCTCGGCTGCGGGCTGGGGTGCGACGGCGGGTGACGGCGGTGCGTTCGCGGAAGATTCCGAACGCGCTCGTGTAGCCGTGCAGGAAGGTCGTGCCCTGCACCGGGCCGATCTCGCCGTTGCAGAAGAAGCCGCCCAGCGCGACGTCGCCGAGATGCCGGCGCAGCACCTCGCTGTCGTGGTTCGGACGGCCGTAGAGGTGCGCGCCACGCCCCAGGCACGAGAACAGCACCGCGCCACGGGCTGCCGCGGTGTCGCGCTCGCTGCCGTAGTGCGACAGCCGGCGCTCGAGGTCCTCCGCGGACGTGCGCGCGTCGCGCAGATGGAACTGCACGACCTGCAGCCCGCGCAGCACCGCGCCGACCGTCAGCGTGCCGGAGTCGGCGTCCGAGCCGAGCAGATTGCGGATCAGGAAGTCGCCCTGCTGGTACTCGCCCTGCGCCTCCTTCATCTCGATGCCGAGGAAGAGCGAACCGCCGCAGAGCTCCTGGTCCGGCGGCGAGAGGCTCTCGTACAGTTCCTGCAGAACCTCGAGTGCGGGACGCCCGTCGAGCTCCTGGAGGACGTTGTCGCGGCAGCGCGTGACGAACATCGGCAGGCCGATCGGCCGGCAGCCCTGCGCGACGATGGTGTCGAGCTCGATCTCACCCGACAGCGCCACCCCGACGAGTCCGGCCCGGTGCACGCGCTCGCGCAGGTAGAGCGCGTTGTCGCCTGGCGTGCGGCCGCCGCTCGCGACACCGCCCAGCTTCTTGCCGGCGGGGAACGCCGCATCGAGCCCACGGATCAAACGCTCGACGTCGAACGAGAACGGATCGGCCAGCAACAGAAAGTGCGCGTCGCCGTTGCCATCTCCGACACCGCACGCTCGACCCCACGCCTCGAGCGGCGCGTCGGGCTCGGGAAGCTGCTCGACGTCGAGATGGAACGGCGTGAGCTCCACTCCCGGCAGCGCAGCTGCCGTCAAGGAGAGGGCGGGACTCTCTTCGATCTCGCGCCCGCCGCCGATCACGCTGCGTGCCGTGCAGCCGAGGAGCAAACCACTGCCGAGCTCGGCCTCGAGGATCGGCGCCAGATCACGATAGCCGGTGCGGTGGTGCTCCGAGACGAAAGCGATCACCAGATCCGCCCGGGCGCCGCCGAGATCGCGCCGCAGCGTCGCGCACGCCTCGCGCGCGGCCGCCTCGAGGCCATCCTGCTCGGACACCGTCGAACACCATCTCATCGCCATCAGCTCTCCACTCGGGCACTCGGTCCGCGCTGCAGGCGCGGGTCAGTTGAGCAACGGCGGGGGCTCGTCCCCGCCCTCGTCCCGTGTCCGCGCGATCGGTCCGGCGTGATGGTGGACCATGCGCCACTCACCCGACTCGCGCACGAACACGTTGGTCACCGCGAGCCTGCCGCCCTGCAACGACTCGACGCAGATCACGAACGCCATCTCGCCGGTCGCATGCACCGACGCCTGCGAGCACGAGATCTCCGGCGCATCCGGGCTGTCGAGGATCGACCGCCAGCTGGCCATCACCTCGTCGCGACCGTGTAACGCCTGCCAGCCCGGGTGCACGCAGGCGACCGCGTCGCGCTGCGCCCACAGGGCGTCCATGGCGTCGGTATCGCGGTCTGCGAAGGCGCGGTAGAAGGCGGCGTTCGCCGCCAGAACGTCGAGATCGTCGTGAGGCATGGCTGATCGTCCGGGCCGGGTGACTTTAGCACCCGTGACGACGTCGGCCATGTCCGCGGGAGGGCGGACGCGCCCCCGGCGGGGAGGAACCAACGAGGGCATGCCGGGGTCGCCGGCATGCCCTCGCGCGAGCTACTTCGCCGAAGCGAGCTCGTCGTCGATGACCGCCTTGAAGTTGGCGGCGGGCTGCGCGCCCTTGATCAGGCGGCCGTTGATCACGAACGACGGCGTGCCGGTGAGCCCGAGGGAAGTCGCCTCCTGCTTGTCGGCCTTCACCTTGTCGAGGGTCTCCTTGCCGTCATAGCACTTGTCGAACTTCGCCTTGTCGATCTTGTCGTTGGCGGTGAACTCGAGCGCCTTCTCCTTGACGTTCGCCGGCGTCACTTCCTTCTGCTTCTCGAAGTAGCCCTTGTAGACCGACCAACCGGCATCGGGGCTCTGCGCCTTCATGCACTCCATCGCGATGGCGGCAGGCTCGGCCCAGGGATGGAACGGCAGCGGCAAGTGCTTGTAGCAGAAGCGGACCTTGTCCTTGTACGCCGGCAGGACCTCGTTCTCTAGCGTCGTGTAGCCCTTGGTGCAGAACGGGCACTGGAAGTCCGAGTACTCGATGACCGTGACCTTGGCGTCCTTCGGGCCGCGGCAGACCTCGTCTTTCAGCGCGACCCTGTCCATCACCGCCTTCGACGGGTCGACGGTGACGTCGTCGACCTCGGCGAACATCACGTAGCGGAAGTCGGCCGAGCTGGTGAACGGCACCTGACGCGTACGCGGCGCCGCGCCGACCTCGAGGGTGCCCTGCTTGGCGCCCTTGATCGGCGAGTCCTTCACCTCCTTCACGGTGACGGTCTCGGTCGGCGGCACGTTGTTCTTCTTGCGGTAGTACTTGATGAGCGTGTCCTGGTCCGCCGCGTGGGCGCCGTCAGCCAGAAGAAGGCCGGGGACCAGCAGCAGACCAAGCATCGCGGTTACGCGTCGGAAAGACATCAATCGACCTCCTTGGGTTCCAGCCAGAAGTTCCAAGACGGCCGATCGACGGCGGCGCGAACGGACCCCTGGGCGATAGCAGCCAACCGTGCCCGCTCACGGCCACGGGGTCAAGCGGGACCTTCGTCGCGGCGAGCTACCGCGCAAGATCCTTGACAATGGCGGCGCATGACCGAGACACTCGCCAGGGAGGACGATATGGCGGGTTTCGCTCGGGACGAGGTGGAAGCGGCCTTCCGCGTGTACTGGCAGACGGGCGCCGTCGGCGAGGATCGGGACGCCTGGTCGGACCCTTTCACGGAAGACGCCGTCCACTACGAGCACCTCCTCGGACTCCGCCAGGGCCGTGAGGAGATCCGCAAATGGATCGAGCCGGAGGCCTGCGAGCGCCACGATGCCGGCCACCCGCAGCGGCGCAGCCGCCGCAACTGGCCGGCCGAGCCGGCCTGGGCGTCGCCGGGGCACCGGGCGTGAGCGATCCGGCGCAGGCCTACGACGTCGTCGTCATCGGCGGCTCGATCGCGGGCGCCGGCACCGCGACCCTGCTGCTCCGCGACCGGCCCGATCTGCGCGTCCTGGTCGTTGAGAAATCCGCCACGTTCGGGCGCGGCGTCGGCGAGTCGACGGTCGAGGTCAGCTCCTACTACCTCGGACACGTCCTCGACCTGAGCCGCTACTTGAACGAGGAGCACCTCGTCAAGCATGGGATGCGCTTCTGGTTCGCAAACGAGGCGACGTGCTCGCTCGACGACTGCAGCGAGATCGGCAACCGCTACCAGCTCCGCCTACCGACCTACCAGGTCGATCGCGCCAAGCTGAACGAGGAGGTGCTGCGGCGGGCGGTCGCCCGCGGAGCCGCGCTGTGGCGCGAGGCGACGGTCAGCACGGTCGAGCTCAGCCCCGGTGGCGAGCAGCGCGTCACGGTGAAGCGCGCGGCGGACACGGTCGAGGTGCGGGCACGCTGGGTGATCGACGCTTCCGGTCCGGCAGCCCTGCTCGCCCGCCGCAACGGCTGGTGGCAGGCCAACACGGCACACCCGATCTCGTCGGTCTGGGCGCGCTGGCGCGGCGTCAAGGACTGGGATGGCGCCGAGCTGAGCGAGCGCTTTCCCTCCTTCGGCGGCGCGACCTACGCCCAGCGCTGCAACGCCACCAATCACCTCACCGGCGACGGCTGGTGGGCCTGGCTGATCCCGCTGCGCGGCGGCGACGTCAGCGTGGGCGTGGTGTACGACGAGCGCCGCGTGTCGTGGCCGACGGATGGCGCGCTGGCCGACCGCTTGAAGGAGTTCCTGACCGCGCATCCCGTGGGGCGCGAGATCCTGGGCGATGCCACATGCATCGAGGGTGACGTACACCGGCGGCGCAACCTCGCCTACCGGAGCACGCGCTTCGCCGGCGACGGCTTCGCGCTGGTCGGCGACGCGGCGGCCTTCATGGATCCGCTCTACAGCCCGGGTATGGATTGGATGGCCTACACGACGTCAGTGGCCGCGGACCTCATCCTCACCGAGCGGCGCGGAGAGCCCACCGGCGAGCTGCTCGCCAGCATCGACCGCCGATTGAGCCAGAGCTACGAGCGCTGGTTCGAGGCGCTCTACCGCGACAAGTACGAATACCTCGGCGAGTTCGACCTGATGCGCATCGCGTTCCAGTTCGACCTCTGCCTCTATTACTTCGGCGTCGTGTCCGAGCCCTACAAGTCCGGCCGCCGAGCGCTCCTCGAGCCGATGTTCTCCATGCCGGCCTCGACGCCATTCTTCCGCTTCATGCGCTTCTACAACCGGCGTCTGGCGCAGATCGCCCGCGCTCGCCGCGCACGCAACGTGCTCGGCCGACACAACGCCGGCGAGCGCGCCATCCTGAACGGGTTCACCCTCGCGCGCTCCAGCGTTCTGTCGCTCTACCGTGCGTTTGGCCAGTGGGGACGGGTCGAGCTCGACGAGTGGCGACAGCGCGGCCAGGCCCAGCCGGCCGCCGTTCAGGAGCAGCCGAGCTGACGGCCCGAGCGCTGCCGGGCCGCTTCATCGCGGCTTTCCAATGACGCGGTGCATGATAAGCTCCCGCTGAAATGACTCACGAGTTTTTCCACCAGGACATGAAGCTCTTCGTCGACCATCGGGTCGACTGGCCACGGTATTTCCGTCTGCTGCGCGGCGCCGACGTCGACGTCCCGGGCGAGATCGACACCTACCGCACGATCCTCGCGACGCTCGGTGACATCTGCGAGGACATCGAGGCCGGCGCGCTCGATCACTGGCACGAGGAGGTCCGTCTCGAGGGCGGCCGGGTCATCGTTCCTCCGCACATCGCCGCGGGCTACGACAAGCTCCGCCAGGCCGGCCTGGTCTGCCTGACGCTGAGCGCGGACTACGGCGGCTACGGCCTGCCGATCCTGCTGAACTCGGGCTACCTCGAGATGGTGTCGCGCGCCGACACCAGCCTCATGACGATCCTCGGCCTGCAGGCCGGCGTCGCCGGCGACATCCAGAAGTACGGCAGCGACGAGATCAAGCAGCGCTATCTGCCGCGCTTCGCCTCGGGCGAGTTCCAGGGCTGCATGGACCTGACCGAGCCGCAGGCCGGCTCCGACCTCGGTGCGATCGCAACCCGCGTCAGCGAGCAGAACGGCCGCTACTTCATCGACGGCAGCAAGATCTTCATCACCAACGGCGGCGCCGCAGTGCACCTGGTGCTGGCGCGCGACGCGGCCACCTATGACCAGTCCAAGGGCACGACCAACGGGCTCAGCTTGATGCTCTGTCCGGTCGACCTGCCGGACGGCAAGCGCAACCCGGTCACCGTCTCGCGCGTCGAGACCAAGATGGGCATCCACGGCTCGCCGACCTGCGCGATCGAGTTCGACCGCGCCGAAGCGTACCTGCTCGGCGAGCGTGGCAACGGCTTTCGCGCCATGCTCGACCTGATGAACCAGGCGCGCATCGGGGTCGCGGCGCAGGGAATCGGGATCGCGGAGGCCGCCTATCGACGGGCGCGTACCTACGCCAGCGCGCGCGCCCAGTTCGGCACGCCGATCATCCAGCAGCCGCTGGTCAAGTCGATGCTGACGACGATGTCGCTCGACATCCAGGCGGCGCGCGCCCTGCTCTACCGCACCTGCGCGATGATCGACCTCACCGAAGCGCTCGCCGCCTACCTGGCGAGCGGCCGCGACGACGCCGGCGACCGCGGCAAGCTGCAGGAAGAGTACGAGCGCAACATGCAGCTCATCCGGTTCTTCACGCCGCTCTGCAAGTACCTCGGCACCGAGGTCGCGACCCGCGTGACGCGCAACGGCATCCAGATCCACGGCGGCATCGGCTACATGGCCGAGTCGGTCGCCGGCCACTACCACTCGGACGCGATCATCACGACGATCTACGAGGGCACGTCGGAGATCCAGGCGAGCTTCGCGCTGCGCGAGATGAGCAAGGGCGCGCTGTTCACGGTGCTCGACCAGACGCGCGTCGAGCTCGAGCACCTGGACGATCGCTTCCCGGACGAGGCGCGCCAGGTGCGCGACGGCATCCAGGCGATCACCGACTCGCTCCCGGGCCTGATGACCGATCCCAGCTACGCACTGCTCAACGCGAAGCACGTGAGCGACATGGTGATCGACGTCGTCGTCGCGGCGGAGCTGCTGTTCCAGGCCGAGGTCGAGCCCGCAAAGAGCCTGGTCGCGACCTCCTACATCCGGAGCCGGATGCTGCTGGTCGAGATGCACGCGAAGCGCATCCAGAGCGGCGACGTGAAGCGGCTCGAGCGCTACGACAAGATCATCGGTCTCTGATACACGACCGCATGGACGCGACCACACCCCCGACGACACCCGAAGAGTCCCCGGCCCCGCTGCGCATCGGCATCCTCGGCGCGGCGCGCATCACCCCCATGGCGCTGGTGCGGCCCGCCCGTGCCGTGCCGGAGGTCGTGCTGGCGGGCGTCGCGGCGCGCGTGCCGCAGCGCGCCGGCGACTTCGCCATCAAGCACGGCGTCACGCGCGCCTACCCGTCGTATACCGCGATGCTCGCCGCCAAGGACATCGACGCGATCTACAACCCACTGCCCAACGCCCTGCACTGCGAGTGGACGATCCGCGCCCTCGAGGCCGGCAAGCACGTCCTGTGCGAGAAGCCGATCGCGTCGAACACCGCCGAGGCCGAGCAGATGGCCGAAGCCGCGCATCGCACCGACCGCGTGCTCGTCGAGGCCTTCCACTATCGCTACCACCCGCTGGCGGCGCGCATGAAGCAGATCGTCGAGAGCGGCGAGCTCGGCCGCCTGCGCGACATCGAGACCAGCTTCTGCATCCCGCTCCTGGTGCCCGGGGACATCCGCTTCGACTACGCGCTCGGCGGCGGCGCGACCATGGACGTCGGCTGCTACGCGATCCACCTGCTGCGCCACATCGCCGGCGCGGAGCCCGAGGTGCTGCGCGCCCGCGCACTGCTCAAGTCGCCCGACGTCGACCGCTACATGGAAGCGGAGATGCGCTTCCCGGAAGGGCTCGTCGGCCGCATGACCTGCTCGCTGCTCTCGGGGGCGTTGCTGCGCATGAGCGTTCGCGTGCGCGGCGACCGCGGCGAGATGAAGGTCTTCAACCCGATCCTGCCGCACGTGTACCACCGCCTGACGGTGCGCACGGTCGAGGGCACGCGCAGCGAGCACGTCAACGGCGAGGCGAGCTACGTGCACCAGCTACGCGCCTTCGTCGCGCGCGTCCGCGAAGGAACGCCGGTGCCGACGGGGCCCGAGGACGCGATCGCGAACATGCGCGTGATCGATGCGGTCTACGAGCGCGCCGGGCTACGCCGGCGCGGCGAGCCGATCGCGCAGGTCATTGCGTAGGTCATCGCGCAGGTCGATGCGGCCTCCTGAGCGTTGACTCAGCGCGGCGCGGCAGGAACCCATTGGCGCGGCGACGAGCTGAGCCGGCGGCCGGGGCCCGCTTACGCTTCGCCGAGCAACGCCCGCGGCAAGTCGACGAAGCGCGCGCGCAGGTACTCGCCGAGCCCCTTGGCCTGTGGGTCGGCGCGCGTCGACGCCGCGACCCCGTCGCCGAGCAAGCCGACCACGACGAAGTTGAGCGCGAGGATGTTCGGCAGCTCGAAGCGCCGGATCTCGAGCGCCCCGGCGTCCGGGACGAGCGTGCGGAAGCGCTCGCTGCTCAGGAACTCGCGTAGCCACGCGAAGGCCGCCGGCGTCCGTCCCCAGATGCCGACGTTGGCATTGCCGCCCTTGTCGCCCGAGCGGGCGCCGAACAGCGTCCCGAGCGGATGGCGCTCCGTCGCGCCGCCCGCTGCCAGCGGCAGCACGGGCGACGCCAGCGTGCTTCCGGTGGCGCCTGCGCCGCTAGCAGCGGGGCGTGGGGCCGGCGGTACGACCGGAATGCGCCGGCCGTCGTCAGTCACGACGACCTCGTGGATCCACTCGCGCGGCACCAGCGCCGGCCAGTAGACCCCGAACGGGCTCTCGGCGCTCGGCGGTGAGGTCGCGAAGAAGCCCGGATAGCTCGCCAGCGCCATCTCGATCGCCGCGTTCGCGAACGCGCGCCCGACCTTCGTCGGCTCGCGGTCCTTGACCGTGATGCGCAGCAGCGCCGTCGCCTCCTCGTTGCTCGCCGCGTCCTCCTTGTCGGTGCGGATCAGCCGCACGTCGACGCTATCGAAGCGCCCTTCGCCGCCGAGCGCGTCGAACAGCGTCTTGCGCACCAGCGCCGCCTTCGCCTCGACGTCGAGTCCGGTCAGCACGAACGTCATGCCGTTGCGGTAGCCGGCGAGGTAGTTGATGCAGACCTTGGTCTCGCGCGGTGCCGGCTCGCCGACCACGCCTGAGATGCGCACCCGGTCCGGCGCCTCCTGGGTCAAGCGCACGCTGTCGAAGCGCGCCACGGTATCGGGGTTGGCGTAGCGCGGTGAGTCGATCTCGTAAAGCACCTGTGCCGTCACCGTGCCGACCGACACCAGCCCACCCGTCCCCGGATGCTTGGTGATCACCGCGCTACCGTCGGCGTACATCTCGGCGATCGGGAAGCCCGGGTGCTCGAGGCCCGGCACCTCGCGGAAGAAGCTGTAGTTGCCGCCGGTCGCCTGCGGGCCGCACTCGATCACGTGGCCCGCGACCACGGCGCCGGCAAGGCGATCCCAGTCGTCGCGCGCCCAGCCGAAGTGGAACGCGGCCGGACCGACCACGACCGAGGCGTCGGTGACGCGTGGACAGATGACGACGTCAGCCCCGCTCTCGAGTGCGGCGACGATCCCCCACGCGCCGAGGTAAGCGTTCGCCGTGATGGGCGTGACGCCGGCCTCGGCGAGATCGCGCCCGGTCTCGAGGTGCGCGAGCCCTACGCCGCCGGCGCGCAGCTCGGCGAGGCGTGGCAGCAGATCGTCGCCTTCGACGTGCGCGACGCGAACCTTCACGCCGAGCTTCTGCGCCAGCGCGCGCAGGCGCTCGGCAAGCCCGGCCGGGTTCAGGCCTCCGGCGTTGACGACGATGCGCACGCCGCGCTCGACGGCGAGGCCGAGCACGTCCTCCATCTGGCGCAGGAACGTCGACGCGAAGCCCAGGGTCGGGTCCTTGGCGCGCGCCTTCCACAGGATGAGCATCGTCAGCTCGGCCAGGTAGTCGCCGGTCAAGTAGTCGATCGGACCACCCTCGAGCATCTCGCGCGCCGCGGCGAGACGGTCGCCGAGGAAGCCGCTACAGTTGGCGATGCGGAGCGGGCGCTGCGCGGTGTCACTCATCGTCGTCGTCCCGGGACCGCTCAGCGGCCCGTCCATTTCGGGGCGCGCTTCTCACGGAAGGCGCGCGGGCCTTCCTGCGCGTCCTGGCTCAGGTAGACCGGCTGGAACAGGCGATCGCCCTCGCTGAGCCCTTCCGCCCAGCCGCGCTCGGCGGCCGCATACACCATTGCCTTCGAGGCGCGCACCGACAGCGGCGCGTTGCCGGCGATGCGCAGCGCCATCGCCTGGGTCGCCTCGCGCAGCGAGGCCGCCGGAACGACCCGGTTGACGAGCCCGATCTCGAGCGCACGCCGCGCATCGATCGGCTCGGCCGTCATCAGTAGCTCCAGTGCCACCCGCGGCGGGATCAGCCACGGCAGCGGCGCCGCCCAGGGTGCACCACGGCCCCAGCGCGCTTCGGTGATCGCGAAGCGCGCGTGCTCGGCGGCGACGCAGAGATCGCACATCTGCGCGAGCAGGAAGCCGCCGGCCAGCGCGGCACCGTTCACCGCCGCGATCACGGGCTTGCCGATCTGGATGTTGCGGTTCAGGTAAGGGGCGAAATCGGGCGGCGGCACCTCGAGCTTGAGCTCCGCCATCTCCTTCAGATCGGCGCCGGCGCAGAACGCCTCCTCGCCGGTACCGGTGAGCACCAGGACGGCGCTCGCATCGTCGGCGGCGAAGCGCCGCAGGCCCGCCCAGAGGCCGTCGCGCACGGCCTGGTTGAGCGCGTTGCGCGCCTCGGGCCGGTTGATGGTGATCCACGTCACCGGCCCGTCGTTCTCGTAAAGCACGACCTCAGCCATTGCCGTTCTCCCCAGCGGTGTCTCCGTCCGCGATCACGACCAGCAGCGCCCCCGCTGCGACGTTGTCGCCCGGCGCCACGTGCAGCGCCGTGACGGTGCCCGCCGCCGGAGCGAGGATGCGATGCTCCATCTTCATCGCCTCGAGCACCAGCAGCTCGGCCCGCGCCGCGACCGCGTCGCCGACCGCCACGCACACGCGGAGCACGATCCCCGGCATCGGCGCGACCAGCGACCCCGCGACCAGCGCGGCCTCGCCGCTCGGGTGCCGCGGCAGCTCCGTGAAGCTCGAGCTACCGAGCGGACCATCGACGAACGCGACGTCGCCGACACGATGGACCGAGAAGCTGCGCTGCACGGAGCCGTGCTCGAGCACGACGAGGTCCGGCTCCGCGCGACGCACCACCAGATCCGCAACGCGCGCACCATCGACCTCGACGATCGCGCCGCCACGCCGCAGACCGTAGCCGACGACCAGGGTGCGCTGCTCCGTCGCCAGCTCGACCCGCATGAGCTCCGACGGCACGTTGCGCCAGCCCGACGGCAGCGTGCGCTGCACCTTTGCCCGCGTGCGCCTCTCCGCCTGCGCCGCCAGCGCCGCGGCGATCGCGTGCAGCCGTTCGGCTTCCGGTTGTACGACCGCCGCGACGAGGGCGGCCGGCGGGTTGCGGTCGAGGAAGTGGGTGTCGGTGTCGCCGCGCACGAACTCGTCGTGCTCGAGGATCCCGATCAGGAGATCGCGATTGTTGCCGACCCCGTGCAGCTCCATGCGGCGCAGCGCGCGCGCCAGCAGGCGCGTCGCCTCGGTGCGGGTCGGCGCGTGGGCGATGATCTTGGCCAGCATCGGATCGTAGTGCACCCCGACCACCGATCCATCCGCGACCCCGGCATCGACGCGCAGCCCCGGCTGCTCGTCGAGACGGAAGCGGTGCACGGTGCCGCTCGCCGGGAGAAAGCCATCGCGCTGCGCGACCTCGGCGTACAGCCGCACCTCGATCGCGTGGCCCGATCGCCGGGCGGCGAGCGCCTCGTCGGGCAGCGGGCGTCCCTCGGCAACGAGGATCTGCAAGCGCACCAGGTCGAGTCCCGTGATGCACTCGGTGACCGGGTGCTCGACCTGAAGGCGCGTGTTGACCTCGAGGAAGAAGAAGCGCCCGTCCGGGACGAGCAGGAATTCGACCGTGCCGGCGCCCTGGTAGTCGATCTCGCGCGCCAGACGCACCGCCGCAGCACCCATCCGCTCACGCAGCGCCTCGTCGAGCGCCGGCGACGGCGCCTCCTCGACGATCTTCTGGTAGCGGCGCTGGATCGAGCACTCGCGCTCGAAGAGGTGCACGGCGTTGCCGTGCGCGTCGGCGAAGATCTGCAGCTCGACGTGGCGCGGCGCCTCGACGTACGGCTCGAGGAACACGGTGTCGTCACCGAATGCGCTCGCCGCCTCGCGCCGCGCGCTGGCGAGCGCATCCTCGAGCTCGGCCCGGCGGCGGATGATGCGCATGCCACGTCCGCCGCCGCCGGCCGAGGCCTTCACGAGAAGCGGCAACCCGAGCTCGCGAACCGCGGCGTCGAGGTCGCCCGGCGACGCGTCGCCGACCTCGCGCGTCGCCAGCAGCGGGACGCCGCAGCGCTCCGCGATGCGCTTGGCCTCGAGCTTCGAGCCCATTGCTGCGATCGCGCGCGCCGGCGGACCGACGAAGCAGAGCCCCGCCTCCTCGCACAGCGCCGCGAAGCGCGCGTCCTCGGAGAGGAAGCCGTAGCCGGGGTGCACCGCGTCGGCGCCGGTGGCACGCGCCGCGGCCACGATCGCGTCGCCGCGCAGGTACGACTCACCCGGCGTCGCGCCGCCGAGCGGAACCGCCTCATCCGCCTCGTGCACGAACGGCTCGTCCCGATCGGGGTCGGAGAACACGGCGACGGTCGCGATACCCATGGCACGGCAGGTACGCATCACGCGGCGCGCGATCTCGCCGCGGTTGGCGACGAGCAGCTTGCGGATCGGCTTCGGCTCGGGTGCAGTCATCGGCGCGGCGACCGTCACATGCGAAAGACGCCGAAGCCGCGCGCGCCGCGGACCTCGGCCGAGTGACACGTGGACAGCGCGATCCCGAGCACGGTGCGGCTGTCGCGCGGATCGATGATGCCGTCGTCGTAGAGCCGCGCCGTGATGAACGGCGCCAGCGACTCGCTCTCGATCTGGTCCTCCACGATCTTGCGCACGAAGGCGTCCTTCTCCTCGTCGAACGGCTGGCCCGCCGCTTCGGCCGCTGTACGACCGACGATCGACATCACGCCGGCGAGCTGCTGCGGGCCCATCACCGCGGTCTTGCTGTTCGGCCAGGTGAACAGGAAGCGCGGCTCGTAGGCGCGGCCGCACATGCCGTAGTTGCCCGCGCCGTAGCTGGCGCCCATGACGACGGTCAGGTGCGGCACGCCGCTGTTCGAGACCGCGTTGATCATCTTCGAGCCGTCCTTGATCATGCCACGCTGCTCGTAGGCCTTGCCGACCATGTACCCGGTCGTGTTCTGCAGAAAGACCAGCGGCACGTCGCTCTGGTTCGCGAGCTGGATGAACTGGGCGGCCTTCTCGGCCTCGTCCGAGAACAGGATGCCGATGTTGTTGGCCAGGATGCCGACCGGGTAGCCATGGATCGAAGCCCACCCGGTCACCAGGTTGGCGCCGTAGAGCGGCTTGAACTCGTCGAACCGGCTGCCGTCGACGATGCGCGCGATCACCTCGCGGGCGTCGATCGGTTGCTTCAGATCGAGCGACGCGATGCCGAGCAGGTCCTCGGAATCGTGGATCGGGTCGTCGGGCGACGCGGTCGGGCCGGGGCCGAGCTTGCGCCAGTTGAGGCGCGCCACGATGTCGCGGCCGATGCGCAGGCAGTCGCGCTCGTCGTTGGCGAGATAGTCCGACACCCCGGAGACGCGCGCGTGCATCTCCGCGCCACCGAGCTCCTCGTCGTCGGCGACCTCGCCGGTCGCCATCTTCACCAGCGGCGGTCCGCCCAGGAAGACCTTGGCGCGCTCCTTCACCATCACCACGTAGTCGCACAGCCCAGGTAGATACGCGCCACCGGCGGTGGCGTTGCCGAACACCAGCGCGACCGTCGGGATGCGCGCGGCGGAGAGCTGGGTGAGGTTCCTGAAGGTCGCACCGCCGGGAACGAAGATCTCCGACTGCCGCGGCAGATCCGCGCCCCCGGACTCGACCAGGTTCACCAGCGGCAGGCGGTTCTCGCGCGAGATGTCCATCGCCCGCAGCGCCTTCTTCATCGTGTAGGGGTTGGTCGCGCCGCCGCGCACCGTCGGATCGTGCGCGATCAGCACGCACTCGACGTCGGACACGACGCCGATGCCGGTCACGACGCTCGCACCGACGACGTAGTCGGTCCCCGTGGCCGCCAGCGGTGACAGCTCGAGGAACGGTGCGTCACGGTCGAGCAGCAGCTCGATCCGCTCGCGCGGCAGCAGCTTGCCGCGCTCGTGATGACGCTTCAGATACTTCGCGCCGCCACCGGCGCGGGCGACGGCGACCTGCTGGTCGAGCTCGACGAGCTTCGCCAGCATGCCGGCCCGGTTGTGGACGAAGGTGTCCGACGCGGTGTCGACGCGAGAGGACAGGATCGCCATGGCCCCGCTCTTAGCGAGACTTGGGCTCGCAGGCGAGGGCCGCGAATGCGGTGCTCAGCTCATCGCGGTACGCGGCGGCAATTCGTCGACCGACATCAGCGCCCGCGTCGGTCCGTGCGCATTGCGCAGCTCGCCGAAGACGCGTGCCTGTTCCGCTGCGCCGGCGCCGCTCGCCTCTCACGGAAGTTCACCTCCGCGATCGCGTGGCAATGCAGGTGGAGATGGAAGGGCTCCGTGCCGCCCACCGCTCCCCTTGTAGGGTCAATGCAATTGAAGGTCAATTTCATTTGAGCCGCCGAGGGAAATGGCCGGACGGCGAACCGTCCGGCCACCCACGCCCCTTGCTCCGGCGTTCGCTGACGCTCTCGAGGGGGGCGCTGCTCAGGGGGCGCTACTCGTCGTGGATCTGCTGCGCGAGGTACATCTTCTCGCCGATCTGCTCGATCAGCGTCAGCTGCGCTTCGAGCCAGTCGATGTGCTCCTCCTCGGACTCGAGCATCCCGTCGAGCATCTCGCGCGTGCCGTTGTCGCCGACCTCGACCGCGAGCGCGATCGCGTGGTTGAACTTCTTCTGCGCGTCGTACTCGAGGGCCAGGTCGAGCCGGAGCTGCTCGGCCGGCGTCTCTCCCACGGCAACCTTGTTCAGCCGCTGCATGTTGGGCACGCCTTCGAGAAAGAGCACGCGCTCGATGATGTCGTCGGCGTGCTTCATCTCGCCGATCGACTCCTCGTAGTTCTTCTTGGCGAGCCGCTTGTAGCCCCAGTTCCCACACATCTTGTAGTGGATGAAGTACTGGTTGATGCCGGTGAGCTCGCCAGTGAGCAGCTCGTTCAGCGCGTCGATGATCTTCTTGTTGCCCTTCAAGCGAGGCCTCCGTCCCTACCCACGATGCCGCGTGAGCTCTCCTCCGCCACGAGACCGATTCCTACCACAGGCGACGGCACCCCGGAACCCCACGATCGTAAATCTCAAAATCGCGTGAAATTGATTTGCGATTTCAAGATCGTGCGCGAATCCTGCGCGCCCCGGCTCAGTCGGCCGCGGCAGCGGCGTCGTTGTCGTCGGAGGCGCCGTCGCGCACACGCGCACCACCACCGGGCGTCGCGCGTCCGAGCAGGGCCGCGAGCGTGCGAATCATCACCTTGCGCGCCCGCTCGACCGAGAGCCCCTGGTGACGCCGCAGGTGCTCCCAGGTCGACCAGCTCGCGGCGGCACCGAGCGCCGCCGCGACGTCGCGGCGCTCGACCGGCGTGAGCTCGGCGAGCTCGCGCGCGAAGACCCGCTCGACCTCTTTCCGTCCGCGGGCGCGGGCGACCTCGAGGCGCGTGCGCACCTCCTTCGAGAACGGCTCGACGCGCAACGAGGCCCGGCGCACCGGTGCGATCGCCTCGAGGACGCGCGAGCGGCGCGTGACCAGCATCGCGAGGCGGCCGGCGAAGCTGCCGGCGGTCGGGATCGGCACCAGCAGCGGCGCGAGCCGCTCCATCTGCAGATCGGCGGCTGCGGCGAACAGGGTTTCGAGGCTCTCGAAGTGCTGAAAGACCGAGCGCAGGGAGACGCCTGCGCGCTGTGCGATCTGCGCAGCCGTGGGCCGGATCTCGCCCTCCTCGAAGAGATCGAGGAGCGCCACGACGACCGCGCGCCGCGAGCGCTCACTGCGTGCGAGCCGTCCGTCGATGCGAGCAAGCGGGGCTCGGTCCACGCCTCTCGGTTACTGCATCCGCAGTGCGAATTCAATCGACTTGACTGTGCAACGAGGGGACTCTGTCCCAAACTCTGTCCTCTTCCACGCGGCCGAGCCGCGCGGAACCTTCTCCCCCGGCTCGCTCGCGCTCGGCCGCGCGCAGGGCGCGCGGATTCCGCGTCTCGAGTCGAGGTCCTAGTAAACGTCGCCGCGGATCAGCGCATCGGAGCCACCGTCGGCGTACAGGACCGTGCCGCAGCAGAACGACGACTCGGCGCCGAGCAGGAACGCCACCGCGGCCGCGATCTGGGCGGGCGCCCCGAAGCCGCCCAGGGGAATCGGGAAGCCGCGGATCGCCGGGCCGAACTGTGCGTCGTCGAGACCCTCCTGGAGCAGTGGGGTCAGCACCGCCCCCGGCGCGACAGCGTTCAAGCGGATGCCGGCACCCGCCCAGTCGGCGGCCGGGGCCTGGCGCCGCACGAAGCGCGCGAGCGCGAGCTTCGACAGAGCGTAGGCGGACGAGCCGTCGAGCCCGGCCGCGATCCGGCAGGCGGCGTCCTCGTCGCCGGCGAGACAGGCCGCGGCCAGCGCACCGTCGCCCCCGGGGACGATGGTCGCGGAGTTGGACGAGATCGCGACCGCAGCCGGGTCGCGGCCCTGCGCCAGCAGTGGCCGTAGCCCCGCGAGGACGGCCGTCGCGCCGAAGTAGTTGACGGCCACGATCCGCGATCGCGACTCGACCTGCGGGCCCAGCCCCGCGCACGCGACCACACCGTCGAGCGCATCACCGGCCAGCGCACGGACGCCGTCGATCGCACGCAGCCGACCGATTGTGTCGGACAGATCCGCGGTCACGTCCGCCGCGCGCAGATCCACCCCGATCACGCGACAGCCCTCGGCCTCGAGCCGTTCGCACACCGCGGCTCCGATCCCCGAAGCCGAACCCGTCACCACGATCACGCGCATCTCGTCCTCCTCGCCCATCGCCCAGCGCGAGAGCCGCTGGCGCCCGGGCCGACCAACGACCTACGGCGCCGGCAGCCGATGATGCAAGCGGGGCCGGCTGCCGCGCACCGACGGGCTGCCGCGCAGCGACGAGCTGCCGCGCACCGATTTGACAACCCAGCATCCCCCCGGCATCGCTTGAGACCGCATGCAGACCAGCATCCAAGCGATCAACGAAGCCGTCCAGCGGGCCGGGGCCTGGGTAGGGCCCTTGCAGCGCGAGATTGCACGCACCATCATCGGCCAGCAGACGCTCGTCGATCGGCTGCTGGTGGCGTTGATCGGCAACGGCCACGTGCTGCTCGAGGGCGTTCCGGGGCTCGCCAAGACGTTGTCCTTGAAAACGCTAGCGGCGGCCACGCAGGCGCGCTTCCAGCGCCTCCAGTTCACGCCCGACATGCTACCCGCGGACATCGTCGGCACGCTGATCTACAACCCGCAGGATGGCCGCTTCGTCACCAAGCACGGGCCGATCTTCACCAATCTGGTACTCGCCGACGAGATCAACCGCGCACCCGCAAAGGTCCAGAGCGCCCTGCTCGAGGCCATGCAGGAGCGCCAGGTGACGATCGGCGACCAGACCTTCCCGCTACCCGAGCCCTTCATGGTCATGGCGACCCAGAACCCGATCGAGCAGGAGGGCACCTACCCGCTGCCCGAGGCACAGGTCGACCGCTTCATGTTGAAGGTCGTGGTCGAGTACCCGACCAAGCAGGAGGAGCGGCAGATCCTCGACCTGATGGCGACCTCGGCACCGCTGCCGGCGACCAACGCCGTGCTCGATCCGGCGCACATCCTGGAAGCCCGCCGGGTCGCCGACACGATCTACGTCGACGACAAGGTGAAGGACTACATCGTCGAGATCGTGTGGGCGACGCGCGAGCCCGAGGCGTACAAGCTCGATCTGAAGCCGTTCATCCGCTACGGCGCATCGCCACGCGCGACCATCTACTTGACCCTGGCCGCGAAGGCCTGCGCGTTTCTCGCTGGACGCGGCTACGTCACGCCGCAGGACGTGAAGAGCATCGGCATGGACGTGCTGCGGCATCGCGTGGTGGTCAGCTACGAGGCCGAGGCGGAGAACCTGCGCAGCGAGGACATCGTCGGGCGCATCTTCGACACCGTCCCGGTCCCGTGAGCCTCAGCGCCGAGCAGACCCGCGAGATCATGGAGCGGGTGCGGCACATCGAGATCCGCACCGCTCGGCTCGCGCGCGAGACCTTCGCCGGACAGTACCACTCGGTGTTCAAGGGCCGCGGCATGGACTTCGAGGAGGTGCGCGAGTACGTGCCCGGCGACGAGGTGCGCGCCATCGACTGGAACGTCACCGCCCGCACCGGCAAGCCGTTCATCAAGAAGTTCCGCGAGGAGCGCGAGCTGACGATCGTCCTGCTGGTCGACCTGAGCGCGTCCGGACACTTCGGGTCGGCCGCGCAGAGCAAGCGCGAGCTCGCAGCCGAGGTCGCCAGCGTGCTGGCGTTCGCCGCGGTGCGCAACAACGACAAGGTCGGGCTGATCCTGTTCACCGACGAGATCGAGCAGTACGTGCCGCCGCGCAAGGGCCGCAGCCACGTGCTGCGCGTCGTGCGCGAGATCCTGTTCTTCGGCGCCCGCCGGCGCGGCACAGACGTCGTGCGCGCGCTGGAGTACGCGAATCACGTCCTCAAGCGACGCGCGGTGGTGTTCCTGGTGTCGGACTTCCTGGTGCCGAACGGCGACGCGCCCAGGATCGCCGTCGCCGGGACCGGTACCATCGCCAAGAACGTGCTGCGCCGCACGCTCGAGATCACCGCACGACGCCACGATCTGGTCGGTGTGGTGGTGTCCGATCCGCGCGAGGCCGAGCTGCCGGACGTCGGCCGCGTGGTGCTGGAGGACGCCGAGACCGGCGAGCAGATCGAGGTCGACACGCACGACGTGCGCACCCGCCAGCGCTTCGCGGAGGCTGCCCAGGCCAGGCGCGGCAGCGTGCTGCAGATGCTGCGCGGCGCCGGCATCGACACCCTCGAGCTCAGCACCGCCCTCCCCTATCTGTCGGCGCTGCTGCGCTTCTTCCAACGGCGCGCGGCACGTCTCGGATGACACCCGGCACCTCGACGACCAGCGGCGTCGCGGCACCGAGCCCGACGCCGGCGGACATCCGCGACATCCGCGGCCCGATCCCGATCCCGACCGCGTGGCTCCTGCCGCTGCTGATCGGGGGCGGACTGGTCGTCGCGGCGCTGCTCGCGCTCCTGCTGCGCCGCTGGTGGAAACGGCGCGTGAGCAGGGTTCCGCCGCCGCGGCCGGCGGACGAGATCGCCCTCGACCGCCTCGAGGCCGCGCGGGCCCTGCTCGACCCGGCACGGGCGCGCGAGTTCTGCTTCGCGGTCAGCGAGGCGATCCGCTTCTACATCGAGGACCGCTTCTCGACCCGCGCGGCGCGACGCACCACCGAGGAGTTCCTCGGCGACCTGGTGCGCTCGCCGACCGCCGGTCTGGACCCGCACGCTCGGAGTCTCGCCGACTTCCTGCAGCAAACCGATCTGGTCAAGTTCGCGCGTGCTCCCCTGGCGCGCGACGAGATGGAGAGCATGCACGAGAGCGCCTGCCGCTTCGTGCGCGAGACCCGCAGCGGCGCGGAGAGCAAGCCGTGAACGTGCGCTTCGCCAACCCGATCCTGCTGTGGCTGCTGCTCTTGCTGCCACTGCTCGCGGCGACCCGCGGCCGGGTCGGCCAGGGGGCCGCGCTGCTCTACCCGTCGGCAGACCTGGTACGCGCAGTCGGGCGCAGGGTCTCCTCGCGTCCCGGCCGTGCGCGGCTGTTCCTCCGCCTGCTCGCGCTCGGGCTGCTCATCGTCGCGATCGCGCGCCCGCAGCAGGGACTGGGGACCGCCGAGGTCGAGACCAGCGGCATCGACATCGTGCTCGCCATCGACGTCTCGGGCTCGATGCGCGCCCTCGATTTCAAGCTCGAGGGAAAGCCAGCGGATCGCCTGGAGGTCGTCAAGACGGTGGTGCGGCGCTTCATCGAGACACGTTCCGACGACCGGATCGGAATCGTCGCGTTTGCCGGGCGACCGTACATGGTGAGCCCGCTCACCCTCGACCACGACTGGCTGACGCAGAATCTCGAACGGGTACGCATCGGGCTGATCGAGGACGGCACCGCCGTCGGCTCCGGGATTGCGGCCAGCGTCAATCGTCTGCGCGAGCAGAAGGCGAAGTCGAAGGTGGTCATCCTGCTCACCGACGGGGTCAACAACGCGGGCAAGGTCACGCCGGTGACCGCGGCGGAAGCGGCGCGCGCGCTGGGCATCAAGGTCTACACCATCGCGGCCGGAACGCAGGGCGAAGCGCCCATGCCGGTGACCGATCGATTCGGGAACGAGCGCGTGGTGATGGCTCCGGTCGAGGTCGACGAGGACACGCTGCGCAAGGTGGCCGAGACCACCGACGCGGCCTTCTTCCGTGCCACCGACACCGAAAATCTCGAGCGCATCTACCAGCAGATCGACCAGCTCGAGCGCACGACCGAAACGGTGAAGCGCTACGAGCAGTACCGCGAGCTGTACCACTGGCCGCTGCTGCTCGGACTGCTGATCCTCGGCGTCGAGCTGCTGCTTGCCGAGACCCGTCTGCGGAGCCTGCCGTGAGCGTGGCCAGCCCCCCCTGGCTACTCGCGGCGCTCGCCGTCGCGGTCGTCCTGGTGCTCTTCTGGCGCGCCGCGGATCGTCGCCGGCGCGCCGCACTCGAGCGCTTCGCCGCACCGCAGCTTCTGCCCGATCTCACCGCCGCGCTGTCGCCTCGGCGGCGCAGTGTGCGCCGCGCGCTGCTCGTCACGAGCGTCTGCCTCGCGGGTTTCGCGCTCGCCGGGCCGCAGTACGGCTTCACCTGGCAGGAGACGCAGCGGCGCGGCATCGACGTCCTGATCGCGCTCGACACATCGCGCAGCATGCTCGCCGAGGACGTCGCCCCGAACCGTCTCGAACGCGCCAAGCTCGCCATCACCGACCTGGTCGAAAAGCTCGGCAGCGACCGCGTCGGCCTGATCGCCTTCGCCGGCTCGGCCTTCCTGCAAGTCCCGCTGACCCTCGACCACGGCGCATTCCTCGAGTCCCTGCAGGCGCTGCAGCCAGGCGTCATCCCGGCCCCCGGCAGCGACCTCGCGAGCGCGCTGCGCACCGCCGAGGAGGCGCTGCGCAGCGAGGCACGCAACGTCAAGCTGCTGGTGCTGTTCAGCGACGGCGAGGACCTCGGCGGCGGCGCGATCGCGGCCGCCCGGCAGGCTGCGGAGCAGGGGATCCGCGTGTTCACCGTCGGACTCGGCAGCGAGACCGGCGAGCTCATCCCGTTGCCGAGCAGCAACGGCGGCACCGAGTTCCTGAAGGGTCCCGACGGACAGTTCGTCAAGTCGCGCCTGGACGCGGCCACCCTGCGCCAGGTGGCCGAGCTGACCGGTGGCTTCTACGAGCCACTCGGCCGGCGCGGCGAAGGGGTCGCTGCGATCTACGACCGCGCGCTCGCGCCGCTGCCCAAGGAGGAGCTCGCGTCGCGCATGCGAAAGGTCCCGCTCGACCGCTTCCAGTGGCCGCTCGGACTGGCGCTGCTCTGTCTCGCGATCGAGCCGCTGGTGCGCGAGCGGCGCGGCCGTAGCGGCACGACCGCGGGTGCGCTGGCCGTCCTGCTCGCCCTGTCGGCGGGCGGCGACGCGCGCGCCGCCTCGCCCCAGGAAGCGCAGCGGCTCTACGGCGCGGGCGAGTACGAGAAGGCCCTGGCCGAGTATCGCGCGGCTGCAGCGGCCGCCGGCGAGAACCCGCAGCTCGACTTCAACCTGGGCGCTGCCGCGTACAAGGCCGGCGAGTTCGGCGATGCCGCCGGCGCCTTCGCGCGCGCGTTGCGGAGCGACGAGCCGCGCCTCCAAGAGCAAGGCTTCTACAACCTCGGCAACGCCCAGTTCCGCGTTGGGCAGCAAAGCCTGCAGGCGAATCCGCAACAGACCATGCAGGCCTGGCAGCAAGCGCTCGACGCCTACGAGAGCGCGCTCAAGGTCGACCCCGCCGACGACGACGCAAGCTTCAATCGCGACTTCGTCAAGCACGCGCTGGAGGAGCTGCAGAAGCAGCAGGAGCAGCAGGAGCAGCAACAAGAGCAGCAGAAGAAAGGCGAGCAGAACGACGAGAAGAGCGACCAGGACAAACAGCCAGGAGACCAGCGAACGGGCGACGGCGAGCAGAAGGCCGAACCGCAGCAGGGCGAGGACCCGCCGAAGGACCAGGGTCGGAGCGCCGACGAGAAGAAGTCCGACGAGCCCAAGCCCGAGCAGAGCCAGCAGGCGAAGGGCGATCCGCAGGACGAGCAGAAGGAGCCGAGCGAGGGCCAGGGAAAGCCCGAGGCGCGCAACCAGCCACCCCAGGACGCGGGGGAGCAGCAGGCTCGCGCGGCGGAGCAGCCGCAAGGCGCGATGAGCCCCACCGAGGCCAAGGAGCTGCTCGATTCGCTGCAGGACGGCGAGGCAACTCTGCAGGAGCTCCAGGCGAACCAGCCGCGGCAACGCGCGCGCGGGCCGGAGCGCGACTGGTGAGTCCGCTGAACCAGGCCGGAGCGCGACTGCTTGGTCCGCTGAACCACGCCGGCACGGCCAGCGAGGGTCGCTCCACTCCGCTCCCACGACGCGGCGCGCGCGACCATGCCGCGACCGCGCTGCTGGCGTTGGCGCTGCTGATCGTCGCGGGCGCCGGACCGGCCATCGCGGCAGGCGCACGCATGACTGCCGAGATCCGCCCCACCGAGATCCCGCTCGGCCAGAGCGCGCGGCTGGTGGTCACCATCTCGGGGGTGCAGAACGCGCCCGCACCACGCATCCCGGCGATCGACGGAGTCGAGATCCAGGGACTCGGCCAGACCACCAGCGTCCAGATCGTCAACGGCGCGGTCAACGCGGAGGTGTCGCACAACTTCCTGCTCGAGCCATCGCGCACCGGTACGTTCACGATCCCCGCGCTGACCGCCCTGCTCGACGGCGAGCGGCTCGCGACCTCGCCGCTCTCGCTGCGTGTGATCGACGCGAACGCCGTACCGCGGGGTGCCATGGCACCCAAGGGCGGCCCCGACGACGACGCCCAGCCCGCGCCGGTCTCGCTGCGCGTGACCGCGCCGCAGCGCGACTTCTACGTCGGCGAGCTGATCCCGGTCGAGCTCACGCTGCACATCCGCGAGGGCGTGCGCGTCAATGAAGTCACCGCACCGACCTTCGCCGGCAACGCCTTCACGGTGAGCCGTCCCCAGGATGGTCAGCCGACACAGACGACGGAGGTCGTCGACGGCGTGCGCTGGATCGTCGCGAGCTTTCCGCTCGCGATCTCGCCGGTCAGCGCCGGCGAGGTGGCGCTCGAGGGCAAGATCGAGGTCACCGCCTACGTCCCCGGCGGACGGCGCCGCTTCGGCGGCATGATGAACGACCCGCTGTTCGACTCGCTCTTCGGCGGCGGCACGCAGCGCAGGATCCCGCTGTCGAGCGCGCCGCGCACGGTGCGGGTGCTGCCCCTGCCCGACGCCGGCCGGCCCGCCGAGTTCTCGGGCGCGATCGGCAGCTTCAGCGTGAGCGCCACCGCCACCCCGAAGCAGGTCACGGTGGGCGATCCCGTCACGCTCACGGTGACCGTCTCCGGCAAGGGCAACTTCGATCGCCTGACCATCCCGGCGATGGCATCGAGCGCGGACTGGAAGACCTACACAGCAAGCGGCAAGTTCGACCCCGGCGACGCGCTCGGCCACGCCGGACGCAAGGTCTCCGAGCAGGCGATCGTGCCGCAGAACGCCAAGGTGGGCGCGGTGCCGCCGCGGCCGTTCAGCTATTTCGACCCCGAGAAGCGCCGCTACGTGGAGCTGGCGACCCAGCCGGTCGCGCTCAGCATCGTCGCGGCCCCGCGCCCGGCGACGGCCCCCGGCGTCTCCGGCGCGGGCGTCCCGGCGGCACCGGAGGACGGAGCCGCCGCCGACCAGTGGGAGCTCGCGCCGAACCAGATCGCACTCGGTGCCGGTGTGCCCGAGACGGCACCGGTCACCGCGCAACCGTGGTTTCTGGTCCTGCAGATCGCACCGCTTGCGCTGTTGGCCGTGGGCACGCTGTGGGCGCGGCGGCGCGACCGCCTGCGCGCCGATCCCGCACACAACCGCCGCCTCGCCGCGCGCCACCGCGTCGACGCCGAAAGCGCTGCCATGCAGCACGCGGCCCGCGCAGGCGACACGCGCGCGTTCTTCGCTGCCGCCCGCCGCGCGATCCGGGAGCGCCTCGCGCACGACCCCGCGCGCACGGCGGAGAGCTTGACGCTCGCCGAGCTCGAAGAGCTGGTCGGCGAGCGCTCCGAGCTGCGCGAGGAGCTGCGCACGATCGTCGGACGCGCCGACGCCGTCACCTATTCCGGCGAGCATCTGGCGAGCGACACGCTCGAGGATTGGCTGCGGCGCACGACGGCGCTGCTGGTCGCGCTCGACGGCGCGCGCACGGGGCGGCGATGAGAACCACGAGCAGCGCCATCACCCGGCCGTGCGCGGCCCGGCCACGCGCGGCGCAGCTCGCGTTCGCACTCTGCCTGCTGCTCGCGCTGTCGCGGGCCGGCGGCGCGCGCGCAGAGGACGGCGCGCAGCGCTTCGAGCAGGCCAACGCCGCGTTCGCCGCCGGCCGCTACGCCGAGGCCAAGGCCGGGTTCGAGGAGATCGTCGCGAGCGACGGCGCCTCGCCGGCGGTGCTCTACAACCTCGGCAACGCGAGCCTGCGCGCCGGTTTCGTCGGCGACGCGATCCTGAGCTACGAACGTGCTCTGCTGCTCGCGCCGCGCGATCAGGACATCCAGGCCAACCTCCGCCAGGCGCGCAAGGCCGCGAACCTGCCGCTGCCCGAGAACGGCCCCTGGACGCGCTTCGCACGCAGCCTCACCACGAGCGCCTGGGCGTGGCTCGCGAGCGCGGGGTTGTGGATGCTGTGCGCGGCGTTGCTGATGCTGCGCCTGCAACGCGACGGCGCCCACTGGGCATCGTCGCGCAAGCCGCTGCGGCTCGCGAGCAGCGCTGCGGCGGCATTCCTCGTGGTCGCGGCAGCAGCGTGCGCGACCCGGCTACAGGAGCGCGATCGTGCCGTCGTCCTGGCAAGCGATCCTGCCTTGCGGGTGGCCCCCTACGCGTCGGCCACCACGTCGAGCGAGCTTCCGCCCGGAGAGCTCGTTCGGATCGAGCGCACCCATGAGGGCTTCACGCTGGTGCGCGCGGCGGCGGGCAAGTCGGGCTGGCTGAGCGCTGCATCGGTAGCACGCATCGCGACGCCCTCCCCCTGAGCTTTTCTGCTCTGGCACTCAACGTGCTCCTGCACTCCCGGCAATGATGCGCCGACCTTGTGCCTGCCATGCGTGTGCTGGATTTCCCGGGAGCGCGCACCGGGCGCTGCTCACAAGACGAGCAAGGCCCTGCCGCTCGCTTGGGCAGTCGGCGCCAAACGTCGGGACGACATGGAAACCAAGCATCTCCGAACCCTCGTAACGATCGTCGACCTGTCGAGCTTCACCCGTGCCGGCGTGAAGCTGGGGCTGAGCCAATCGGCGATCAGCCAGCAGATCGGCGCGCTGGAGCGCCAGCTCGGCGTTCGCCTGCTGCGCCGCACCGGCTCGGGAGCACGCCCCACCGCGGCCGGCGAGCTACTGGTCGATCACGCGCGACAGATCCTCGCACGGGTCGACGCGGCGCGCCGTCTGGTCTCGGAATTCGACTCGTCGTCGGGTGGCGTGCTGCGCGTCGGCGCCGGCGGCGCGGTCTGCCACCACCTTCTACCCGATGTCCTGGCGGCGCTCCGCGAATCGTTCCCCCGCCTCGAGCTGCACGTGCGCAGCGGACATACCGATCTGACGCTCGAGCGCCTGCTCGGCGGTGAGATCGACGTCGGCGTGCTGACGATGCCGGTCGCGCACGCCAAGCTACGCCTGGTCGAGCTCGGCAGCGACGAGCTGGTCGCGATCGTCGCGCGCTCGCATCCACTCGCCACCCGCGCGCAGGTCGTGGCGGCTGACCTTGCCAACGAGCCGCTGCTCATCTGCGAGCGGCGCAGCCGGACGTTCCAGCTCGTCGAGCGCGTGCTGCTCGAGGCCGGCGCCTTCCCGCGTGTCGCCATGGAGATCGATCATCAGGAGGCGGTGACCAAGATGGTCGCGCGCGGCCTCGGCATCGCGGTCGTACCGCGCTGGGCGATCGGCGCCGAGATCGAGTCCGGCGAGGTGACCGCGATTCCGATCGGCGCGTGCGGGCTGTCGCGCAGCTGGGCGGTCGGGTTTCTCGAGGAGTCGCGGCCGCGTCAGGCGCTGCGAGCGTTCGTCAAGCTGTGCGTCGACCGCATCCCGAAGGTGCTCGAGGCACCGGCGGCGTCGTCGTTTCCCGAGCTGAAGTCCGCACCGCGCTGACCGCGCCCGCGGAGGCGCTTACGCGCGCTCGCCGGCGGAGCGTGGAAATCCGCTCGTGGCAACGGGCTCCGCGCTCTCGCGGCTCACGTCGGACGGGCGCGCCACGAGGTCGGCCAGGGTCTGCCGCCCGAGATCCCGGCGGCGCTCCTCCTCGAGCACGTGCAGCAACGCGCACACCCGCGCATCCGCCCCCTCGGGCGGACGCGCCTCGCCGAACTGGTCGGCGAGCGCCGCGAGCCCGATGGTCGCGGGATCGCGCGCCAGGACGTAGCTCTCGCTGTCTTCGCCGACCGCGAGCAGCGCCTCGGCCGCGCACAGCTTGCCGACGCACTCCGCAACCAGGTCGCTGTTCACGTCGAGCTCCTGCGCGACCGTGCCCAGCTCGACCGGACCTGCGCCATCGCGAAAGCGCTCCGCCGCACGCACGAGCACGTGTAGCGCCACCGCCCAGCGCGAGACGTCGCGCGCGCGCTCGTCCTCGGGCTCCGGTCCGTACTCGAGCACCGCCGCGAGCTGCGCTCCGGCGAGCACCACCGCCCAGCTCACGTAGATCCACACCAGGGTCACCGGTAGCTGCGCGAGCGCACCATAGATCGCGTTGGCGCGCGCGACGCCGATCTGCAGGGAGACATACGCCATCTGCACGAGCTGCCAGGCGCAGCCGGCGACCAGCGCGCCAATGATGATCGAGCGCGCGTGCGGCCGGCGATTGGGCATGACCGCGTACAGGATGCCGAGCGCCACGACGTTCATCGCGATCGGCGCGAGCCGCAGCGCGGCCAGCGCCGCGCCGTGCAGCACGTCCACCGCCAGCAGGGTGTGCAGAAAGGTCTGCTCGCGCAGCGCCGAGGTCACGCCGACCGCGAACAGCAGCAGGAACGGGATCAGCAGCACGACCGAGACGTAGTCCGTGATCATGCGCAGCCACGAGCGCCCGCGCACCACCCGCCAGACCATGTTGAAGATCGACTCGATGCTGCTCAGAACCGAGATCACGGTGAAGATCAGGAACACCGCCCCTAGCGCACCGATCGTGCCGACGTTGGTGTGGTCGATCCACTCGAGCATGCGGGCGGTCACTTCCGGATCGAGCGACAGCCGCGACAGCAGCAGTGGCTCCAGACGATGCTGCGCGCCGAGCCCCTTCAGGACCGCGAACATCAACGCGAACAGCGGCACCAGCGAGAGCAGCGAGGTGTAGGTGAGCGCCGCCGCGGCCTCGAGACAGCGATCGCCGTAGAAGCGCTGCACCGTGGCGCTGACGATCGCCCAGCCAGGGGGCCGCCAGCGCGGAAGCCGCTCCGCCGCACTCGTCATCGTTTCATTGTGCACGACCAACGAGGCTTGTCACCATGCGGCGCCGGCCATAGGGCTGCCGCTCAACGCCAGGCGAAGACCGGCTGCTCGTAGTGGGCGACGCGGGTCGCACGGCCGTGCATCGCGACCTCGCGAAACTGGAAGATCACCGCAGCCGTCGGCGCATGGACGTCGGTCCGGACCGTGCCGCCCAGCGGGACCGAGATGACCGGACGGTCGCTCTGCGGGATGCGGCGCAGGCGCGGCACCTCCGGGCGATCGAGATGCTCGAGCGGCACCCGGTGCACCGACGCGACCTCGCGCGGATCTGGCCGCAGCTCGCAGGCCGCTCCGCCCCAGACCACCACCGGGGTGATGACGAAGCCCGAGCGCGTCGGATAGTCGTCGAGCAATCCCAGCACGCTCTGCTCCGGGCACTCGAGGCCGACCTCCTCGGCGAGCTCGCGCAGCGCCGCCTGCGTCGGCGTCTCGGCACCATCGATCCGGCCGCCCGGGAGAGCCCACTGCCCACCGTGGTTGGCCAGCCGCGACGCCCGCCGCGTGAGCACGAAGCAGGCGCGACCGGCATCGTCGTCGACCACCGTCACCGCGACGGCTGCATGGACGAGCCCGTCGTCACGATTGCGCTCGCATTCGAAGGAGTCGAGGTGGATCGCCAGGCGAACGCGCAGCGCGTCGTCGAAGCTGATGCTGTCTTGCACGGACATCTCCGGGGCCTTTTCCGGCCTAGCACGCACGCGACAGGCGCGCCGTCCGAGTTGCAGGACGAACGCCGGCTCGGATACCCATGGAAGGCGCGCGGGGCACGCCGCTCCGGGTACGAGCACCGAGGACACCACATGAGCGAGTTGAGCACCGGCGACCGGCTGCAGATCCAGGAAGTCCTGGCCCGCTACTCCCACTGCGTCGACCGTGGCCGCTGGGACGCGCTCGTCGAGCTGTTCACCGAGGACTGCCGGCTCGACCTGAGCCAGCTGATGGGCCTGTACGAAGGCCGCGCCGGGGTGCGCAAGTTCGCCGACACGCTGGCGCCGCTCGGCGTGTTCATGCGCCACCTGGTGACCAACGTGGTGATCGAGGGCGACGGCGAGCACGCGCACGTCGAGTGCTACGTCACGGCCGTCACCGGCTCGCCGCAAACGCCGAATCGCATGACCGGCTTCTACGAGGACGAGCTCGTCAAGCAGAGCGGCCGCTGGCTGCTGCACCGCCGCCGGCTCGCAGTCGACCTGCCGCAGGTCTGACCGTCATGAGCGTCGCCGCGATCGCACCGACGGACGCGCCGCCGAGCTTCGAGCTCGGCGAGCGTCTCACGCCCGAGCAGGTCGAGATCCTCGACCGCCGCGGCTTCATCCGCTTCCGGCGCTTCGCCTCTGCCGAGACCGTACGCGAGCTGCGCGCCGAGGTCGAGGAGATCGACCGGCGGATCGTCGCCGAAGGCCGCACCCACATCAACGGCGTGCCGCTCATCATCGGCCAGCGCAAGGACGGCTCGCGCTACGTGCAGCGCATGGTCTTCACCTCGACGTTCGGGCCGAAGCTGCACGCCTTCCTGCAGGATCCGCGCTTCCGCGCCATCCTCGACATCGCCGGTGAAGGCTACCGGATCGGCGAGCGCGAGCGCGACGGCCTGGTGGTCAACCACTTCCGTCACGAGGAAGGCTCGGCCTACGCGAGCCTCGGCTGGCACACCGACAGCCTGCGCGACATCTTCTACTTCGAGAAGCCGCGCCGCTACCTGAACGTCGGCTTCTACCTCGACGACTCGCCGAAGACGAAGGGCGGCGTACGCGTCCTGCCGGGCACGCACGAGCAGGGCCTGTGGTCGATGCTCACCCGCAAGATGCACTTCATGAACCACGAGCCGGATCCCGGAGAGGTTGCCATCGAAGCCGAGGCCGGTGATCTCACCATCCACGACGGACGGCTCTGGCACCGCGTCGCCCAGGCGACCGCGACCGGCGACGCGAGCCAGCGCCGGGTGATGTATTTGCCGCTGATGAACGGTCCCGAAAAGCTGAAGGACGAGAACAGCTCGACGCCGTTCTACTTCCGCCTGCGGAAGCTCGCGGGCTACTGAAGGGGCGGCCCTCGACCCGTTCGCACCGTGCCCGCTACTCGACCGCACGGTCGTCGAGGGGAGTAGCCGTCGTCAGCCGACGCTGAGCAGGCGGCCCAGGCCCGACTGCGCGCGATACAGGTTGCTCGACGTCGCCAGCCAGCGTCCCGGCTGGTCGGCAAGCAGCTCGAGCCTGCGCGACGCGTCCGGGGCGACCGCGACCGTGTCCTTCCACGGCGCACGCGCGGCCGCCTTCGCTTCGCTCAACAGACGGAACCGGTAGCCGTGCAGATGCACCGGTTGCCAGAGATCCGTGCGATTGACGATCTCGAGGTCGATGCGCGCACCACGCGGCAGCACGAGCGGCGCCGCGTCGGCCGCGGGCGACACGGTGAACTCGCCAGGGTGCACGTACCCGTCGACGCTCCAGACGAAGGTCCTCTGGTCGCCCGCGATGGTCAGCCGAACGCTTTCGCTCTTCGCCACGTCGAACGCGGTGTCAGTGGTGGCGCGCAGCTGCCCGTAGGACAGCGCGCGCTTACCCCAGCGCGGCGGACGCGTGCTGACGACCGGCCGCACCCCGGGCGTGTACAGGACGCCGACCGCTCCCCCCGGAGCGCCCAGCGCCGCGGCGCGCAGCGAGTAGCTGCCCTCCCCCGCGACGGTGACCAGCACGTCGTAACGTTCGCCGGTCGCCAGCACGAGATCGTCGACCTCGAGCGGCTCGACGGCACGCCCGTCGGCCGCGATCACCTGCATGGCGTGGCCCTCGACCTGGAAGCGGAAGAAGCTCGCCGCCGACGCGTTGACGATGCGCAGCCGCACGCGCTGGCCTGGTTTGACTTCCTTCGTCCAGGCGTCGCGGTGCGTGCGCCCGTTGAGCAGGTAGGCGTTGTAGCGCACGTCGATCGGGAACGGCTTGCCGTCGGGCAGTGGATTGACCAGCCGCTCGGGGTCCGCGGCCGACGGATCCTTGACGACGCCCGCGCGCAGGTCGGGCACGATGCGCGCCGGGTCGGCGTTCGTCCAGTCGGAGAGCAGCAGCACCTCGTCGTGATCGACGGCGTGGCGCTCGTCGCGCGCTTCGATCACCAGCGCGCCTACCAGACCGAGCTGGCGCTGCAGCTTCCAGGTCGACTCGTAGAAGTAGGTGCCCGCCTCGTGCAGCGGAAACTCGTAGACGAACTTCGTCCTGGGCTCGATCGGCGACTGGGTGACGCCGGCGACGCCGTCCATCCCGTTCGGCACCACGACGCCGTGGAAGTGCACCGCCGTCGGCTCGGCGAGCTCGTTCTCCACCGTCACGCGCAACAGCTCGCCCTCGCGCGCACGCAGCTCGTAGCTCGGGAAGGTCTGATTGGCGACGATGCCCTGCAGCCGCTGCCCGGCGGGCGCGACCTCGCGGCGCGCGACCAGCAGCGTCTGCTCGGACGGCTGGGCAGCAGGCGATCCAGCGCCGGCCGGCGCCGCTGCAGCGGCTGCGCGCGCCACCGGTCCCGCGAAGACACGCAGCGCGGCCGCGGTCACGCAGGACGCACCGAGCCCGAGCACACGACGGCGTGGCAGCACGTGGTTCATCCCATCGTCCCCGGCGGCGCCTGCGCGGCTCAGGCGGACGCGCCGGTGCTACGCGCACGCGCGTCGCGAACCATCTCGACCAGGACGACGCGCGCCTCTCCCGAAGTGCGCGCATCACGCGGGAAGTTGATGCGCAACCCGCGCAGCCGCTCGCCGCTGCGTGCGCGCACGCGAAAGCCCATCCGGTCGACGCTCGTCATGGTCGCCTCGTCGGCCTCGATGCCCGCGAACACCTGGCAGAAGAGCCGCAGCGCATCGGCATGGTCGGCGTTCATGTGCTCGATGATCGCCTGCGCACTGCTCGCCAGCGGATCGGGCTCGGCGGCGCCATAGCCGTCGGCTTCGACCCAGCCCATCGCGCCGAACCCAGCGACGTAATAGAGCTCGCGAATCTCCATGCGATAGAAGGCGAAGTCGTCGAAGTCGACCCAGTGCCGCGCGTTCTCGTGGCGCTCGAGGTAGTCGGCGCGTACCGCCGCCACGTCCTCGCCGCCGATCTTGGCGACGTCGCCGACCAGGGTGACGCGGCCGCCCGCCAGCGGGTCCTCGGTCCAGCCCGGCTGCGTGACGAGCAGGCTCGCGTGCGGATCGGCGATCAGGTTCTGGGTGTGCATCGCCATCGTGCTGATCAGCAGCGTCGGCCGTCCCTGCGCGTCGAGGCCGTACGGGGCGACCGATCCAAAGGGATAGCCGCTCGCCCTGCGCGAGTGGGTGGCGAGGGTGCCGGTAAGCCCGAGGTGGACCAGCGTGCGGGCACGCTCGGCAAAAGGAGGTTCGGCGACCTGTTCGGTTGGCTCCGCGGCATCGGCGGTGTGCTGGTTTCCATCGTTGGCCATCGTCGTCTCCTTGTGCGCCGGTGACGATAGCGGGATCGGTGGTGCCTGACCAGGCGCGCCCCTCGTGCGGGCGCACGACGCGCTTTGTGCGGTGCGCCCTTGCAAGTGGCTTGATGGTCCCGGAGGGTGCTGGTCGGGATGGGCTTGTCGACCAGCGAGCAGGTGCTCGAGGCGATCACGGCGCTGCGCGAGCTGAGCGCACGCGCAGCGGAGGACGGCGCCGTACACGCGGAGTGCAAGCGGCGCGTTGCCGACCTGCGGGACGCCTGGCGCACGCAGCCGGAGCACTTCGCATCGGACGCGATCGACGCGCTGCGCGACATCGCCCGCCTGCTGGCGCAGCCGCCGCGCGAGACGCCGCCGGCGGAGCGCTTGCCACGCGCGCGCGAGGTGCTCGCCGGCGTGTTCGGCTACGCCTCCTTCCGCCCGGGTCAGGAGGAGATCATCGCCGCCGTGCTCGATCGCCGCGACTGCATCGCGATCATGCCGACCGGCGCCGGCAAGTCGCTCACCTACCAGATCCCGGCGCGCCTGCTCGGTGGAACGACGCTCGTCATCTCGCCACTGATCGCGCTCATGAAGGATCAGGTCGACGCCCTGCACGCGCGCGGCGTACGGGCGACGTATCTCAACTCCAGCCTCGAGCCCGAGGAGCGCAGCGAGCGCACCGCGCGCCTGGTGCGTGGCGAGTACGAGCTGGTCTATGCCGCCCCCGAAGGTATCGAAGCGTCGGTCGGTAGCGCGCTGTCACGTACCGACCTGCGCCTGATCGCGGTCGACGAGGCGCACTGCATCAGCCAGTGGGGGCACGACTTTCGTCCGGCCTACCGCAAGCTCGCCGGTCTCAAGGACCGCTTCGGACGGCTGCCGGTCCTGGCGCTCACCGCCACCGCGACCCCACAGGTGATGGAGGACATCGCGCAACAGCTCGCCATGGACGAGCCGGCACGCTACCGCGGCTCGTTCTTCCGTCCGAACCTCCACCTGCACGCGCAGAAGAAGGGCGAAGGGGTCCGGCTGCGCGAGGCGATCGCCGATCTGGTCCGAGCGCGACCCGGACAGAGCGGCATCGTGTACTGCCTGTCGCGGCGCTCGGTCGAGGCAACCGCCGCGTTCCTCGCCACGCGCGGCGCGCGCGTCCTCCCCTACCACGCAGGTATGGAGCACGACGCACGGACCGTGGCGCACGACGCCTTCCGGCACGGTGACGTCGACGTGATCGTCGCGACGATCGCCTTCGGCATGGGCATCGACAAGCCCGACATCCGCTACGTGATCCACCGCGACATGCCCGGCTCGGTCGAGGCCTACTACCAGGAGATCGGACGCGCCGGGCGCGACGGTGCGACGAGCGACTGCATCCTCTTCTACTCGTGGGCCGACGTGCTCGGCTACGACCGCTTTGCATCCCAGGCGGACGCCGAGGTCGGCGCGCGCTCGCGCCGCCAGGTGCGTCAGATGTTCGAGCTCGCCGACGGCGCGCACTGCCGTCACCGCGCGCTCGTCAAGCACTTCAGCGAGCGCATCGAGGCCTGCGGCGCCTCCTGCGACGCCTGCCGCGGCGGCGATGTGCTGGCCGACGCGCACCGCACGAGCAGCGCACTGCCTGCCGCAAGGAGCGCCACCGTCCGCGCCGGCCAGACGCCGCGTGGCGCCCGCGCGTCGCGCGCCGGGGATGGCGCCCCGGGCAATCCGGACGAGGTTCTCGACGCGGGCGCGCAGGCGCTCTTCGACGAGCTGCGCGCGCTGCGCAAGGAGCTCGCCGACGCGGCCGGGGTGCCCGCCTACGTCGTCTTCAGCGACGCCTCGCTGCGCGCCATGGCAGCGGCGCGGCCTACCACCGAGGACGAGTTGCTCGCCGTCTCCGGCGTTGGCCCGGTCAAGATCGAGCGCTACGGGGCCATCTTCCTGGCCGCCGTGCGCGGCCGCGCCGCCGCGGCCAGCGCGTGATCCGGCATGCTCGAAATGCCGCCCGCAAACCCGTATCTGAGGTTCTACGGAGTGGGCGAAATTCGACCCGCACCGCCCCCTCTGCGAAGCCGAAGGCGAGCGGCCGAGCGACAGCGAGCGGGGGAATGGAGTCTCCACGCGGCGTCGCCGCGTGGAGGAAAGGGGGCGGCGCCCCCTTTCCTCGAATAGGAGGTTACCGTGAAACGCGAAGACTGCACACTCTTCAGCGGCGCGGCCCAGGGGGCCGAGGCCGAGTTCGGCGCCGCGGCCGAGCGCTACGGGATCGAAGAGGTCAACTTCACCTTCGACGGCCACGGCGACGCTCGGCCGCGCGGCATCCGCGTGCTGACCCACCGCGAGCTCGCGCACGGCGACGTGAGCCTCGCCTACGTCAGCAAGCTCATGCACCGCCGCTACCCGGACACGCCGCTCTTCAAGCGCGTCCTGCAGAGCATCTGGCACCAGGTGAACAGTGGCCAGGAGATCTACGTCGTCGGCAAGATCCTGCCCGACGACACCGTGAAGGGCGGCACCGGTTGGGGCGCCGAGTTCGCGAAGCTGTGCAACAAGCCGCTGATCGTCTTCGACCAGGACAAGGACGGCTGGTTCCGCTGGGCGGGCGACCGCTGGGACACCTTGGCCAAGCCGGTGATCGCGCACCCCGAGTTCACCGGCACCGGCACGCGTTTCCTGTCCGAGAACGGCCGCCAGGCGATCGAGCAACTCTTCGCGCGCTCGTTCGCGTGAGCCTCGGGAAGGACGGATCGACGATGACGAAGAAGATCGACAAGTCCGACTCCGAGTGGCGCGCACAGCTCACCTCCGAGCAGTACGAGGTGGTGCGCAACAAGGGCACCGAGCGCGCCTTCACCGGCAAGTACTGGGACAACCACGAGCCGGGCGTGTACATGTGCGTCGCGTGTGGCGAGAAGCTGTTCAGCTCGGACACCAAGTTCGAGTCCGGCAGCGGCTGGCCGAGCTTCTACGCGCCGCTCGACGAGAGCCACGTCGAGACCGAGGACGACGGCAGCCACCTCATGCAGCGCACCGAGGTGCACTGCTCGTCCTGCGGCGCCCACCTCGGGCACGTGTTCGAGGACGGGCCGCGGCCGACGGGTCTGCGCTACTGCATCAACTCCGCCAGCCTCGACTTCGAGAAGAAGGGCTGAAAGCGCCCGCCGCTCCCCTGCTGAGACGATAGCGCGGGAGCCTCCGCATCCGCCGGAGGCTCCGCACGTGCGTCGTCTGTCCCGTCCGGGCACGCACGCGCGCCCGCGCCCGGCACGTCAAGCACTCTCTTGACCCAGCTCGCCGAACGCCTACTTTGGCTAGCTGCAACGCCACTGGCTCGAGTGCTTTCGCCGGGGCGGGGGAAGGGGGAGAGTGATGGGG
>Ga0163153_10000149_pt1 | contig 119489 bp, 104 predicted proteins | sample OliLakLV19MP6IB1_FD_148629 | JGI IMG/M metagenome (GOLD analysis project Ga0163153, IMG submission 148629) | Freshwater microbial mat bacterial communities from Lake Vanda, McMurdo Dry Valleys, Antarctica - Oligotrophic Lake LV.19.MP6.IB-1 | ecosystem: Environmental > Aquatic > Freshwater >...
GAAGTAACAAATTTCGTATTTCTTTAAGAAATTTAGTATTTTTTGTAAAAAAACGCCTATTTTTTACAAAAAATACTAAAAAACTTAAATAATACAAGAGGTCACTTAATTATTAATTCTAGTAACTTTATTATTCTATGAGTCTTCATATCACTAAGCGCGACGGCACAAAGGAGGTTTTCAATGCAGATAGAATAAACAAGTCAATTGAAAGGGCCTGCGCTGGAATTCCGAATCCAATCGCAATGGTGACTCAGATCGCCACTGATACCAGGCTCACTTTGTACGATGGAATCACTACAATAGAAATGGACCAAGCGACAATCAATGCCGCTGTTCAAAATATAAAAGATGACCCAGCTCACGACAAGATTGCTACAAGAATTTTTTTGAAAGTTATCTATAGCCAAGTTGTTGGAGACTACGAGCATGACACAGAGCTTCTCACTAAGCTCCACGCTGATGCCTTCGTGAGTTTTATACCACAAGGCATTGAAACGGGCCGGCTTGATGCGCGTATGAAAGAACTTTTTGATTTGAAAAAACTTTCTCAAGCGCTCGATCTAAATCGTGATGAGCTTTTTCAGTACACGGGGCTATCCACTCTTTCCGGATTATATTTGTTGAAAGATCAGAAGCAAGATTATCTTGAAACCCCCCAGATGTTTTGGATGAGAGTAGCGATGGGACTCTCGTATAACGAAGAAGATCCAACCGCATGGGCAATTCGTTTTTACGATAAAATTTCTAAAATGGAATACATACCAGGAACTTCAACTAATCTGGGTTCTGGTACAGCTCGTCCGGCCTTGTCCAACTGCTTTCTTCTTGAGATGCATGATGACATGGAGCATATCGCTAAAACTGTCGCAGATGTGATGCTTATATCTAAAGCAACTGGCGGGCTCGGTGTATCGCTAACAAAACTTCGCGCCTCAGGCTCCCCACTTAAAAGTAACAATGGCGCATCTTCTGGTCCCACTCCTTTTGCCAAGATTATTGATACGGCAATAAGGGCGATCATGAGGGCGGGCAAGAGAAGGGGTGCGCTATGTTTTTATATGGAAAACTGGCATTTAGATTTTCCAGAGTTTCTTGATTGGAAACACAATGCAGGGGATGACCATATGAGAATGCGTACGGCCAATACGGCAGCTTTTATTTCTGATGAGTTTATGAAGAGGGTTAATACCGGAGATATGTGGTATATGTTCGATCCAGCGGAAACACCCGATTTAAATGAACTTTATGGCAAGGCCTTTTCGGAGCGTTATCAAGAATATGTTGAAATGGCACTAAAGGGAGAAATGCGCACATTTAAAAAGATTGTTGCCCATGAACTGTTTCGCAAAATGCTAGTTTCTCTCCAAACAACATCACATCCATGGCTTGTTTGGAAAGATACCATAAATGTACGGGCACTTAACAACAATACTGGCACGATTCATATGTCAAACCTCTGTACCGAGATATGTCTTCCTCAGGACAGAGACAATATTGCTGTTTGTAACCTGGCGTCACTTAACCTAGCTCCCCACATTCATAACAAAGAAATTAATTGGGGCAAACTTGAAGATACGGTTCGCGTAGCTATTCGTCAGCTAGACAACCTAATAGACATTAATCAGCTTCCAATTGCTGAGGCTGTTAAGTCGGATAAAGAGAATCGTGCAATCGGCCTCGGTGTTATGGGACTTGCTGATGTTTTAGAACAGCTTGGTATGGCATATGACTCTTCTCATGCTTGGGATTTTACGGACAGGATTTTTGAATTTATTTCATATATGGCAATTGATGAAAGTGCCAACTTGGCCGCTGTCCGTGGTTCATATTCAAATTTTGCTGGCTCCGGTTGGTCTAAGGGAAGGGTGCCTATAGACACACTAGATCTTCTCGAGCAAGAGCGCGGAGTAAAATTGGCAGTTCCAAAAGAATCAAAACACAAAGGACTCGATTGGGATATCTTGCGAGCCAAGGTTAAAAAGGGAATGAGGAATGCGACACTCATGGCAGTGGCGCCAAATGCTACCATTGGACTAGTGGGAGGAACTGTTCCCGGTATTGATGCTAGATTCGCCCAGGTGTTTTCTAGAAATACACAAAATGGTAAGTATCTGGACATTAATCGTAACTTGGTAAAAGATCTGACAAATCTTGGTATTTGGGACAAGGTAAAAGGCGACATCATAGAACATCAAGGTGATATTTCAAATATTCCAGAAATCCCGGACCATCTAAAAGATGTTTATAAAACAGCTTTTACAACTTCTCCCTATGCTTATGTTGAAGTTGCTGCTCGTGCACAGAAGTGGATTGATCAAGCACTTTCACGCAACATGTATCTAGAAACTCGCGATATTGATGAAGCAATGAGAGTTTATCAAAGCGCGTGGGACAGGGGTGTGAAAACAACCTACTACCTTCACATGAAGCCTAGACATACTGCCGAACAAAGCACCACCGCAGTTAATAAGGCTCATAAAATAGGCAAACTAGGATTTGCAGCCATGGGTAGGGGGGCCGTGGTTTCGGAAGTGTCACCACAACCATTTGCATCCCCACTTCAAAAGACCCTTGAGGCCCCTAAGGAGGAAACACTTGCTGTGAAAAAGGAAATGCCTTCCCAAGAATCCTTACAAACCGAAGCGGGACCTGAACCAGCACCAGAAATCAAAACGAATTCTGTTGCTACAAAGTCACGCGGTTTTATGTCTCTTGAGGCTCTTAAGGAATCAGTGCCAGTTGGACAAAAGAGCTTACAAAACAATCATGGACCAGAAGACCCTGCGGACTTGAATATATGTATTAGTTGTCAGTAGAGGTAGTTCTAATTAATAGGTTTAATTAACAACAAAAATATGTTGCTCGGAAAAGCCTCGCCAGAAGATATGAGTTTACATCCCATTCGTTATCAATGGGCGTATGATTTGTACAATCAGGCGGTTAGAAATACATGGTTTCCTCACGAGATCGCGCTAAAGGAAGACTTGGAGGATTGGGAGAAGATGACTGACGATGAAAGGCATGCAGTTAAGTTTCTTATGGCTTTTTTTAATCCAGCAGAGCTTATTGTCAATCGTTCAATTGCCCTTGGGATTTATCCGTATCTTAAATCTCCAGAGTGTCACCTGTATCTTGCCAAGCAGATGTGGGAAGAGGCCAATCACTGTGTGGCTTTTGAGTATGTTCTTGAAACCTTCCCCTTTGATAGAGAGACGGTTTTTAATATTCACCTTGAAGTGTCTTCAATGGTGGCCAAAGAGGCGTATATAAATAAATACATGAAGCGAATGACAGAAGATACGCTAGATATCACAACCCTTGATGGAAAAAAAGATTTCATTAGAAATCTGGTGGCGACTAATATTGTCATGGAGGGTATCTGGTTTTATTCTGGGTTTATGGTGGCGCTTTCATTTCGCCAGAGAAATCAGCTTCGTAATTTTGGTTCTATGATTAATTGGGTTCTTCGTGATGAATCTCTTCATTTGAAGTTTGGTATTAACTTGATTCATAATATTTTAGAGGAGAACCCAGAGCTTCTTACAGAAGATTTCGCAGATGAGATTAGAAACATTGTTATCGAAGGGGTAGATCTTGAAAATGCTTATAACAAAGACTTATTTCCTAATGGTATCTTGGGTCTTAATGCAGACTATGTGAATCAATATGTTCAGTATGTTGCAGATAGGCGCCTTGAAGAGCTTGGCCTTCCGAAGGCCTATAATGTGACAAATCCAGCCAAGTGGATGAGTACAGCGACTGATGTATTTGAACTAGTGAACTTTTTTGAAGCCCAGAATACTAACTATGAGGTTGATGTTAGGGCGCATTCAGAGAAAAAGGAAGAGAAGATGACTTAATAATTTTGTATAAAAGAAAACCCCGACACGCCCTCCAGTATGTCGGAGCTTTCGTGTTGGGGTTTTTTCGCCTAATCCGCCGTAGCGGCGGACTGGCGGGGGTGCCCTCCGTCGTAGTATTCACGGAAGACTCCGAAGTGGTTCTCCTCGCTGGAGTCGAATTCCTTGGACAGCCTGGTCCAAAGTCCCCAGCATGATCCGTCCACTTGCTTGTCGAGCAAGTAAGATGGGTAGATCTGGAACTTGCGCCCGTTGACCACCACGGGCTTTCCTCTGCGCATCTCACCATCTCCGCAGAGGTCGACCCACAGGTCTTTCTGCACGAACCCCGCCCGGTGGAGCGCTTTCATATTACCCCGGGTCATGAAGCACATGTAGCGCTCCCCATCCCGGTCGAATACCATGAGGTGGACGTACCGGTTACCGAAGGACCCCTTGAGGTCCTCTTGGGCGTAAACGCCCCCAGTTACCTCTATCATTCTTGAGGTGTCGAGTGTCGGATAGACCACCTCTGGCTCTACTGCCGTGACTTGAACCTTGTTGCTTGGTGTTATTGCTAACACCACACACAACATCAACATACCGCTGATGATACCGATGATTACCATATCCACTTGGCACCGCCCTTTTGGGAGTGAAACTGCAAAAAAACTGCTTGATACTGCACTGCTACCTTAATTATATCATATACAGATTAAAAGTCAATCCTGTCGTTCGCGAACGATGGGGTCAATACGTAAACATACGCCCTAGGTTGGGCATGAAATTGGCACAAAGAACCATAACTAGAGAACTTCTATGATTACAGTGGGAATAGGTTTGGATAAGTTTTTGCTATAATAAAGTGACTTAATACTTATTAAATTTTACTATGCAGAAAGTTAGAGTAGCTATAAATGGTGGCGGGAGAATCGGTAGGGCATTTTTGAAAATTGCTCACCAGAGAAAGGAGATAGAAGTAGTCGCTATAAATGATTTGGGAGATGCACACAATATTGCATACCTTTTGAAGTACGATTCTGTTTATGGCAAAGCGCCTTTTGAAATCTCTGTTAAAGAAGATGGTAAGGCGATTATTATTGATGGCAAGGAAGTATTAATGCTTTCTGAGAAAGAGCCAGTAAATTTGCCATGGAAAGAGCTAGATATTGATGTGGTCGTAGAGTCCACTGGATTTTTCACAAGTTTTGAAAAAGCTAAAGCACACATCGATGCAGGAGCAAAAAAAGTTGTGGTCACTGCACCGATGAAAGATGACCCAAGTCCAGAAATTCCAGGGGCGACCATTCTTATGGGTGTGAATGAGGAGAAACTTTCAACTTGCTCTATTACTTCCAATGCTTCATGTACTACAAATTCTGCCAGTCCCCTAATTGCAATCCTTGATGAGGCCATTGGTATTGAAAAGGCGATCCTGAATACTGTTCATGCTTACACCGCCACACAGTCTCTTGTAGACGGACCTGCCAAAAAAGGATTTAGAGAAGGCAGAGCTGCAGCTCAAAATATTGTTCCATCTTCAACTGGTGCGGCGATTGCTGTTACAAAAGCATTTCCAAAACTTACGGGACTTTTTGATGGCGTAGCGATGAGGGTACCCGTCATTGCTGGTTCTATTGTGGATGTTACTTTCATTGCTAAAAAAGACACTACCGTAGAAGAGATAAATGAAGCATTGAAAAAAGCATCTACAGAAGATAGATGGAAGGGGATATTCACTGTCACCGAAGAGGAGTTGGTTTCCAGTGATATTTTAGGGAGTCCTTATGGATCAATCGCTGACTTGGCATTGACCAGAGTTGTTGGGGGAAATCTTGTGAAGGTTTGTGCCTGGTACGACAATGAAATGGGGTATACATATACGCTAGTTGATCATGTTATTAAAAGTGGCTTAAGCCTATGATGAGACAAGGTGTATACTTTGGTAATAAGTTTAGAACGATGATTAAATTAGTGTGTGGGTATACATATACATTAGTTGATCACGGCGTTAAGAACGGAAAAGTTATAATATAAATAATATATGATCAAAGTTTTTAGTGGCGGAATATTGATATTCCTTGGTTTCATCGGCCTTGTTGTGGGTCTTTATGGTGCTAGTGATGCAACAAATGGATTGGCAGATCCAAGAATCTGGTCTGTATTGGGCCTTGGAATTTTTTTGTTTGTATGGGGTTTTGTGGTCATTCTAAAAAGAGACTCAAACGATTTGCTAAGCGGTCCTAAACCAACTTTCGAGAAACAGATAATTCGAGGCACTGCAAAGGCAGTCATAATTTTTGTAGTAACGATTATAGCTATATATATCCAGAATCAATTTAATAGTTTGATAGAGGGTTCACTTCCAGATTTGGGCTTTAACAGATTATTTTTATTACAGCTTTTTGCACCTCCATTGTATCTTTTTAGTATTTTCATTTTGGTTGAAAAACACAATCAAGGATATTCAAAAGCTAAGGTTTTCTTGGTTTTTCTAACAATTATGGTCGTTTTTAATATTTTGGGCTTTCTATTCTTGACATAAGTTTGTTTTTCTAGCCGTAACCATAGGTCTCCTTTTATATGTGATAGGTTCTCTTATCTTTAGTTATTGATAAGATAAGTTGATTATCAGGTAGCATAAGCGTGACAGAAAAAATGAGTAAAACAAAAAAGATTACACTGTTGTTTATTTCGTTTTTAATTGTATTGGGTGTTTTTTACGCCGTTAATCTATATAAGATATCAAATTTAACTGCAGAAAATTGTTTACATCGCGGTGGAGAAATTGTCACACTGAAAGACCAAATAAATAGTCCAATTGTGGGCGAAATTCTCGGTAACATTAAGGGTACACAGGACGGGAGTCTCTGCGTTAGGGGAAAGGGTGTATAATATGAGCGTAATCCGATCATAGATTTTATTTTTGTTAGTATGAAAATATTTATAGGTAGTGACCACGCCGGTATGGCACAAAAAGAGAGAATTATAGAATCACTCCGTGGTTCTGGATACGAGGTGGTTGATTTTGGTGCCAATGAATATGATGAAGCAGATGATTATCCTGACTTTATTGCCCCAGTTGCACGAGAGGTTTCTAAAAATCCCGAAGGAGTGAGGGGTATTATATTGGGTGGTTCTGGGCAAGGCGAAGCAATGGTGGCGAATCGTTTTAAACATGTTCGGGCGGCAGTTTTTTATGGAATGAAAAGCTCACTTACGGGGCCCATAACCAATCTAGAACTTACTCGTCAGCACAATAATTCAAATGTTCTCGCTCTCGGTTCTCGTTTCATAACAGATGGGGAGGCGGCAGAAGCTGTAGAGTTGTGGCTTGAAACTCCTTTTTCAAACGTGGAGAGACATAAGAGAAGAATTAATAAAATTGAAAGGGCTCATGACTGAAATTATCCCCGCGATAATTCCAAAAAGTTTTGAAGATTTGGAAAATAAACTTTCTCTAATGTCTGGAGTTGTATCAATGGTGCAAATAGACATTCTTGATGGAAAATTTACCAGCGATGGTTCTTGGCCGTATTTGCGAACTCCAGATCCTGATTTTGTGAAAATTATTAAAGAGGAAGAAGGATTTCCATTTTGGGAAGATTTAGATTTTGAAGTGGATTTGATGGTTTTAAATCCCGAGGCCTCTATACAAGAATGGATATCTGCTGGAGCAAAAAGGGTTATTGTTCACTACGAATCTTTTCCCAGTAAAGAAAAAGCACTAACTTTTGCGCGCTCTTTTAGTGAGCAATTTGGTAAAAATGGTCCATTCGTTGCAACTGAGCTCGGATTCGCTTTAAATATTGATACTGATATTGGTGTATTAGAAGAAATTGTTGAATATATAGATTTTATACAATGTATGGGTATTGCAGTTATTGGTAGGCAGGGGGAGCCATTTGATGAAAGGGTTTTACAAAAAATATCTGGTATTAGGTCAAAATATCCTGACGTAATTATTAGTATTGATGGTGGTGTAAATCTGGATTCTGCTCAAGGCCTTATAGAGGCAGGAGCTAGTAGATTGGTTGCGGGCTCAGCTATATTTGGAAGCGATGATATTGTTGGTACAATAGAAGAACTGGAAAACCTATAAACCAATGGCTCAAAACTTGGACGATAAAAAAATAAAAGAGTTGGAACTTAAGGCGAATGATATTCGCCAGTCTATTATAGAGATGCTACTTGAAGCTAAAAGTGGCCATACTGCTGGGCCATTGGGTATGGCTGATGTTTTCACCCTTCTATATTTCCATCAATTGCAACACGACCCAAAGAATCCTTCTTGGGAAGATCGTGACAGAGTGGTCCTTTCCAATGGGCATATCTGTCCAGTCCTCTATGCGACAATGGCACACGCTGGATATTTTGATATTTCTGAACTTAAAACCTTAAGAAAATTCGGCAGTATTTTACAGGGACACCCACACAGAGAATTTCTTCCTTCTCTTGAAACATCTTCTGGCCCTTTGGCGTCTGGGCTTTCTCAGGCCGTTGGTATGGCTTTGGCGGACAGGATTGACAATGGAGTTGAATCTCAAAAAAGAATATTTTGTTTAATGTCTGATGGGGAACAGGAGTCTGGGCAAATCTGGGAAGCTGGTATGCTTGCCGGCAAAGAGAAGTTGCGAAATCTCGTCGGCATTATTGATCGCAATAATATCCAGATAGACGGATATACTGAAAATATTATGCCACTTGAGCCGTTGGCAGATAAATGGAAGGCGTGGAACTGGCATGTTATTGAAGTTGATGGTCACAATTTTGAAGAATTAAATGACGCCATAGAACAAGCTCGGGCTGTATTTGAAAAGCCCACTATGATTATTGCCCGCACCATTCCAGGTAAGGGGGTTAAGGAATTTGAAAGAAAATATGAATGGCATGGTAAACCACCAAATAAAGAAGAAGCTGAAATGGCCCTAAAAGAACTTCGTAGTCTAGGTGGGCAAATATCTGGATACCATAATGATTAAATTAAATCCAAAAATTTTTGATGAAGACGTAGAGCAAGTTCCAATTCGTAAAGGATTTGGCGAGGGACTTTTGATTGCGGGGGAGAGCGACTCACAAGTTGTGGGGCTTTGCGCTGACTTAACTGAGTCCACCCAAATGCATTTATTTAGAAATAAATTTCCAGAAAGGTTCATTCAGGTTGGTGTTGCCGAACAAAATCTAGCGAGCGTTGCAAGTGGTATGGCGGCTATGGGTAAAATTCCTTTCATTACTTCCTATGCAATGTTTTCTCCTGGTAGAAACTGGGAACAGATTCGCACTACTATCGCTTATAATGACAGGCCAGTTAAGATTGCAGGCAGTCATGCGGGAATTTCTGTAGGGCTTGATGGTGGGACGCACCAAGCGGTAGAAGACATTGCCATAACTCGTGTGATACCTAATATGGTGGTTATTTCTCCATGTGATGCCCTAGAAGCCAAGAAAGCAACAATTGCTTCGGCTAAAACCAACACACCTGTTTACATACGACTTGCTAGAGAAAAAACTCCGATTGTTACTACAGAAGACACCCCCTTTGAAATAGGCAAGGCGCAAGTTTTTTGGGAAGGTGAAAATCCTCAAGTGGGCATTATCGCCACTGGTGCTCTCATTCATAGGGCACTAAAAGTTGCCAATATGCTTGGCAAAGAAGGTGTTGGTGTAAAAGTTTTAAATCTGGCAACAATTAAACCACTAGATGAAGATGCGATTATTTCTCTTGCCAAAGAGACAGGTGCCATTGTGACAGTAGAGGAGCATCAAATAGCTGGAGGTATGGGTTCAGCAGTGGCGGAATGTCTCTCAAGAAACTTTCCTGTCCCACAAGAGTTTATAGGTGTCCACGACAAATTTGGTCAATCGGGAACCCAAGAAGAACTCATCAAACATTACAAAATGGATGAAGGTAGTATTATTTTGGCAGTTAAAAAAGTTTTAACCAGAAAATAAGATAATGAAATCAGAAGATCAATTTAAAAATATAAATCCGGACATAAGGGATTTTTCAGATCAAGTTGAGAAATTTTTGAAGACAAGAGAATTAGCCAAATTTAGAGTCAGCTTCATAGAGAAGATGACAATTCTTATCATTTCGGCTTTCGGTCTTATTGCAGCCCTTGCTTGGGATGAGGCATTGAAGGAATTGTTTCGCGTGATTTTTAAAAATTTGTCAGCAATGCAGGAAAAATTTCTCTACGCAGTGATAATCACAATACTTGCTATCACACTTTCAATTATTCTTAGCAAATTAATTCTTAAAAAAGAAAGTACTAACTAGCCCAACCTATTCTTCCCACAGTCTCGGTTTGTAATTTTTAGGTGCTTCTTCAAGAAACCGTTCAAGCTTTTCTCGTATTAGAAGGCCCCTTTGTGCACCAATGTCTTGGACTACGGACATTGAGTTTATTGGTCCCCACGATAGGGCCTGTGGGATACTCATACCAAGGGCGAGCGCAGAGGTGAATGTGGAAGCAAAGGCATCTCCAGCGCCGGTTCGCTCAAGAGGGGCCTTTGGATCTGGATATGTTGGCATAAACCATATCTCAATGCCGTCGTAGGCATAGGCACCCTTAGGGCCATCGGTAATGACTGTAATTTTCGGTCCCAAGGCAGACATTTTCATAATTAGATCTCTGATAGATAAATCACCCTGAATACCAAGGATTCTTTTAGCCTCTGCCACATTACAGAAGAAGACTTCTGTAAGTTGATAGAGTCCTGCAAGCCTCTCTTTTCCAAGTTTCATTTGAAATGTACCCGGCTGGAAGGCAAGCTTAACAGTTGGATGTAGTTTTAAATATTTTATGATTTCTTCATGGTATGGCATAGAGTTTTCTGCAAGAGAAGATAAATAAAGCCATTTTGGCGTTCCTATGTTTGGAAGGGAGTAGTCATATTCTTGATGCTTTACAAGTATTGTTCTTTCGTCTTCATACCAAAGAACATAGTGGTAGTTTGTTTCTTTATCACTATGTGTTTTTATAAACTCTGTCGCGACCTTTTCTTTTTCCAATGTCGCTATACATTCTTCACCATTCAAATCTTTACCAACATTGGCAACAAGGGCAGAAGAAAGTCCGAGGCGTGACGCTGATACGGCAGCATTGGCACTATTGCCAACGGCGCGAATGACATCGACTGATTCATACGGGACCTTATCTCCGAAGCTCATACATAGTTGGCAGTTTTCTTTGTTTATATCGCAGTGGACACTCGCATCTTTCAGGCGAATAAAGGCATCGGTCACAATGTCTCCTATAGCAATGAAGTCATAATTTTTCATTTTGATATTTTATCACAGAGAAAGTCCCTATGATATAATATTTAGTATGTTAACTTTACGCGAATCTATTATTGAGGCAGAAAAAAACGGAGTGGCTATTGGTCACTTTAATATTTCAAACCTTGAAGGAGCTTGGGCTGTTGCCCGTGCTGCCAAAGCACTGGGGGTTCCTGTAATTATAGGAGTGTCTGAAGGTGAGAGAGATTTTATTGGAACTAGTCAGGCTCGAGCTATTGTCACTAGTATTCGAGATGAACTTGATCACCCAATTTTTCTTAATGCTGATCACACATATTCTGTAGATAGAGTAAAAGAAGCAATAGATCTAGGGTTCGATTCTGTTATTTTTGACGGGGTTAAACTTTCTTTTGAGGAAAATATGAAGCTGACAAAAGAATGTGTAGATTATGCGCGTTCTAAAAATAGGGAGGTTATAGTAGAAGCAGAGCTCGGATACATTGGACAGTCTTCAAAAATTCTTGACGAAATTCCGGAAGGAGTGAGTTTGGATTCAGAAACTTTAACAAGCCCAGAGCAGGCAAAAGAATTTGTAAAAGAAACAGGAATTGATCTGTTTGCTCCAGCCGTTGGAAATATACACGGCATGCTTAAGGGGGGTGTTGACCCGCGTCTAGATATTGCCCGCATAGCTTCTATTCGAGAATCTGCTGGCGTACCGCTTGTTCTTCATGGCGGGTCTGGTAACTCAAAAGAAGATTTTCTAAAAGCAATAGAGTCGGGGGTTACAATTGTTCATATAAATACAGAACTGCGTGTCACATTTCGTGACGCACTAAGAAAAGAGCTACAGGAAAATCCAGACGAAGTGGCACCATACAAATTTATGAAACCATCTCTTATTGCTATGCAAAAATTCGTAGAAGGTAAACTTTCGCTTTTTAATAAAAAATAAAAATGTTTGAAGGACTAGAGAAAGAGATAGAGGGAGAACTACTTACTGATGACGATACTTTAAAAAAGTATAGCCACGATGCCTCTCTTTTTGATGTTCGTCCGCAGGCGGTCCTTCATCCAAAAAACAGTGATGATGTAAAGAAGGCCGTGCGTTTTATATCTCAAAATAAAAAGAGTGACCCAATGCTTTCTATAACAGCCCGTTCAGCGGGTACCTGTATGGCGGGAGGGTCTATAAATGAGTCTTTAATTCTTGATTTCACGACCTATATGGGAGGCATTATGGGTTTTGACGACAGAGTTGCAACGGTCTTGCCAGGGACATTTTATCGTGATTTTGAAAAGGAGACACTGTCTCGTGGAATGATATTGCCTTGTTTTCCTGCCTCAAAGAACCTCTGTGCCTTGGGAGGTATGATAGGGAATAACTGCGCTGGTGAGAAAACTCTTCGCTATGGGAAAATGGAAAGATATATTGAAAGTTTAAAGGTTGTATTTTCTGATGGCAACGAATACGAAGTTAAGCTACTTTCAAAGACAGAATTAGAAAATAAAATTTCTCAAAATGATTTTGAGGGCTCTTTGTATAAAGGGGTATGGGATTTAATTGAAAAAAATAAAGATGAGATTGAGAATGCTAGGCCAAATGTTTCCAAAAACTCTGCTGGGTACTATCTTTGGAATGTTTGGGATGGTAAGACTTTTGATCTGAATAAACTTATTGTCGGTTCACAGGGAACCCTAGGTATTGTTACTGAAGCAAAGATCCGTTTGATAAAAGTTAAAGAGAAGTCCAAGCTTTTTGTAATTTTTCTTCGTGATTTATCTCACTTAAGTGAATTAGTTAATGAGATACTGCCCCTGGATCCAGAAAGTATTGAATCTTATGATGATCAGACGATGAAGCTGGCCGTGAAGTTTTTCCCAGAAATGTTAAAGACGATGAAGTCGGGGTTCTTTAAATTAATATGGAGTTTCTTGCCAGAAGCTGGAATGATGCTTACTGGAGGGATACCGAAGCTCATAATTCTTGTAGAATTTGTAGAAGATACTGAAGAAGAGATAGATGAGAAGATTTTAAAACTCCAAGAAAAAATAGAACACTTTAAGTTTAAGACCCACGTAGCCCACTCAAAAGAGGAAGCAGAAAAATATTGGACCATAAGGCGTGAGAGCTTTAACTTATTGCGTAAGCACGTGAAGGGCAAAAGAACAGCGCCGTTTGTAGACGATGTGATTGTCCGCCCAGAGTATTTGCCAGAATTTTTACCAAAGATGAGAAAGATTTTGGATGAATACGACCTTCTATACACAATCGCTGGGCATGCAGGTAATGGAAATTTTCACATCATTCCCCTTATGGATATGAAAGACAAAACAAATGTTCAAAAAATAATTGAAGTATCAGATAAGGTATATGATTTAGTGGCAGAGTATGATGGGTCAATTACAGCTGAGCACAATGACGGTATTGTTAGAACTCCGTATTTGGGGAAAATCTTTAATCCCAAAGTTCTTGAGCTTTTCAAGGATGTGAAAAATATATTTGATCCAGAAAACATTTTAAATCCAGGGAAAAAGGTGGGTGGAACTGTGGAATATATGAAAAATCATATGGTGAAAGAATAGGGGAGAATTTTCTAGAGAATATAGGAGGAAAACTCTGGAATATAACCCAAAAAACCGCTCAACGGGGCGGTTTTTTGGTGTGTGAACAAAGAAAACACAAAAATGCTTGACAAACCCTGTGTATTTGCTATAATTTATATACCAGGTTATCGCCGACCGCAAGGAGGCGAAATCACCCAACGGGTGCGACCTGGTACGTGCAGTACAGTTATGTTTGTACGGTGTCCCGCAAGAGGCGTTTTCCCGGCCCAGAGGACATCGTGATTGACACAGGGAATGCCGGGTTCGAGGTGGAACTTGTTTCCGCCTAGCCCGGATGGATCCGTTGCCGCCAGCGATGGTGGCGACGCCCGAGCAGTTCAGTTATAAGTATCGTTGTACGGTGTCTCTGAGAGGCGTTTTCCCGGCCCAGAGGACATCGTGATTGACACAGGGGGTTCTGGGTTCGTGTACCAACCGATATCTTTCGGTTGGTACAAGCCCAGGTGCCGGACGAGCAAGTTCCGGCCAGAGGGGTGCTTCGGGCGCTTAAGTTTAGGTGAAAGACATAGCCTATACTTGCCGGGCACAGAAATGAGCGTATCCCATGGCGCTCCAGAAATCGCAAGATTTCTGAAAAAAGCCCCCGCGCCGAAGACAAGGCGCAATGCTTCCGATGGCGATAATCATCGGGGAAGAGTGTCAAGACATTTCTCTTCCGGGGGCACGCCCTTTTCAGGCCTAGGCCTGTGATAGTTTGAGACCCGCGCTTCGGCCGGGTCTCTATTTTTTTACACAAATTTTCATATTTTCATAATAGGAATTAAAAAATTACACCACATTTATAAAACCCATAGGGTAGTCCTATGTATTTTAAATATAAAGTTTCTTAACATTGATTTATATAAATCCCCGTGTATAATGCTCTGATATGTTGGAATTAAAGGTACAAAAGAGAGAAAAGAAGGGGAATCTAGAAAAGCTTCGAAAAGAAGGGCTTATGCCGGCTGTTTTTTATGGCAAAAAAGAAGAGTCTACTCCTATTTCTATATCACAAACAGCTTTCTTAAAAGTTTTTAAAGAGGCGGGTGAATCTACTGTTGTTAGTTTAAATCATGGAGAAGGAACAGTAGAGGCCCTAATTCAGGCTGTGGACCTTGATCCAGTGACTGAAATCCCTAGACACGCCGACTTTTACGTCTTTGAAAAGGGCCATAAACTTGAAGTAGATGTTCCTCTGGAGTTTATTGGTGTTGCTCCTGGAGTGAAAGATCTAGGTGGTCTGTTAGTTAAGGTTATGTATGAGCTAAAAATTGAAGCCCTACCTACGAATCTTCCACATCAGATTGAAGTAGACATATCGTCTCTATTAGAAATAGGAAGTCAATTTTTAGTCAAAGATTTAAAGTTACCGGAAGGGGTGTCTCTTGTTGATGATGAGGATGAAGTTGTAGTTTTGGTGGCAGCTCCAAAGGAAGAAGAGGAAGAAGAGCCAGAGGCTGTAGACCTGTCTGCTATTGAAGTAGAAAAGAAAGGAAAGGAGAAAAATGCTGAAGAGGGAGAAGAAGGAGAAGATACTGCTGGAGAAGAGAAAGAATAATATAAAAAATATTAGTAATAGTAACAAAAGACGGCCACGGCCGTCTTTTGTTATATAGGATGTCTTTTTGGTTCCTATGCGATAGAATGTATATTACAAATCAATGACTTTTTTACTTTCTCGACGGAAGTTTTTATTTGCGTTTCCTTTCTTACTCTCCTTTTTGGGGGTTGGATTCTTTGCGTTAAATGTCTCAGCACAGCTATCTGAAAAAGAAATACAAATCCAAGAAGCAAAACTTCAGGCAGAATATGATGAATTACAAAAAGACATTGTCAAATGGGAGGGGATTTTGAGAGACACACAGTCAAAGGCCAATACTATTCAGGGTGACATTACACATTTAAATGCCAAGATTAAAGAAGCGGAGCTTACTATCCGCGCCAAAACCATTGCCATAGGCCAATTCTCTAAGGACATAAATTCAAAGGTACGGAAGATAGGAGAGCTTGAGGAAAAGATAGGTAAGGGAAAAGAGTCTTTGGCACAATTACTTAGGAAAACTAATGAAATTGATGCCTATACACTAGCAGAGGTTGTATTTGGTAACAGAGATTTGTCAGAGTTTTTTAGTGATCTAGACAGCTTTACTTCTATAAAGAGAGCGATGCAGGAACATTTCATGATAGTAAGAGAAGCAAAAGCAACTACAGAAGTAGAAAGACAGCAGTTAGATAAAAAGAAAGATGCAGAGGCGGATGCAAAGTATGTAGTAGAGACACGTAAAAAGACAATTGCACAAAGTGAGGCGGAACAGAAAAAACTTTTGGCTGTTACTAAGGCCGAAGAGAAAACTTATGCGCAAGTTCTTGCTGAGCGACAAGCGCGGGCAGCACAGATAAGGGCGGCGCTTTTTAGACTTAGAGATACTGAGGGTATTAGTTTCGGTCAGGCTCTTGAGTATGCAAACCTTGCTTCGAAAAGAACGGGTATGAGGCCCGCTCTTTTGCTCGCCATTCTCACCCAAGAGTCAGACCTTGGTAAGAATCTGGGGTCGTGCCTTGTTACAGATCTAGCTACAGGGAATGGCATTGGTAAAAATACAGGTACTCCCTTTGAGCAGATTATGAAAGCCCCTAGAGATACGGTGCCATTTGGTGACATTATGAGTAGGCAAGGGAGAAGCTATAGTAGTACTCCAGTATCTTGCCCACCAGCACACACTTATGTTGTTGGCAGGGGTTTTGGTGGCGGAATGGGTCCATCACAATTTATTCCATCTACTTGGGAGCTTTTCAAGGGTCGCATTGGCGCCGCGCTTGGTGTGAGCGCAGATCAGGCTAACCCATGGAATCCAGAGCATGCTTTTACCGCTACGGCGATATATATGTCTGATCTTGGCGCAAGTGGTGGTGGGTATTCTGCAGAAAGGGATGCTGCCTGTAGGTATTATTCAGGCGCATCTTGTACACCAGGAAGGGTGCCATCCAATGTTTTCTATGGTGATCAAGTGATGCAAAAGGCGCAGTCTATACAGGAGAACATCGATTTCTTGAAGGGAGTTTAGGGCAGTTTTTAGTAGTCAGTTTTTAGAGAAAGTGGGGTTAAAGGGCCAAAGATTTGCAAAAAAATAAAAGTCTGTTATTCTAACGAGATGAAATCTGAAATCCACCCAGAGTATTTCCCAAAGGCAAGCGTGACTTGTGCTTGCGGAAATAAGTTCCATATTGGTTCCACCAAAGAAAAAATTGAGGTGGAAATTTGTTCTGCTTGCCACCCTTTTTATACCGGGAATGAAAAAATTCTTGACTCTGCTGGCCGTGTTGAAAAGTTTAAGAATAAGAGAGCCGCAGCTAAGAAGAAATAAATTTTTAATAGAAAAAGACCCTAAAGAAGCATTTCTGGGGTCTTTTTCTATTCTATAATAGAGTAAAAGAAAAATATGGACTTAATCAAGTACAAGGAAAACAAAAAGACGAGCTTTCTATCAGAGTCTTTGGAAAAACTCTTGAAAGAAGAAGAAGGTATTATTTTGCTTGCAAAAGATGAATCCATGAAAGAGATGGCGGAGGAGGAGATGAAAAATATTTTGACTCAAAAAGATGCTCTCATTTCTCAAATGGATGAAATACTACTCGCAGAAGAAAAGGAAGAAGAATTTCCCAATGAGATTATTCTTGAAGTCCGCGCTGGTGTAGGAGGGGAAGAGGCGGCCCTTTTTGCTGAAGAGCTCTCTCTTATGTATGAACGCTATGCTGAAAAGGTTGGCTGGTCATGGAAAGTTGTGGATCTTTCACAGAGTGCCTTGGGGGGATACAAAGAAGCGTCTTTTGAAATACGGGGTCAGGATGTTTATAAGAAACTTAGGTTTGAGACAGGGGTTCATCGTATTCAGAGAATTCCCGCAACAGAGAAGTCTGGAAGGGTTCATACCTCTACTGCATCAGTGGCGATTTTGCCTATTCGTAAGAGGGTAAAATTTGAGATCAATCCAGCAGATCTCCGTATTGAAACATCTAGAGCGGGTGGAAAGGGCGGACAAAATGTAAACAAAGTTGAAAGTGCCGTTCGTATTGTGCATCTTCCTACGGGCCTTGATGTTCGATCCACCGCCCAGAGGAGTCAGGGGGCCAACAAAGAAAAGGCTTTGGAAATTTTGACCGCCAAGCTGTCCGCGCTTAAGGAAGAAGCGGAGAATAAGAAGTTTTCGGCTAATAGAAAAAATCAGATTGGTACTGGTGATCGATCAGAAAAGATAAGAACATACAATATTTTACAAGATAGAATTACAGATCATCGTATTAAAGAGTCTTGGCACAATATTCCTTTGATTTTCGCTGGAGAGCTGGGGCCTATTATTGAAACCATTGAGACCAGAAGTATGGGCATAGACAGTGAGGTTGCAGAATAATTAGATTTCTGTTAGTATTTCTTTCACGCATTTGGGGGACTAGTCCCTTATTTTTATGTTAGTAATAGCAAAGAAAAAAGAAAATAATCCTAATATAGAAGCGCTTTTCCAGGCAGGGGCGCATTTTGGCTTACTTCGCTCTCGAAGACATCCATCCTCACAGCCATATATCTTTGGCATGAAGAATAAAATTGAAATTTTTGATCTAGAGAAGACCAATGAAATGCTTTCTGTTGCCAAAGAGTTTGTAAAAAGCAAAGTGGCAGAAGGGGGAATGATTTTATTTGTAGGTGGCAAGAATGAAGCGCGTAAGTCGGTTTTAGCTGGCGCCACTAAAGCAGAAATGCCATATGTTGCAGGGCGATGGCTTGGGGGTACCCTCACTAACTTTCCTGAAATAAAAAAGAGAATTACCAAGCTTGAGGATTTAACTTCACAAAAAGAAAAAGGTGAGCTTAGTAAATACACAAAAAAAGAAAGGCTTCTTATTGATAGAGAAATAGAATCTTTGCAAAAAGATTTTTCTGGGATCTCTCCTATGAGGTCTACTCCAGCTGTGCTTTTTGTCGTGGATCTTAAGCGAGAAAGCATCGCGGTGGCGGAGGCTCGTCGCCTGAAAATTCCAGTGGTATCTCTTTCAAGCTCTGATTGCAACCTAAAGGATGTTGAGTATCCAATTCCTGGGAATGATGCATCTATGAAGAGTATTGAATATTTTGTAAATCAGATGGTATCTGCGATTGAAGAAGGCAAGAAATCTGCTGCCATTGCTTCAGCCGTAAAGGCAGAAAAAAAGCCTGAATAGTTATTGTGTTTTTGGAAACGTTCGAGTGCGTATTGAGTATTGAATAAGGTTTGTTCATCGTTTACAATTAAAGACCCATGATATCAACAGAACTTGTAAAGAATCTTAGAGATAAAACTGGACTCTCTATTATGCAGTGTAAAAAGGCTCTTGAAGAAGCTGGTGGAGACCTAGATAAGGCGATTGTTATCTTACAAAAACAAAGTGGAGATGTTGCTTCAAAAAAGTCTGATAGAAATCTTGGCTCTGGAGCCATACAATCATATATTCATGGTACTGGTGCCGTTGGTGCTATTGTGGAGCTTTCTTGTGAGACTGACTTTGTCGCTAAGAATGAAGAGTTTAAGGCCATTGCTTATGATCTGGCTATGCAGGTCGCGGCAACAGACCCGCAGTTTTTGAAGATGGAAGATATCACCCCAGAGGCAAAGAAATCTGCAGAGTCTGTATTTACAGATGAAATACAAGGCAAACCGGAAGATCTCAAGGCAAAAATTCTAGAAGGAAAATTAAATTCATATTTTGCTGAACAGACATTGGTTGAGCAGGCTTTTATTAAAAATCCAGAACTTAAAATTAAAGATTTAATATCTGGAGCCACACAGAAGTTTGGTGAAAGGATTGAAATTCGTCGTTTTGTGAGGTTTTCTACTCAATCATAAATATATGCTGATCGGTACTTTCTCACTTTCTTTGGTTGTCATCGTGACTATGATCACAATAAAGTGGTATGAAATAAAAAAGCAGAAGGAGGGGGGGTTATCCAGGGTACTTGCTCGTTTTGATCGACCATTAGAAAAATATTATGAAGATATTTTGAGGAGGTGTGAACATGTTTGGGACAAAGTGGTACTCGATGGGGCAGAAGGGGCACCGAAGTATTTTAAGGAAGTTTCTTTACGCATGTTTAGGTTTCTTTCTGAAAAATATAATTCTGCACTTCCAAATATTCGTGGAACAAGAAAATTTCGTGGTGATAAAGATGCCTCCTTGTATTTGAGAGACATACATCAGCATAAGGAGCAGAATGGAAAGGGGAGAATTGAGGGTTAATTTTGGGGTGGAATATTCTTCTTTTTTGTTGTAGGTTGTTATTGTAGTTTAAGTCCCGACGCAAGGACGGGACCCCGACTAAGACGTCGGGGCTAAAAGCCATTTATTGCCACCTTAGCTGTCTTGGTAGGTACCAGATGAGTAGTACAAAGATAAGTTCGTAGTTTAAAGTAAGTGAATTGTGAATTGTAGTCTAAGTTGAAAGCTAGAAGCTGACAGCTAAAAGCTATTTATCGCCACCTTGGCTGTCTTGGTAGGTACCAGATGAGTAGTACAAAGATAAGTTTGTAGTTTAAAGTAAGTCAGTCGTGCCACCTTAGCTGTTTTGGTAGGTATCAGATGGGTAGTACAAAGATAAGTTTGTAGTTTAAAGTAAGTCAGTCGTGCCACCTTAGCTCAGTTGGTAGAGCAGCTGTTTTGTAAACAGCAGGTCGTCAGTTCAAGCCTGACAGGTGGCTCTCTAAACCAAAGGTTTTATGAATTATCACCTAACTCCCTATTTTCGTGTCGGGCGTGCCTCAGATCTCTCTGGTAAAGATAGACTAATTTATCGTGCTCTAGAAATCCTTCCCGGAGCGCTTTCTTGGGGCACCATATTAGGTACGATTATGGCTTCTTTTTTTGTTCCGGTTTGGGCCGCATATTTTATTATCGCTTTTGATCTTTACTGGCTTATGAAGAATGGATATTTAGCCATTCATCTTCGGCATAATTGGAAGAGAATAAAACACAACCTAGCAACTGACTGGGCAGAAAGAGTGTCTCATTTGAAATATGAACACCTTCTTCATTTAATAATTTTGCCATTTTATAAAGAAGACCTATCTGTGGTTGAAGAAAGCATGGAAGCACTTTTGAATACAGAATACGACAAGAATAGAATGGCCATAGTTCTGGCTTCAGAAGAATCTGCCGGAGATGAAGCTAGTCTTATATCCAAAGCGATAGAAGATAAATATGCCGACAAATTCGGGCACTTTTTGGTAACAAAGCACCCCGCCGGAACTCCGGGAGAGATGGCCGGCAAGGGATCAAATATTTCCTATGCAGCTGAACAGTCTAGGGTTAAAATTCTTGATCCAAATAATATTTCGTATGGTGATGTTATTGTTTCCGCCTTTGATGTTGATACTGTAGCTTATAAACAATATTTTCTTTGTTTAACTTGGAACTTTTTAAATGTTTCCGACCCCCACAAGGTTTCTTTTCAGCCAGTACCTTTTTACAACAACAATGTGTGGGAAGCTCCGGCTCTTTCTCGCGTGGTTGCCGCTTCTAGTACTTTCTGGCAAATGATTCAGCAAGAGCGTCCAGAAAAACTTGCCACTTTTTCTTCGCACTCCGTTTCTTTTAAGTCACTTTATGAGATAGGGTATTGGCAAAAGAACATGGTTTCAGAAGATTCTAGAATCTTCTGGAACCTTTTCTTGGCAAGGGATGGAGACTACAGCGTAGTGCCAATATCATATCCAGTGTCTATGGATGCAAATCTCGCTCCAAAGTTTTTTCAAACTGCGAAAAATATATATAAACAGCATAGGCGCTGGTCTTGGGGGGCAGAAAATATTCCCTATATGCTTTTTGGATTTTTAAAAAATAAATCTATCCCATTCCGCACAAGGCTCAGGATGTCTATAGTTCAGGTCGAAGGGTTTTGGTCTTTGGCGACCAATCCGTTACTCATCTTCTTATTAGGTTGGCTACCGGTTGTTTTAGGCGGGGTCAGTTTTAATTCCACTATTCTGTCCTACAATTTGCCATTTGTGACTAGAAACCTGATGATTGTATCTATGTTGGGGTTAGTCCTCACGGCAATAATATTCATGTCTTTCTTGCCACCGAAACCTCTAAGGGAAAAGAAACGGTCAAGGTTTTATATGGGGATACAGTGGATTTTGGTACCATTTACAATTGTAGTATTTGGTGCAATTCCGGGCCTTGATGCGCAGACCAGACTTATGTTTGGTAAATACATGGGTTTTTGGGTGACGCCAAAATATAGGAAAGAAAAACAGCAATGAAACCACTCTCAATTCAAAAAAGAAGAATATACTTCACTCTTTTTGCGCTGGCCTTTATTGTTGGGATACCTATTCTTATTTTGTATTCCACTGGCTATAGATTGAATAGTGCTTTGAATATTATTCGTACTGGTGGTTTGTATATTTCAGTTCCGTATTCTGGTGTAAGCGTTTTTGTTAATGATCAGATCGTAAGGCAGACGAGCGTTTTTCAAAAGAATGTTTTTGTCCAAAATCTTCGACCAGAGAGTTATACAATTAGAGTGGAGAAAGATGGGCTACAGTTATGGTCTAAGGAGCTAATTGTCTCTCCTCAGACCGTCACAGAGGCATATTCTTTCTTGCTCCCAGAAGCGGCCCTTTTTATTGAGATCACTGAGTTTGTAGAGGTAGCCACGACCTCCCAAGCAACTACTACGCCCAGAACGACTCCTCCACCGAAACCACAAAAAAACGCTTTGTATACTGACATAATGAATCTTTTTGTATCTACATCTACTACGGCGACTAACATTAAGGCTACAACTACTGAGGATATAAAAATAAAGAGAAAACTTTCTGTAGAGAACCGTAATGGTACCCTAGTGGTCTCCTGGGAAGGAGACATTAGCGCTATTCCGCACTATTTTTGTGTGGCCTCTGAGTGTAAGGAGGAGATTGTCATTAATACAGGATCACCAGTCAAGACTTTCGATTTTTTCCCAGGGCGTGATGATTTGGTGATAGTGACCATTAGCCAGGGTGTTTATGTGTTTGAGATTGATGATAGATCAGCTCAGAATTTTCAATTGTTAAAACTTGGTCAGGGAATAGATTTTCGTGTTAAAAGCAACGATAGCATATATATAAAAGATGGTTTGAAATTGTATTCAGTGTCCCTATAAATTACTCAAAATAGTAGATATTGGTCTGGTATAATAAGTCTACTATTTTAAAATGAATCAAAAGGATTTTCACAATGACAAAAAATCTTTTCCATCCGATTTTTTCTGGGGTAGTGCGACCGCTTCTTATCAAGTTGAGGGTGGTATAGAAAATAATGATTGGGCAGAAGCTGCTAGGGCAAATAAGGTGCCTGTATGCGGAAGATCGACAGATCATTACAATAGATTTGAGAGTGATTTTGACATTGCTCAATCTTTGGGCCACAATGCTCATCGTATTTCCATTGAATGGTCTCGTATCGAACCAGAGGAGGGCAAGTTTGATGAAAAAGAAATAGAGCATTATAGGACAGTTTTGAGAGCTTTGAGGTCTCGAGATATTAAGCCTTTTGTTACGCTTTGGCATTTTACTCTACCTCTTTGGTTCACACAAAAAGGGGGGTTTTCAAATAAAAAAGCTCCAGAAATATTTGCTCGATACTGCACATATGTCATTGATAATCTTGGACAAGAGGCGGAGTACTGGATGACTATAAATGAACCACTTGTTTGGGCGTCGGGGAGCTTTTTAATGGGTAATTGGCCTCCGTTTAAAAAGAACCCATTTTTGTTTTTGAAAATGAAACACCGACTTCAGGCTGCTCATAGGTTAGCTTATTATGAGGTTAAGAAAAATAATTCGCATATTAAGCTCGGTGTTGCTAAACATAATATATATTTTTGGTCTGATTCCAAGCCATGGAATTCTTTTCGTGCTCGTTTCATGAATTGGTTTTGGAATGAATCTTTTCTTAATGCAATCTCTGATCAACAGGATTTTATAGGTTTGAATTACTATTTTCATAAAAAGTTTGGGAATACTCCTAATTTACCAAAAACAGATATGGGTTGGGATATTTTTCCAGAAGGCCTTTATTACATACTTTTGTATCTCAAAAAATATAATAAGCCGATTATTATAACTGAAAGCGGACTTGCTGACAGTGAAGATAAGCAGCGCGAATCTTATATAAGGGGGCACATTAGTTCAGTAAAGAGAGCCATTGAAGAAGATGTTCCAGTTTTCGGTTTTCTTTATTGGTCTCTTCTTGATAACTACGAGTGGTCTTATGGCTTTACCAAAAGATTTGGCCTTGTGGAGATTGATTACGAGTCACTTGAGAGGAGGGTCCGACCGTCGGCCATGGCTTTCAAGAGGATAATTGAAACAGGTATTGTATAATTAATTGATTATGTCTCCAGTCTTTTTATCTCTTGTGTTCGCTGTTTTTGCTCAGGTTTTAAACGCCTGCATTGTGCTCATAGACAAGTATATTGTCACTTCTACTAATATTTCTCGTCCAAGTGCCTATGCTTTTTATGTGGGAATAATTTCTGGTGTGGTAATTATTCTTATTCCTTTTGGTGTTATCCATACTCCATCGATGTTTGTTATAGGTTTCTCGCTTCTTATTGGTTTCACTTTTATCGCCTCTATCATCTTGTTGTATAGCGCTTTAAAGATTGCCAGTGCGACCGATGTTGTTCCTTGGCTTGCTGCTGTTTCTACGGTTACCACATTTTTGGCTGGTTTTGTAATTCTTGAAGAGAATTTACCATCGTCATTTCTTTATGCTCTGACTTTATTTGTTGTAGGAATGCTTTTAGTTGGTCATTTTAGATTTAACGCTCGGTCCTTTCTTTTAGTCATTTTTTCTGGGATTCTTTTTGGTTTTTCTGCTGTTTTTTTAAAAATACTTTTTAGTAACACATCTTTTATTGACGGTTTTTTTTGGTCACGAATGGGGAATGTGGTTGGTGCACTTTCACTTCTTTTATGGCCAAGGTGTCGCAAGGCAGTATTACATAGTTCAAAAACAACTACAAACAAGACCGCTTCTTTGGTAATTGTGAACAGGGTTATTGGGGGAGTCGCTTTTCTTTTTGTGCTTTATGCTATAAGACTTGGAAGTGTTTCCGTTGTTAATTCTTTAAGCTCACTTCAGTTTCTATTTATATTTTTATTTATATTTCTATTGAGACACAAAATGGTGGATTTATTTGAGCATGAGTTTCGTCCAGGGCATGTCGCACATAAGGTGGTAGCCATGCTTTTCATCACTGCCGGTTTTCTTGTCCTTTTCTTATGATGCTAATAAAAAAGGTTTTCAAAATAGTTCTTTCTTTTCTTGTTTTAGGTCTTTTGTTATTGTTGGTCCTTTCTTTGCGACCAATTCCAGATAAAATTTTTTATGGAGTATCTTTTAGTAAATATCATTCTGACGAACTTGAACTTAATTGGAAGGAGGTTTACACTGCAATTTTAACCGATTTGGGCGTGAGGAAGTTTCGTCTTTCAGCTCACTGGCCGATGATTGAGCCAGAGCGTGGAGTTTATAATTTCAGTGATCTAGATTACCAGATTGAAGAAGCAGAGAAGAGGGGGGCGGAAGTTATTTTGGCTGTTGGTCGGCGTCTTCCTGGGTGGCCAGAATGTCATATACCTGAATGGGCCCATGATTTGTCATGGGAAGAAAAAAAGAAAAGGATTCTTCCTCTTATTGAAAATACAGTAAATAGGTATAAGGATTCTCCAGCAGTTAAATATTGGCAAGTAGAGAATGAGCCGTTTTTGTCAGTATTTGCAAAAGAACATTGTGGTGAATTGGACAAAGAATTTTTGCGCGAAGAGATAGCTTTAGTAAAAAAACTTGATCCAAGTCGACCAATCTTAGTAACTGACAGTGGAAACTTAGGCCTTTGGAAGGATGCGTGGAGAGAGGGGGATATCTTCGGTACGAGCGTCTATATGTATCTTTGGAATCCTGCAATTGGGCAAGTTAAGAGCGTCTATCGGCCATTTTGGTATCGCGGTAAGACAAATCTTATGGAACTTCTATTTGGTGAGAAAAAGAGCCTTCTTATTGAACTTTCTCTCGAACCATGGCTTTTGGAGCCAATAGTTAAGACCCCTATTGATATTCAGATAGAAAGGATGAATATTCAAAAATTTAATGAAGTCATATTCTTTGCCAAGGAGACAGGATTTGATACTCAATATTTATGGGGAGCAGAATGGTGGTACTGGATGAATATTAATGGTCACGAGGAATATTGGAATGAGGCAAAGAATCTATTTAAACCAAAGGGGAATGACATTTTGAAAGGTGGGAACTCTCAGATATAATGGTTTTATATGAGTTCAGTTTCCAATGATTTAAAGGGGCATCTTCACCCGATTTCACATATTATCCAAAAAACCGAGGATATCTTTCGAGATCTTGGCTTTTCTATGGTGGAGGGACCTGAAATTGAAACAGAATATTATAATTTTGATGCGCTAAATATACCAGCCCACCACCCAGCCAGGGACATGTGGGACACCTTTTGGTTAAAACCAAAAGAAGCCGGTAGGCTACTTCGCACGCATACATCACCAGTTCAAGTTAGGTATGCAGAAACTCACAAGCCCCCAATTCGTATAATTGTTCCAGGCAAAGTTTTTCGTCACGAAGCAACAGACGCTACACACGAGGCGCAGTTTTATCAGCTCGAGGGCTTAATGATTGATAAGGATGTATCCCTAGCCAATCTGAAATATGTAATTGAGGTTTATCTTGAGAAACTTTTAGGCTCAAAGGTATCTACTCGTTTTCGTCCCAGTTTCTTTCCTTTTGTAGAGCCCGGCGTAGAGGTAGATATGTCTTGCTTTAAGTGTGCGGGGAAAGGTTGCTCTACTTGCAAAAAGACTGGATGGATTGAAATAATGGGGGCGGGCATGGTTCATCCAAAAGTACTCCAGTCTATGAAGATAGATCCAAGGGAGTATCGAGGATTTGCTTTTGGAGTTGGGATAGACCGATTAGTAATGCTTAAGTTTGGCATTCCTGATGTGAGGTCTTTATATGAAGGAGATCTAAGGCTAATAAATCAATTTTAATGAAGGTTTCTTATCTTTGGCTACAAGATTATTTTGATGAAAAACTACCGTCTCCAGAAAAGATTGGAGAAGCTTTGACGATGCATGTATTTGAAGTTGAGTCTATTGAAGAAAAAGGTAACGATACGATATTCGATATAAAAGTTCTTCCAGATAGAAGTCATGATTGCCTTTCTCATAGAGGCATAGCTCAAGAAATTGGGGTTCTCGCTAATTTGAAAATAAAGGAAGAAAACACAAAAGAAAAAATATTAAATATTCCAGAGTCCAATGTTTTAAAGATTGAAGTAGAGGATGATAAGCTTTGTCGCCGGTTTAGTGCTCTAGTTATAAATAATGTTGAAGTAAAAGAAAGTCCAGACTGGCTTCGTGAGAGACTTGAATCTATCGGGCAGAGATCTATAAATAATATTGTTGATGCGACGAATTATGTAATGTTTTCACTCGGTCAGCCTCTTCATGCTTATGATAGAGACCTTTTGAAAAATGCAGATGGTGGTTGGAAAATCACAGTTAGAAAAGCCAAAGAAGGGGAGTCGCTTTTGGCTCTAGATGACAAACATTACCCACTTTCTGGAGATGAGTTAGTTATTGTTGATGGTGTTAATGATTCTGTCTTGGGTATTGCCGGGCTAAAGGGGGGCAAGATAAGTGAGATTGGTAACAAAACAAAAAATATAATTCTAGAAGCAGCCAATTTTGAGCCAGTGGCGGTTAGAAAGACATCAAAAAAACTTGGGCTTAGAACAGATGCGTCGGTTCGTTTTGAAAATGAGATAACGCCAGAGCTTACTACCGAGGCTTTAAAAAAAGTATCCGACATGATTTTAGAGATTGCAGGAGGCTCAAACACGCAGGTAGAGGGTCTAATTGATTTTTATCCAAGGAAACCAGCCCCGTATAAAGTTGGGGTTTCTGTTTCAGAAATAATGTCAACACTTGGGATTGTTTTGTCACAGGACGATGTGGTGGACATACTTTCTCGCCGTGGGTTTGAATGGGAGTATGTAGAACCAATAGAGAAAATATTGAGTCTCGCGAGTACAACCGTAGGCGCCATATATAAAAAGGGATCAAGTATTGTTTATGACGCCCCTGCTAGCTTCGACTGTTCTTCGTATACAAGTTATTTGTATTCCCAAGCCGGTATAGCAATCCCGAGGATGTCCGTTGATCAATATGTTTTTGGTGGGGACGTGTCCATCCACTCCTTGATTCCAGGAGATTTGGTGTTTTCCAACTCTAATAGTGGAAAAATACATTTTGAAAGTATTGAATGGCTTCCTGGCACTGAAGTATCTGTAGGAGTCGACCATGTGGGTCTTTATGTTGGTGGTGGCCTGGTTATTCATGCAAATCGTGGCTCAGGCACGGTATCTGAAGAAGAGCTTACTAAAAGCCAATCTTTTAGGAATATAGTTGGGGCCAAAAGGATCCCTACAACTGAGAAGCGTTTTGTAGTCACAATACCAGCTGAACGCATAGACCTACGCATAAAGGAAGATTTAATTGAAGATATAGGTAGGATCTACGGATATCAAAATATCGTGCCAAAGCCAGTAGTGGTTAGTGATGTCTCACCGCAATCAAAGGTCCAATATTATGAGAGAGTAATGATAGACTTTTTTATTAAAAAAGGATTCTCTCAAGTTTTTAATTACGCATTTTGGTCTGAAGGAGACATTGAGCTTGAAAATCCCCTAGCTCAAGATAAGAAATTTTTAAGGAAAGATTTGTCTTTCGGCCTATCAAATGCACTCACCTTTAATGTGAGAAATAAAGATCCCTTGGGTCTTTCTCAGGTTAAGTTGCTTGAAATAGGGTCAGTTTTTCCTTCCTCGGGAGAACACACATCACTCGCTTTCACACTAGAATCAATAAAGGGCTTTGAATCTTTTGATGATATTAAGAAAAAATTGGACGGTTTACTGGGTGTAGATATTGTCTTTGAAAAAAAGGGTGAAGTGTTCGAAACTAATCTTTCAAGTATTATTTCAAAGTTACCAGAAGTGAATAAAAATACTATCTCTGAAGACTTATCAGACAAGCGTTTTAAGACGTATTCTCAATACCCATTTATACTTCGTGATATTGCTGTATTCGTACCAGAGGGGGAAGATGGAAAAGGAATTGTTGATGTTGTCTCAGATGAGGCGGGCGAACTTTTAGTAAATCACCACCTATTTGATGTATTCACAAAAGACTTTCCGGGTGGTAAAAAAACATCTTATGCGTATCGTCTGGTATTTCAATCATATGAGAAAACTCTTACTGATGATGAAATAAATAAGATAATGGACAGGGTCACAGGGAAACTTAATAGTAAGGACGGTTGGGAGGTTAGATAGCCATGTAAAGGTAGCATTTACGGCTATGTTTAGGGGGTAAGTGTGTTGTTGGACTTGTAAGTACACATAGACTTATAGTATGCTTAATTTTGTGCTCCAGGGTCAAGGGGGTGTTTATCTGTGTCGGTTTAATCATTTTTAAATTTTATGCCAAATAAAAAATTATTTTATGGACTTGTAGGATTTGTGATTCTGGTCATTTTAGGTATGTATATGTTCTATGGAGAACAAAAAAAGTCTGATGAACAAGAAAGTGTTGCAATGCATCTTGGTGAGTATATTCAAGGTATACCGCAGTCAGTTTACTCTGCTGACACAGCCCTTCAGATTTTGGAAAGTGAAGAATTTTTAAATTTTGCTAATCAAGGCAAGGTCAGCGCATCTTTTGGGGGAGAGAGAAACCTCGCGCAAGTTTCAGGTTCTTCTTGCGTGTTTAAATTACTTTCTTTGAGTGCGTGGGCGAATACTATTATAGAGTTATATAATGATTGGATTGGTATTTATGGCGTAGATGAGGCTAATAGTAAGATAGAGGGTGCCGTTTTGGCTTTTATTAGTAGTTATAATAAATACTATACTGCGTGTCTTACGCACGCTGTGTAATATTTAAGTATGTATGTTGATTTACCTATAAGAAATAAGGATTTTTTAGCTTTTCTTCTTCCTTCTATTATGTTATTCTAGATAAGAAATAAGGATTCTTTTGGCGTTGAGTTATCCGCGAAAATGTGGATATTCTGTTTCTAATATATGGCAAAAGACGACAAGAAAAAATCATCGTATGGGGCAGATGCCATCCAAGTTTTGGAGGGTCTTGATCCAGTAAGAAAACGTCCAGGTATGTTCATTGGCACTACGGGCCCTGATGGACTTCACCATTTGATTTGGGAAGTTTTTGATAACTCTCGTGATGAAGCGATGGGTGGTTTTTCTAATGATATCGAGGTTGTGCTTCTTCCAGGGAATCGCATTCGTGTGGCTGACAATGGTCGTGGTATTCCAGTAGATGTTCATAAGCAATCAAAGGTCTCTGCTTTGGAAACTATCATGACAACACTTCATGCTGGAGGTAAGTTTGGAGGTGAAGGCTATAAGGTTTCAGGTGGGCTTCATGGAGTTGGGGCATCGGTGGTGAATGCTTTATCTGTCTATACTAGGGCCGAGGTGCATCGTGATGGTGGTGCGTATATGCAAGAATATAGTATTGGTAAGAAAAAAGGGTCTGTAAAAAAAATTGGCAGTTCGAAACTTACCGGAACGATTATCACCTTCGAGCCAGATGGGTCTATTTTTCCTGACACAAGCTTTGATTTTAACAGGGTTGTGGGGCATCTTCGTCAGCAGGCATATCTAGTAAAGGGCCTTAGGGTTAGCGTTATTGATGCTCGAGATTTCAATGGCAAATTGAACGACACAGAGACTTTCTATATTAGAGACCTTGGTATTGATTTTCCTAGTATGTCCTTTTGTTTTGAGGGGGGTCTGCTTTCTTTGGTAAAGTTTTATAACCAAAGTCAGAAATCGGTTCATAAAAATATTTTTTATGTTGAGAAAAAAACTAATGAATACGAATCAGTGGAAATTGCCCTTCAGTATGTTGATGATATTTCTTCGAGAATTGTACCTTTTGCAAACAATATCTATAACTCTGAGGGGGGAACACATATCACCGGATTTAAAACAGCCCTAACTCGGAGCTTGAATACATACACCAGGAAGAATGGATTAATAAAAGAAAGTGAGGATAATTTTACCGGAGACGATGTATTGGAAGGGCTTACTGCGGTCATTTCTGTAAAAATACAGGAGATTCAATTTGAAGGACAAACCAAAGCAAAGCTCGGTACTGTAGAGGCCCGTAGTATGGTAGAAACGGTCTTCAACGACTCTTTCGGGGCATATCTTGAAGAAAACCCAGATGACGCCAAAGCTATAATAAATAAGGTTGTTTTGGCGCTTAAAGCAAGAAAAGCAGCTAAAGCCGCTAAAGACTCAGTGCTTCGTAAGGGGGCGCTTGAGGGTATGACACTGCCAGGTAAACTCGCAGACTGTCAAAGCCGTTCAGCCGAAGAGTCTGAAATTTTTATAGTGGAAGGAGATTCTGCCGGAGGTACAGCAAAAATGGGTCGTGATAGAAGAACACAGGCTATACTGCCACTTCGCGGAAAAATTTTGAATATTGAACGAGCGCGACTTGATCGTATGCTTGCTTCAGAGCAGATTAAAAATCTTGTTGTGGCATTTGGTACTGCAATAGGGGATACTTTTGATATTGAAAAACTTCGCTACCACAAGATAATCATTGCCACAGATGCTGATGTTGATGGTGCTCACATCCGCACACTTCTTCTTACTCTACTCTTTCGTTTTTTTAGACCACTTATAGATGCTGGTTATATTTATATTGCTCAACCACCACTTTATAAAATTAAAAAAGGCAAAGAAATCTTCTATGCATATACAGATGATGAGAGAATAAAAATTGTTGGCAATGACGCTGATATTATTGGTTCTGAAGATGAGACAAATATCGAAGGTGAAGATGGGGAAGGGGAAGATTTAGAAGAAAAAGAGTCACAACAAAAGACCAAGACACCTAAGGTCTCCCTTCAAAGGTATAAGGGTCTTGGAGAAATGAATTCAGAAGAGCTTTGGGAGACCACTATGGATCCAGCTCGTAGAATCTTAAAGCAAGTTACGGTTGATGACGCGCAAGAGGCAGACAGGATTTTTGATACTCTTATGGGAACTGATGTGCCAAGTAGAAAGTCTTTTATCCAATCAAACGCAAAACTCGCGAACTTGGATATTTAGAATCTTATTATAAGAATTTATTTTTTGTTTACCACCTCCTTCTCTATTTTTTCTAGGAGCTTTTCTAGAGATAATTGTCCCAAATTACCATTATCACGAGATTCTAGGGTTACAGATTTACCCTCCATTTCTTTGTCCCCAATCACTAAAGTGTAGGGGATTTTGTCTAGCTTTGTTGCGCGGATTCTTTTGCCCAGACTTTCGTTCGTAGCGTCCACTTCTACCCTGACACCAGCTTTTTCTAGTTCAGAGAATATAGTCTGCGCATATTTTTGATGCGCTTCTGCAATGGGCAAAATACGAACCTGAACGGGGGATAGCCAAAGAGGGAGGTTCCCCATAGTGTGCTCTAGGAGAATACTAAGGAAACGCTCAATAGAGCCCATAATTGCAGCATGTATCATAACTACGCGCTCTTTTTCTCCCTTCTCATTTGTGCAAGAGAGGTCAAACCTTTCTGGCATACTCATATCTAGTTGAATTGTGGCCACCTGCCACTCTCTACCTATGGCGTCTTTAGCCATAAAGTCTAATTTTGGACCATAAAAGGCAGCTTCACCCAAGCCATCAATCGCTGAGATGTCCTTCTCTTTCATTATTTCAGCAAGCATTTTCTCCGTTAGTTTCCAACTCTCTTTATCGCCTAGATATTTTTCTGGGTTTTCTGGATCGTGCGTTGATATTCTCACTTGAAGATTAAATCCAAAGCTCTTGTAGAAGGTCTCAACGATTTCATATATTTTCAAAAATTCATCTTTTACCTGCTCCATTCTACAAAATACATGAGCATCGTCTTGAGTGAATGCTCGTACACGAGAAAGTCCAGAAAGTTCTCCTGTTTGCTCGTCGCGATAACACATGGTTGAATTGGAGTACCTTTGTGGCAAATCTCTATAACTCCATTTTTTACGGGCAAATATCTGTGTATGGTGTGGGCAATTCATCGGTTTCATAGCAAATTCATGTCCTTCACGCGTAGTAATGCGGAATAGGTCATCTTTGTATTTTTCCCAGTGCCCACTAGTTATGTAGAGTTCCTTTTTGGTAATGTGGGGTATTTCCACTTTCTCGTAACCTTTTTCTTTTCGGAGCTCCCAAACATAATCGTCTAGTAGATTTCTAAGTAGAGTGCCACGTGGAGTCCAAAGTGGAAGTCCTGGTCCAACTAAGTCAGAAAATGTAAATAGGTCCAATTCAACCCCGAGTTTTTTGTGGTCTCTTTTTTTTGCCTCTTCTTGTTGTATTACAAAATTTTCAAGCCCTTCTTTTGTCTTGAATGCCAATCCATAGATTCTTGTTAGCATTTTATTTTTCTCATCCCCACGCCAATAGGCACCGGCAATTCTGGATAGTTTAAATGCCTCAGGTAGGATTTCTTTTGCCGGGTTTTCTGTGTGGCCTCCTCGACAGAGATCTGTGAATTCACCAGAGGTATAAAGGGTGATTTTCTCTCCCTTGCCTACGATTTCGTCTATGAGTTCTATTTTGTATGGATTACCTTTGAAGTACTCTTTAGCTTCATCGGCAGTAACTTCTCTATGGGAGAAAGAACTCCAAGAGGGTAGAATCTCTCGCATTTTTTCTTCTATACGAGGCAGATCTTCATCTGTGATTGGAGAAGAAAACTCAAAATCATAATAGAATCCATTGTCTATTGCTGGCCCTATGCTGTTTTTTGTGTCCGGGTATATTTCCTTGACCGCCGAAGCTAGAAGGTGGGCTAAGGTGTGCCTTAGATATTCAATATTTTCTTGTGCCATTGGTCTATATTATCAGTCATTCCTTCTTTTTTCAAAAGAATTAAAGCTTTTTTGCTTTCTCTATAATCAAGCTAATCTCTCCATTTCTTTTGGATATTTTTCCATATATTCCGATACAGGAGTCTGGAACAAAAATATCTTTTATTTCAGCGAATATTTTGGGGAACAAAACTACATCTATTGGGCCAGTAAAATCAGAAATCCTACCGAAGGCCATACGGTCGTTTCCTTTAGTGGTAATTTCTCTTACTTCCTCCACTATTCCCCCGAGGGCAACACTTAATCCTTCTCGTGGGTTTTCTTTTATTTTTGACACAGTAATACCCCCTTTCTCAAGTTTTTCTTTATGTTTGTCTAGCGGATGGCCAGAAATGTAAAGACCTAAAAGTTCTTTTTCCCAAGTAAGTTTCATTTCGGCATTAGCTTTTTCAGCTGGTGTAAGTTTAAGTGTCGGCAGGCTTTCTTTGTCGGACATTAGTCCGAATAAAGAATCCTGTGTTTCGTTACCGCTCATATGCTCTTTATGAAAGGCCAGAAGCAGTTCTAGATTTGCGAAAAGTACTCCGCGATCCTCAAACTCATCGAGGGCCCCAGACATTATGAGTGATTCCAGTGACTTTTTATTAAGGTTCCTATCTTTGATGCGATTTAAGAAATCAGCAATAGAAAAAAATCTTCCGTTCTTTTTTCTTTCTTTCACGATCGTGTCTGCTATTCCTTCTCCAAAGTTTTTTATTGTTGTTAGGCCAAATCTTATTTTGTCTGGCTCATTATCCTTTCTTACAACGGAGAATCCCTGGAAGCTTTCATTGGCGGATGGGGGTAGCACGGGGATTTCCATCTTTTTGCATTCAGCTATCATTTCTCCTATTTTATCTATATTCCCAGAGTCAGCTGTTAAGACCGCAGACATATATATGGCGGGGAAATGTGCTTTTAAATAAGCGGTTTGATACGCTACGCGACCATAGGATGCAGAGTGCGCTTTATTAAATCCGTAGGCAGCAAATGGCTCAATCCATGTCCAAAGCTCTTGGGCCTTTTTTTCCGGCCACTTACTGTGAGTAATACACCCATCTATAAACTTTTCTTTTTGCGCCCGCATTTCTTTGGGTATTTTCTTTCCTACGGCCTTTCTGAACTTGTCCACTTCACCCCAAGAGTATCCAGCAATATCCTTAGCGATTATTAGAAGATCATCTTGATAGACCAATATGCCATATGTTCTTGAAAGTATGGGCTCTAGGGCCGGGTCGAGATAAGAAATAAGTAATGGGTCGTGTTTTCTTTTTATGTAATCCGGAATGAATTGTATTGGTCCTGGGCGATAGAGAGCCACCATTGCATTGATGTCGTGTATTGATGTTGGCTTAAGTTCCATTAGAAACTTCGTCATAGCATCTCCATTGAGCTGGAATAGTCCGTCTGTTTTTCCAAGTGCCAGAAGTTCAAATGTCTTCGAATCTTCAAGGGGAACGTTTTCTATATCTATTTTGAAGTTTTCAATAGCCTCAACCCTGTGTATTGTGTCCGCAATTATTGAGAGATTTTTTAACCCAAGAAAGTCAAATTTTAATAAGCCAGCATCTTCTACTGAATACATATCATATTGAGTAATGATTTTGCCCTCTCCTTTGGGGTCAAATTGGAGAGGAATAAAGTCTGTTAGTTTGGTGGGTGATATTACAACACCCGCGGCGTGTACAGAAATATGGCGCGCACACCCTTCGATCTTTTTTGCCATGTCAATGATGTCTTTTACTTCTGGTTCTTTGTCATATATTTCTTTGAGCTCTGGGATCATCTCAAATGCCCGATCAATCGTCATTGGGAATCCCTGTGAGCCCATTGGTATTAGTTTGGCAATTCGATCTCCGGTCCCATATGGATATCCTAATGCGCGGGCAACATCACGCACGGCACCACGCGCCATCATTGTTCCAAATGTTCCAATTTGTGCGACCTTGTCGGCACCATATTTTTGACGAACATACTCAATTATTTCATCACGACGGTTATCGGCGTAGTCCATGTCGATGTCGGGGGCAGACGGTCTCTCCGGGTTCAAGAATCTTTCAAAAGGTAGTTCATATTCAATGGGGTTTAAATTTGTTATTTGGGCGAGATAGGTAACCATTGACCCAGCGACTGATCCTCTGATATTTGTGAGTATTCCATTCTCATGAGCATATCTAAGAAGGTCTCCGACAACTAAAAAGTAAGGTGAAAATCCCTTATCTTTAATAATTTTGAGCTCGTACTCTATCCTTTCTTCAATTTCTTTGGTTTTTTCTAAACCGCGCTTCGGTATGCCCTCGTATACCAATTGGCGGAGTTCATCGTCATAGGAAAGGCCCTTATTGGTTTGTATATTTGGAAATACCCAGCTTCCAAATGATAGTTTAAGATTTATTCTGTCGATGATTGTTTGTATATTATCTAGCGCCTCTGGTAGCTCCGCAAAAAGTTCATTGGCCCTTTCTTGTGATATGAAAGAAAAATCCTCCTCACCATCGTTGAGATTATTCCTCTCTCTATCAGTATTTGATTGCACAGACATTAAGGTATCTCTGGCCCGCTTGTCTTCAGGGTCTAAATAGAAGACATCATGCCCAGCAACGATTGGTATTTCATTTGATTTTGCAAAACCAGAAAGACCTTCCATCTTCTTTGGTTGGCCGTGTATTTCTGGGTGTTTTGTAATTTCAATAAAAAAATCTTCTCCAAATATTTTTTTATACCATTCCGCCACGGCCACCGCCTTTTCTGGTTCATTGCCAGAAAGTATTTGTGCTATTTCTCCTGATGAGGAGGGTGATATACAGATCAGGCCCTCTTTATATTTTTCTAAGGTTTCTTTATCAATTCTGGGTTTGTAATAGAATCCCTCAAGGTGGCCAATTGTTACGAGCTCTATAAGATTTTTATATCCAACTTCATTTTTGGCGAGAAGGATTAGTCGATGTCGCGCATTATCTATGCCAGCTTGTTTGTCATGTCGGCTACGATAGGCAACATAGGTGTCCACTCCAATTATTGGTTTTATTTTTGCCTTCTCACACTCTTTATAAAATTCTATTGCTCCGTATAGGTTGCCATTGTCAGTAAGTGCAAGCGCTTTCATTTCATTTTTTTTCGCCCTTCCCACAAGGTCTGGGATTTTCGGCAGAGCCATAAGAAGACTGTAATGACTGTGGGTGTGGAGGTGGGAAAAAGGTTTCATAAAAAGATTATACTATGAGCCCTTGCCCATACTCCAACATTCTTTTGTTTAGACCACAAAGGGAGTATTATGAACATATGAAAATATCTTCAAATCTCTGTACATCTCGACGGGGGTTTAGTTTGGTGGAACTTCTGATTGTTCTTGGGATAATCACGCTTTTAATAGCTGTTGTAGGTTTTAATATTATAGGGGCTCGTTCATCTGGACGTAATGCAGAGGTGAGGGCACATGTACAAACCCTAAAACTCGCCCTTGCTAGGGCGGGGCAGGCGGACCCTTCTGGGACCTATCCCGGGGTAACTACTTGGAGATGTTTAAAACCGTCTGGTTTTTGTTGGCGTGGACAGTATCGTGAAGGTGGTGTGCTAAATACTTTCATTTTGACCTATACACCAAGCTTGCCAACTCCTCCAGGTACAAAGAGTGGGGAGTATAGGCACGATGCTTATTTGTATAGTGTAGGGGGGGCCAGTGTAACTTTGTATGGAGTTGCTGGGAATATTTTATCTGGATACACTGGTCCAATACTTGTATGGTGGCAAGAGAAGCCGATCACAGACTGCAATGGGCAATATCTTGGTCAGTTAGATACGGGAGTATATTATTGTGCAGAGAGACTTATTCAATAAATGAATCTAAAGGTAGGAAGAGTTGGTGTTGACGAGGCGGGTAGGGGGCCTCTAGCTGGCCCAGTCGCTATTGGGGCCTTTTTTGTTAGACGAGGTACTAGGTTGTCGTATCTCGGTTTAGCTGATTCCAAAAAATTAAGTAAAGAAAAAAGAGATGAATGGTTTGAAAAGATAAGAGCATGGAAGTTGGAGGGGAAGGCGGACTTCGCTGTTTCTTTGGTGTCGCCCAAGGTTATAGATAAAAGGGGGATAACTTTTGCCATCAGATTGGGTATAAGGCGTTGTCTTAAAAAACTTTCTGTTTCATCGCACGGAACGCAGATTTTTCTTGATGGAGGTTTAAGAGCGCCAGATGAATTTAGAAAGCAAAAAACAATTATCCGTGGTGATGAAAAAGTTCCAGTTATTTCCCTAGCCTCCATTGTTGCCAAGGTTACTAGAGACAGATATATGAAGAGATTGTCAAAGAAGTATCCTGAATATGGATTTGAAATACATAAAGGGTATGGTACAAAGGTCCATATTAAAAATATTAATAAACATGGATCCTCTGATGTGCATAGGGAAACATTTATTAAAAACTTTTGACAATAGTATGATTTGTTTGTAGATTCTATTAAGAAAGTGTTCTCATTAAAAACCAATCACCTATGGCGGAGGTAGTATATGACCATCAATGATGTACCTGCTGGTGACTCCTTCACAGCCAGTTTCAGCGGTATCAACCAGATTTACACCAAACTTCCGGAAGGGGTTAGGGACGAAGGTGGTCGACCAGTAAATGCTATCTGTCAGACTCGACTCGGAGGAAGGGTGTGCAATCTTAATCCTACGCATCCAGTTGGCGAGCACATTAGCTTCTTGGCCTGTTTTTTACACGCATTTTCTTCTAAGACTAGTGGTGCCCCACCAGACAAGATTTTCCCAGCGCGGGAAGAACCGTCCATTCCTACCATGTTGTTGGGGGTTAATGGATGGACGCTGGAGCGCCTCAGATCTGTTTTCACGGGTAGTTTTATTCCACCACACAGACGATTAGCTGAAGTGATGCGTGCCTAAAGAGCTAAAAATAACCCCACCGACACATGGATTTGTGTCGGTGGGGTTTGTTCTTCGCATCCTTGATATTTTAGATTGCCTTTGATATGCTCTACCGACTATGGTTGTACGAATGAGACATACGAGATCTCACACGAAGAACAGGAGATCTCATCATAAGGTTGCTTCTATCCGATTGAGTAAGGACGAAAGTGGAGTTCCACATGTCCGGCATCGAATGAATCCGACTACGGGTAAATACCGTGGGCGTGATGTTGTTGATGTTATAGCTAAAACTGCGAAGAAGGCGGCAAAGAAGAAAGAAAAGGGCTCTTCTAAGGCAGAGTAGGGATTTTTCGTGTATAATAAGTTTTTGGCCATATGGCAAACAGGCACCTTGCAAGATCAGTGGTAATGCAAACACTCTTTGAGTGGGATTTTTGTAGCGCCTCTGTTCTAGACGCCTTGATTGTACTTGAGCGTAATAAAAAAGAGTTCGCTCCAAAAGTGTCTGACGACGGCTTTATGGACGATCTTATTAAGACTGTAATTTCTAAACAAAAAGATTTAGACGTCATTATTGTTAAGGCGGCCCCAGACTGGCCGATTGAAAAAATATCTATTATTGATCGCAATATTCTCCGCATAGGTCTTGCTGAGCTTTTGTTTTCTGATAGTGAGCAAGTCCCACCGAAGGTGGCTATCAACGAAGCTATTGAGCTCGCTAAATCTTTTGGGGGAGATACATCTGGTAAATTTGTGAATGGTGTTTTGGGCGCAGTTTATAAAGAAATGGGTGAGCCAGGTAAAAATGATGTTTCTAAGAAAAAAAATAAGGACCTTTCGGATGACAAGGTAACTCTCGAGCAGTTGGGTGGGGCCCTAGTGTATTCTATTCATGAAGGCAATATATATTTGGCCCTAGTGCACGACGTCTTTGGTCACTGGACTCTTTCTAAGGGGAAACTTGAAAAAGAGGAAGACTTAAAGGTAGGAACGATAAGAGAAATAAAAGAAGAGATAGGACTTGATATTATGCTAGAGGATGATTTGGGGGTTAATGAATACATTGCTTATCATCCAGAAAAGGGGAAGCTTAAAAAAAGCGTACATTACTTTTTAGCCAAGTCTTCATTTGAACCAATTCAACTAGAATCAAGCGGTGGATTAAATGATGCCCGTTGGTTTACTCTAGAGGAAATGGCTGATTTGAACTTTTACGACGATATTATGCCACTTATTACAAAGGGGATAGGGCTTCTTTCTGAAAAGAATAAGTAGATTTTTTATGAGTAATTTTTCTAATTTTGAAGAACAAATAGGTGTTGATTTTAAAAACAAAGATCTATTAAAACAGGCATTTGTTCATCGTTCATACTTAAATGAGAATAGAGATTTTCCATTAGGTCACAATGAGCGCTTAGAGTTTTTAGGTGATGCTGTTTTGGAACTTGTAATCACCGACTATTTATTTGTTAAGTATCCAGAAAAGCCAGAAGGAGAAATGACAAGTCTCAGGTCGTCTTTGGTTAATTCAAACACTCTTTTTTCGGTTGGACAGACTTTAAAAATTAATGATTTTTTACTTTTGTCTCGCGGTGAAGCCAAGGATACTGGACGAGCTCGTCAGTACATACTTGCTAACACTATGGAAGCCATTATTGGTGCGATATATATTGACCAAGGATATGAAAGTGCCAAAAAATTTATTTATGACTATATATCTCCATATCTGGATAAGGTAATTGAATTAGGAAGCTGGATAGATTCAAAAAGTCTTTTTCAAGAAAAAGCGCAAGAGCATGCAGGTATAACTCCGGCATACAGAACTATAAAAGAAGTTGGCCCTGACCACGGCAAACATTTCACTGTAGGTGTGTATTTAAAAAATGATTTAGTGGCACAGGGAGATGGGGAGTCAAAGCAAGACGCAGAACAGGTGGCCGCCAGGAATGGTTTGGACGCAAAGGGCTGGGGATAGTTTTGTCTATTAAGATAAGATAATTTTCCTTTCCATAATAAAATATTATAACACTTTTATAAATTACATAGGACTACCCTATGTATTCTTAGTAAAACACGCCAACCGGTGAAGGTTGGCGTGTGAACGACCGGACTTCGAGACCTATCCCAGCTGGAGAGAACTACTGGTCCGAAGCACGATCGTTGGCAGTTTTGGAGAGCGTGCCAGGCTCGATGCGTCCCTTTTTCCACAACCCCCTAGCCAGGGGGTTTACAATTAGCGCTCCCACTACCATTGGCCCGATGCTGAGGAGCAAGAACAAAAATGAATCCACCATGTTAATGGTCGGTGGGCAGTTTCCGTACAGGCCCTCTAGGCAATGAGGTTTTAGCGCTTCACTTACCACTATACCTGCTCCTACCAGGAATAGTGCCGAACCAATGATTCCCAAGATCAATGATCCAGTTGAGTACAGTAGCTTACGCACGCCTACCTCCTAGGTAAAAGTGGAACTCTTCTTTAATTATATCACACACAGTTTTATTGTCAACCCCGTCGCTCGCGAGCGACGGGGTCAATACCTAAAGACAAGGCAAATAGAGGCTTAAATGGTATAATAATTATTCATGTATTTAAAAAGTGTTGAGATTTCAGGATTTAAATCTTTTGCCAAGAAAAGCACTCTTGAGTTCAATGCTCCTATTTCAGCAATTGTTGGTCCCAATGGAAGCGGTAAATCTAATGTCGCTGAAGCTTTTCGTTTTGTATTAGGGGAGCAGTCTATAAAGTCATTGCGCGGTAAAAAGGGAGAGGATTTAATTTTCAATGGGGCAGGTGAAGGAGCTAGAGCCAATCGCGCCTCAGTCAAGGTTCTATTTGATAATTCTAAAAAGCCCGCCCGACCGAATGGTCATTCGGGCGGGGTTTTTAATGTGGATTTTTCAGAGGTCACTATTGAGCGCGTAGTTCATCGTGATGGAGTAAATGAATATTTTTTGAATGGCACGCAAGTTCGCTTGAGAGATATTATAGAGCTTCTAGCGGGGGCACACATTGGCGCTTCTGGGCACCACATAATCTCTCAAGGGGAAGCAGATAGGATTTTAAATAGTTCCCCTAGAGAGCGCAGGGCAATGCTTGAAGATGCATTGGGCCTTAAGATCTATCAATATAAGAAAGTGGAAAGTGAGAGGAAGCTTGATAAAACTTTGGAGAATATTAAGTCAGTTGAGAGTTTGAGAAAAGAGATAGCCCCACATTTAAGATTTTTGAGAAAGCAGGTTGAGAAGATAGAAAAAGCCAAAAATCTCAAAGACGAGTTAAAAGATTTGTCACGGGCGTATTTAAAAAGAGAGGACGCACATATTTCTCAGACAAAAAAAACAATCTCTGATGAGAGAGGGCCCCTTATAGAAAAGAAGCTGCGTCTTGAGCAAGAAATGTCAGATGCTCGTAAAGTATTAGAGAGCTCGCAGAATAAAGATGAAAAAAGCGAAAAAATAATGGATCTTGAATCCAGCATTTACAATACACGTAGAGAAAAAGACGGACTTTTGCAAAATGCTGGGAAAATTGAAGGAGAAATATCGGCAGAGAAAAGAATTTTATTAAAACAAAAAGAGATATTGAGTTCTGAGACGCATAAGACAATCGCTCTTTCTGATGTAGAAGAGTTTATCTCTTCCGCAGAGTCAAAGTTGAGAGAAGCGGAATCTTCAGACGACATTTCGCGTATACGTGCGATTTTGCGAGATGTGAAGAATCTATTCGTCGCTTTCATAGGAAGTAAAAAGGAAGAGAGTGACGACTCAATAGTTAAAGAATCGGAAGCTACAATTATTTTACTGAATAAATCAAAAGAAGAAATTGAAAAGAAGATTTTGGATATAAGAAAAAAAGAGGAAGATTTGCAAAAAGAGTACAGTTCACTTCAAAAAGATATTGAGAAAGAAAAAGACTCAAGTCGTGACGCTGAAAAGGCGCTTTTCAGGGTTATGTCTGAACAAAATGAAGTCTCGGGAATTTTGGCCCTTTTGCAGGCAAAAGAAGAGCAATTGCGGATTATAGAGACCGATTTTAAAAGAGAGCTTGAGGAGTGCGCAATGCTTGCCGGAAGAGAGGTTTTGGATTTTAAAAGTACAGATATAGGGGGTGATGTTTTTGAGAAAGATAGAGCGCCTCAAGAAGACCGCAGGAGAGCTATAGAGAAAATAAAAATACGGCTTGAAGAAGCTGGGCTTTCTGGTAGCTCTGAGGTTTTAAAAGAATTTGAGGAGACTTCAGAAAGGGATACCTTTCTTGAGAGAGAGCTCATTGATCTTAGTGGCTCTGCAGAATCCTTGAAAAATCTAATTAAAGAATTGGGAGAAAAACTAGATATTGAATTTAAAGAGGGAATACAAAAAATAAATAAACAATTTGGAGAATTCTTTTCTTTGATGTTTGGTGGTGGTACTGCCAAAATTGTTGTGATACAAGAAAAGAAAAAAGCGAGAAGAGTCTCAGAAGATTTGGAAATTAGTGAGGAACCACAAGATGAGGAGATCCTTGAAGAGGAACAGATTGAAGAGGGGATTGATTTGGAGGTGTCGCTACCTAGGAAGAAAATAAAAGGCCTTGTGATGCTTTCTGGTGGAGAAAGGGCACTTACTTCTATAGCTCTTTTATTTGCGATTTCTCAAGTTAATCCACCGCCATTTATTATTCTTGATGAAACAGATGCCGCTTTGGATGAAGCCAATTCTCGTAAGTATGGCGATATGGTTGAAAATCTCGCTAAGTATTCTCAACTTATTTTAATTACCCACAATAGAGAGACAATGTCACGAGCTGGAGTTATATACGGAGTGACTATGGGTATTGGTGGAGTATCAAAAATGCTTTCTATTCAGTTTGAAGAAGCAGTATCAGTGGCGAAGTAGGTTTGTAAATTGCAAAGGCGCCCGATTTTTTGGGCGCCTTGTGGTGTTTACTTAGGTCACTGCGGAAGCTGGTTTTGGGGTGCAGAACTGACAGCGACCCTTCCCAGGTGTTCGGTGAGTCTCCACGCTCTCTCTGAGACAGGGTCCAGAGTTAGCGTAGAGGACATTACTGCACAGGAAACCGGCATTGATAAGTCTTACTACCGCAGACCTCTTATGCTCTCTGAATGCATGGGCACAAAGGCCTCTTGGACAGTAGTAGTAAGTGACCCTGTATTCTCCGGCAAGGTCATCTACTTCATTATGTTCGTCCAAGATGGGCGAACTGCAGTTTTTGCAACGCATACCACCTCCTTTTTGTTCATTTCTTGGCGTATCTTAACTTTGTATTAGTGCAAAATCAAGGATTTTTTTATCTAAATTAGCATCGTTTAATTTTACCCGCACCCTATCGCCTAAAGAGTATTTTTTCTTTTTTTGTGTTCCAACTATGCAATAGTTTTTTTCGTCCAGAATATACATATCATCAGTCATATTTCTAAGACGAACCATTCCTTCGGCCTTTGTTTCTACTTCTTCAACATATATACCCCATTCTGAAACACCGGAGATGGTGGCATCAAATTCTTGACCAATTTTGCCAAGCATAAACTCAACTTGTTTGTATTTAATAGACGCCCGCTCGGCTTCCGATGCTGATATTTCTTTTTGAGTAGCTTCCATTGAAAGTCTTTCGTATTTTGCCACCTCGTCTTGTTCTATTACTCCACCATTTAAAAATCGAAATAATAATCTATGCACCATTAAGTCTGGATATCTGCGAATTGGAGAAGTGAAATGTGTGTAATATGTAAAACCAAGTCCAAAATGGCCAATGTTTCTTGTGGAGTAAACAGCTTTAGCCATTGATCTTATTGTCGCTGTTTTAATTAGGGACTCATGCACCCCGCCATCAATAGATTTCATTAGTCTATTAAGTGCCCCAGCTGTTACTTCGCCGTCTTCTTCATCTAGATTATATCCAAGTGCCTTTGCAAATACTGCTAGGTTTATAATTTTTTCTTTATTAGGCAATTCGTGAATTCTATATACGAAGGCCCCTTTTGATTTAGCTTTCTCTATTCCTTTATACATAAACTCTGCCACCTCTCGATTGGCAAGAAGCATGAATTCCTCTATGAGTTTGTGAGTATCTTTGCGTTCTTTTCGAAATACTCGAATTGGCCTACCTTCGTCATCAAGCTCAAATTTTACCTCTTCCGTTTCAAATTCTATGGCCCCATTTTTAAACTTCTCTTTTTGGAGCTCTTTGGCTATCTGGTTTAAGGTGTCTAATTCTTCAAAATATTCTCCGGTCTTTGCGTCTAATATTTCTTGGGCTTCTTCATATGAAAAACGCCTATCAGAGTGGATTACTGTTTTACCGAACCACTTATCTAGAACTTTGCCACTTTTGTTTATATTAAATACTGCAGAAAAAGTGAGCCTTTCTACATCTGGTTTTAGACTACAAAGATCATTTGAAAGAATTTCCGGCAACATTGGTATTGTGCGATCTACCAAATACACAGAGGTCCCACGCTTTATTGCTTCTTGGTCAAGTATTGTTCCTGGCTCAACGAAGTGAGAGACATCAGCGATGTGTATTCCTATTTCATAATTCCCATCAGTAAGCACCTTGAAAGACAGCGCGTCGTCAAAGTCCTTTGCATCTACTGGGTCTATGGTGAAGGTAAGCGTGTCACGGAAATCTTTTCTTCTACCGACTTCGTTTTTCCAGTCAGCCTCCTTCTCTTCTACGATTCTTAAGGCGTCTTTGTCTACTTCTTTGGTGAACTTATCTTCAAAACCCCGCTCAAGGATAATGGCTTCCATTTCTACATTGTGGACGCCCTTTCTGCCGAGTACCCGGATTACTTTACCTTCCGGGCTTTTCAAAGGGTCTCTCCATCCAGTTATTTCCACCTGAACCTTGTCACCATTTTTTGCCTTTTGTGCATTGGAGCCGTGAATGAAAATATCACGATACATTCTTCTATCATCTGGTTTAAGGAAGAAGAAATCTTTTGATTGTCCATTTCCAGATTGGGGAGTTGCCTGTGGAGAGGTTAATGTTCCAACAAACTGCATTTTTGCTCTTTTCTTTATTCCCAAGACTTCACCCTGCCTGCGGATACCTGCTTCTTCTTTAAGAACCATTACTTCCACCTCATCATTGTTGAGGGCAGTATTCATTAGGTGGTTTTGTATCTCTATATCCTCTGAAAACTCAGGTATAGAGAAATAGCCGATCCCTCGGCCACCCAATGTTATTGGTCCTGTATAGGTCTTTCCTTTCACTATCAAAACACTATATCAGATTTTTGGGTCTTGCCGAGCCTCGGTTCCGCTATTGACCGTGGTCTTTGTCTCTGTTACCATGGCTCTTACATGTTAAAAATTAGACTACAGCGAGTAGGAAGAAAACACGAACCGACATTTCGGGTCGTTTTGACTGATTCTAAGAATAGTACTAAGAGTGGAAAAATCCATGAAGTTTTGGGTTCTTATGATCCTCGCAAAAAGACCGAAGTATTTAATGGTGAAAGAATAAAAGAGTGGATGAGTAAGGGAGCTCAACTTTCGGGCACTCTTCATAACTTACTTATATCCCACAACATTATTAGTGGTAAAAAAATAAATGTTTTGCCACGTAAATCTCCAGTGATTGATGAAGCAAAGGTGGCAGAAGAAAAAGCTCAAGCCGAAGCAGTGGAGGCAAAAAAGGTAGAAGACGAAACAAAGGCAAAAGAATCTGAAAATACACCAGAAACTCCAGCAGAAGCTTCACCTGAGCCAGAAACTCCAGTAGAAGCTTCACCTGAGCCAGAAACTCCAGTAGAAGCTAAGTCAGAAGAGGTACCAACTGAGACTACGGAAGAGAAACCAGCTGAATAATTTAAATAAAAGCCCCACAAAAATGTGGGGTTTTTATATTGTGCGATGAGTTTCAAAATGGTATAAACATTATAGCGAAAGCAGTCGGAATACATTAACAGATAAACGAACGATACCATGGAACGAGATGTACTTTTTTTAGAACAAATAGTGAAAGAGTTGGTAGATAATCCAGATGATGTGAAGATAAATAGGACGGTGGATGAGATGGGTGTTCTTATTACTCTTGATTTAAACCCAGCAGATATGGGGAAAATTATTGGGCGACAAGGCAATACTGCCAAGGCCATTAGAACTCTTCTTAGGGTTGTTGGCATGAAAAATAATGCTCGAGTGAATTTGAAGATCAATGAGCCAGAAGGTGGCAAAGGTCCAAGTGCATCTGGTGGCACTCAAATGAAAGATTTTGATCAGGCTGTGGAAGAACTAGGTCTGTAATCAATAGGAATACAAAAACAAAACTGCCCCCTAGGGGGCAGTTTTGTTTTGATTGAATTTTAAGCTAAAAGCTGTAATCTAAGTCTAGTAGGTTCCGATCTTGTGTCGGGGCCAAAAGCCAGTTACGCCTCCCGGCGCGATCTACTGATCGACTAAAAACTAATAACTACCCGTGATTTTCCACATAATAACCCTTTTCCCAAAAGCATTTGATTCATATCTAAATGAATCTATTTTGAAGCGAGCAATAGAAGATAAAAAAATAAAAATAAAATTTTACAATCCACGTGATTTTTCTGGTAATAAGCATGACAGAGTAGATAGGCCTCCATATGGTGGAGGTCCTGGAATGGTTATTCAAGCAGAGCCAGTTATCAAAGCTATAGCTAAGGCCAAGGGTAGAAAAAGTAAGGTTAAAATTATTTTTTTTAATCCAGGAGGTAAATTGCTAGACAATCAATATGCGAAGAAAACGGCTGACTCTTATTCGGATATTATTTTAGTCTGCGGCAGGTATGAAGGTATTGATGCTCGTGTAAAAAAAGTTTTTCGTATGGATAATATTTCTATTGGACCATTCGTACTTACTGGTGGTGAACTTCCGGCAATGATTACAATTGATGCGATCTCTCGCCAGAAAAAAGGAATATTAGGAAACTTTGATTCATTAGAAGAAAAACGGGCAGTTTCTCACGATGTCTATACTAGGCCAGAGGTCGTTACTTATAAAGGCAAAAAAATTAGAGTCCCTAAAGTGCTCCTTTCCGGTAACCCTAAAAAGATAGATGAATGGAAGAGGGGAAAGAGTTTAAAAGAGCGATAGTGTTGTGTAATTTGCAAAAAGGCCTATTTCTGTGGATTGCTACTTGACAGGAAACTTCTTACGAGTACAATTACCCCCACTTCGGCAAGATTGAGTTGCGGCATACGAAGTTAACGTTTTGCGTTTTAATTCGTTAGTATCTTGCTACAAATAGTCTCATAGTTTCATATTTTATTAGAACACCCTCTTAAAGGGGTGCCTTTGCATTTTTATTCACAATTTTTTACATGAGTACAAAAACACCAAAAAGAGAGAAAAAGTATTTCAGTAAATTTAAAGAACCACTAACAGAAATTCCTGATTTGGTTGTTTCTCAAGTAGAGTCTTTTGATTGGCTTGTTCGTGAGGGACTCAAGGAAGTTTTTAAAGAGTTTTCTTCTATAAAAGATTTTTCAGAAAAGAAGTTTACACTTGACTTTACGGGTTTTGAACTTGATTCACCAAAATATGATGAATACTATGCAAAGGAGAATAAACTTTCTTACGAAGCACCGCTTAAGGTAAGGGTTCGACTTGAGAACCACATTGTAAAGAGTGTTAAGGAGCAGGAGATTTTTATGGCAGATTTTCCATTGATGACATCTCATGGGACATTTATTATTAGTGGTATTGAGAGAGTTATTGTTCCACAATTGGCTCGAACTTTTGGTGTTGCTTTCACCATTCAGGAGGTTCGTGGACAAAGACTTTTTGGAGCAAAAATTATCCCTTCTAGAGGAGCTTGGATTGAAATAGAGACCGATTTAGAGGGGGTTATTTATGTTCGTATTGATAAGAAAAGGAAGTTTCCAGTAACCGCACTTCTTCGGGCCTTTGGAGCAAAAACAGACAAGGACATCCTTGCTTTATTCGCAAAAGCTGAGGGGGCAAAGCATTTTATTGAAAAGACTCTATCAAAAGACCATACCACCACTTCTGAAGAGGCTTATATTGAAATACATAAGAGACTTAGAGATGGGGACCTCGCTACAGCAGAAAATGCGAAGGAGTTTTTTGATTCTATATTTGGTGGAGAAAGGTATGACTTATCAAAGGTTGGTAGGTTTAGATTTAATAATCGTTTTGGAAAAGGCACTAGTGATAAGGACATAGAGCACAGGACCATAACTCTAGATGATTTGTTCCACATCCTTAGTCATGTTGTGCATCTAAATATTACACCGGGCTCAGTTGAGGATGATATTGATCACTTGGGAAGTCGCCGAGTTCGTTATGTGGGGGAGATGTTCCAGCAAAAGATTCGGGTGGGTATGTCTCAAATCAAACGAAACATTCAGAATAGAATGTCTACCGTTGATACAGATGTGACTTTGCCAGTGCAATTTATTAGCCCCAAGCCACTACAGGCTCGTATAAAAGAGTTTTTTACTACAAACCAGCTATCTCAGTTCATGCAACAGACAAATGCCCTTGAAGAACAAGAGCATTTGCGCACCTTGTCAGCCCTTGGACAGGGTGGACTTAACCGTGCTCGTGCAGGACTAGAGGTTCGTGATGTTCATCCGTCTCACTATGGAAGACTTTGTCCAATTCAGACACCAGAAGGGGCGAACATAGGACTTATTTTACGTCTTGCGGTATATTCCCGAATTAATGATTTCGGAATGATTGAAACCCCATATGCAAAAGTGAAGAATGGTAAACTTACAGGAGAGATTGAATATTTGAATGCTCTTGAAGAAGAAAAGTTCTATATAGCACATGCCGCCACTCCTTATGATGAGGGCGGGCGTATTACAGTTAGCGATGCTGAAGTAAGATATCAAGGAAAACCAAGCCAGATTGAAGTCTCTAAGGTTGGCTATATGGACGTTGCCACCAATCAGGCTTTTTCTGTTGCGACTTCTATGATTCCGTTTCTAAACCACGATGACGCTAATCGAGCACTCATGGGATCAAATATGCAGAAACAAGCTACTCCGTGTGTTATACCAGAAGCCCCACTTGTGGCCACGGGCATAGAAGGTGCGGCAGTTAGAAATACGGGGCGGTTAGTTATTGCTATGGAGTCTGGGATCGTATCACATGTAGATGGACGAAGGATTGCTGTAAAAAATGAAAAAGGAAAAGAGCGAGAATATAAGCTAGTAAATTTTTCTCGAACAAATGGGTTTACAGCATTTCATCAGAGACCATCTGTAGAGCTTGGACAAAAAGTTAAAAAGGGTGATGTTTTAGCCGATACATCATCTTCAGATCATGGAGAAATGGCACTAGGTCAAAATATACTAGTTGCCTTTATGAGTTGGTCAGGCGCTAACTATGAAGATGCCATTATTGTTTCAGAAAGACTTGTAAAAGAAAGTAAATTCACTTCTATTCACATTGAAGAATTTGTTGTTAATGTTCGTGATACAAAGCTTGGTCCAGAGGTTACAACCTGCGATATTCCAAATGTTGGAGAGAGCAAATTGAAAAATCTTTCTGAGGATGGAATCGTTAGGGTTGGGGCCGAGGTTAGGTCGGGCGATATTTTGGTAGGGAAGATTACTCCAAAAGGTGAGACGCAACTTACTCCAGAAGAAAGACTCTTGAGATCCCTTTTTGGTGAAAAGGCACGCGATGTAAAAGATACGTCAAAAAGAATGGAGGGCGGAAAGAAGGGTCGTGTTGTAGCTGTTCAGGTTTTTTCAAGGGAGAAAGGAGATAAACTTGAAAGTGGAATCATAAAACGAATACATATTGAAGTCGCGCAACTTAGAACGGTCTCTGTGGGAGACAAGCTGGCTGGGCGTCATGGTAACAAGGGGGTTATTTCACGCATTCTTCCAGAAGAAGATATGCCATATATGGCCGATGGACGACCCATTGATATTATTTTGACTCCACTTGGCGTACCTTCTCGTATGAACTTGGGTCAAATTCTTGAACTCCATCTTGGATTAGCGGCTCACACCTTAAATTATCAGGCAATTGTTCCGCCGTTTGCTGGTGCGACTGATACTGAAATTAAGGAAGAGCTCAAAAAGGCTGGATGGATCGAAGACGGAAAGATAGAGTTGTTTGATGGGCGAACTGGGCGTGCTTTCTATCAGAGGATTGCTGTTGGGTATATGTATATTTTCAAACTTCATCACATGGTTGAAGATAAGATTCATATGCGCTCTATTGGTCCGTACTCTTTAATCACTCAACAGCCATTGGGTGGAAAAGCTCAAGGAGGAGGACAAAGATTTGGAGAAATGGAAGTGTGGGCTCTTTTGGGACATGGGGCCGCATATACTTTGAGAGAAATGCTTACGATTAAGTCGGATGACATTTTGGGTCGCTCTGCTGCTTTTGATGCCATGGTGAAGGGGGAAAGGATTACTCAACTAAATACTCCAGCTTCATTTGGTGTTCTTCTTAATAACTTACGAGGGCTCGGCCTTGATGTAACGCTTGAGGAAGGAGAGAGGCTTACTAACCAAGATGAGGAAGAGAATAATTAGCACAATCAAAGAACTACTATGATTAAACCAAAACAAAATTCAAGTCCCTCATTTGAGTCAATTACTTTAAAACTTGCATCGCCAGAAAAAATTAAAGAGTGGTCATTTGGTGAGGTTACAAAACCAGAAACTATAAACTATCGTACTCAGAGAAGTGAGAGGAATGGTCTTTTTGATGAAAAAATCTTCGGCCCTGACCGTGACTACGAATGTTACTGTGGAAAATATCGAGGTATTCGATATAAGGGGATCGTTTGTGAGAAATGCGGTGTTGAGATTACGCGGTCTATCGTTCGCCGTGAACGAATGGGTCATATTGAGTTGGCTACGCCTGTCTCCCATATCTGGTTTTTAAAGTCTATGCCGTCCCGGCTATCGTTAATCATGGGGCTACCATCTGGGGAACTTGAAAAGGTTATCTATTTTGCTGGGTATATCATCACCTCTGTTTCAGAGGAGGAAAAACAAAGGATTTTTCGTGATCTTGATTCTGAATATAAGTCCAAGGTTAAGGTTCTTCAAGATGAAAAATCAAAAGAAGCCCTCAAGGAGCTTCTACTTAATGCAAAGCGTGATTTAGAGAGTATATCAGTTGGTAAGGTTCTCGATGAGGTTCATTATCACGCCTATTCAATGAAATATTCTACGCTTTTTGAAGCGGGTATCGGCGCTGAGGCAATTTTTGATATCTTAAAGAATGTAAATTTGGAAAAACTTCTTGAACAATTAAATATTGATACGGAAAAAGTGAGCGCCCTTGAAGCTCCAAAATTAAATAAACGTATAAGTCTTATCCAGCAGATGATAAGAAGCGGTGTTCGTCCTGAGTGGATGTTTTTGACTAGGATTCCTGTTATTCCACCAGCGCTTCGTCCGATGGTTCCCCTTGATGGTGGTCGTTATGCAACAGCAGATATTAATGACCTATATCGTAGGGTGATCAATAGAAATAATCGTCTGAAAAAACTCAAGGAGATTATGGCTCCAGATGTAATTCTTCGAAATGAAAAGAGAATATTGCAAGAAGCAGTTGATGCCTTGATTGATAACTCTATTCGTCATGGTGGAGCCGCCTCATCTGCTGGAAGTCAAATCCAACGAAGACCGCTGAAGTCTCTTGCTGACAACCTTAAAGGGAAAAGGGGGCTATTTCGACAGAATCTTCTCGGCAAACGCGTTGATTATTCTGGACGTTCTGTGATTGTTGTCGGTCCTGAATTAAAACTGAACCAGTGTGGACTTCCAAAACATATGGCACTTGAACTCTTTAAGCCATTTGTTATATCAGAACTTTTGAAAAAGGAACTCGCATACAATATTCGTGGAGCAAGTCGTCTGATTGAGGATAGTATTCCAGAGGTATGGGCTATCTTGGAGGATATTATTAAAGAAAAGTATGTACTTTTAAACCGAGCCCCAACATTGCATCGTTTGGGTATTCAGGCATTTCGTCCGGTGCTGATTGAAGGAAACGCTATCCAGGTTCATCCGCTTGTATGTACTGCATTCAATGCGGACTTTGATGGAGACCAAATGGCAGTTCATGTGCCACTTTCTGAAGAGGCTCAGCTTGAGGCCAAAGAAATAATGGCTTCTGATAAAAATATTTTAAAGCCAGGAAACGGTAACCTAACTGTTTCTATTGATAAACTGGATATTGTTTTGGGTTGCTACTGGATGACAAAGCTTGTTGAAGGAGAAAAGGGTGCGGGAAAGATTTTTCCTACACCAAATAATGCCATCACTGCTCATGATTTTGATGAGGTAGGATTGCGAGCGCCGATTAAAGTTCTTGCAACCACAACTCCAAAGTACGGGCAATTTGAAGGTAAAATTTTTGAAACTACTGTTGGGAGATTATTATTTAATAGTGTTTTACCTAGCGACTATCCGTTTATAAATGACATTGTGGAAAGAAAGAAGATGGGGGTTCTTGTCGATGATTTGATTGAGCGATATGGAGTAGATAACATTCCCCCTATTCTAGATAAAATTAAAGCTTTCGGTTTTAAATATGCAACTTATTCAGGAGTCACTTGGGGGATTGATGATGTGAAGATCCCTGGAGGAAAAGATGAAATTATTAAGGCGGCAAAAAATAAATCAGATGAGGTGATGGAGCAATATAACTCCGGACTCCTCTCTTCAGAAGAGCGTCTTAGAAAAAATACTGAAATATGGCATGGTGCAAAAGGTGAAGTAGAGAAGCTTATTCCTGGAACACTTGACCCAAATAGTTCTGTGGCGGACATGTTGGGTTCTGGAGCAAGAGGATCAACATCTCAGCTTACTCAGATGGCTGGAATGAAGGGTCTTATTACAAATACAGCCGGTGAGACAATTGAATTTCCAATTTTGTCTTGTTCCAAAGAAGGTTTGACTCCTCTAGAATATTTCATCACTACTCACGGTTCTCGTAAGGGTCTTGCTGACACCGCTTTAAACACGGCCAAAGCTGGGTATCTGACTCGCCGACTTTTTGATGTTGCTCAAGATGCAATTATCACCGAAGAAGATTGTGGTACAAAAGAATTTATTACAATAAGTAAGGTAAATTCGGCCGGCCTCGAAGTGTCTCTTACGAAAAATATCAATGGACGATTTTTGGCGCAAGATGTTGTTTCACCCAATGGAGAGGTTCTTTTTAAGAAGGGTCATTTTCTTTCAAAAAAAGATTCACAGCTTATTGAGTCTAGCGGTATTAGTGAAGTGGGGGTGCGTTCACCACTTATATGTAAAACTTTTCGTGGTATTTGTGTAAAGTGTTATGGTGCTGATCTAGGTAAACACAAAGTTATTGATGTCGGTGAAGCAGTGGGGACTGTTGCAGCTCAGGCAATTGGAGAGCCAGGAACCCAGCTAACCATGAGAACATTCCACGCTGGAGGAACCGCTTCTGTTGGTGGAGACATAACGCTCGGTCTGCCACGAGTAGAAGAAGTATTTGAAAATAGAAAGCCAAAGAATCCAGCAATCATATCTCATGTTGATGGTGTGGTTTCCGATATTATAAAAGATGGCACTGATAAGGTCGTGGTTATTCTTCCTGATGAGGTTTCTAAGGTTAAGGATAAGGTGGAATATATAGTAAATGCGGCCCGTGTAGTCTTGGTTAAGAAGGGAGATCAGATAAAAAGAGGTGAACTGTTGACCGATGGGTCATCTGATATTGATGAGTTATTCAAATATGCTGGAAAAGAAGCCGCACAAAATTATATTATTAGAGAAATTTCTAAACCGTATGAACTTCAGGGAGAAACAGTCTCTCGGAAGCACATCGAGGTTATTGTGAAGCAAATGTTTTCTAGAAGGAGAGTTAAGGATGCCGGAGAAACAACTCTTGCTAAGGGGGACGTTGTAGAGGCTTCTGAACTTGCTATGGCAAATGCCACAGCCAGTGAGGCCAAAAAAGAAGAAGCCAAAGCAGACCAGGTTCTTATGGGGATTACCGAAGTATCTCTGTCACGTAAGAGTTTCCTTTCTGCCGCGTCTTTTCAACATACGACCAGAATACTTATTGCTTCTGCTATACGTGGTGTAAATGACAAACTTATTGGCCTCAAGGAAAATGTAATCATTGGACGCCTCATTCCTGCTGGAACTGGTTTTGTTGGAAGTGATAAGTATAAAATGATAAAGGAGATTTCTGATGGACAGAGTGAGTAAGGTTTTATTTCGTGTTTAAGTGAATGGTAGAGAAGAAAGTGCCTAAAATTATATGTCTTCTTCAACCGTAGAAAAAATAAAAGAGAAACTTGAAATATCCGAGGTAGTCGGGTCTTACCTTAAACTTGAAAAGGCAGGGGCTAATTTCAAGGGCAAATGCCCCTTTCATAATGAAAAGACACCTTCTTTTTTTGTATCTCCTTCACGCGGAAGTTACTACTGTTTTGGTTGTGGCGCCAAGGGAGACATATTTTCTTTTGTGCAAGAGTTTGAGGGACTAGATTTCATCGGGTCACTTAAATTATTGGCAGAAAGGGCTGGTGTTGAGATCTCAGAGTATCCTAAAGAAAAAGATAAAGGGGAAGATAAGCTCTATGAGGTTATGGAAAGGGCAACGGTCTTTTTTGAAAAAGGGCTTACTCAAGAACCATCTGCTAAAAAATATCTTTTAAGTCGTGGCATATCAGAAGAAACCACAGCCATTTGGAGGATTGGTTTTGTACCAAAAGATTGGAGACTTCTCTACACGCATTTAAAAGAGCAGGGTATTTCTGAGAAGGAGATGGAGGATGTCGGCCTTATTAAGAAAAGTGAAACTCCTTCGCAAGGTCCAAGCTGGTACGACGTTTTTCGAGGTCGTATACTTTTTCCAATTTTTAATACCTCTGGCAGGGTGATTGCTTTTAGTGGACGTATTTTAGAGGAAGATCCAAAGGCTCCAAAATATCTGAATAGTCCAGAAACTACGCTTTTCTTGAAGTCCGAGACTCTATATGGTTTTCATCGTGCTAAGTCTGATATTAGGAGAAAGGACTATTCAGTTCTGGTAGAGGGGCAGATGGACCTTCTTTTGTGTCATCAGAACGGATTCACTAATACTATAGCTTCTTCAGGAACAGCCTTTACTGAGATGCATTTAGAAAAACTTCGACGACTTTCTAATAAATTATTGCTCGCTTTTGATTCTGATAATGCTGGCTTTGAGGCTGCAAAGAAAAGCGCCACGTTGGCACTTTCTATGGGGATGGAAGTCAAGATTGCAGACTTGCCAAAAGGCAAAGACCCAGCAGATCTTATTTTTGAAGATTTGGATGGGTGGAGGAATGCTATTCGCAATGCCAAGCATTTAATAGATTTTCATTTGGATTCTCTTTCACAAGGCGCAAAAGACGGTCGGGCTCAAATAAAGGAAGTTGAGAAAAAAATCCTTCCGTATTTAACCCTACTTTCAAGCTCAATTGAACAGGCGCATTTTGTAAGTCAGATATCAAAAAAAACAGGAATTAGAGAAGAGGCAATATGGAATGATTTACGCAAACTTCCACGCAAGGCCCCGGGGGATGAAGTCTTGTCAGAGAGTGCTGTGGTAGACATAGAGATAAAAAAAAGAAAAAACTACATAGAGAGACGTCTAGTTGGTATTATTTTCTGGCAAGAGAGTAAAGATTCTCTGGGTCTTGACCCACAGGCATTGAGGATTAAAATTATTGCGATTATTGGTGACGAACAGACAGCCATGCTTTTCCGAAATTATGAAAAGATGAAAGAGGAGCTTATATTTGAAGCAGAATCATATTATGGTACAGAAGAATCTTTGGTTCGGGAGGTAGAGGAATTACTTTTAAATTTTGAAGAAGACATTTTCCGCGATCGTTTTGTTATGGCAATGAATGAGCTTCAGATGGCAGAGGATGAGAAGGATGAAGAGAAGACGAAAGTTTTATTAACAAAGTGCCAAAGTATCTCGGTGAGACTTGCGGATATTTCAAAAAAGAGAATAGGGGGTTCGTGAGGGAATACAGCATACTAATATTTAGAATAAAAAATCATCAAAATGGCGAAAAAAACAAAAAAAATAATAAAGAAAATAAAGAAATCACCAAAAAAGGTGGTATCTAAGCGCAAGATTAACAAACCAAAAAAGCAGACGAAGAAAGCCAAAAAGACCAAGGCTGTGCCTAAAAAGGTCACAAAAAAAGCTACGCCCAAGAAGGTTAAGGTATCGGCAAAGATTAGTAAAAAGATGCAGGAAATTGAGGCAAAGACAGCTCGACTTGTCGCTCGTGGCAAGGAGAAGGGTTTTGTTACATACGATGAGATTCTTAGAGAATTCCCGACTATTGAGGAGGATATTATATTTCTCGAAGATTTTTATCAAAAGCTTCATACCAGTGGTATTGATGTACTTGAAGGTGGTGGCCTTCTTGATGTCCCACAAGAAAATGACCCCGTCTCTAAAAAGTATGAATACGGAAAGTCTGATTCTTCTTATGATTCAATACAGATGTATCTTAAGGAGATTGGCCAGTATCCTTTGATTCCTGGATCTCAAGAAAAAGAACTTGCAAGACGCATAGAGGCAGGTGATATGGAGGCAAAAAACCTTCTTGCTAGAGCCAACCTTCGTCTGGTGGTTTCTATCGCCAAGAAATATGTTGGCAGAAGTCCAGATTTGACTCTCCTTGATCTTATACAGGAAGGTAATCTTGGCCTCTTCAAGGCGGTAGATAAATTTGACTGGACCAAAGGTTTTAAGTTTTCTACATATGCAACTTGGTGGATTAGGCAGGCCATAACTCGTGCATTGGCGGACCAGTCTAGAACGATCCGGGTTCCCGTGCATATGGTTGAGACTATTGCTAAGTATAAACAAGTAGTAAGGAGACTCACCCAAGATTTGGGGCGTGAACCGCTAGCTGAAGAAATTGCTACAGAAATGAATTTAGATGTTGAGAAAATATATAATATTGAAAAGATAGATCAGGCGACGGTTTCTTTGGAAAGCCCCGTGGGAGATGATGGGGATGATGGCAAGAGTAAGTTAGGAGATTTTCTTGCTGATGACAAGATACTTTCACCCGACCAGGATGCTTCCCGAAGAATTATTGCTGATCAAGTGAAAGAGATTTTAGATGATTTGCCAATAAAAGAAAGAAAAATTTTAGAGATGAGACATGGCTTGGTAGACGGCTTCACACACACGCTTGAGGAAGTTGGAAAAGTATTTGGGGTAACACGAGAAAGAATAAGACAAATTGAGGCCAAGGCACACGAGAAGATTCGTCAGCACGAAAAAATAAATAGACTGAGAGGGTATTAGGATTAGTTAGAGTAAATGAGAAAGAGCGACGCGTACAATGCGCGTCGCTCTTTGGTTTCGTGGTTTACCTAAGCCTTAATAGGCCAACCACCACCATGACCAAACCAGTCACGAGCGAAAAAAATGCCACTGTAATTTTCCTGTGTAAATCATCCTGCGAACTGTAGTTTGGTTTATTGTTGAGTCGATCAATTCCGAGTCTCAAAAACAAGATACCTACTATGATCAATGGGAAAGATAACCATACTGGTATGAGCACGTAGCCCCCCGTTGAAGAGAATGTGCGAACTATGTTAATTATAGCATACATACAAAAAAAGACAAGCACAAATAACCCCTAAAATATGGCTAATATTGTGCTAAAATCTGCCTATGTTGAAAGATCCTTTTGTTGGGGCTTACGATGCTCTCAATTCAGAACAGAAGAGGGCAGTTGATACTATTGAGGGTCCAGTTATGGTTATCGCCGGCCCAGGAACAGGGAAAACATCAATTCTCACTCTTCGCATTGCTAATATTTTAAGAAAGACAGACACTCCGGCAAATGGTATTTTAGCTCTCACTTTTACTGAATCCGGTGTGCATTCAATGAGAAGAAAGCTTGTAGGCTTTTTGGGTGGAGAAGCTTATCGTGTTCATATACATACCTTCCACGGTTTCGCTCAAGAGATTATAAGCAGGTACCCAGAATATTTTCCACGCATAATTGGAGGAACAGTAATTAGTGATAGTGGAAAGTTTTCTATTCTTGAAGAAGATATTTTGTCTGGCGAATATGAGCTCATTCGTCCATTTGGTCGACCGACTCTATATGTAAGAAAAGCCCTTGGAGCAATTCAAGATTTGAAAAGAGATGGCATAAATCCAGACGACTTCAAATTTATTTTGGAAAAAGAAGAAAAAGATATTTTGGGCCTCAAGGATCTACACCATGAAAAAGGCAGGTCTAAGGGTCTTATGAAAAGGGAATATATGGAGGCCTTGAGGAACAATGCAAAGAATAGAGAGCTCGTCAATCTCTACATTGGCTATGAAAAAGCGCTTCGTGAAGGGGGGTTTTATGATTATGACGATATGCTCCTTGAGCTAGTCAGAGCGCTAAAAGAAAACAAAGATTTTCTTAGAACGCTTCAAGAAGAGTATTTATATATTCTTGCTGATGAGCATCAAGACGCCAATAACTCTCAAAACTCTATTCTAGAACTTCTTTCTGATTATTCTGATACACAAAATCTTTTTATTGTTGGTGATGAGAAGCAGGCAATATATCGTTTTCAAGGAGCGTCTCTTGAGAACTTTCTTTATTTTCAAAAAAAATATCCAAATGCTGAAGTGATTTTCCTTGATCATAATTATCGCTCAACCCAAACCATATTAGACACTTCACACGCCTTGATGGTTAGCGACGCCCCAGACCCGAAGCTTCGGCCAAAGCTTTCTTCAATGAATAAGGGTGTAAAAGAAGAGCCATTAAGGCTGATGCATTTTAGTATTCCCGATGATGAAGAAGAGGGAGTAGCAGAAGACATAAAAAAGGCAATTGATTCTGGAGTAGCCCCAGAAGATATTGCAGTTTTGGTCCGTACGAATGCCAAAATCTCTTTAATCGGGCGCTCTTTAGCTGGCTTTAATATACCTCACACTCTTTTTACAGATGATGACGTCTTGGCAGATTCCGATATTGCTAAATTACTTATCATAATGCGCGCAGTTGTTTCGCCAGAGAATGATGAGCTTGTTGGTGCGGTTTTACTCATTAACTTTTTAGGACTCAACCCAATTGATGCAGTAAAGCTCAATAGACTAGCAACAGGAGAAAGACTTTCTCCCTTGGAGGTGCTATCACGAAGTGTGTCTTCTTCTAATTTCTCAAACCCAGAAGCCATCACTAAGCTGAAAAACAACTTCACTTCCTGGATGGAAAAAACCAACAATGAAAGCGCCCTAGACGCATTCTTGGGAATTGTAGGAGAGTCTGGATTTCAAGAATATCTTTTGGGAAAGAAAGAGTCTTTAGAAAAGATAGATAAACTGGCCAAGCTTTATGATGAAGTAAAATCATTTCTCACTTCACACAAAGACGCTAAGCTCAAAGATTTTGTTGCCTCCATAGATACTTTGATTAGGCATGGTAATCCAATATCATTCTCTAGGCGCTCTCTAGGGGCCAAGGGGGTGGCTGTGATGACGGCTCATAAATCAAAAGGACTTGAATGGAGGGCTGTTTATATTCCATATGTCGCTGATAGAATGTGGGGTAATAGGCGAGCTATTGGGGGCTTTAATTTACCAAATGGACTAAATAGCTCTGATGAAGATGAAAGGAGCGAAGATGAGAGACGGCTTTTTTATGTTGCTTTAACTAGAGCCAAAGAAAAGGTGGTTTTATCCTATTCCTCAACTGATTCTAATGGAAAAGATGTTTTAGTGTCTAGATTTGTTGAAGAACTGCCGGCAGAAAGTGTCGCTAAAGAAGACGGCTCTCACTTTGATCCAAAAGATAGACTCAGTCGTGCCTTAAGTGAAAGGGAAGACACTTCCCGAACTATTTGGGACAGGGAGTATTTGAAGGAACTTTTTCTTGATCAAGGCCTCAATGCTACAGCTCTCAATAATTATTTAGCTTGTCCTTGGAAATATTTTTTCAAAAATCTTGTCAGACTTCCTGATATACCAGAAAGCTACCTCTTGTTTGGAAATGCGGTTCACTCTGCTCTCAAGTCTCTGACAGATGCCAAGAGAAATGAAAAAAAATTCTTGGAAAAAGATTTCCTATCTGTATTTGAGAAAAGCTTAGCCAAACAGCCAATCTCTAAGACCGACTTTTCCGCCACCTTAAAGAAGGGAAAGAAGATTCTGCCTTTGTATTATAAAAAATATGAATCAGTCTGGGTTAAAAATGCTCTGACAGAATACTCTATAGGTGGTGGCTCTATTTCTCTACCATCTGGCGAAAGTATACTTTTGCGAGGCAGGCTAGATAAAATAGAATTTATTTCCGAGTCAGAAGTTAATGTCGTTGATTATAAGACAGGCAAGAGAAAGACCAGAAATGAGATTTTAGGTGAGACAAAGAACTCAAATGGAGATATTAAAAGGCAGATTGATTTCTATAGACTACTTCTAGAGCTTCACGACGGTGGAAAATATAATATGGTTTCAGCGGAGATTGATTTTATAGAGCCAGATGAAAAAAATAGGTTTTTTAGAGAACACTTTGAAGTCGGCTCTGATGACGCGCTAAGGGTAAAGGAGGAGGTGCTTAAAGTTGCCCAAGAGATAATATCTTTCTCGTTTTGGGAAAAGACTTGCAATGATTCAGATTGTGAATTTTGCAGACTAAAGAATATACTTCTTTAATACTCTATCTGGCTGGCATAGTTGAGAGAGCGGCATCTATGACAGATTTCATAACATCATATGGTTGTGCGCCCTTGATTGCCACCTTCTCTCCCGTTCTGGTGACTAGCACACTGTGAGGGGTACCTCTTCCGCCAGAGCGTTGCGCATCTTGCTCGTCTTGGATTATGATATTTGCATATTTATTGCTAGTCTGACACTCATCAAATTTTTTGCGATCAATTCCGATTTCTTCGGCCATTTTAGGAAGATTTTCTGGTGGTAAGCCGTCACTTGAACTAGTTTTCGCAAATATGAGGTCTATAAATTCCCAGAATTTTGTATTTCCACCAAGTTCTGCTACGCATTCTGTAGCATGTGCTTCATTTCTAGCAAACTTGTGAAGACCGTCAATGGGGAAGTGTCTATAGACCCAAGCGACACGACCGTCTTTGCCATAGTCATTCATGATTCTTTTCATTGTCTGATGAAATGTTTTGCAGAATGGACACTCTGTATCTGAGAATTCAATGATAACCACATCCGCGTTTGGATTTCCTAGAATGTGGTCTTTGGCATTTACTGGGTTTACCGCTATTTCTTCAATTGTATCGGTGTTTTCTATATTTCCTGCCACTCTGCCACTTTCTGGATTTTTACCAGACATATATATACCAGCACCGATTAAAAGGCCTGCGACCACTATAGAAAATGGGACAATAAACGGATTTTGTTTCTGAGGGATTACTTGTGAGTCTGTTGGTTCCATATTGTTATAAGATTAATAAGATAAAAATAGTATACCACAGCATATATATGCTGTGGTAGCTTGTGTCTGGGCTTTTTGAAGTCATGTCTTTTAGCGATTTTTAAGCTTTCTTTTTAGTATTTTTATAAAAGCAAACCCCCGCACGGATGCGGGGGGGTCTTGCCTATTGTCCGGCGCACTGCGCCGGGGCAACTCCGATGGGAACGAACCCCTTATCCTTGTAGGTGTAAGAGGTGCCCACGCAGAGTTCTTCTTCCAGGGTGAACAGCTGTAGTGCTCCGTCTGGTCGGACCAAGGTGACAGCGTCACCGTTCGGATCGTTCCAGATGACTTGGTATGTCCACAGCTCTTCAAGCTGGTCGGTTCCTGCGGGCTTGCCGATGTGTTGATCCTTTCCAGTATCCCAGAGACCGAAGGATCCCAAAGACCAGAAGAGGACCGCCCCCACGAAAAGAACAAGGCCATTCATGGTCTCCTCCGACTTAAAAGCGCCGAGCGAAACTATGAGCAAAAATGCACCCGCCAGCAAGACAAGGGTTGCTAAAGCAATGGGGAAAAACACGGGCCCTCCTATGGGTTGATTGTTACGGAACGAAGATCCTTTTCTATTATATCACAACCAAAATATATGTCAACCACGTCGTTCGCGAACGACAGGATTAAGCTTAAAAAGGAAGCGTGTGGGTGAAGGAAGAATCAGCTTTTTCTTCCCAAGAGGAAGTGTTTAGGGGTATTTCTATCAGCTGTCCGCCTTCTTTGAAAATGAGTTTATTGTTTGCCCTAGCATAGTCATAGACATCCTTGGTGATTTTTACATCATCTAGGCAGTATTGTATTACCTTGTCATATTCTCCTTGTTTCCACCAGATAACAGCTTGTGGCCCGACAGAGGACTTGTTTATTCCGAGCGTGCCTTCAGCGACTTGGTCAAGCTTCATTCTTCTGCCAAATGAATCTCGTATTTCTGAAAGGATGTCTAAGCTTTTTATTTTTGTTAAATCACCCGGATAGTATTTGTTAAGCAGAGGAATATCAAAATGATTTGAATTGTATCCAATCAGCATATCCGCCTTTTCAAGTATTGGCCAGAGCTTAGGAAAATCTTCTTCAACGAATGATTCATACGCGTCTTTTTCGTAGTCATATATACAGACAACAGAAATGTCTAAATCTACTGGGTCATTTGAATTAACTTCAGCAAAGAGGTTTTTTGTTTCTATATCAAATACTATTTTTTTCATTAGGGGTGGCAGATTAAGATTGGATTTTTTTGATCAACTCTTCTTCTGATAGTGACTCAGTGCTTTCAGTGGTTAGGTTTTTTAGTGTGTAAATTTTATTTGTGAGCTCATCTTCTCCGACAAAGATAATGTACGGTATTCCAAGTTTAAGGGCACCCTTTATTGCATCCGCTGGTTTTTTCGCAATTGTGTTTAAGGCGACAGATACTCCACCGTTTCTCAATCTCTGGGTCAGCTCTAATACTTGGTCTCTATCAATCGTACCTATTGTGGCAAGCAGAGCATTGGTTTCCGGCCTATACTTTGGAAGTAGATTATGAGTCTCTAAGAAGTCTCGGATAGTGACATCGCCCATACCAAAGCCAATTGCTGGCAATGAGTCGTTGCTAAACAGCTCTAGGAGGCTGTCATAACGGCCACCACCAAAAAGAGATCTATTGTTGTCAGGGTGGTTATCAAAGACTTCAAATACTATGTCGGTGTAGTAGTCAAAGCCACGCATAAGGGTTGGTGTGAAAGCGATATTTTTTATACCAAGCTTGTCTAGAGATTCAATGAGCCCTATCAGTGTGGTGGTGGCAGGATGATCCTTGCCCACTTTGTCTAGGAGTTTGTCGTGAGAAGTTAGAAGGAGTAGGAATTCCGACGTCTTATCTTTAAGAATTTTCTCCACACTCTCCTCAAATATTTTTTTGTCTACCTTTTCTTTTTTATCTAGAAGTTTTGAAAGTATGAGAGAGTCTTCGTCGTTAAGTTCATAGCTTTCAAAAAGCGCTTTCATTAATTTGCGAGAATTGATGAGTATGGAGAAGTCGCCTTCACTTGCTCCAAAAGCTTTCATAATTGAATGTGCTATAGATATGACTTCTATTTCTCCTTCAATATTAGATATACCGAATACATCTACATTTAGTTGGTAGTGTTCTCTAAGTCGGCCCCTTTGTGGACTTTCGTATCTGAAAAGGTTTGGTATGGAATACCAGCGAAGGGGGAATGGTAAGTCCCTTTTTCGTCCCGCCACCATTCGAGCTACTGTTGGGGTCATCTCTGGACGAAGCGTCACTTCACGGTTTCCGCGGTCAGTAAATGAGTAGGTCTGTTCGTTAACTATTTCTTCACCACTCTTTTCTTTATAGAGCTCACTCGGCTCTAACGGGGAAGCTCCATATTCAATATAGCCAAATCTTTCTACTACCTCTCTCATAATGCGGAAGAGATATTTTTCTACCCACATGTCTTCTGGGTAGAAGTCCCGCACTCCCTTATAGGGATTGGTATCCAGTTTTTTCGCCATGTAGTATATAGTATCAAATACTCTTATGGACTCAAAACAAAATATAATCGCTATTTGGAAGCCCTTGGGCTTTACTATGGGTAAGCTCACAGAGTTATTTAAGGCTAGCCGAGGGAATGTGGGTGAAAGTATTACATTCGCTGGGCGTCTTGACCCGTTAGCCCAAGGGGTAGTGGTCTTTCTTGTAGATGATGCAATTTCGCAAAAGGAGGAGATTATAGAATTACCCAAAGAATATGAATTTGAATTTGTGTTGGGCTTTACTACTGACACATACGATATATTGGGGTTAGTAGGTGCCCCTTTTTCGTCAGCGCCTAATCTGGGCAAGGAAAGATTTGAGGAAGTTTTAAATGAAATAAAAAAACTGGAGAATCAATCTTACCCACCATTTTCATCAAAGACAGTCTCTGGAAAGCCTCTTCATGAATGGGCGCGAGAAGGGAGACTCGGTGAGATAAAAATACCAGAAAGAAAAGTAGACATAAAGAGTCTAGAAGTTTTGGAAGAAAAGACTATTTCGGCTACTGATTTTTTGAATACTATTGTGACAGCCATTGGTCGTGTGGAAGGAGATTTTAGACAAAAAGAGATTATAAAAAGGTGGACAGAAATTCTCTCTTCTAAGCTCGGCGAAACTTATAAAATATTTAAAATGAAAGCAGTTGTTTCAAGTGGGACATATATTCGTGGCCTAGTGGAAGAAATTGGCAAGGATCTGAGGTGTGGCGCCGTGACGCTGTCTATTAAGAGAACTAAGGTGGGGGTCTATGATGAAGCGACGGTATCAAAAATAGAACAGTTTCCCACTAGCACATAACTTTCCTATAGGAAAGTTATGTGCTAGTGGGGTGAAAAGGGAAAAGAAGAAAAAATGTTGAATTAGTTCTTATATAAAAGAATAACCGCGCGACGTCTCTGCGTCGCGCGGTTGGGTATTCTCATTTCACTTCACGCTCTCACGCGAGAGCATGAAGGCATCCACGAGGCAGATCTCTTTCTCTGTCAGGTCTTCAGGGACCTGAAGTTTTGAGATGAGTCCGCTGTAGTGGTCCCAAATTGGCTTCTCCCTCGCCAAGACTGACAAAATCTTGGCGAGGGCCTGTCGGTGGAAGAAGACGCTCCGACCGGGTCGTCCCATCTCCTTGATGAGATCACTGACCTCGGTCATGGAAAGGGGGCCCAAGAGCTCATCACCATCCATCTTGGCGTAATCGCGGAGTTCTCCGCAAGTCACCTCAATGGCATAAACTGCTTTGAGGTGGAGCCCATTGGGGTCGTCTTGGTCTGGGGCAAACATTCCCCAAACCGGCCTTTCGCCATTCAAGGACCTGAACTCAAAGTTCTCTGGATCCTTGGCGACCTCCTCTACGGTTTCCCGATGGAGGGCCGCCAGTAGGTCCTCTCCGTCTTCGCCGGTCCCCACGGGGATACGAATGGTTGAGTGACCATTCTTGGTGTATTCCATCGTGGCGATGGATACATGACCATCATCATCTACCTTGAAGATGATGATGGCAACAGCGACTGATGCAATGTATGACGCAATACTCTTGAGCACTGTGCCCTCCGAGGGCGAAATGATGTAATGAGCATAGGTAACCAGTTTGATTACCGCTACTCCTAATTATACCATAGATTATATTAAAAAGTCAAGCACAAAAATAGCCCTAATCTTAGGGCTATTTTTGTGCTTTTCGCATTGATTTTGTTCTTTGAGCCTCGGTTAGATATTTCTTGCGGAGGCGCACGTCTTTAGGGGTTATTTCAATATATTCATCTTCACTCATTACTTCCATCGCCCTTTCAATGTCTAAAGTGAATGGGGGAGCAAGATAAATACCGTCGTCAGACCCCGATGCACGCATATTTGTCAGTTGCTTCCCTTTTGTTGGATTAACATACATATCTTCGCCCTTGGTAATATTGCCAATGACTTGTCCTTCATATATTTCTTCTGCTGGGGCAACGTAGAGTACTCCTCTTTGCTGAAGGTTATCAAGGGAGAAGGCCAGGACCTTTCCACTCGCCATAGATATCATAGAGCCATACTGTTGTTTGCGTATTTCTCCGGCATATTTTTTGAAACTTATAAATCGGCTGGAAAGAATTCCAAGTCCTTTGGTGTCCACGACAAACTGTCCGCGATATCCCAATAGTCCGCGAGTTGGTATTTCAAATATAAGGCGAGTTGTTCCACCATGCTCGGCTATCATATTCATAAGGGTACCCTTTTTTTCTGAAAGCCTGCTAATGATGCTTCCAGAGAACTCTTCTGGCACATCAATAATAACTTCCTCGTAAGGCTCTATTTTTTGTCCAGCTTCTTCTTTTATGATTACTTGTGGTTGAGAGACTTGTATTTCATACCCTTCTCGTCTCATATTTTCTAAGAGTACAGCAATATGTAGTTCTCCTCGGCCATAAACAGTGTAGTATTCACTAGAAGAAAAATCTACTTTTAGTCCAACATTCACCTCCAGTTCTCTTTCCAGTCTTTCACGAATTTGGCGACCAGTAACAAATTTTCCGGCCTTGCCGGCAAAGGGGGAGTCATTTACAAGAAAGTTTAAGGAGATTGTAGGTTCGTCAATGTTGATTGCTGGAAGTGGCTCTTGAGATTCATTTGTTACAATAGTTTCTCCAATATATATATTTGATATTCCGGCAATCATGACAATATCACCAGAGGAAGCTGAAGGAACCTCTTTTCGTGTCACACCCTCAAAAGTAAAAAGCTTCGTTATCTTTCCACCATAACTTTCTCCATTTGGTTTTTTTACCCAAACACTTTGCCCTTGTGATATTTCGCCTTCATAGACCCTGCAAATTGCTAGGCGTCCTAAGAAATTGTCATAGGCTAAATTGAAAGATTGTAAGGTTGCTGAACCATTCTTGTTTTTGTTTGCTGGTGGCACTTCTTCAAGAACCACATCTAGTATCGGGGTGAGATCCTTTGCTTCTTCGTTCATATTGCGCTTAGCCACACCTTCGCGTCCAATAGCGTAAAGTGTCGTGAAGTTAAGTTGCTCATCACTTGCTCCGAGTTCCATAAAGAGCTCAAGTACGAGCTCATGAGCCACTTCTGGGCGTGCGGCTGGTTTATCAATTTTGTTGATTATAACTATGGGCTTAAGGCCAAGTTCTAGAGATTTTTTTAAGACAAACCTAGTCTGAGGCATCGGTCCTTCTTGGGCATCTACTACGAGCAGTACCGTATCAATTGAGCGTAGGACTCGTTCTACCTCACTTCCAAAGTCAGAGTGGCCTGGAGTGTCAACGATATTTATTTTGGTGTCTTTATAGAAAACTGAGGTATTTTTAGCATATATGGTAATACCACGCTCTTGTTCTATTGCGTTTGAGTCCATGGTCATCCCCTCTTCAACCATTCCTGTTTGACGCATAAGAGCGTCAGTCAAGGTGGTCTTACCGTGGTCAACGTGAGCTATTATTGCTATATTTCTAATTTCCATATTTTGTGACAGTGAGGGGTTATTAAAGCAAAAAAACAGCCCATTGTCTAGCTTTGGGCCTCCAAACGATGCGGGCTTTCTTGGAAATGATATAGTGTATATGTATGGATAACCCGCTTGCTTCATTAATTAGTAACATCCGTATTGAATCAGGAGCGCTGTCATTAATATTACTCTTTTTTGCTATTTTCTATATAGGTATTAGCTCTATTCTCTTCTATCACTGGAGGAAATATGGGATGAAGAATCGTTCTATTGTTCTTGCAGAACTGATTTTCGCGCTGGTGAGTATTTTTTTATTTTATTTAGCTGGTGTTGGTATAGCTATATTTTAGTCTATGATTCACTTTGACCCAGATGAGCATGTCGTTTTGGAAATTAGAAAACATTGGTTTGTATTTTTTTCACATGGTTTTTTTCTAGCCGTATCCGCCATAGTTCCATTTGTGGCCTATGAGGTCGTCTCAAAGTACTTGAATTTCACAATACCAATATCTGGCAATATAAGTGGGCTTATGACATTTTTATACGCCCTCTGGCTCCTTGTCCTTTGGATATCTTTTTTTATCCAATGGACAAACTATTATCTTGATGTTTGGTATATTACTGAAAAGCGAATTATTGATGTTGAGCAAAAAAGAATGTTTCATAGATCAGTTTCAAGTCTTCGTTTTGATAGGATCCAAGATATAAGTATTGATGTTAGTGGAATCATCTCTACTTTTTTTAATATCGGGGATATTAGAGTTCAGACTGCGGCGGAAAGTAGTAGTGATTTTTTTATGAAGAATGCAGATAGCCCAGACAGGGTTCGTAATCTTATTTTTGGTCAACATAATAAAGAGGCAGAAAAATCTCTGCATGTCACGATAACTGACAGAAACAATGGAGCCAGTTCTCAAAAGTAAATATAGAAATGTCACGAAGTTTCTATTGTGGGTTGGCATTATAATTGCCGGATTTTTTCTGTATCCAGCTATTTCTGAGCAGGTAAAAATATTGTCAGTAAAAGAAAGCCGTGATGAGCTTGTTGATTCACTTAAGAAAGATATTAGCAATTCTGGGAAACTTATTTTCCCCGACGGGGCCCCAGACTCAAACCTGACACTTCAGGGGGTATTTTCATTTACAAACGCTAGAAGAGATGAGAATAGTCTTTCTAGATTTTTCCCTAATGCACTTTTAAATCAGATTGCTCTCCGTAGATTGGATGATATGTTCGCTGAGCAGTATTTTGAGCATGTATCACCATCTGGTAAGTCGGCCTCATCTGAAGCTGAGAAGATAGGTTATGAATATATTTCTATCGGTGAAAACATCGCTTTAGGTAATTTCCAAGATGACTTTGCTTTGGTTTTAGCTTGGATGAATTCTCCTGGCCATAGGGCAAATATTGTAAGTGAAAAATTTACAGAACTTGGTGTGGCCGTAAAGAAGGGTATATACGAAGGAAGAGAAACTTGGATAGCAGTCCAGATATTTGCACGCCCACTTACAGACTGTCCTACAATTGATGTGGGTTTGAAGTTAGAAATTGAGCAGATTAACAATCAGATCGATCAAAACGAACTTGTACTTTCAACAAAGAAGGGGGAGATTGAAAAAATGGAGAATAACCGAAGCAACAGACAAAGATATGAGCAGGCGGTAGAAGAGTATAATGCTCTGGTTGTAGAGACAAATACTTTAATAGAGAAAGCTAAGGGTATTGTGAGTACATATAATAGTCAGGTTCGTTTATTTAATTCTTGTCTTGAATAGACTATCCGTATCATGTCTCCCGATTTGATTCTTATAGACAAACCAAAAGGTATTTCATCGTTTGATGTTATAAGGGCCCTTCGGAAAAAACTTGGTATTTGGAAAATGGGGCACGCAGGCACCCTCGATCCCAACGCTACAGGTCTTTTAATAATTGCTACAGGTGCAGAAACCAAGAGATTGGCGTCTCTTTTGGGCCTCCCTAAGACATATGAGGCAGAAATTCTTTTGGGAAAGAAAACAGACTCTGGTGATATCACTGGGGTGGTGATAGAAGAAAAATCAGTTCCAGCTATTTCTGAGTTGGGCATAAAAAGAGCACTGGATGGGTTAATCGGAAATCATTTTTTACGGGTTCCAATATATTCCGCCATTAAAAAAGCAGGCAAACCACTTTATAAATATGCTAGAGATGGGGAAGAGGTGGAGGCTCCCATAAAAGAAATGAGAGTTATATCGGCATTTCTTTTGAAAGTAGATGGTGGTGTTATCAGTGTGTCTTTGGGGGTTTCTAGTGGCTCATACATTAGAACTTTGGCTGAGCTTTTGGCAGAACGATTAGGTACAGTAGGAACAGTTCTTAATTTAAGGCGAACCTCCATAGGAGATTTTAAAATAGAGAATGCCAAAAAAATAGAAGATTTTGGTACAATTAAGTGATGAAAACATCACTTGGCGGGTTTAAGAAGTTTATTTTGAGAGGGAACGTGGTTGATTTGGCGGTCGGTGTAGTTATCGGTGCCGCCTTTGGTACTCTTGTTAATTCTTTGGTTTCAGATATTTTAACTCCACTTATCAGCGCTATTGCCAAAGTGCCAGATTTTTCTGAGCTTGTTTTATCTATTAGAGGAAGCCAGTTTATGTATGGAAAGTTTTTAAATGCCCTAATATCATTTGGCATCATAGCGGTAGCTATATATTTCTTTGTGATAACACCACTTAATGCTTTAGTGGCAAAGATGAAGGTGGATCCTCCAGCAGATTCTACGACCAAAAAGTGTTCAGAATGTAAGAGCGAAATAGCTTTAGATGCCAAGAGGTGCGCCCATTGTACTCAGGTGGTATCTTAATTTCTATAAAACAAAAACCCGCGCAAGGCGCGGGTTTTTGTTTGATTACACTCCCTCTGCAGGGGCTGTAGTTTCACCTTCTGGAGCCGGAGTACCTGCTCCTTGCTGTGTTTCCTCACCTTCTGGAGCCGGAGCTGGAGTTGCAGGAACACTGTTGTTTTCGTCTGGATTCATTTGTGTTCTAAGTTAATTAGTAATTGAGTATTGATTGTAACTCATATTAACCCTCGGCGCAACCTCTTTTGGGAAGTTATCCATTTTTGTATAATTGGGAAATATAAATTAACTATGCGGAATTAAACAGGAGCATGGAGTCAAATACAACACTAAAGCAAAGCGGTGGAAATAAGATATGGTATCTGGTCGTGGCAGTTGCTTTGTTTGGCATAGTTTTACTCCTTATGTTCGACAAAGAAGATGAGGCAGAGCCAGTAGAGCGCTTAGAAGAAAATCTCGCTGAATTAGGGTCTTCAGCCGTGGTTCTAGAGAGTAGTGAGTATTTTGTGATATGAACCACACACTACCCACGGCCTCAATGGGGGAGATAACGATTTAAGGTTAGTTCACAAGTTCCCGGTCTTGCTTAATCAAAAATGCTTATCAGGTATTCATTTATAGTTCTCTGATCTAAACCGTAGAAATATATATTTTCGCGGTCTAAGTACCTTGCGAGGTCTTGACCAACAAATCTCCAATGCCACGGTTCATATTGATAATATGAATTGTTTGGTGGATATGAAAGCGTGAAGCCATATCTGTAAGCATTCTCTGTGAGCCATTCGTATTCTGGGGTATTTTGAAATCCAATCAACGTATCTCCAAGAGTTGGGGTGGTAAAGTCTACGGTTGTACCAAGTTGGTGTTCAGAATACCCCTGATCTGCTGAAAACTGATTAGCTGTTCCGGCCCCGTATGTAAACACATAGTTTGATTTTAATGATGTTTGATCACCAAAAGATCGGAAAGCTGATAAAATCTGGAGATTAAGCCCATCATTCTCAGCCCTTTCCATGAGTCTTTTAAGATATGAAGAAACATCCTTGTGCACATATACCTCCTTTTCTGGGTTTTTTAAGAATTCTTCGGCAATCTTAGTGAGGTTTGCGGGCTGATAGTGTTCGTTTAGAAAAAATACTTTTGAATACTTTTGTAATAACTCGGGGTCAGTTTTACTGAGTTTTTCTAATATCCCCACAGTTCCAGCAATCTCATTTATTTGATTTTCAAATTCAGAATTTTTTTGCTGCTCAGCATAAAGGGTGTTGGCTAAATTGTAGTTTTCATCTTTGGTTCTAGATATCTCTTCATTAGCTATGGCCAGCTGTTTTTCGATATTTTGTATTTGCTTTTCTGAATTACCGATCGTGTCTTTAAGTGAAATGAACAGATATATTGAAAGGCCAATAAGGACGATAATAAGAAAAGATTCACTCCATATGAATGCTTTAAGTTTAGAGCTGTTATTCTGTTGGCCGGCTTCCATTTGGGCCATTCTATCACAAAAATTAATTTGAATGGCATCTACTCATTTTGGCCTTGATTTGTGTATAATAATGAAGTATTAACTTTACTAGTATTATAAAATATAAATGAAATTTAAATACCACATTGCTTCTTTTGTTTTTATGGTAGCTTTGGCGTTTCCGATGATGAGCCATGCGCAGACGACGGTTTCTATTGCTGATCTTTTGGCTCAGATTGAAACCCTAATGGCTCAGATTGAAGAACTTCAAAAGAAGGTTGGCGAAACCCAAACAGAACTACGGACACTTCTCAAGGATAACTTGGAGGAGGGTATGTCAGATGATGATATTAAAAAAATTCAGGAGCTATTAGCTTCTGACCCAGAAATATATCCACGAGGGTTAGTGACCGGGTATTTTGGGCCCCTTACTAAAGATGCCCTTAGGCGTTTTCAGGAAAAGTTCAAGTTAAGAATTACTGGCGAAATTGATGAAGAAACAAAGGTTTATTTAGAAGAGCTTTTGGCGGAGCGATTTGGTGATCGGATTCCACCGGGCCTTCTCCGTGCTCCTGGAATTCAAAAAAAGGTTGAATTAAGGATTAAAGATGGTTGTGATAGCGGTAAAAGGGGAATGGCTTTTCTCTGTAAGGAGATTAAGGTGCGTTTAGGTGGTGATGATGGTGATGATGGTGATGATAGTGATGATAGTGATGATAGTGATGATAGTGATGATAACAGCGGGCTTGAGATTGAGATTGAGGTTGAAATTGAAAGCAGTCGCTCAAGAGTGAAGGTTGAATATGAAAATGGAGTAAAAAGAATTTTTATCTTTAACACCATAGATCATGATGAGATTGTAGATAGAATTGTTGATAGAACTAATTTGACAGAAGAAGAGGTTAATGCTGTTATAAATTTCAGTGATGATGAAGATGATGAAGATGATGAAGATGATAGCTAGTGTTGTTGGATAGGTGTGCATTTTAAAAACTAATACGCCACTTCTGTGGCGTATTAGTTTTTAAAAATCAGCCCAGGAAATATACTTTCCTGGGCTGATTGCTCTGTTGGCGTCTAGATCTATCCGGCGGACCGGGCGTTCTCCACCTCCTCTATAAGCCTTTCGAGCGTTGTTATTGTTGCCTCAACTCTATGTTTCCCTTCTTGTAGTTGAGGATCTTCTGGATCTCGGAACTTGAATATCCCAAGTCTTTTGCCTTCCTCCTCTCTTTTTTCGATAGAAATCAGAAGAGAGAGGGCTACGAATATGATGTGATCAAGACTGTAGAATTCGTACCTGATCTGTATCCGCCTTAGTTCTTCCAGGGCCTCTTCTCCCAAGTGATGCTCGAGCCACCCTTCAGGATCATCGCACCCTTCTTCTGATCCATCTTCTTCCCACCCTTCTCGAGGAGTAAGGTCTTCAGACATATACCCTCCGGACAAGTTAAGGATGATTGGACGCTCAGGAACATCTATCTCTAATCTATCACAGTACAAGAAATTATCTCTTTCTCCATCAACTAGGGTATTCGCCTAAACGGAGGCATAAAATGTCCGCAATTATTAAAAGGGATATAAGCCAAGGAGAAAAGTTTATTAAAGTGTCACTTATTGAATGGGAATTGCTATCAATATATAGAAAAATACTTATACCAATAATAAAAAGAATGATACTAACTAGCCAACCCTTAAAGGACGACGGCACATAAAATGCAAAATATTTCCAAAACCTTTTGGGTCTAAACCAATAGTCCATAAAATGATTTTAACATTAAATTATTGCTTTTTTTGTATAGAAAAAGACCGCCCGCAGAAGCGAACGGCTTCTTGCAGGGCGGGGACTTCGGAGATCACGGGAGTTTTTTCAGGATTCTCCACCGCGGGTTGTTTCTGTTTTGCCTGACCATCTCTATGTATCCGTAATAGCGGAGTCGGCCTAGTGAAACGGAAACTCCGTTTGTGTATATTCCTAATTTATCGGCTATCTCCCCATTGAACGCTTCACCGCCGAGGGACTTGAGTGCTTCAAAGACAGCCATTGCTGTCTTGGTCGGTTTCCATTCCTCCTGTTTTTTCATCGGAACCTCTTGTTTAGGGTTACGTATCTAAGGGACAGATTAGCATATCTTTATCACCCCATCAAACTAAGAGGTTAAGATCTATACAAGACAAATTTAGTATATTTTCAAACTTGCGGGGTAATGTCTAAACACGGCTAATTATGGCCATTTGAATACGCCAAGGAGTGGCGTATTCAAATTTTGTAGACACCTTAGAAGATTATCACTTCCGCAATGTATTAAAAAAGCCACCCGAAAGTCGAGCGACTTTCGGGTGGGGTTATTCGGCAAGCTCACGATCTACACGGTCATGGAGAGCGGCTAGTCCAGCAAGGAGCGTGAGTTGTTGGGCGGGACTATCAACGTTGTGGCAACTAAATTCGTATCCTCGACCGTCACCCTCTAAGCCATTACTGTCTGGATTGAGTCCACAGGCGTCTCCTGGACAGTAAACATTGAGCCAACCTCCTTCGTAGTCTACAGATGCTCTGAATGGTCCATATTTAGCTGAACCGGGGCCGAGCATATGCTCGTAGGCGGTGGACATTGCCCCCACCATCTCAGGTATATTACGCCCGACTTTTTCAGACATCCATTTCACTAACGGGATACTGTACAGTCCCGAGAGTGATCCACCGTGCATTCCTTGTAGTGTCAGGAGCTGTACGGTTAAAAGTTGGGGTGGACAAGTTCAGAACTGCCAACTGGCGCAAAATCAAAAGCGATTTGGGTTTTGGTGGCATTTTGGGGCTGTTTCCGGAGAGGGTGGTTCAGAACTTGGAGTAATTGTTGTTAAAATAGATACATGCTATAATATCATCAAGTATTCCTAAAAAACGGAATATTTGAAGATAAAATGCAATATTTAGAACTAAAGACACAATTAAAGGATTTTCTAGTCTTTTCAATCAAGGATATTGAAAAGGTGGATTTGTCGTTCCACAAGCAGAGATTAAGCGAATGGCAAAAGAAGGACTATGTGAAGAAGATTCGACAGGGTTTTTATATATTTTCAGATCTACAGATAAATGAAAAGATTTTGTTTACTATAGCAAATCGTATTTATGAACCTTCCTACATCTCCTTTGAGATGGCTCTGTCTATTTACGGAATTATTCCAGAAGCCGTATATGGAGTTACTTCGGCAACATCACAAAATACAAAGAACATAAAGACTCCTGTTGGCGATTTTATCTACAGACACATCCAATCAGACCTTATGTTTGGATATGAACTTCGAGAACACGATGGACATCATTATCAGGTTGCAGAATTAGAAAAGGCAATTCTTGATTATCTATATTCCAATCCGAAGGTGAACGATAATGAATCTTTCGAAGGTGTGCGATTTAACGTTACTGAATTAAAGGAAAAGATAAATATAGAAAAGTTTAATAAGTATTTGGAAGCTTTTCATAGCAAGGCTTTGATTCGTCGAGCAAAGAAGTTTTTAACATATATAAACAATCATGCTTAGTCTCAAGAACATAGAACAATATTATCCAAACAATCAAAAGCCTTTCAAGCGAAATATCTTGCGAGAATATTTGCAGTACAAGATTCTCGAGATCATTTTCAACTCAAAGTACGCGCAGGATTTGATCTTCCTTGGCGGCACAGCTCTCCGTGTGGTCTATAACAATGGTAGATTCTCCGAAGATCTTGATTTTGATAACTTCAAGCTTACCGAAGAACAATTTGCCGATCTCGTAAATGAAGTAAAGAAAGGTCTCGAACTTCAAGGTTATGAAGTAGAGATCAAGAATGTGTTTAAAGGTGCCTATAGGTCATACATCAAAATGCCTAAGGTTTTGTTTGATAACGATGTCTCGAATCTCCAAGAGGAAAAGATAATGATTCAGATCGATACTGTACCTCACGCTTTTGACTACAAGAAGGATACGAAGATCCTCAACAAGTTCGATGTCTTCACCCAAATATTCACTACTCCTATCGATGTCCTACTCTCGCAAAAGATATATGCAGCCTTAAATCGTAAGCGAGCCAAGGGTCGTGATTTCTTTGATATTGTTTTCCTTATCCCACAAACAAAGCCTAATTATGCATATCTCGATGCAAAGCTTGGTGTAAAAAACCCAGAAGAACTGAAGAAGATTCTCCTCGAGCAAACAGCAGATCTTGATTTCAATGACCTCGCTCAAGATATCGAGCCTTTCCTTATCAACTCTGAGGATAGTAAGAAGGTGAAGCTGTTCAGGGAATATATAACTTCAGTAGTATTTTAATATATACCATCACTAGCACCAGGGCTCCATCTCGTGGACAAGTTCAAAACTTTGGATTGGATAGTGATTAATAAAAAATTACTAAATTTTAGTTTTGTATAAAAAGAAAACCCGCCATCTTCATCAATTTTCTCATCTAATGTCTTTTCCATGAGAATCAATTTTGGGCTTCATACTAACTGGCTACTCTGTACAACGAAGTTAGAACCTATTTCAAACAAAATCTTGACGCTGACTAACGAATTCCGCCACGACCCAGCCTCCGCGGGTAGGGATCGCCTCTCCTTGCAGTCGAAATCCACAATTTTTATATTCCTTTCAGTCATTAAAAATTGGGACCTACGGTTCTCACCCTACCTAAGAAGTAATGTAAAAACCCCACCAAAAAGGTGAGGCTTTTACATTATGCTCCCTCTGTACGACGAAATCCGAACCTTTTTCCAACAAAATCCTGATGTGGAATGAATCGTTCCGCCACTGCCTCGCTTCACTCGGCAACACCAAAGAAAAATGTTCCTTGCTTCTATGATTTGGCGGGGGTGAAATTTTTCTTAAAAAAGGAAAGGATATTTTTCTTTGGTGTTCTGCCCTCAAGGTCTCGGGCAGGTGGCGAAACAATGCGGACGAAGTTTTGCAAAAACTATTTTTTGGGGTGAGAAAGTGTGGGACACTTTCGCAAGACCTTGAGCATTTTGTATTCAAAATGTGAAAGGTGTACAGCTTCTGTAAGAAGAGGATTTTGCAAAACTTCGGCTCATTTGTTTTTGAATTGTGTCCCAAATGGAAAAGGAGGGGTTTGGGGAGGAATTTTCCATTTGCTCCTCTTTTTGTTTTGGGGAAATTTGGGGCGGACAAAAATACAAATTCAAAATAAAAATATTGTCTCGGTCATTTCTCTGTGGTTTCGTCCAGTCTAAAAAGTTGCACCCTCGGCATCCGCCTCGGGCATTTCCGCTAGGGCTACTCGCGCCTAGGTGCCTATGTGCGGGCAAAGCCCGCGCTTCTTGGGGAGAGGAAGTTTCCTCTCCCCGGGTCGGGCTACTTCTCGAAGAGATTACTCTCGAGAAGTTCCGCCCTCGCCATCCCCACTCCACGTTTTGCAAGTTAGAGTATGTGGTGTCGCTTTCGCTACTATACTTTAGTTAGTTATATTACTTCGGCGCTCATCCTTTAGCCATGGACGCCACTAGCGGAAATGCCCGAGGCTCAGATGCAAATGCGCTTGACCCACCCTCCCGTTCGCGTGCAAGCGAATTCTACTACCTAAACTAATTTTAATACTCTCCAAATTTCAACCATTGCTAAAGTATCAAGATGACAATAATCTTTTAGTGCTTGTATTTTCATATTTTTATCGTCCTTAGAATACTCTCCTGACACAATACGATTCCATGTGTCTGCCGCCGTGCCTCCTTCTTGAATATGCATTTTTTTGTAAGACAGAGTTGGGACAAGAGCAGGTAAAACATATTTTATTGAGGCACTACCCTTGAATTCTGGGTGGTCATACATTGTTGTCTTGCCGAAAAACGGAATCATTAAATCAACAACACGATCATTAATATTCTGCATAAAATCTTTAAAATCCGGCAAGTGTTCACCGAGTTGCTTGTTGATACCTTTTTCAAACTTTTGACTCCACACAACGACGCTTCCTTTATTTGGAAGATGTTTTTTCAGTGCTTCGGAAAAATATTGATCTGGACATTCTTGATCTGTATAAATAAAATCATAATGAACAGACTCACCGTTTGGAGATTCAATTACATGAAGTGAAAATTGGAAAGGGATTTGTTGATAAGGACGGTATCCATTATATTTTGGTATTGCGGAAGGATATGTTTCGTAATCAAGAAAAGCTAATGGGTATTGCATTGTCTCTAAAAATTCCGAGATGCCATTTTTATCAATATATTCTTTACCAGATTGTGCTGTGTTTACTTGTCTCCTCTGATTATCAGACAGTTCGAAATCATCAGGAACATCATGAATATTAAAAATATTACTATCTATTAACCCTGCGAGCTTTTTCTTATGAATTCGAGCAATCGCATGAACAGGATACTCAGGAAGATCCGAATTTGAATACCATGAAGTTGTGCAATGTGAATTTCGCCCCTTTAATATGCAATCGCAATGTCCTTTGGGTTCAGATTCTTTAGATAATAATTCATAAGCCCCTTCCATTTTTTGTTTTATATCCTCAAGTTTTTCGTTCACTTGATCAGTAAAGTTTTCAACAAAAAATAATTCTTTTAGGTTAATATCTCCTATCCGAACATACTCTTTATTAAGTCTAATCAAATTAAGAGTACCCACATGAATACCAAGATCATTTAGAATATTTTTTTGAAAAGCCATATCTATCAAATAATCCTCAGTTTTTCGTCCGCCATCTTCTTCTGAAGCAGTTGATGATTTTACTTCATATAGATCGTAAACATTTGTATTTGAATTAAAAACAAAAATATCAGAAACAGCAATATATTTTTCTGTTGCGAATACAGGTTGATAAATGACAGGTGTTTTATCAGCCATAAGTTTTTTTGTAAGTTCCGTATCTTCACGAGATTCGATAAGCAAGCCATTTGGGAAAAGACCACGAGCAAGCTCGTCAATTTGATTGCCGGTATTAATGATATTTAGCTCGAAAGAAGAAAGTGATTTTTTCTTATATACATCTGGTTTATGAATCTTGAGCCATGCATTTTTAGCGCAATCAAGACATATTAGAAAATTTGTTTTTGATAATTTCATAATTAGATAATCGGCTTTATCCCTAGCTCTTCTAGTTTTTCCCATAAACTATCAAGAGCTTTTTCTTTGTGTCTGTAAAATGAACTTCCTGACACGCGCCAAAACTCCCAGCCTGCTCGGCGCAGTTGTCTTTCTCGAATCTGATCTTGTTCCCATGTTTCAAGAGTGTGATATTGATCTCCATCACATTCTACTGCTAAACGAGCATTTTCTCCCTGCACGACTAAGTCAATCCTATAACCAATAACAGGATATTCCGGCAAGACTTGATACCCTCGGTCAATCAAAATATTGCCGACATCAAACGAAAATTGTGAAGCTCTACCAGAATCAAATTCCTTTTTTAAAGCTTTGCGTCCAACTTCCAATTCTTCCGTTTTGGGATCGTAATACCAATTAAGTATTTTATATCTCCAATCCTCTGGATTTCTAAATTCTTGTACTGGTATCGAATGATAAAGAAATACTTGATCACGACCACGAGTAGCGGCGACATTAAATCTCTGTTTGGCTTTGTCGTTAGTATATCCTGAGGCACTAACTGTATCATTTAAGTCATTTGGGTTAAGTGCCTTTACCATAGACAAAAACATCACATCTCTTTCGTCTCCCTGAAAAGCGTATGCATCCCCACAAACTATATTTCTTTCCTCAATAACCCTCTCTCCAATTTTGGGATGTCTAAGCAAAAGTTCTTTTATATATTTCGCTTGATCCTCTGCTAGTAACGAAATCACACCAAAACTACAAAGGTGCCCATCGGGTCTTTGTTGATAGTTAGGATCTTCGACTAGTTCAGCAATTTTTTCGACAATCTCTTTTGCTTCTGGTTCGTTTACTTTGTTATTTGTGTTCTGATATCCGCCTTCAACTAGTTTCGGAATAAGTGCGGGTTTCAATAATCCCTTCGGTTGTGGATATCGCAATGGCTGTAATTTTCCGTCATAAACATGGTGATTACTAAATGCAATAACTTCGGGAACACTCCTAAAATGTTCTGTGAGCATTATTTCGTCCTTTATTCTCCATTCAGCTAGATTAAACAGGCTGTTTTCAATTGAAAATCTATCTGAAAGAGGAAAATCGTAAAGATAACGTGATATTAAGTCGTAATTCTTTCCTAAGTCTTGAAAAATCCCAGCTGGGCTAATCTGTTCAGGATCTCCAACAACCAACAATTTTTTTCCTAAATACCCAATCATAAGTCCACGAAGATCACACTGGCTTGCTTCGTCAACGATTATGACATCAAACATGCCAGCTTTCGCTTTAAACATTTGTGCTACACGATGTAAGGGCATAATCCATACAGGCACCGCGTCTTTTGCAACAAGCAAGGCTTCTTGCGCATGCCGCAATTTTCTCTGAACATTTTTACCACTTTTAGGAATTTTAATCTGTGACCACGCAACAAGTGCATCACGCTGTGGTTTTGTTACTTTATCTATTTGCCTCTGCCAAGCGATAATTGTTATAAGATCGGAATTCAATCGGAATTCATGTTTTGAAAGTCGTTCGTGCTTGCTCTGAAGTTCATCAATACTCGTATGATCGTGAATGTAGTCTAGCCACGATTTGAGGCGTGCAATTTTCCACGCCAATTCCAGATTATCAGGGCAATTGAAATGCTGTTTTTGATCAGCCATGCCAACAATATCTCTATACAAGTTTGGAGCGTATTTACTTATTCTCTCGGAAACTTCGTTAAGCCTAATGGCGTACTCTTTATTTTCAGAAAAAAGAGAAAGTTCTTCCGCTGCCTTTTTCCAAGCTGTATTATTTCTTTTTTCAATAGCTTGAATAAGCCTTTCGCGTACTCCATGTCTATTGCCAACCGGATCATCAATAAGCTCAATCCATTCGCCAAAAGTTGTTTCTAACTTGGACAATTCAAATTGAGCGACGCTTGATGCTATTAATTCTCGTGCAGATTCTATGTCCTCAAGTCGGGTAAATAATAATTCAGATAGTTGTTTTACTTTCTTAAAAGATTCGTCAATTCCAAGAAAATTATTGTAGTAGCCAATAATCCTATTTGTACTTGCAACGAGTACTTCTAATCCGATTAAATCCAATTTCTCTTTCGGCAAATTTGGAGGGTTCTTTAAATTTGAAAATCCTTGGTTAAGGAGAATTTTTATCTCTTTTTCCGCCATCTGTGCAGAAATCATCTCACTGAGAAGCTCTACACGCTCTGAATTATCGGGACAGCGTCCATCAACGGAATAGCCATCAAGCACCTGTTTTGTATTTGACGAAAGAAACATTTTCCCAAATTTGCCCAGCTTCGCGTTATTAGACACCTTAGATTTAAGTGCCTGTAAAATGTCTATTAAGTCATTTAGCTCCAATGATGTTGAACCAGAAATGTCATGTCCAACAATTTTGTTTTTACTTTTCCCAATAATTTGTATCTTTTCAGAAATTTTAGACAGAACAGTATTCCACTTTTCTCGCTCGCTTTGACTTGTAATACATGCTTCAAAAATTTCACGTTCATAGTTCTCGTTAATACTAACGAGAACTTTACGGGCATTGTTTAGCATTTCCCATAACCTTGAGAGTGCTTCTTGGTCAAAATCGTTGCCTGAATTGCCAAAAACTTTATGCGAAACTTTTGCCTTAGTACTCAACTCTCTGTATGAAGAAAAAGCACCGGAAACGACATCTTCATTCGGTAATGAAGATAATTCTGGTAGGATGAATTTGTATAAGTTCCTATCTTCTTTATTTAGATCAGTAAGAAGTTGATATGCCTCCTTCAGACCTTCTGTTGTGAAGTTAATTTCATTATCAAAATGAATCTCGTCAGTAAACCAAGAGAGGTCAGGGTCATCATCGTGCTCACTAATAAATTTTGCCGCTTCAATGGGGGTAACGTCTCCACCGTTTGCTTTAAGAGTTTGAGTGGAATCTGTAAGAATATATTGCCTGATTAAATTTGCCACTGAAGCTTTTTCCTCTCTTACACTTGCTAATTCTTTCCTAACGAGTTCTGCCTTTGACTCGCTAAATTTTGTATGACGTTCGCCAAGATTGGAGCTAATTTCTGTAATAGACTGCTGAAGGATATCATCACGCTTTGCAGTTTGATGTAATTGCGATACTGCAAGACTGCGGATATTCTCTGGCAACTTTCCGCGCAATACTTCCAGCGCCTTACTTGTTTGTGATGTAACAAGCACACTTTTCCCTTGTGATAAAAAACGTGCAATTAAATTTGCTATAGTGTGACTTTTTCCGGTCCCTGGCGGTCCCTTAACAACAACTCCGTAATTTACTTCAATTCTTTCCGCGATTCTTTTTTGCTCATCGTTCCAGGGAAGAGGAAAGAATAATTCGGGTTCATTTATTGTTGATGAAGTTTCTTTTTCACTCTCTCCTAAGTCGACATTTTCTTTTTCTTCCTCATATTCACCAATAAGGTCATTTATAAACTCGGTTGATTTTGCGCCGTTTTGTTCTATGTCTCGTTTTATAGTTTCAGCATATTTTGACCACAAGCTGTTGGTTCTTTTTCTTACAAGTATTAACGGTGCATTCCAAATGCTAGGATTTTCGGTAATAGTAGGGATGGCTGTAATCTCGTCTGTGAAATGATCCTCAGCGTTTGGGGATAAATAATTTAGAAAAGTGTTTGCTTGCGACTTCAATGTTTCTAAGTGCCAGAAATCAAAAGGATTGGAATTGACAGTGCTCATCCATTTATCCAAATCAATTTCAGCAGGATTATCCATTTCGGATACTGGAGTTATTTCAACAAAATTTCTAAACATTGGATCAGGGTTGATCTCGATAGTGCGTTTTGCGGCATCAAAATCCAATGTTAGTGGCGTAAAGAATATCGGAGCGTAAATTGCGCCAACGGATGGATGTTTCCACGTCAAAAGTCCTTGCCCTAGAAGTAATTCGTGAGTATCACCCTCATTTTTGAGCAACAAACGAAGCGCGTAAAGTTGATCATATAGTAAATTGGCTGTATATATTTTTTTAACTTTCTCAGCCCATCGTTTCCATTCATTTTCCGTATATCCTAGTAATAACTTTTCGAGCTCTGTATGATCTATCCAATTATCAGCAACATATTTAACTTCTATGGCTTCTGGTAATTTGTTCGGAGCTAAAACAACCCAATCAGTCAGCGATTTTGGTAATTTATCCCCTTGTTGGAAATCTTTGCGAAATTTCTTAAATTCAGCCACGCGCTCCTTATTATCATCAAAGCGTACTTTCCGATCAATTTTTTCTAAAGCTCGTGGTTTTTCCATGGGATTCACATCAATTACCCACTCCGCAAGTTTGTCCGGTAATAACGGTGCTGATTCAATATTTTTCTTCTGAACCTTGAGCCATGCGCTAGACTGTTCAGTATTTTCACTTTCTTTTTCAGTATCAAATTCGCGTATAAAAAGATTTTCTAGATCACGAGGATAATCAGCTAGCCACCACGGTGAAGGTGCAATAATTGAAGATCTAAAATCACGAACAATGGTATCGTCGAGAGCAAGAGCTTTTTCTAAGTATGTAAAGAGTCTAACAATCTTGTTTTGTGCCTCCGCAGAAACCTCAACTCCAAAATTATCATTTGGTGTTTTGGTTCCTGTATTTGTTTCTTGTATATTTTCTGTATTCATCTTAGTTATTGGGTCATTCTCACTTTTTAACTCCGTAGATATACTTTCATTCAATTTTTTACATTCGTAACAAATAGTTCCGTTTTTGACTTTGTGTTTGTTACATATAGTACACAGCGGTTTTGTAGCCCAATATGCTTTTGCATCGAATTTCTTTCTGTAAGGAGACATATCATTTTAACAATTCACTACTGGAAATTCCCAATGCCCCAGCAATTTTTTCCAATGTTGAAAGAGTAGGGTTCATTCGACCATTTTCAATATTGCTGATATAAGCTCTATCCACATTCAAAGCTGTCGCAAGGTCTCCTTGCGACAAGTTCTTTTTCAAGCGTAGCTTTCTTAGGTTTTCCCCAAGTTTCTTTCCTGTTGCCATAGATACATAATAGAAAAACTTGCATTCTTTTGCAAGAGTGCAGTATAATGCATAAATGTCCGCCCCGAATTTCGCTAAAACAAAAAGAGAAGCAAATGGAAAATTCCTCCCCAAACCCCTCCTTTTCCATTTGCGACTTCCGAATTCAAAAAAGAATCAGCCGAAGTTTTGCAAAATCCTCTTCTTACAGAAGCTGTACACCTTTCACATTTTGAATACAAAATGCTCAAGGTCTTGCGAAAGTGTCCCACACTTTCTCACCCCAAAAAATAGTTTTTGCAAAACTTCGTCCGCATTGTTCCGCCACCTGCCCGAAGCATTGAGGGTAGAACACCAAAGAAAAATGTCCTTTCCTTTTTCAAGAAAAATTTCACCACCGTCAAATCAAGAAAGTAAGGAACATTTTTCTTTGGTGTTGCCGAGTGAAGCGAGGCAGTGGCGGAACGATTCATTCGACATCAGGATTTTGTTGGAAAAAAGTTCGGATTTCGTCGTACAGAGGGAGCATAATGTAAAAACCCCACCAAAAAGGTGAGGCTTTTACATTATGCTCCGCGGGTAGGGATCGAACCTACGACCAATCGCTTAACAGGCGACCGCTCTACCACTGAGCTACCGCGGAATGTTGTTCTATATAAAGAACAGGAAAATATTATCAGAAAAAGACTTAAAATCAAATTGCGCAAGTGGTAGACCTTGGTGGGTATGTGATATTATTTTGTCAGAAGTTCACAACCAACACCATTTGGAGGACTTATGTCGATTCGAATTGAGTCCGACCTGCTTTCTGACCAGACCACCGCCTGGCTTTCTGAGCTCGTGGATGAGCTGGAGGGGAGTGCCCCCAAGAACCTTCTTGAGTCGGCTCAGGCCCTCAGACGCTTTACTGACAAAATCGAGAAAAGGGCAGTGAGCGATCGACGACTTGAAGCCGAGGGTCAGCTCGTGGCTCTTGTGTCGTAGTGGCTTCATAGTGGATAGTTGGAGTTTTGATGAGACCAGCGCGATTTTGCGCTGGTCTTTTGTTATAATAGAGAGATGAAAAAACAATTAAAAAATATTTCAAAGAAAAAAGAGCTTCACTTGACTACACCACCTAGGATGGAAGGCAAGGTCAAGAATGCAAAAATGAATCCTATTCGCAAACCAAAGAAAAATCGCTAGTTTCTCATAAAAGCAAGATTCATTTTAGACCACCGTACACCACACAAAATGTTCTCTGTCATTGATGAAGAGTAGGAAGTCATTTTGATATAATAAAAGTAGATTAATAACTAAACAAAAAGTTCAATGAATAAAAATATCAAAGCCACTAATATGGAACTTACTCCTGCGATATCTGACTATATTGATAAAAAATTTGATTCATTTGATCGATTTGTGGATACATCAACAGGTGGTGTTCGTTCTGATATTGAAGTGGGAAAGACGACCAGACACCATAAACAGGGTGATGTATTTAGGGCAGAAGTAAATCTCCATGTGTCGGGCCAAAACTTCTACGCCGTTTCAGAAAGGGAGGATCTCTATGCGGCTATTGATGAGGTGAAAGATGAAATTATTCGCCAAGTCACAGAGCATAAAGACAAATCAATGACTCTCATGAGGAAGGGGGCGCTTAGGGTGAAAAATATAATAAAGGGCCTTGATTGGAGAAATTGGAAAAAATAATATGAATGCTCTTAATAAAGTCGTCAGAAAAGAAATAACCATTGGCGTCCTTCTGGGGGGGTTGGGTATTACTATGTTCTTTTGGTTTACTACGTACTCTCAAGAGAAAGCCGATTCTTTTTTGTACTACACAACCTCAACAGACTATCTCAGTTATTAGTTAAGCAAGAATCCCCGTTCAAAATCTTTGAAGTTCATTTCTTTTTTTCCAGTAGGTATGACTTGATCTAGGACGAGTATCTCATTATCAATGTGGGCCGATTTGATCGTCAGGCGCAAGGGGCCATTTTTGGTTTCTATATTTGTATAGGCATTTGGCCACCCAGCATAGCCTCTGATTTTTCGTAGATTTAATTTGGCTTCTCCACTCAGATCTATAAAGGCATCTTCTTTTTTTATTTTTTTGCAATAAGTTGCCTCCTCATGATTTTGTGGTGTTTCTTTTATTTCTCCATTAATCCAATTGGGAATGATTTCTGAAAGAAGCTTGCCTCCTTCATGTGCCAATAGTATTTCAAGTTCTGTCGCATACATTGGCCATTCTGGAGTAGGTATTTCTTTTTGGGCAAGTATTGGACCATGGTCCATTTCTTCATCAAGCCGAATAATTGTTACACCGGTCTTTTCTTCGGTAAGAATGGCACTTTGAATAGGGGATGGACCACGGAGACGTGGTAGAAGAGATGGGTGGACATTGAGGGTTTGCTTTTCCGGTATATCTAAAATGTTTTTAGGGATTATTTTTCCGTAGCTTGCGACGATAAACAGGGAATAGTTTTGAGTTTTAAGTTTTGAGTATAGAGATGGGTTTTTGGGTGTTGCTGGTTGGATGAAGGGGATATTGTTTTCTATAGCCCACTTTTTTACTGGTGGTGGGGTAATCGCCATATGCCTTCCTTGAGGCTTGTCTTCTTGGGTGATGATGAGAGCAGGAATAAAACCCCTCTCTTTTAGTTCATCAAGGATGATTGTAGAAAACTTTGAAGTTCCAAAAAATACAAATTTATTATTCATTGTTTCTTAATCTAGCCTCCTTTACCATGAAAGCAATTTATCACAATAGACACTTTTGTTCAAAAAAAGAACCCCACGAAGTCGGTCACGCAAATCGTGAGGTCCTTCGTGGGGTCAATCGCCAACAGGCGCCTACTCTCCCGTGAGCTTGTCTCCTCTGATGATCATGCAGTTTTTCTTTTTTGCTTGTAACCACTGAGAGGCGACCACAACAATTTCCCTTCTGGGGATGGCGCCTACTCCATGTGTTACGGAGAGCCACTTGTCTCTGTCACTGTAGTGCGTGTTCCAGTGACCAGGAGTGACCACAGGCATTCTTTCCGGGAATCGCTTGAGCGATTCAACGGCCAATCCCATTCGGATCATCCCGTTCCATGCCCTAGCGGCATCCTCTGCCACATCCTTAGGAATCTCATCTGAGTAACAGATCTGATAAAGCCAGGCTGTTTGAGTTTCCCATAGATGGTTGTCGAGATCCTGCGAGAGCCGTATCCTGACTCCATCACCAACATATTCTGCTGTCGAGACCCTCTCGATGGCTGAGGGTTGTGCCTCTTCCTGGTGAGAGTCACAGGAAGCCAGAAAGAGAATCAGTAAAGAGCAAATGAAAACGGGCATCTGAGCACTCCTGAATGGGGTGGCTGGCTGGAGGCTTGGGTTCTAATCTGGAGCATATCACACTGATTGAATATAGTCAAGCTTGGGCGTGTTCTTTAGGTCTGTCTTTTGGATCAATCTCCTTTAGATCTTTTGCCATGTCAATAAATAGTATGCCGTCTAGGTGGTCTGTCTCGTGCTGGAAAATCTGAGCCATAAGTCCAGACGCTCCTTTTTTAAAAAAGTTACCAGTTTCATCATAGGCCTCAATACTCGCCTTGTTTGAGCGTTTCACTTTTCCATAAAGCCATCTAACTGAGAGACATCCCTCTTCCATTAGTTTTTTTTCTTTGGAAAGTTTTGTTATTTTGGGGTTAATGAAAACCATATCTGGATATTTTGGCACATTTCCATCATCTCCTTTTATGAAATTGAGTACTTTTCCTGAAATTACAAATACACGAAGGGGTACGCCTATCTGGGGAGCAGCAATAGCCACGCCGTCTTCTTGAGATCCCAGAGTTTCCTTCATTTGAGAAATTATTTTTTGTATTTTGACACTACCAATTTCTTTTAAAGGTATTTCTTTTGCTGTTTGCCGTAGGGCCTTGTGCTCGCTTTGGAGTATATTAACCATTAAAAAACTCTATCACAGTGGATTATAAAACAGAAACCGCCCGCAAGAAACGCTGAGGGTTTCTTGCGGGCGGGGTTTTTCAGGTGGTGAACCACCAGTAGAGGCCAATAGTTGAGACGGCTCCAAAAGTGGCCAGTATCAGCTGTTTGCCGTACGTGATGAGTCCGACCGAGAGACTTGATAGCTTGCCTTCATTCATATTTCCTCCAAGCGTAGGGGGAGATATATAAGCTAAGGCACACTTCTAATAATAATCTTATATTGTTTACAGACTTCAGCAAGTGGTGCCTTTAAATCACCCAAGCAAGTTCTCCGGATCTATCCTGACTAAGATGGCAGGAGACAGACTTCTTACTTTTTCTATGAATTTTTCATCTGGCCACACAGCAGGATCAAATCGGAATAAAATATGCAACACAACATTACCCCGTTTACTTAAATTCCTACTTTCGAATGGAGCTGGATTCCATTCCGCAAAATACTCTAAAAGAGAAGTAATTTCTTTTTCTGTCGCACTTCTTTTGCCTTCAACGCTAAATTTTACAAATATTGCAAATGGTGGGTATTGAAATTTTTTCCGTTCCTCTATTTCTTCTCTATAAAATTCTATTAAGTTGCCCTTAAGCGCGTGGTCAAAAAGCCTCTCATCGCCATTGCGAGTTTGGATAAGAAATACTTTTTCTGCTCGAGCTCGCATAGAAAGTAATATATAAAAGATTTTTTCATTGATACGAAAGTCTGGGATCATAAATAGCGCGTCTATTGACGCTACGGCTATGTTTTGGACGGGTTTAGAAATATAGAGCAGGGCCATTTCCGTTCCAACAAGAATACTTCCAGGCGTATTCTCAAATTGGCGTATAATATCGAGGGCCTTTTTTTCTGTAGTAGCACTATCTTTGTCTAGTCGGAAGACTTTTGCTTTCGCAAACTTTTTTTTGATTTCCTTTTCTACCAACTCAATACCAATTCCAAGAGTACGAAGTTTCCAACTGTCACAATTTATACATCTTTCTGCAGAGCTTCTTTCTTCTCCACATTTGTTACAGGAAAATATGTTTTCATCCTTTCTTTGGAAGAGTGTTATTGGCGCCTTGCATCGTCCGCATATAACTACTTGCCCACAATCACCACAGACAGTAACTGGTGCCAATCCCTTTCTGCCACAAAAAATAAAAAGATTTTCATTTTCTTCTGTAGTTTTGTCTATTAAGGCTTCGAGTTCTCTGGACAAAACCCTAAATTCTTCTCTATATTCTCCAGGCGGAAGCTTCATATCAACTAATAGGCTACGGCTCGATGAAAGCATTCTTAGTTTAAGTGGAAAGAATTCTGCGTATTCTTCGCTCTGCTCTTTCCAGAGAGTTTCTATCGATAGCATAAGGTCGCCCATTATTAACTTCACAAATGAAGCTTTTGCAAAATGCTTAATAAACTCTCGCATATCAATATATGGACGAGTCTGGGTACGATAAGACCGAGAGTTTTCTCTGTCGAGAATAATGCTTCCCAAGTCGCCCCTAGCAACAGAGAGGAATGCGGGAGTGCCGATGATTAGGACAGGGTGCTTTTCTTCGGCAATAAGTTTAAGAGATTTTACGAATTCCTTTTTAGTAAGTCCGCTGTGAAGAATACAACTGTATTGTTCTATGCCTTTTTCAAGGATATTTTTTGCTCGACGAACGTCTTCACCTGATGGTAAGCAGAAAAAAACTGATGAGTGTTTAGCAAACTCTCCACGAATAAAACTTTTGTAATGTGCAAAGCGTTCACTATCTGCTTCTTGGATTACCAAAAATTCTTTCCTTATTCTTGGGTTCTGGCGAACTTCTCGGTAAGAAACTAATTTATTATGCTCTAGGACAAGTTTTGGTATTAGATTTTGTAATACAGAACCAGTGGTTGAGGCATACATTCTAGCTGTTTCGATTGCTGATTCAAGAAATGCTGGAGACAGAAAATGTTTGTTTTTTATTGGCCCAATTTTTTTTAAGCTGTAAGTGGAAGATTTTATCTCTGATTTTGAAGGACTTATTTCTTTTTCTCCAACCACCAGAGCATTGGCGGTTTTTTGGCGCAAAGGGATGGATACCAAAGACCCCAGAGGAATACCGTCGGCCCCAAAGTAAGATAGGGTCTCTTTAGATATTCCACGGGCTATGGGTATAACTTTATAGATCCTCATAAAGGGTATTATATCTTAGAAGAACAATACCTGTTGATTTGTTTTTCGCAATTAGCCAATTTTTTCGCCTTGTATTTACTCTCTATAAGCTATAAGCTATAAGCCAAAAGCCCGTCCGACCGGGTCATCCGGGCGGGCTAAAAGGAGCCCATTATGAGTATTTTCTCTAAAAAACTAGGTATTGATTTGGGGACGACAAGCGTCTTGGTTTTTGTACCAGGGCGGGGGATCGTCTTGAATGAACCATCTGTGGTTGCAATATCTGAAGAAGATAACCGTATTCTTGCCATTGGCTCAGACGCAAAGGATATGATTGGTAAAACACCCGAGTCAATTGTGGCATATAGGCCAATGAAAGATGGCGTTATTGCTGACTACAGAGTAACAGAGGCGATGCTTCGTTATTACATTGGTAAGGCACTTGGCAAGTGGAGTATTTTTAGACCAGAGGTTTTGATTTCAGTTCCCGCAGGTGTTACTTCAACAGAAAGAAGAGCGGTAGTTGAAGCGGCCATGAAGGCGGGTGCAAAAAATGCATATGTTGTTAAAGAACCAATACTAGCTGCCATTGGTGCTGGTATACCAATCTATGAGCCGGTAGGACACATGATTGTTGACATTGGTGGCGGGACAACAGATGTTGCTGTTATATCTCTTGGGGGGATAGTTTCTTCTACCTCGGTCAAATGTGCTGGTAACCGTATTGATGCAGCAATTGCTGATTATATAAAAAAGACCTTTAATCTGGCTGTTGGAGATAAAACTGCAGAGGATATAAAGATAAAGATTGGCTCAGCCATTCCATTAGATGAAGAACTTGCGATGACGATTAAGGGGCGAGACTATGTTCTTGGACTTCCTCGTTCAGTGGAGATAAAGACAAATGAAATCACGAAAGCAATAAGTAAAGAGCTTCGGGAAATGATAAAAGCAATCAAGGATGTGCTTCAGGAAACTCCTCCAGAACTTTCTTCTGATATTATTGATAGAGGGATTATTATGACCGGCGGGTCTTCGCAACTTAGAAATCTTCCTGAATTAGTTTTTCGTCGTACTGGTGTAAAGGCTGTTTTAGCGAAAGACGCTCTCTATTGTGTGGCTCGTGGCACAGGTATTGCCCTTGAGCATTTGGATACATATAAAAAATCAATTATTGCAAAGAGATAGGGATTTAGCTCATAGCCCCGACAGAATCGTCTGGTCTGAAAACTTTAAATTATTTCCCTTGATTTTCATTTTACCTAACTCTGACGACCGTCAGAGTTAGGTAAAATTTGTAGGTCAATACGTTTTTTGTAGGAGAGTCATTTAATTACATAAAACAAGATGTCTTATGCGCTCAATACGTTCAATGTTTTTTCTGGACATTAAATATATATAGCATGGTGTCTTAATGTGGCTAACTAGGGCCGTTTGAATACGCCACCCCCTGGCGTATTGATTTTCGTTACATCACTTCTACAAAAAACTAATTGTTTGCTATAGTTAAAAAATAACAGTTATTTCTAATTGTTTTTATAAGCCACAAGCTACATGAATCTATCTCTCCATATTCAACCTCACAACCTTCATCATGCATATCTTTTGGTAGGTGACACGGAAGATGTGAAAAAAAATCTACTGTCTTTTATAAATCATGAACTTTCTTTTCCTGTACAAGCCAATCCCGATTTTTGGATTGAAGATCATGAAACAATAACAATAGAAAAGGCGAGGGAACTTATAGATTTCCATCTGGTAAGGCCATTTCAAGAGGAGAGAAAATTCTTCGTTCTCTCAGCGAGAGGGATAACAGTTGAGGCTCAAAATGCACTCCTCAAACTTTTTGAAGAACCAATTGTCGGCAATCACTTCTTTTTGATTCTCAATGATAGTAGGACATTACTACCAACCCTACGCTCTAGAATTCAGATCATTATTCTAAAAGAAAAAGATGTTAGCCAGCTTGGTGAAAATTTTATAAAACTGTCATTTATTGATAGATTGAAGATGGTTGAGGGGATTATAGAAGAAAAGAACAAAGGAGAAGCCAAGAGTTTGGTGCAGTCAGTTGTCAGTGCCATACGAAGACGGGCAAAAGATGAAGAGGGTCTCAAAGAAATTGCCCCAGTGCTTTCTGACCTTATTCACATTGAGGATTATTTTTCTGATAGGGCGCCTTCAGTAAAAATGCTTTTGGAACATCTAGTATTTACAGTTCCACAGTATAAAATCCCTTCGTAGCTTTATTTTTAAGGTTATTTTGTTATGATAAGGTTCAATGACATACGATTTTACCCAGTTCAAAAAGAAAATTATTGAAATAGAAGAGTGGTTCAAAAAAGAACTTTCGCAAATTCGTACTGGACGAGCGACTCCTATTATCTTAGATTCAATCTCTGTTGAGTCGTATGGTTCGTATATGGGTATAAATCAGCTTGCTGGTATTACAATTGAAGATCCGAAGACAATCCGTGTAGTTCCTTGGGATATGACGCAAGTAAAAAATATTGAGAAGGCAGTCACTGACTCAAACCTTGGGTTATCAGTATCAGTGGACGATAGGGGGTTACGAATTATTTTTCCAGAGCTGACTTCAGAGCGCAGGGTTTCTCTCGCTAAGATTGCAAAACAAAAGCTTGAAGAGGCCAGGGTTTCTCTTCGTCAGGAAAGGGAAGGGGTTAGAGAAGATATACAAGAAAAAGAAAAAAAGGGAGGTGTTGGTGAAGATGACAAATTTAGATTTAATGCAGAACTTCAGAAGTATGTTGATGAAGCAAATAAGAAACTTGATGAGCTGGCAGAGAGAAAGGAGAAAGAGATTCTAGAATAATGTCTGTAATTATATTTATAATAATATTGGCGATACTTATTCTCGTCCACGAGTTTGGGCATTTTATCGTTGCCAAAAAATCTGGGATAAAAGTTTCTGAGTTTGGTTTAGGTTTTCCTCCGAAGATTTTTGGCATTAAAAGAGGGGAGACTGAGTATACTTTGAATGCAATACCATTTGGGGGGTTTGTGAAAATCTTCGGGGAAGATCCAGATGACGAATCTATATCTGGCCCAGAAAAAGAAAGAAGTATTGCGAGTAAGCCTCGCCATATTCAAGCGGCTGTTTTGATTGCGGGAGTAACTTTTAATATCATTTTTGCTTGGGCACTCTTTTCTTTTGGGTACATTATCGGTTTACCAACATCTACAAGCTATGATGGTCCTGGTGTTGTTGACAATCCGCGCGTTTTGATAAACGCAGTAAGCCCCGACTCTCCAGCAGAAAGGGCTGGTATGAAAGCCGGAGATGCTATTGCTCAGATATCTTCTGGTGTATATGTGTCAGACGAAGTCACTCCAGAAAATGTTTCTAATTTTATTGAAGCCCATGGCGACGAAGAGATCACTTTTCAACTTCAGCGAGGAAAAGAGCTCATAACTACTAATGTAAATGCCGAAGAGGGGGTTGTGGTAGGCAAACTGGCGGTTGGAATATCTATGGATACGGTTGGGCTTTTAAGATTACCCGTCCACCAAGCTTTGTGGGAAGGTGCCAAGACAACTTGGGTGGTATTGTCTGCGGTTACTCTTGGCATTCTTGATTTTTTTGGTAATGCATTTATTGGAAATGGAGATTTATCACAAGTCACTGGGCCGGTGGGAATCGTTGGCATAGTGGGTGATGTCTCAGAACTAGGATTTGTGCATCTCTTGTCATTTACTGCCCTAATCTCTCTTAATTTGGCGATCATCAATATTCTGCCATTCCCCGCTCTTGACGGTGGTAGGCTTGTGGTTGTTGCCATAGAAGCCGTTGTTCGAAGGCCCATAAATCCCAAGATTCTAAACTGGGTTAATGGTCTTGGTTTTATTGCACTTATAATGCTCATGCTTGTCGTAACGGCGAACGATATTTTTAAATTATTTTAAACAACATGGAAGGAGAAAAAAGAATTGAAAGCTATTCTGGAGAAGTATTAAGGGCGAAAGCTAATCTTCAAAAGAGGGTTATAGAATTATCTTTACTTGAAGACGTCAACAATTATGAAAGGGTCCTTGAATGGATTGAAGGAAATTCAGCAAAATTTGCTATCTGGTTTGATGGGCGTAAGAATGACCCCAAATTTATTCTTAGATGTACCGAAGACTCAGATTCTGTTGCTTTAGAATTTTTACAGATGAAAGAAGAGGGTGGTGACAAGGAACATCCTCTGGCAGCATAGTGTTTATTTTTGGATTTGCTCAGATTGCCCAAGCCCTTTAAATGAGCTAGTATTTCTCCATGCGTCAAACTTATCTCTTTACCAAAACCCGCAAAGAAGCCCCCAAGGGGGAGGTCTCCAAAAATGCTGAATTTCTAATTCGGGCGGGTTTTATACACAAGGAGATGGCTGGGGTGTACTCACTCTTGCCATTAGGTCTTCGTGTGATTAAAAATATAGAGAATATTATTCGAGATGAAATGAATAATATTGGTGGGCAAGAGATTTTAATGACCGCGCTTCAAGAAAAAGATCTTTGGGAGAAGACAAATAGATGGGATGATGAGGTGATGGACAATTGGTTCAAGACACGACTTAAGAATGATTCTGTTTTGGGGCTAGCTACTACCCACGAAGAACCACTAACCGCCATTATGAAGGAGCATGTAAGTTCTTATAGAGATTTACCAAAATATGTCTATCAGTTCCAAACAAAGTTTCGTAATGAACTTAGGCCAAAAGGTGGTATTTTGCGCGGGCGGGAATTTTTGATGAAGGATCTCTACTCCTTTTCAAAGACACAGAAAGAGCATGACGATTTTTATGAGAAGTCAAAAGTTGCATATAAAAATATATTTAATCGCATTGGTATTGGAGACAAAACCTTTATTACATTTGCTTCAGGTGGAACTTTTAGTAGGTATTCCCACGAATTTCAGACGATAACTTCGGCCGGTGAGGACACAATCTATCTTGATAGAGAGAGTGGTATTGCTATAAATAAAGAAGTTTATATTGATGAAGTTATTGAGGAGCTAGGGCTTAAAAAAGAAAATCTAGTTGAAGAAAGGGCAATTGAAGTTGGGAATATTTTTCCTTTAGGGCTTAAATTTTCAGAGCCATTAGGCCTCTTATATACAGACGAAAATGGAGAAAAGAGGCCTGTCATAATGGGAAGCTATGGTATAGGCCTAGGGCGACTTATGGGCACGGTGGTGGAGGTCCTGTCTGATGAAAAGGGCATAGTCTGGCCAGAGTCTATCGCTCCATTTGGAGTACATCTCATAGAGATTTCTAGTAAAGATGAAAAAGTAAAAAAAGTCGCCGAAGAGGTTTCTAAAAGCTTAGAAAAAAGTGGCATAGAAGTTCTGCACGATGATCGGGAACTTCGCGCTGGAGAAAAGTTTGCTGACGCAGATCTTCTAGGTATCCCTAGGCAGATAATTATCTCAGAGCGTGGAGTAACAGCCCAAACCGCTGAAATAAAAAATCGAAAAACTGGAGAGGTTTCCATTGTGGATATTCAAGAACTTAAATAAGGTATGTTAAAAAGTTTTATTAAAAAACCGTCTTTTGAAAAAATTCGTCGACTGGTGTCGAATGATATTGGTATTGATTTAGGAACGGCTAATACCTTAGTTTATGTTCGTGGGGCAGGAATTATTATAAACGAGCCGTCTGTAGTCGCTATAAATCAAAAAACAGGGAGGGTTGTGTCCGTGGGTAGTGAGGCTAAGCAAATGCTTGGTCGTACCCCTTCGCATATTGTGGCAGTGAAACCTTTAGTGGATGGAGTTATTTCTGATTTTGAAATAACTGAAGAGATGATTACTTATCTTTTAAATAGGGCACAGAAAGAAAACAAAAAAATATTTGGTCCGAGAGTTGTTGTCGGTGTTCCATCGGGGATTACAAATGTAGAAATTCGTGCGGTCCGCGATGCGACACGTAACGCTGGCGCTGGAGAGGTTCATATAGTTGAAGAGCCTATGGCTGCGGCCATAGGAATGAAGCTTCCCGTCCTTGAGCCCATAGGTACCATGATCATTGATATTGGCGGGGGCACTTCAGATATTGCCGTTATTTCTCTCGGTGGGGTAGTGCGCTCTAAAAATCTCCGTGTTGCTGGAGATAAATTAAATCAAGACATCATCGCCTATATTAGAAGTGAGTTTAAAATTCTGGTTGGAGAAAAAACCGCAGAGGATATAAAAATTGCTATCGGTTCAGTTATCCCGGGAGATGTGGCCCTTGAGGCTTCAGTCAAGGGTCGCGACCTAGTTACAGGACTACCTCGTGAAGTTATTATTACAGATGCGGACATACGTGAGGCTATATCAATTTCAATTGCAAACCTCATTGAATCTACTCGAGAGGTACTTGAAACTACGCCACCAGAAATACTTTCTGATATTATGAATCGTGGCATATATCTTGCTGGTGGTGGCGGTTTAATAAAAGGACTTGCCGAGCTTATCCAAGAGGAAATAAAAATACCGGTCATTATTGCTCCCGATCCTTTAACTGCGGTGGCCCGTGGTACCGGTCTTATTTTAGAAAATATCGATGGATTTAAGGAGGTCTTGATTCAAAACGAAGATGAGTTACCTTCTAAAAACTAAACCAAAAAAAAATCCATCAATACGCCGTGCTCTAGTGATAATTAGCTCGGTTCTATTATTTCTTTTTTTTCTTTTTGCGTTTAGCAGTAGGGTCCCGTCTTCGTTCCTCTCTAATATTGGGGAGCCATTTTGGAAAGTAAGCCAGAGTGCTAGAAATTTTCTTTCAACAAACAGTGGCTTTTTTAAAAGCAAACGAGCCATTGTTGACGAGAACGATTCTTTAAGAAAAGAACTTCTAGAGCTCTCTATTGCCTCACTCGAGCGTGATTTATTAAAAATAGAAAACGAAGAGCTTAAAAGTATACAAAATGGACTTCAGGAACCAGCTAGGGTCCTCTCTTCTCCAGTTCATGCATTCTATGATTTATTTATTATAGAGCTGTCTTCAGATTCAAGGGCAAACGTAGGTGATCTAGTATTTGCTAAGGAAGTGGTTCTTTTGGGTAAGATTTTTGACAAAGAGGGGAATATCGCAAGAGTGAAGCTATTTTCAAGTCCGGGTATGGAAACTCCAATGAGGCTTGTATCAAGCGGTACCGAGCTAACCCTTTCTGGTCGTGGTGGCGGAAATTTTTTTGTAACTGTTCCGAGTTCTATTCCTATAAAGGATGGCGATTTATTTTCTTTCCCTTCATTTGCTACAAATGTAGTATCTAAGGTTGGTTCTGTGGTGCAAGCTCAAGCCGATTCGTTTAATAATGTATTATCTTCCTACCCAATAAATATTTTTGAAATCTCATGGGTTGGAATTCGTTATGAACAGTAATCTACAAAGAATTTTTTTTGTTGCGGTCCTCTTATTTTCCACCTCTCTATTTCCATGGTGGGTGACTTTTCCTCTTATTCTTTTAGGTATCTTTTTTTTCAGAACTTTTTATGAAGCAATTTTTTTTGGTTTTATATTAGATCGTGTCTATGGTCTGTCTGACGGCTCTTTTTTAAAGACCTTTCCTCTGACGCTTTCGGCTATTCTTCTTTTTCTGCTATCATTTTGGGTGCGCGAGCACCTGAGGCTTGGCGATAAATAATGCGCCTTTTTCGTATCTTTAACAGAATATTATTTCGAAGACACATTGGTGGAAAACACGAAATCCACCCTGATGAGATTTTTCTTGATGCCAGAAATTTACCAGATTTTGATATACATCAATTTGAAGGAAGACTTGAGCGTCCAATTTCAAAAACGGTCTTTCGTAGCGCTGGCATTATTTTCGTCATTATTGGCCTTATTTTTGGTGGAAAGCTTTGGATGCTTCAGGTCAAAATGGGTGAGGCCTATGAGCTTCGTAGTCAAAGCAACAATCTAAGACACACTACAATTTTTGCCGAAAGGGGCGTTGTTTATGATAGAAACCAAATACCACTTGCTTGGAATGACCTGAATCCTGATGGGGAGTTTTCTTTGAGAGCATATATCCCCCTCGGTGGTTTTTCCCATGTTCTGGGTTATGTAAAATATCCATCAAAAGATAAATTTGGTTTTTATTACGAAGAAAGATTTATAGGTAAAGATGGTGTCGAGGAGTATGGCGAAGAGCGCCTTGCGGGAGTAAATGGCCTTAAAATAACAGAGACAAATGCTTTGGGTGAAATCCAATCTGAAAGTGTGCTCACTCTACCAAAAGATGGAGATAACTTAACTTTATCTATTGATGCCCGTGTTACAGCTAGGCTTTTTGAAGCAATGGAAAAATTTGCAAGAGAAAGAGGGTTTCTTGGTGGTGCTGGGGTTATTATGGACATTGATACAGGTGAACTTCTCGCCCTCGTCAGTTTTCCAGAATATGACAACCAGATTTTGACAAATAGCAGTGACAGAGATGAAGTCTCTCGTGAGTTAAATGCTCCAGGTAATCCGTTTTTAGATAGAGCAATATCTGGGCAATATATCCCTGGTTCCATTATGAAACCTTTTATAGCAATGGGGGTTCTGGGGGAAGGAGTAATTGATCCACTAAAAGAGATTCAGTCTGTTGGGCAGATTAGTATTCAAAATCCATATAACCCAGAACTGAAAACTATTTTTAGAGACTGGAAAGTCCATGGTTGGGTTGATCTTCGTCATGCACTGGCTGTTTCCTCTGATGAATATTTTTATACTGTCGGCGGTGGGTATGGCGGCCAAAAGGGGATTGGTATCACAAATATAGAAAAATATGTTCGCATGTTCGGTTTTGGTAAAATTACTGGCATTGATTTGTATGGAGAAAAATCTGGTGTTATACCAAGCCCATCATGGAAAGCCGAAATGTTTGATGGAGATGACTGGCGTCTTGGGGACACTTATAATAGCTCTATAGGTCAATATGGATTTCAGGTGACGCCAATACAGACGGTGAGGGCCGTGGCCGCCTTTGCAAATGGTGGGCGTCTCGTTACTCCAACAATTTTGTATAAAGATGGTGAGCAAGATGCTGGCGAAAGAATACCCCTTTCTTCTGAGCATTTTAATATTGTCCGTGAAGGAATGAGATTAGCAGTTACCGAAGGCACGGCAAGGGGTCTTTCTATGCCTGGTATTGCTCTCGCTGCGAAGACAGGAACTGCCGAACTTGGGAGGTCTAAAGAACTAGTTAATTCTTGGGTAACTGGGTATTTCCCTTATGAATCCCCAAAATATTCTTTCACAGTTCTCATGGAAAGGGGTCCTTATGCTAATCAAATTGGAGCGACCGCTGTGATGAGAGAAGTCCTTGAATGGATGTACATAAATACCCCTGAGTATGTGAGGTAGATTTAGAAGATTAAATACAAAAGCACCTATGTAATTGATGCCTTAACCTACAAGGTAGGTTCATTGACTTTTGGCCCCTTTCCTATATGATTCTTTAGAATAATTATGAAGGACGAACACGAATATCTGACCCAAGCCAAATACGATGAGTTCAAGAAAGAGCTTGAAGAGCTTAAGACTGTTCGTCGTAAAGAAGTTGCAGAGAACCTTGAATACGCAAAGGCCCTGGGTGACCTTTCTGAAAATGCGGAATATCATGAAGCTCGTGATACGCAGGCATCTGTTGAGGATCGTATTTCTAGACTTGAAATGATAATTAAGACAGCGGCCATTGTCTCTTCCCATAGTACGGATATTGTTTCTATAGGTTCTGTCGTTACTGTCAAAAAGGGAAGCATAGAGCAAACTTTCACGATTGTTGGTTCTGAAGAGGCAGATATGAATCAGGGTAAAATATCAGTAAGATCTCCCTTGGGATCCGCCGCTCTCGGCAAGAAAAAAGGTGAATCGTTCTCATTCACCACCCCTTCTGGTACAATGGAATATAAGATAGTAAGTATAAAGTAGTTTTTACTGTTCAAGTTTTTTGTATCAATCTGAAAGCTGTTAGCTAATTACGCCTCACGGCACGATTTACTAGTCGCCTAACAGCTATAAGCTAATCCCATATGGCTTCTCAAGAAGAAATTCGCGATATACGTATCAAAAAATTAAACCTTCTCAAGGAAAGGGGGATTAATCCGTATCCCATTCTTTCTAAACAAGACCACGAACTCGCCTCGGTCATAAAGGATTTTTCTAAATTAGCCAAGGCAAAAAAGAAAGTTCACTCTCTTGTTGGACGCATTATGTCCCTTCGCGCACAGGGTGGTCTCGTGTTCTTTCATTTTTCTGATGGAACGGGACTTTTTCAAGCAATGCTTAAAAAAGGTGAAGGCATAACCGATGAGGATTTCAAACTTTTTGTAGACACCGTAGACATTGGAGATTTTGTTGAAGTTCATGGCACCCTGTTTATCACAAAGAGAAAAGAGAAAACTATCCAAGTTTCTTCTTGGAGAATGCTTGCTAAGACACTCAGCCCACTTCCGGAAAAATGGCATGGCCTCCAGGACATTGAAGAGCGTTTTAGAAAAAGATATTTGGATACTTTAATGAATGAGGGGGTGAAGGAGAGGTTTCTTTTGCGTACCAAGCTTGTAACCGAAATCAGGAGAATACTAGATGATGCGGGGTATATTGAAGTAGAGACACCAGCACTTCAGCCACTTTATGGAGGCGCTTCGGCAGAGCCATTTGTGACACATCACAATGCTTTGGACACAGACCTATATTTGCGGATTTCAGACGAGCTTTACTTGAAACGTCTCATGGCCGGTGGATTCTCCAAGGTCTATGAAATTGCTAGAGATTTTAGAAATGAAGGTATCGATACAACGCACAATCCAGAGTTCACAATGCTTGAGTTTTATGAGGCATATAGTGACGCTTCACGACAAATGGATTTTGTGGAAAAGATGTTCCGTTCAATAGTGAAAACACTTTACAAAAAGACCAAAATTACTTGGGGTGATGAAATAATAGATTTGAAACATAAGTTTAAGGTAGTGAAGTTTTATGATTTGCTCAAACAACAGGCCCTCATCCCTAACCCTGAAGATATTTCTAGAAATGAGGCTGGCATTATTGCAGAAAGACTTGGGGTTAAAGTAAATCCCAATGATAGTCTGGAAAAAGTTTTGGATAGTATATATAAAAAGGTGATTCGGCCAAAACTTATTCAACCAACATTTATTGTTGATTATCCAGTTAATTATTTGCCTCTAGCAAAAAAGAAAGAAGCCAACCCAAATGTAGTGGATGCCTTTCAGCTAATTATGGGTGGGGTAGAGCTCGTAAAGGCATTTTCAGAATTGAATGATCCACTAGATCAACGGGAGAGATTTGAAAATCAAGAGAAAAAAAGAGACGGCGGTGAAGCCGATGCGCAGAGAATTGACGAGGATTTTATAGAGGCGATGGAATATGGCATACCACCAGCTGGTGGAGTGGGAATTGGCATTGATCGCCTTACAATGCTTTTGACTAATACTAAGAATATAAAAGAGGTGATTTTGTTTCCAACACTAAAACCAAAAAATTAAATGGAAAGACCCCCTGTTGAACAAAACAGCAAATCACCAGAAAGCAGAGAAACCTTACTTTCCATTGTTCAAAATATTGAAGAGATTACAGAGTCGCCCGACCTTTCACCTTTAGAAATTCAGGAAAGGTGTCGCCCTCTCGTCAAGGAGTTTTTGGAGCATATGAAAAGTGATCTTAATTTAACTCTTTCACCCGAAGTTTCTATTTTTTATGGAGAAATGCAAAGACAAAATCTCTTAGCTCGAGTGGAGAGTGTCCAAAAAGTTATTGAGTGTATTAGCGCGGGTATTCCCATTTCTGTTGGTAAGCATGAAAGTCATTATGCGAATGCAGTAACAGCTGAACTGGAAGGACTCAGGATTGCCATGTCCGAAGCAGATGTCATTGGGCCCGTTAGGCTGTTAGTTGGTTTAGATTTAAAGGCGCTTATTGGTTTTAAAAGCGACCATATAGAAGTCACTGAGATTGATGATTCGGAATTTGATTTTCGTGATACTGGTCTTCGTAAGTCAATGTGTCGGCATATTACAGGGGAGATCCTTCCTGAAGATATTCGATATGTCATTATGCGAATTCCTAGAGGATATTTCCCAGAAGAAGACCTTTTACCTAACGAAGAAGGGCAGAGTATCCCGTTTATTTTCCGTGGTGCCAGTGTTAAGGCTTCAAGGGTTGGGCGGGAAGAAAAACTAGCAGAAGCTGCTTAGTCTTTACAAAAGTAAAGTTTCGTAGTATACTCCATATTGGAACTGTATTTTCGCCAACCCTGCCTGGGAGGTCAAGTGTCGCGTATCTTGCATTTGGAAGATGATCTGGCGGTCTTGGAAAGCTTCAAAATCGCGGTCGAGGGGCAGCACATTGTAGTGCCCTGTCGGAGCCTTTCTGAAGCTAATGAGACCGTTGTCAGCCCTTCTATTTTTGTTTGTGGTCCATTGGGGAAAAACTCTGATGGGCTTATTTTTGCCCTTGAAAAGGCAAGAGAAGGGAAGAAGGTGCTCGTTCTGGCGGACAGAAGGAAGTTCTCGCGTTTACCGTTTTTGAGCGTCTCTGCTCTTTCCGACAAAGCAGAGGTTCTCAGGACGATTGCGCGGGTCATGGCAGGAGGATAAATACCTCCTGCCATTTTGTTTTGTATTGAAAATACAATTAAAGGCAATAAATCTAAATTTTCAATTTTAATTTGAATACGCCACCCTGTGGCGTATTCAAATGGCTCTGATTCGATATTTTAAAGATTAATTCTCCCAAAACATAATCAAGAGCCTTATCACACCTTAGGCGGTGTTTTGAAGTTGATACCTATGCGAGTTCGTTCTGAATTGTAATACGGTAAAAATGCTTTAATCGCTTTATTTTGTTTTTCACTATCAATTTAAAACTCCGAATCTTTGCCAAGACGTTGGGCCCAAAAACTATTTTGGTGAACTTTAGTACACCAAAATGGTGGCAAAAAGAGCTTGAAAGGGCGGCTAATGAGAAAGGGAATCACTTGACCAACATCGCCTCTATTTAGGGAGGTGTTTTGCTTTGGAATCAGGCGTTAGGCTTGACCTCGTCGCTCGCGAACGCAGGGTTGACTTTTACCTTCATATACGCTATACTTAAGGTAATTGATCTTTGTTAAGGTGACCAACATACAACCATCGAGGTTCAGATGAATGAGCTTGTCTTGCGGTCTGTAATTGCCGGCATCATGTTTGGCTTGTGGCCACTTATGATGCAGAGAAGTGGATTGCAGGGGAATGTCTCCTCTATAATTTTCGCCGGAGCGGCGTTTCTCACGGTGCTGCCATTCGCAGCTCGGACTGGCATTGCGCCAGCAATGCAGAATACCAATGTTGCATTGGGACTGGCAGCCGGGATTATCGGCGGGGTAGGGCTACTTTTCCTCAACGGTATGCTGGCACGAGTTTCGGTGAACAAGGTGGGGGCAATGTTCGCGATCATGATACTGGTACAACTCACCATTCCGGTGGTTTACCAGTTCGTGATTACTGGCAATTATCCCGCCAAGCAAATAATCGGCGCCCTGTTGGCGGTGATCTCGGTGCTCTTGCTAGTCTAGCAAAGCCCCGACGAGAAGTTTCGACTTCTCGTCGGGGCTTCTCCTTTTTATTTTGTTTTTCACTATCAATTTAAAACTCCGAATCTTTGCCAAGACGTTGGGCCCAAAAACTATTTTGGTGAACTTTAGTACACCAAAATGGTGGATAAAAGATGCGAAGAAGTGGGATGAAGTGTTTTATACTTTGTATTAAGTGGGAAGAAGTGGGAAATACGAAACGACACCGTATTTTCTGCGAACTTACTTAAAAAATTTGCCATGTTTATCGGAGAATATACACACACAGTTGATGACAAAAAAAGAATCTCTTTACCTTCGAAATTTCGAAAGGGAGTAGGGAAGAAGATTGTTGTCACTCGTGGACTTGATTCGTGTCTTCTCATCTATCCTCTCAAAGCTTGGGAAGAGATAGCAGAAAAACTTGGACAGCTTCCCATGGGCCAAAAAGACAAACGAGACATCGGTCGCTTCATGCTCTCTGGAGCAGTAGAGGTCGAGGTCGATACGATTGGTCGCATTCTTATACCAGATTTCTTGAGGACCTATGCTGACCTTAAGAGTAAAGTAGTTTTCGCCGGGGTCTATAACCGTATTGAAATCTGGAACGACAAAGAATGGTCTGACTACAGCAAGCGCATTGAGAAACAGGCCGATGCTGTAGCAGAGAAACTTGGCGATATTGGAGTATTTTAGTACCCAATATGATTCATGCATCTGTTCTTTCACAAGAAGCAATAGAAGGGCTCGCAATAACCGACGGTGACATCATAGTTGATTCGACCCTCGGCAATGGCGGTCATAGTGAATCCATCCTTTCTTTGGGCAAGGATGTACGAGTGATTGCTATAGATCTAGACATAGACGCGATAGAGCGTAGTAAAAAGCGTCTAGCAAATTTTGGAGAGCGGATTATTTTTATAAACGACAACTTCCGCAATATCAAAGAAATTCTAGGTCGCCTCAAGGTGGAGAGTGTTACTAAAATCCTTTTTGATTTCGGGCTCTCGTCGAATCAATTAGAAGAGTCAGGGAGGGGTTTTAGTTTTACTCGAGATGAGCCACTCATCATGACCTTTCGCAAGGGTGGGGATGAGTCAAGTCTCACCGCGCGCGACGTCGTCAATGAGTGGCAAGAGGATTCTCTAAGAGAAATTATCCGAGGGTTTGGAGAAGAGAGATTTGCTGGTCGTATTGCACGAGTGATCGTAGAGCAAAGAAGGCAAAAGCCAATCGAGACTACTACTGACCTAGTAAACATCATTCTTTCTGCAACGCCCGGGTTTTATCGTCGAGGAAGGATACATCCAGCCACTCGTACGTTTCAAGCCATTCGTATTGCTGTGAACGATGAATTGGGAGCCATTGAAAACGGACTCCAAAAGGGATTTGAATCCCTATCTCCTACGGGAAGGATTGCTGCCATATCCTTCCACAGCTTGGAGGACCGTATAGTAAAGCACTTTTTTCGTTCTTTAGCCGCGGATCAAAAGGGGACACTTATAACAAGGAAACCCATTGTCCCGAGTGAAGGTGAGATAAAAGAAAATCCCCGATCTCGCAGTGCCAAGCTTCGTATTATTCAAAAAAATTAAATTATTAAAACAACATCATGAAGACGAAAGCGCTAAATATCCAACAGTATAAACTTTTCTTTTTCATATTAGGAGCGATCTCACTACTTTCTCTTGTGGTGTATGTGTATTCAATAAATCAGACTGTCCGAAATGTGGTTTCTCGTCAAAATATGGAAGTTGAACTGATGCGCTTAACTTCAGAGATTGGAGAAAAAGAATTTGTATATATTGCTAAGAAAAATCAAATTACTTTGGAAAAGGCTTTCGCTATGGGTTTCAAATCTGTTGATGCAAAGGTATTTGTTTCTCGACAATCATCTGTTGCTTTGGTAAATGGCGGAGAAACAAGCCAGTAATGATATAGTCTTTATATGAAGGCAGAATCTTCGTTTCGGATACGACTCTTATCTTTTTTTATATTATCTTTCGCTTTACTTTTAGTGGGGAGGCTTTATGTGTTGCAAATTGTATCTGCTGAGGAACTATCGAACAAGGCAGATCGTCAGTATTTACAATCTACCTATGATTATTATGATCGAGGTTCTATTTTTTTTGAGACGAAGGATGGTAATCTAGTTTCGGCAGCTACCCTAAAGACAGGTTTCATTATTGCAGTAAATCCATCTCTTTTAGTTGACGTTGAATCAGTTTTTAAAGAAATATCTTCAATTGTCCCCATTGATTATGATGAGTTTTTTGCTAAGGCGACAAAGAAAAGTGATCCATATGAGGAGATAGCCAAAAGAGTCCCTTTGGACAAAGCTGAAACTATACAGGCCCTGAAGATTCCAGGTGTTAGCGTATACAAAGAGCGATGGCGTTTTTATCCAGGCAATAATATGGCGGCCCAGACTCTTGGTTTGGTGGCTTATAGTGGTGAAGATCTTGCTGGTCGGTACGGACTTGAGAGGTATTACAATGAGATATTGAATCGTAACAATGACAGTGTCTATGTTAATTTTTTTGCGGAAATTTTTTCTAATATTTCCGAAACTCTTTCCGGAGAGGTGAATAGAGGGGGGGACATTGTGACTTCCATTGAACCATCTGTGCAGGGTTTCTTGGAGCAGGCTCTTTCTAAGATAAATGAAACTTGGGATTCAAATGTTACTGGTGGAATTATTATGGACCCGATGACAGGTGCCATTATTGCTATCGGATTAGCCCCCTCTTTTGATCTCAATGATTTTAAAAGTGAAGATGTTTCTATTTTTTCACATGACCTAGTTGAAAATGTGTATGAGATGGGGTCAATTATTAAACCACTCACCATTGCTGCCGGCCTTGATAGTGGAGCCATAACTTCGGATTCTATGTATTATGATGCCGGTTTCGTCACCTTAAATGGGAAGACTTTTTCAAATTTTGATGGCAAGGCTCGTGGCACTGTTTCTATGCAGCAAGTTTTAAGCCAATCCTTAAATACCGGGGTGGCCCACGTAGTGCAAAAGATGGGAAAGAAAAATTTTGCAGAATATATGTTCAATTTTGGGCTAGGGGCAGAAACGGGCATTGATTTGCCAAATGAAACACACGGATTAGTAGAGAATCTAAAAAGTCCGCGTGACATCGAATATGCTACCGCTTCTTTTGGGCAGGGTATTGCCCTAACTCCAATTCAGACTGTTCGTGCACTAGCTACTCTTGGTAATGGAGGCAAGCTAGTAAATCCACACATAGCCACTAGAATTATTCATAAGATTGGAGGATCAAAGAAAATAACACCAGGAGTAGAGGTTGAGGTCTTAAAAAAGGAAACCTCGGAAGAAATTTCACGGATGCTTGTAAAAGTGGTGGATGAGGCGCTTCTTGGTGGGACCGTGAAGATGGAGCGCTTTAGTATTGCCGCAAAGACGGGGACAGCACAAATTGCAAACACTAGAGATGGCGGTTATTACGATGACAGGTTTTTGCATTCATTTTTTGGATATTTCCCGGCTTTCAACCCGAGATTTATTGTTTTCATATATTCTGTAAATCCCAAAGGCGCTCGATATGCCTCAGAAACCTTAACTTACCCATTTATAGATATTACGAAATTTTTGATAAACTATTATCAGATACCACCAGATAGATAGGGGTGGATAGTTTTGAGTTTTGAGTTGTTAGTTGTTAGTTGTTAGTTGTTAGTTGTTAGTTGTCAGTTGTCAGTTTTTAGTTGGAAAGTTGATAGGTAAAAGATAAAGACACGAATGAAAACAATACTTAAGAAAGCAGTTATCGCTATATTAATTTGGGAAGCTAAATTAGTGCTTCAAAAATATAAGCCAAAGATCATCGCTGTGACGGGGAGTGTGGGCAAGACATCTACAAAAGATGCCACCTTCTCTGTTCTTTCACATTTCTTTTTTGTTAGAAAAAGTGAAAAAAGTTTTAATAGTGAAATAGGGGTTCCTCTGACAATACTAGGTTGTCCAAATGGGTGGAATAACCCATTTATTTGGTTAAAAAATATATTTGAAGGGCTGGCTTTAATTCTCATGCCAAACAACTATCCAGATTGGCTCATTCTAGAAGTTGGCGCAGATAGTCCGGGCGATATTCAGGCCATTACTAAATGGATAAAGCCCGACATCACTATGGTAACTCGGCTTTCAAAGGTTCCTGTGCATGTTGAATTCTTCGCTTCTCCAGAAGATGTATTTCGTGAGAAGGGATACCTGGTTTCCGCACTTAAAAGGGATGGTATTTTAATACTTAATGCTGACGATGAGGATGTCTTGGCTTTTCGCTCGCTGGTAGATAATAAAACTATTTTGTTTGGAGTGGGTATTGGCGCAGATGTTTTGGGCTCTGACTACGAAATAATGTATGAAAATCATGATGGAAAGAAAGAACCAGTTGGAGTTAATTTTAATGTTGAATACTCTGGGAATAGAGTACGGGCAGAACTAAGGAGGGGGCTTGGTATTCAGCAAATGTACCCAGCCCTTGCCTCCATGGCCGTGGCTAGAGCCCTTGAGCTACCTATTGAGAAGGTTGTGAGTGCTCTCAAAACTCACGAACCGTCGCTGGGTAGAATGAGGATTCTTCGCGGTATAAAGAAGAGTTTGATCATAGATGATTCTTATAATTCATCCCCCGTGGCTTCGTTTGAGGCTATCAAGGTTCTCAAAGACATCAATGTTTCTGGTAGGAAGATTGCCGTTATAGGGGACATGTTGGAGCTTGGTATCTATTCAACTGAAGAGCACAAAAAAGCAGGGAAACAGGTTGGTGAATTTGTAGACATGCTCTTTACTGTTGGCGTGCGCTCTCGTGGCGTCGCCGAAGGCGCTCTTCAGGCCGGCATGAGTGAGGATAATATTTTTCAATACGAAGATTCTAGGGAGGCGGGCAAGGATTTAGAAATTATGATGCGAGAAGGGGATACTGTTCTGATAAAAGGATCTCAGGGTGTCAGAATGGAAAAAGTTGTGGAGGAAGTGTTGGCTACGCCACTGCAAAAAGACAAACTTTTAGTTCGACAAGACACGGAGTGGAAGAAAAGGTAAGGGGCAGTTTTTAGTTTTTAGTGATTAGCTCTGACCTTGCGTCGGGACTGTCAGGTTTTAGCTTATAAAACAAATGCCTCTCCCACAAAAAAACGTGTTGACCTACAGATTTTACCTAACTCTGACGACCGTCAGAGTTAGGTAAAATGAAAGTAAATAGAAATAGTTTAGAGTCTTTAGCCCCGGCGATTCTGTCGGGGTCCCGACCTTGTGTCGGGATCTTTAGTTGCTAGTTTCAAGTTTTCAGTGATAAGTTTTCAGTTCCCAACCCTTCTCTAATTCGTGAGAATAAGAGAAGGGTTGGTGAGGGGGTGACGGTGCTTTGTTCTTTAGCCATGGACGCTCATAGTGCCTGCCTGCCCCTGCCTGCGCAAAGGCTTCGGCAGGCAGGTCTGGAGGGGAAATGTCCGAGGCGGACACGTCCTATTACATTATGCGTCTATTTTTGCAGCAAGAATAAAATCATTTTGAGAGAGTCCACCGATCGCATGAGTAGAAAGTGTGAGCTCTACAAATTTATAGTCTTTTAGATATATATCCGGATGATGCCCCTCCGATTCGGCCAAAGCGCCAACCTTGTTTACAAAAGCAAGAGCTTCTTTGAAGTTTTTAAAACCATATCGCCTGAACATGCTTTTAGTATCAAGCGAAATATCCCAGCTGGGAATTTGCTTGAGCAATATATCTGCCTCTAACTTTGAAAAAGGAATGACACTACCTTCACATGCCATGCATTTTTGTAGAGTGAGTGGTGTGTGGGTGTTATGGGTAGCGCTCTTTGGGGCAATTTTAAAGTCGTGATGTCTCTCATCGGTGCAGTCGCAAGGCACAAGCTCGTGCGTGTGGTTGGCGCAATCAGGCGCACCACATACACCGGGTATTTTTGATACACCCTTGCATCCACCGAGGCAGATGTAGTGTGGAGGAGTCTTACTATTTGTAGATGTATTTTCCATATGCTTTAGTATACCAAAATAGCATACCAAGTCCTCCCATTGGCATTTTTACTTCTTTGGTTTCTTGGGTTTCTTCTTCTCCTTCTTTTGTGAATTGTTTCCTTTGGCCATGGGTTAATGATAGCACCTCTACTAGTACCTAGTATCTGTGCAATATCCGACTTTGCACATCCACGTATTTCTACTTATTTGTCGATACAGGGCACTTTTTGTCAGAGTATTCGCAAATGACACAACAATTCGGGCTTCCCTCTGGAACTGAAATTATTTCATTACAATTCTCGCATTTATGGAAGGGGAGACATTTGCCTTCAGGGACTTCAACTTCCTGTTTATGATTACATTTTGGGCAAACTAAATTTGCTTTATTCATATTTAAATAGTATCACGCGATTTAGTAGGGGATTGGGATGATCTGAGGCGGAATACATGCACACTTGATCTACCTCATTCGAGCCTGAGGGCTCTCAGAGCCTGAACGGCCTCTCGTTTGCGTGTGCCCAAAACCCCGCTCGCAAGGGCAAGAGGAGTCGCGAGCGGGGCTCCCTTGAAAAATAAAAATCTTGTATAATATCCGTGCAAGTCCTTTGAAATGTTGGCGGGATAGTCGGGGTGCCGATTCTGTCCTCTAGGGAATCAACTTATCCTCCTCCCCCTCCTTAGCGCTTTTACAAGCGTTGGGGAGGGGGCGAGAGGTTCGATAAGTCCCTGGATTATCAGATTAAGCAAAACGATTGTTATGACCAAAGTCAAAACAGGCGGTACTGCTACTAAATCAGGCCAATATAAAGTAGAGGGTACAAAAACCCTTGAGATTACATTGTCTAAAGGTGATCGCGTTCCTCCTCACGGAGGCAAAGCGAAAACCTTTGTGCTCGTTGATAAAACGAAACACAAGTAGTAAATAGTCGCTAAACTTTTCCCGCCAGCATTTTAGAGGGTTTGTTACACGCTTGCTGAATATGGCATTGACTTAATCAGATTTTCCATAAAAAGCCAGTCCGGTTTGTTATCCTTATCTTTCGGAAGTTTTATTTTTGTATTTTTTAACTTATCACCATTCCATTTTCTGCCGAATGAATATTTAAACCGCTCCTTATCAAGAAGGGTTATAATAAAAAGTGCGTTGTATTTATTTAAATTATCATTTCTACCCATTGAAAGTGTTGTTGAACCGATAAAATCATTTTCCTGATAGGTAGAGTATCCAACTGATCCTTGTCCATCACCTATAAAAACAATACAGTTGCCTTTCGTAACATAACTCTCATCTCTTAAAACCTTATACATAAAACCATTATCTTCTTTTTTAGCACCCACATAGAAAATTTCCTCTCCTTTTTCTAAGAGTTTCTCTGCACTACCACACTTTCCCCTTTCAAATGAAAAAATATTGCCAAGTTTAAATAATCTCCACTCTACATTTTTTAAAGACAACCTCGACTTTTTTGCAGGATTCTGTATTTTTGAGACATCTGGTACTTTTCTAGAATTAAGATAACTAGGAAAATTGGGTAATTCAATTTCGCCTATCCTTTTTGGAGTTACCTGGCGACCGTACATATATCTGTAACGATCCTTATTTATCAATAGTGTCAGATATAGCATCTTTTCATCAGATAATTTTTCTTTCGGTAAAAGAGCTAAACAATTATCATCAACGCAACAATCATATCCATGATAAAACGCCCAGCCAACAGAACCAGTGCTGGCAACAGATATAATGTTTCTATATCTTGGTTTTATATTAAATCTCCCGAAAAAACCATTATTATTTGCACCAGATGAGATTAGCGGTATAGAACCATGACTATCCTCCAAAAAAGCTTTCGAGTGGTACTCGCGTTGACCATATTCAATTTCGAACAAGTTTTTTAATTTCATAAATTATTAAAATTCTTGAACATTGCGTATTTCTTCACTTCTCTTGCAAAGTCATCTTCGTTGATATCAGAATAATCAGTTTCTAGATATGCCTCTGCACACCACTCATCATCTTTAGAGACTTTCTTCCAAACACTTTTACCGGTAACCTCTTTTCTACGGAACATCTCTAGCCAATCTTTTTTAATATTTTCCCAACTATCATTAGTCTTTGGAATTCTTCCAAGAACTTTATCTTTTCTAAATCCATCATTTTTCCAATATCCAAACCAACTCTCATGGTTTCTATCACTATCATGTGGCGTGTGTGCAGTAAAGACCATAATACAAGTTACTGTACCAATAGGGTAAAAAAGATCATCAGGCATACTCATAACAGCTTCGAGCCTGTGTTCGCTCAAAAGTTTTTCGCGCAATGGGTGTTTAGTGTCAATCGCAACCGACATTGGAACGATCGCTATCCCAGTAGCATTTTTAGTTAAACCATTCAGCATTCTAATAATGAAATCCCACTCATGCAGGTTATCTCCTTTTTGTGAATATGGCGGATTCATAAAACCCGCGTTTGCTTTGCCCTTTATTTTATTAAAAAGAGAATCGTCAAAACATGATCCTTGATAAAGATTTGTTTTTCCATCTCCGCGTAAAATCATATTGGATACAGCAAGTGCAAACATTTGTGGTTCTTGCTCAATACCGATTAGGGAGTTTGACAAAATTTTTCTCTTTTCTTCAGCTGAGATTTTCTCAGTCATTTTCTTCATAGCAGAAATTAAAAAACCACCTGTTCCCGCGCAAATATCAAGGACGACAGAGTTTTTATCTAGTTTCGCTAACTCAGCGAACAAATCAGTAATATGCTTTGGTGTAAGTACTATACCTAGCCCCTTACCGTCTCCGCCTGTATAACGAATGAACTCACCATAAAAATTTCCTATGATATCAAAATCATAGTGATCTTTAGTGAACGGTTGTACATGGATATGCAAATCCCGAATAATATGAAAAAGTGGCGATTCGTTTTTTTTCGCATCAATTTTTTGTAATTCTGGATGATGAGCAATAAAGCTAAATGCATTAATAACAGCCTTCTTTTTTGTTTCGTGAGTGTCTCCCAATTCAGCTTTTTCAATAATTTTTTTAATGGAATTAAATGTCTCACTTGCCAAATCTTCTCCTTCATATTTTTTATAAGCAATCTCAAATCCTTTATCCATAAGCGCAAGCAACACACCGCTTACTAAAAGTGGCTTTTGTGCTTCGGTAATCTTTGCATAATCTCGCATGTAATCGTGTAATTCTCGAGAAAAACGCATCAAGTCTGAGTGGCGAGATTTTGCTAACACAGGATCAAATTTTGCTCGTTCAATATATCTGTCCCAATTTAATATTTTCTTAATCTTTTGATTATTTTCGTCTAATAAATCATTGTAAGACGGTGATTTTTTTGCATACAAAAATGTGCTAATCTTTGAATCATCCTCGGTTTCTCCACTAATACCAATAGTGACAACATTGAACTCTTTTGATAAATGGCTTCCATACAAAAGAGCCCCATCTACTGCGTAGTTTTTATATAGATCTCGACTTTTCGATTCGTGATATCTCGTATCAGCCTTACACTCAATTACGATAAGAAAATCATTATCATCTTTTTTACGAATAATAAATTCAGGTTTTCCAAGTCCTATTCCTGACTTACTAGCATTCTTTAGCAGTTTCTGTATAACAGGATTGTCACTTTTTTGCTCATCAACAATAAATTCATCATTTTCAAAAATATTAACCCTCTTTAAAAGTTTACGAGCAAGGTTTTCGGTTTTTTTCTCGTTTTTTGCCATAAATATATTATATCAAAAATTAATTATTATCTATGGTATCACTTGCGAATATGGCTGTACGAGTATTCTTAGGGGCTATTATAACTGGCCACCAAAATGGCGATCCTTTCCAACCTTTTTCTTCTTTACCATTTACTCTAATTAACATGAGTGCTGGAATATTTTCTGCGATTCTCTTTGCTACAGTAAGAGCAACTTCTCCTGTACCACTACCAATATCATCAGCAAATCTACCATCAGATTTTTGGCGAGAAATATCACTATCTGTTCTAACTACAACCCAAACTTTTCCTTGCAGTGTTTTGTCTAAGGAATTTTTAGATAGATGTTCAAGACTAGCTTTGTGAGCTTTTATATCCCAGTAGTAACCCTCTTCTTCTGAAATAAAAGTTTTTTTAATTTTATCTAAAATGGAAAGAGCTTGCTCAATTGAAATTGTAAAGTAATCAGACGAATTTGATTTTTCTAAATCTAATATTTCTTTATCTAGTTCCTCAATATTCTTTTTTATATTGCTTTTAAAATCAGTTTGAAAACCAACAGGAAGCAACCTCTTATACGGTTTAAGAGTTGTTATATTGGAAAGCATTATTTTGTTGGGAGAACAAGGAGATAATTTGCCACTCGCATCTTTACGAATAAAATAAACTCCTTGGTCATGAGATCCATTATCAAAAGCTTCTCTTAGTGCATTATCAAATTCATGAATCCGTCGCATTATCTCATAAATACCACGCGTAGTATAAAAACGAGTTACAGCTAAATCCTCCTTAGAGCGCGCACCGTACATGCGAGAGTGTTGAAGAACAGTATCTTGCTGAAATTTCTTTGGGTTTCTTCCGTAATAAAAACCAATCATATTTTTTATTGTAATACCTCGATCAAGAATTTGACCCCCAATAAAAATATTGAGTGGAGTTCTTAATTTTAATTGGCCTTTGGTATCCAAAAGTGCTTTTACATCTTTATCAGAATTAACTTTTTCAACAACAAGCATTTCTTCTGTTAATGCTTTTGAGACACTTGATATCACATCATTAAATTGGGGTAAATCAATACTAGATAATTCAACTGATGGTTTTAAATTCTCATAAGCTTCTTTTACTAATCGACTAAAAGTATCACCATTTTCTTTTGCTATTTTAACTAATTCTTTATTTAATTTATTAACTACTTCTTCTTGCCAATTATGAGAGACTCTTGATTGTTCAGTATGAATTAAAAAACTATAACTTTCTTGTTTTTGATCAGACTTTTCTTGTTGAATCCTTCGAATACAGCCACCGACAATGAAATTCATTACAGAATCTCTTATAGTTTTTGTATAGGGACTTAAAAAAACATCCTCAATTTTAAAAGACCTTCTATCGGCTCTTTTAATATTTTTTCCTGCTTTTAAAACTCCCAACTCTTCAAGTGGGACTTCCTTATAAACATGCGAAGCTGTTGTACCTTCCTGCTCACTTTCAATGAAATAATAATCCCCACCAACATAATCTTTATGTATTGGTACCAATACAGTAAAGGCGGGTCTTTTCGGAGGAAATAGTAAACTGTCCCCATCTTTATCGTCTGGTTGTAAATATAAAGAATATGGCGTTGCTGTTACCTGTAATAAATCGGCTTGTTCAACTTTTGTACGAATATCATCTATTTGTTGAGCTATTTTACCTTGTTCAACCTGACCACTTTCTTTTTCTTTATGAAAACTAATACTAGCAAAATCAGCTTCGTCATCAATAATAAGAATTTTTTTATTTTTTAAATCTGGGTATTTAGTAGTAAGCACACTTATAACATGTTTTAAATTGTTTATTTCTTTTTTTGCAACAATAATTAGTTTCTGATTTAACTCGTAAGGAACCATATTTTTAGGAAAAAACATTATGTCATGAATTTGAACTTTACTGTCTTCTTCAAATTGACCAAAGTCTTCATGTAGACGTTTTAATGTTTGCTCTGTAAGTGGTTTCGTACCTTTTGTAAGGATAATTGAAATATCATAATCATTATCAAAAGCTAGAGCCATAACACCCAAAAATGCCCGTGTTTTACCACTTTGAACCTTCCCAAGTAAAATACCTGGTTTTTTCGAGCTAGTATCTGAACTCATTAATTTTTCAACAGTCTCCTCAATGCAAGACATCAAAATACTGTCGTCGTTACGATTTTTAGTAAGAGTATTATAAAAATTTCCTTTTTTAATTTGCATAAATTTATTTCAAGTTCAAATAAGTTATCGTGGTTCGACGGATTCGATAAACTCACCGCAGGCATGCTCAGTATAAATCCCTCCAAACCTGCCTGCCGAAGCCTTTGCGCAGGCAGGGGCGGGCAGGTTTCCAAAGTTGAAAGAGTAGGGTTCATTCGACCATTTTTTATATATTGTATTCTTGTTCTGGATTTTTTCATATTATTTTTTCTTTTTCTCACCCTCCAAAAGTTTTTTTATTTGACGATCAAAATCAGAAATATAGTTTTTGTCCTGTACCACTCTATATTTTTCATATTCGCCCAGTGCCAAAGCTTCCGCAACTTCGTGGCTGATTTTCCCCGCATTGGTCAAAATATCGTGTTCGCTAAATTTCAAAAAAGCGTTTAATTTTTCTATCCAATCCTGCATTGTCATTGCTTTACCTCGCGCCGCCTGAAGCTCGGCATAGTCCAAATACATATTGCCGATCATGTTAAGATGGGAAAGCTCTTTTTTGTCCAAATAATTTTTGGCAATCGTCACATCGCTCGGCATTATTTTACCCGCTGGAGACTTGCGCCAAGAAGTCAGCCCCATTTTTTCTTTTTCGCTACTCACTCTATCCACCACAATTTCCGCCGCCGTTTTTTGGGTGATGGCAAAGTGGAGTTTATTTTGCACGGTAGCAAAAAATTCCTTGCTTTCAAATGCTTTGGGCGAGTAGTCAATCGCTGTTGCGTAAATATCAGTAATTTTTTGATAGATACGACGCTCACTGGTGCGAATATCTTTTATTTCTTCGTACAGTTCATCAAAATAACGGGCGCTAAAACGAGAACCATATTTCATTCTGTCACTGTCAAGCGCATACCCTTTTTGAATATAACTTCTCAAAATTCCTGTTGCCCATTGGCGAAATTGTGTGCCTCTTTCGGAATTGACACGATAGCCAACGGCGATAATTGCTTCCAGCGAATACATGGCCGCATTTCTTTCAACCGGCCTAGATCCTTCTGTTTGAACTTGTAAGAATTCCTTACAAGTTGATTGTTTATCGACCTCATTTTCAAGATAAATATTCTTAAGATGCTGAGTAATATTTTGCGGAGTGGTATCAAAAAGCTCTGCTATCCGTTTTTGCGTTAGCCAAATATTTTCTTCTGTGTATAAAACTTCAATATTTACTCGACCATCTTCGGTTTGATAAAAAGAAATTTGATTGTCGGGGATTTTTTTCATACATTTATTTCAAGTTCAAATACGTTATCGTGGTTCGACGGATTCGATAAACTCACCGCAGGCATGCTCAGTATAAATCCCTCCAGACCTGCCTGCCGAAGTCTTTGCGCAGGCAGGGGCGGGCAGGTTTCCAAAGTGGGAAGAGGGGTATTTGCAAGGTGATTTATTGCCATTTTGCTTATCATATACCTAAATATGCACTGGCTCAAAGATCCAGCTCGGTGACGCCCAGCTTGGCTTCAATAGTTCTGCATATTTTTGTGGCTTGTTCATAATTTTTTAGAGATTAAATTAAGTATAAGTTTAATTACTTTATCTTTATGTGTAGGATTGCTCTCCGCCACGAGCACAGTAATAGCAGTAAGTGCCGATGGTGTCAGGCGGTTCACGTCCAAGAGCGTTGCTTGTCTCAGAAACCACACAAACGCAAAAGCGCCAGAGCGTTTATTGCCGTCGGTAAATGGGTGATTTTTCACCATAAAATACAAAAGGTGTGCAGCCTTTTCCTCGGCAGTTTCGTAAAATTCTTTGCCACCAAAAGACTGCATTACATTTCCCACAATGCCCGACATTACACCCGAAGTTCGTTCCTTGCCAAAAAGTTCTGTTGCTTCGCCTTTCTTCATCAATATCTTTTTGAATTCTGCTAAATCTCTTGCAACTTTTTCACCCGTCATAGAAACTTTCTTCTTTGTCAGTTTACCTTTTGGTAATAATTCTTTGTCATATGCATCAAGCGAGAGCCATGTGTCCGCAAAGAATGAGACGAGCTCAACCGCATCTTTGGGATTGACAGCAGAGCCTGTGGGAAGTAACCTCTTAACGTCTTCAACAACATTCAAAAATTGCTTGTAATTTCTTGCAATCAATTTTCTGTTTACAACATACCCTTCCACAATATAAGCCCGAAGTGTCTTTGTCGCCCATTGGCGGAAACGAGTGGCGGTTTTTGAATTGACACGATATCCAATGGAAATAATTGCATCCAAATTATAATGCTGAACACTATACGTTTTTCCATCTTCGGCAGTATGTGCAAAAATTGCACATACTGATTTTTCCTCAAGTTCTTTTTCTTTATAGATATTCTTAATGTGTTTTGTAATAACAGAACGCTCAATACCAAAAACTTGAGCAACCTGCGCCTGTGTCGCCCAGACTGTCTCATGCGAAAAATCGCCACGAAGCTCTATGGCCCCACTCTTTGCTTGATATATCACTATTTTATTTTTCTGCTTTACTTTGCCCATAAATTTATTTCAAAAGGATGCTATTGGAAACCTGCCTCGTCGGCGGGCAGGTTTCTAAAGTGGGGAGAGGGGTATTTGCAAGGTGATTCAATGGCATTTTTCTTATCATATACCTAAATATGCATGGGCTCAAACAGAATGATGGGATGGTACTTGGGGACAAGTTATTCTAGATTTTCGGCTACAAATCTACCGGGACCGCGAGTACGCTTATCGAACCTTACAGGTTCAGTACACCTTTTCGAAATATTCGCACCAGTGCTCATCTTTAACGAAAAGCTCTTCGATTCCCGGACGTAAAGTATTTAAATACTTTACTTAGGGTCATGCACAAAAAAGGCTCACAAAGTGAGCTCAGTTTTGTAAGCATGATGTAATTGTATCCTTTGCACGAACTTTTTTCGAGAGCTAATGTGCCTACGAAGTCCGCCCTCGCACAACCCCTCTCCTCGTTTTCATCTCTGATTATGTAGTATCGCTTCCGCTACGGCGTTTGGTGACTTCGTTCTGGTCGGCGCTCGTCCTTTAGCCCCGAACGCTCCTAGCGGAAATGTCCGAGGCTCAACATCATATGTGCTTGCCCCAACCCCTCCCATGCGCGCGCAAGCCCGCTCGCAAAGGAGGAGAGGGATGCGAGCGGGATCTCCCTACGAGAATTACATTTTCAACATTCCAGTCAATAAATCTTTTATTATTTCTGATGATCCGGCGGCAAGCGTGAACGCTTGTGAATCTTGGCGTGCATGAGAAAGCCAATGATCAGAGAGGAAACCCTCCCCACCATGTAAGTGAAGACACTCGTCAATCACTTTTTGGCAATTCAAACATATTCGAGTTTGTTATTATCGTTGCAATTTCAGAATCAAGATTACCATCTGATGGTAATCTTGATTCTGATCTGCTTGAGAGCCCCTGTTCTTCTCTTGGTTTTGGTTTAGATTCCATAGGGCTTTATACTAGCAAACTACTGATAATATTCTCTGATATCTTAAGCATATCATGTTTGTGATTGTAGCGAAATTAAAAAGGACAGCCACCATTATTTCGTATTTTTGGTTTTTTGG